>Ga0315912_10000769_pt1 | contig 48549 bp, 38 predicted proteins | sample VfabasoilMG_FD_204469 | JGI IMG/M metagenome (GOLD analysis project Ga0315912, IMG submission 204469) | Garden soil microbial communities collected in Santa Monica, California, United States - V. faba soil | ecosystem: Environmental > Terrestrial > Soil > Garden | place: USA: California... | reverse complement strand
AGCTGCGCCGCGAGGGCAAGGCGCGAGACCGAGTCGTATCGGGAATACGGTGAGCGTCGAGCAACGCAGCCATCGTGGCGTAGTGCCGTGCATAACCGGCTACGAACTTCCGGCACCGAGTACTAGTACCGCATCACCGCGGAGGCCCAGGTCAGCCCCGCCCCGAACGCGGTCATGGCCACGATATCGCCGTCGCGCAGCCGCCCTTGCTCTCGTGCTTCGGCGAGGGCCACGGGAATCGATGCTGCGGAGATATTTCCGTATTTCTCGAGCACGGAAAACACCTTGTCTGGACCGATCCGCGTACGTTCCCGTGTCGCTTCCATGATGCGCACGTTCGCCTGATGAGGGATCAAGAGGTCGACCGCTTCGTGTTCGATGTTGGCTGCGGCCAAGGTATCGACCAGGGCTTGGCTCATCGACCGAACGGCATGCTTGAAGACCTTGCTTCCTTCCATGCGAACATAGTGAAGGCGTTCGTCGACGGTCGCTCGACTGGCGGACTGGCGGCTCCCGCCCGCAGGAACCGCCAAGATCGGTGCCTGGGTTCCGTCGCTGCCCCACGTGGAAGCCAAGATCCCCGAGTGTCCATCTCCAGGAGCCACGATCGCGGCTCCCGCTGCGTCCCCAAACAGAACGCAGGTCGTTCGATCCTGGAAATCGAGAAGCTTGCTGAACGTCTCCGCTCCGCAAACGGCAATGTATCGAGCTCCGCCCGCAGACACCCAGTTCGCGGCGACCTCGAGTCCATAGAGGAAGCTCGAACATCCCGCCATGACGTCGAATGCCGGCATCCCGTGGACACCGAGGCGGTTTTGCGTCCAGCAGGCCGTGGACGGAAAAATGGTGTCAGGGGAGCAGGTCCCGACGATGATCCCATCGAGTTGGTGCGGGCTGATCCCGGCTTGAGCGCATGCGGCCTGAATGGACTCCGCCGCAAGATCCGACGTCGCGACATCTTTCTCCACGAAATGCCGACAGCGAATGCCCGTGCGTTCGCGAATCCATTCGTCCGACGTGTCGACGATGCGCGCGAGGTCGTCGTTCGTCACGATCCTCGGTGGAACGCAACGACCGACCCCAATGATCTTGACACTCTTCACGGCCTTCCCGCCTTCGGGGACATTATCTCGGATTCGCCAATGGTTTTCACCGGACAATGGGCTCGTACCAAGCCCTTGTCAGCGGGTCAACACACGGCTCGCGGGAGGCGACTGCGCAGTGACTTGTACCAACGTGTGCACGAAGATGCCTACCCCGATGTAGGCGGAGCTTTGGCATTCTGGCCGGTCATCGCTGCAACAGCCGATCGAGTCGCGTTCGCTCCCAAAGGACGGCTTCGCTGTAATGCTCGAACTGAGCTTCGGCACGCCGGAATTCAGCGGTGTGATAGACGCGACGCCCATCGACGACGGGCATGTCGTGCACCTCGTGCAGCATCTCGTGGTAGACGATCCATTCGACGAAGAACCCAGGGACATCGGCTGCATCGAGCACGGGATGGATTCGAATGAGTTCGTCCTCGACCGTGTAGCTCCCGAGTTGAATGGATTGACGGGAGTTTTGGCGCCGTGAGCGAGGGCCCCAGGTAATCCGCGCTCGGATCCGGCCCTCGAAGTAGTTGGCGTTGAGCCGGTCGAAGATCTCTTGCAGGTTGTGGTACTTGCCTTCGACGTCCGTCACGACCGGTCGGGGGGATGCACGATCGCGGACGGCGTGTTCGTTGACGCGGATAAAGGCCTGAAGCACGCTGGCCGATTCGCGATCCTGGGACTCCGCGTAGCGGCCGAGCGCCCGAAGCACGGCCGCCGGCGCTTCGACAAACATGTGATGGAGGCGAAAGGTGACGACCCCGTCGCCTCGTTTGATCGACACCATCGTGTACACGTTGTCGGTGAGGACGATCCGCGGACGACCCTGGAGGAGGTACGCCGAGAGCCGTTCCTGCAGCTCGAGCCGGGCACCTTCGGTCGACTCCGAGTGCAGAACCTCGGCGATGTCGTCCACGTCGACGTCGGGGGGGTCACTCCCACCGACGTCGTCCACGGGAGCTCGGCTCGTCGATGCGTCGACCAGCATCTCGACCACTTGACCCACCGACGTGAGCCCAGGAACAGACAGCGGTTGAGCAGATGAACGCACCGTAGCGGGACCTACGACAGCTAGCGCCGTCGATCGACGAGGATATTGAATCATAGCCGATTGGAGCGAGCCGCGGACGCTGCAAGGGTCAACCGGAAGGCGCGGTGTCCGAGGGGTTCGCGGAGTGAGCATATGATCCTGAGACAGGGGTCGAGAAATTCCGGGCCGTGGAACGAGCCCCTCACGATCTCGACAGTTTCTGGCATCGGACCCACAGATCTGCGCTCCCGAGGCATCATGATCATTCGGAGATCACCATGGTTCGGCACCCCATTCTGTTGTTCGCGGGCCTTCGCGAGGCCGCTGGCGTAGATACCCTCGACATCGAACTTCCCGAGCGCGCTACGGTTGCCGATCTCCTCCGTGAACTTGCCTCCACTCACGAAGAGATCGCGCTCCAGCTGGCGCAATGCCGGGTCGCGGTCGCTCAAGAATTCGTCGGCAACGATCGCGTGTTGGACGAGGGGGAAGAGATCGCGCTCATCCCTCCGGTCAGCGGGGGCCACGACGGCCTGCAGAACGCCAAAGTCGCGTTACGCCGCGAACCGCTGTCGCTCGACGCAGTCGTCGCCGCGGTGACCTATGAGGATGCGGGTGGGATCGCAACGTTTTCGGGGCACGTCCGTCGCCATAGTCGAGGCCACACGATCGAGTTCCTCGACTACGAAGGATACGAACCCATGGCGCTCAAGGTCATGCGTGCCCTCGTCGACCGGATCGAGACCTCGATCCCGGGAAGTCGCATCGCGGTGCACCACCGCCTCGGCCACCTCCTCATCGGTGAGACTGCGGTCATCATCGCCGCGAGTGCCCCTCATCGAGCAGAAGCGTTTGCGGCTTGCCGAGCCGTGATCGAAGCGCTCAAGCACGAGGTACCCATTTGGAAGCGCGAGGTCTCGACCGACGGTGCCGTCTGGATCGGTAGCGGACCCTAGACACACGACGGACCCTCGACTTCGCGTGCAACGAGATCTCTTCGTCGCCGATGTTGAGGACGTGCCAGCGGACGACCGACGGAAGCGACCCGAGGATACCTTGCCCCAACCCTGCGCCGGACCGAAGGAAGACGGCCGCGCCATCCTTTCGACGGCCACGGGGCTCGTCATCGAAGTCGCCGATGACCAAACGATGCTCATCGGCGCGGACCCGGAGGCAGGCCTCACGCTCGACGATCCTTTCGTGAGCTATCGCCACGCCACCTTGCGCCGTTATCGCGGCGGGTTTTTGGTCGAAGATCTCCATTCAACCAATGGAACGTATCTCGACGGGGTTCGAATTTCACAGGCGTGGGCGGGGCCCGGCTCGCGCCTCCGTATCGGGAACCATCGGTTGGACGTAACGACGAGCATGGTGAGCCGCACCCCTCCGAGCGGTCCCATGCTCGGCGTGTCGCAGGTGTTCCAGGTGGTCCTCGCCAACCTCCGACGCATTGCGCCGCTGCGTCAGCCGGTGCTCATTCGCGGCGAGACCGGCACGGGCAAGGAACTCGCCGCCCGCGAGCTCCACGATCGAAGCCTCCGCAGCGAAGGGCCGTTCGTCGCGATCAACTGCGCGGGGATCTCCGAGGCGTTGGCGGAGAGCGAACTGTTCGGACACCTCAAGGGGGCGTTCACCGGGGCGCATCGGTCACGAACGGGTGCGTTCGGCGAGGCCGATGGTGGCACGTTGTTCCTCGACGAGGTCGGCGAACTACCGCTCGGACTGCAAGCCAAACTCTTGCGCGTGCTCGAGGTCGGTCACATCAAGCCGGTGGGGTCGGAACGCGAGACGCCGGTCAACGTACGCATCGTTGCCGCGACTCACCGCGACCTGCATGCCATGGTCGCGTGCGGTCGGTTCCGCGAAGACTTGGTTCACCGGCTCGACATCCTGACGATCGAACTCCCACCCTTGCGCGAACGCCCCGACGATATCCCGGCATTGCTGCGCCACTTTGCCGGTCAGATGAGCGACGAACTCGGCCGCAGCATCCTCGTCTCCCAAGCCGCGATCGATGCCGCACGCGCTCATCCATGGCCAGGGAACATCCGCGCCTTACGAAACGCGGTCACCCTCGCGGCTGTCTTGGCCGACGGACCGATCGGACCGAGCGACTTGATGACCGGCGTGCGCACGGGTTCGTGCGCGACGCGAGCCGCCGATCTGAACACCGAAGGTGTCGAGGTACCGCGCGGCACCTATCGCACGATGAAGCGAGCAATGCTCGCCAAAATTGTCGAAGAAGCGGGCAGCATCCGCAAAGCCGCCCCGGTCCTCGGAATCCCGCGCAGCACACTCGGGACTTGGCTCAAACACGACGAGTGAGAGCCGAGCAGGTCTAAGCTCCCGACCCGTCGACGACTTGCAGTTCGAACGCCCACTCGCCGCGGCGGGTTGGACGTCGAACCGAACGATGAAGGACGTCGAGAAAGTCCTGGAGCTCGAGCTCTCGCGCGCCAAACCGAACCATGTGTTCGGTGACGACCTGGCAATCGACGAGATCGAAGCTCCATTGCTCGAGCTGCCGAACGAGCGACGCGAAGGCGATTTTGGATGCGTTCGGCTGTCGCGTGAACATGCTCTCACCGAAGAACATCCCCCCGAGCGAGAGGCCATAGAGCCCCCCCGCGAGCTCGTCGTCGGCCCACGCTTCGACGGAATGCGCGAGCCCTCGATGATGAAGCTCGACGTACGCGGCTCGCATCTCGTTCGTGATCCACGTTCCGTCTTGGTCGGCCCGAGGCATGCTGGCACACGCGTCGATCACCTGTTCGAACGCCTGATCCATCGTCAGCCGATAGGGGCCTCGGCGCAGGATCTTGCGAAGCGTTCGGTTGACCTCCAGCTCTGATGGGCGCAGGACGAGCCGAGGCGACGGACACCACCAAAGGATCGGCCTCCCCTCGCTATACCAAGGAAAGATCCCCCGGCTATAGGCCAGTACCAAACGGCTCGGCTGGAGATCGCCCCCGATGGCGAGCAGGCCGCCCTCTTCGGCCAGCGCTGGATCGGGGAAGCGCAGCTCGTCGGTCAACTGGAACACGGGCACGGCAAGGCTTCGGTCGACCCCAGCCTACCACCTTCTATGAGGCACCTCGGACTCGTCGAGGGCGATCCGAGACCCTCGGCGACCCAGCGGACGAGGAAGCGTATAATGTCCCGCTGCGCTGGGGGTGGCCGTCGAGTGATGGCCTGAGAGAGACCCCTCGAACCTGATCCGGGTCATTCCGGCGGAGGAAAGCGTCATGAGCCAAGAACATCCCCACGGCCGCGAGCGAATGCACATCGCGGACTCGAACACCAAAAACGTCCCCCGCCTCCCGCCACTCTCGGAGACCTTTCCGAACAGTCGAAAGATCTTCGTCGGAGAAGAGCTCGTCCCGTTTCGCGAGATCGACCTTGCCGGAGGCGAGCCGCCCGTCCGGGTCTACGACACGACCGGACCGGAGAATACGGATCCACGTCAGGGTCTGGCACCTCGTCGGGCGGACTGGATCAAGGCTCGCGAGGCGGACTCGGACGGCAACCATTCCCAGATGCACTACGCCCGCCGTGGCATCGTGACGAACGAAATGCGGTTCGTCGCGATCCGCGAAAACGTGAGCCCCGAGTTCGTGCGCGAGGAGATCGCGCTTGGACGAGCCATCGTGCCGGCCAACATTCGGCACCCCGAACTCGAGCCGATGATCATCGGGCGCAACTTTCTCGTGAAAGTGAACGCCAACATTGGCAACTCGGCGGTCTCATCCTCGATCGAGGACGAGGTCGAGAAGCTTCAGTGGGCGATCCGATGGGGCGCCGACACGGTCATGGATCTTTCGACCGGCGAAAACATCCATGAGACCCGCGAGTGGATCCTTCGCAACTCCCCGGTCCCGATCGGCACGGTGCCGATCTATCAAGCGCTCGAGAAAGTCCGCGGTCGGGTCGAACGGCTCAATATCGACATCTTCATGGAAACGCTCGTCGAACAAGCCGAGCAAGGCGTCGACTACTTCACCATCCACGCGGGTGTGCGATTGCCCTTCGTACCGATGACGCGAAACCGCGTGACCGGAATCGTCTCGCGCGGCGGTTCGATCTTGGCGAAGTGGTGCCTGCATCACCACCGCGAGAACTTCCTCTACACCGAGTTCGAGCGCATTTGCGAACTCATGAAGACCTACGACATCTCGTTCTCGCTCGGCGACGGGCTACGCCCCGGAAGCATTGCCGACGCCAACGACGAAGCCCAGTTCGCCGAACTGCGGACGCTCGGCGAACTCACCGAAATCGCCTGGAAACACGACGTACAGGTGATGATCGAGGGTCCGGGCCATGTCCCGATGCACAAGATCCGCGAAAACATGGACGAGCAGCTACGGACCTGCCACGAGGCTCCGTTTTACACTCTGGGTCCACTGACGACCGACATCGCCCCCGGCTACGACCACATCACATCGGCGATCGGTGCCGCGATGATCGGCTCGTTCGGCTGCGCGATGCTCTGCTACGTCACGCCGAAGGAGCACCTCGGGCTCCCCGACAAGAAAGACGTCCAAGACGGCGTGATCGCGTACAAGATTGCCGCCCACGCGGCCGACCTCGCGAAAGGACACCCCGGGGCGCAAGTACGTGACAACGCGCTGTCCAAGGCCCGGTTCGAGTTTCGCTGGCACGACCAGTTCAATCTCGCACTCGATCCGGTCACGGCCCGCGAGTTTCACGACGAGACGCTTCCGGCTGAACCCGCCAAGAGCGCTCATTTCTGCTCGATGTGCGGACCCCACTTCTGCTCGATGAAGCTCACCCAAGACGTTCGTGATCTCGTTGCGAGTGACATCGAGGCGGGTATGGAAGCCAAGGCGCGTGAGTTCCAGGCCGGAGGAGGCGAACTCTACGTCCCACGCGATTCCGACCCGTGAACGCCGTATGGAACCTCGTAGCTGAGACGCTTGGCCCCCAGCCATCGTGGGGGCTATCGCCTCGAGCCGCAAAACCAGCGCAGACCTCAACTCAGTCCATATCTTCGTCGGGTTCGTCTGGGTCTTCGGGGGTTGTTTCGGCCGGTTTTTCGTCCATTCGCTTGTGCTTCTTTTCGGCCCGTTGGGTCTTCCACCGCTTGGCGTTGACCCCGAGTTTGAACGATCGTCCGAGGTTGAACCCGAGATAGAAGTTGAAGTCGTGGAACGGATTCTTCGGGTCGACCCCCCGCGCATTGAATGGGTTCACCGTGCTGCCGCCCGGGGCTGCGAGGTTCATGTGGATCTCGCGGTTGTTGGTGAAAAACACCTGGAAGAAGTGCTTCCCGGTGTAATAGGAGCCGCCGAGGCCCCAGTCGCCGATCTTGGGACCCCCCGGATCGGTGTCGCCCCCTCGGAAATAGAAGATATTCGGACTTGCTGAATCGTAGATCGGTTGGATGTATTCGAGCTCGAGCCCCCAGCGTCGAGCCCGGCCCAGCCAAACCGTGGTGGCGAGACCGATCGCGATGGTCGAACGCCGATCGTTGGCGGGAGACGGACCCGTACCATCCTCGAAGTCGACCTCGGGATTTTGCGTGTGATTCGTTGGCCAGTGGACGCTGGCCGTGAGGAGCGTGCTCCAACGCGAGAACCAGAGGCGGCTCAGCATGAGGATCGCGTTGCCAGAGATCGGGTTCGATGCGCCTTCGTCCCGAAACCAGTCCATCGTCACTTGGAACCCGAAACTGACCGCGCGGCCATCCTCCTGCCGGATGGGGATGTACTTGGTCCCGAGCTCCCAGCCCTTGTACGAGTTCGTGCGACGTAGGCGAACATCCCATCCGTCGAAAATGCCGATCGCGATACCCAGGCTCATCACCGCCCCGGCATCGAGCCCGAACGCTCCGCGTGGCGTCCCGATTCGACCAAAGCGATGGTCGATACGGTACTGCAATACCATTCGACCGAGGGTCGTCGTCGTCGGAAGGACGATCTGATCTGGACCGTGAAACGGCTTCACCCGCTCTGATTCGCGCTTCTCCTTGGGTTCGACGTCGGGATCGGAGACGGGCAAGCTTTCGATCCAATCGACGAAAACCTGCAGTTGTTCGTCCGCCAGCTTGTCACCGTCGAGCGGCATGAGCTCACCATCGATCCCACCTTCGCCCGTCATCTTGGTGAGCAAGTAGCTGTTCTTCGGGTCGCCGGGAGTGACGAGCGGCTTCCCGTTCACCACCGAGTTACGGCCCACGAGAGCTGCGATGTCGCTGAGGTCGATGTCGGCCGGATCGTTCGGATCGCCTCCCGATCCATGACAGTAGGTACACGCATCATCGAGGATGGCCTGCGCCTTGGTCTCGAGTTGCGGATCTGCGGACCCAGTAACAATCGCAAAGGTGGCTACGGTTTGGACGAGCATGGGCCACGCCAGGATAAGGGACGCTGTACCGAGGCATCACCCGAGTCGGAGCACCATCCCACGTCGATTCGAGCGCATTGATTCGACCTCGACACCCCCTCGCCACTCCCCCGGCCTATCGGAAGCCACGGATCGACTCCACCCGGGCCCACCCCCAACTTTCCCGACCCATCGTTGCCATGACGGAAACGAGTAGGGCAAATGCGCGAAAATGAGCCAACACAATTTTGCTGTTCAGCGTTTCGATGTCGCGGCGCTTTTGGCGGATACGTGGTGTATCCTCGCCACGTGACTGCAAACGGCCGTCAACGCAGAGGATTGGGGTTCCGCGGACCGCTCGCCGCCCTTGTCCTGTTTAGTACTGGATTCCATTTCGGATGCGGCAGGACCAGCACGTTGTCGGTCAAGCCGTCAACGCCGGAGCCTCCCGAGCTCATCCCCGCCGAACAACTCAAAACGTTCGTTTACAAGAAGGTGCTTGTCCTTCCGATCGAGCAAGGCGTGATCCAAGGAGACAGCACCTTGCCCGTCCTCAAGAACAAGGACGCTGGCTATTTCGGTGCGAAGGTCGAGAAAGCTCTGCTCGAGCAAGGCTTTCAAGTCATCTCATCCGAGATTGTTGCGCGTGCAGAGAAAAGCTTGGGCAAGGGTAGCGCTTCCCTTTCGCCCACCGAAAAAGCGCTGGTCCTCGGCAAGGAGAGCAAAGCCGATGCCGTGTTCCATGTACAGGCGCTCAACGTCGTCGCGAACAGCGACTTCTACACGGTCGACGATCTGAAAACGATCGCGGTCGATCCGAGTCGGGTCAAGAAAGATCGCAAGGGTCGTCTCTACAACGAAGAGACTGAAGAGTGCGTCTTCCGAGTCCCGTACTTCGAGATCCAATTCGAAGCCAAGATGATCGACGCACGCAATGGCGACGTGCTTTGGGTCGGAACGGGTCGGCAAGATGCCATCGATGGACTCGAAGCGAGCTGGGTCGCTCGGCTCGACAAGAAATGCGAGATGGTGAAGCAAAACTTCGTCTTCTCGGATTACGTCACGCAGGAAAGCACCCTCGATCGCACGTTCAATGGATTGCTCGCGCGCCTCGTCGTTCCGCTCAAGACCGACGCATTCGCGGGCCAACCACTGCCGAGCGACACACCGCCACCTCCTCCTCCTCCCGTCGAGAAGAAGCCCGAACCTCCACCGCCACCTCCCAAAGAGGAGCCCAAGCCCATCACCGCGGTGGTGACCACCAACAAGGCGTCCGTGCGTGCGGGACCGGGCAACAAAAACGATCGGGTCGGTTATGCGTCGCGCAAGACCAAGGTCGTCATCTTGGAGACGATGGGCGAGTGGTCCAAAGTGCAGTTGCAGAACGGAACCACCGGCTGGATGCACGAGTCCACCATCATCGTCGACGACGACTGAGCCCTCGACAGAAACCGCGATGTGCGGGTCGGACCCCTATTGCCGAGCGTGATGCGAGGGCAGCTGGCCCGCCCTCGCGAGGGGCCTTCGTGAAAGGTCCCTCGCTACGGCAACAAAGCTGACTCCGCCCCCCAAACGCACGCCTCTCGGCGTGAAACGGCTCCGCTCGGGAACGGACGAGAGGCTAATAGAAACAGATTTCGTCGATGGCGAAGTCGAAGGCGGCGACGTTCTGATTGACCTGCCACTGCAGTGCCCAAAGCGTCGTTGGGTCGAACGGGATCGCGTTCGTGCCGACGTAGGACGGTTGCGTCAGCGAGCTGAATGGGATTTCGTACTTGGTCCAACCACTGGCAAACGCGGGTTTGCTCGTTTGATACGCACCCTCGCACTGCGCTCCCTCGGCGACCACACACGTACCGCCGTCGGCTTCGAGCACGACGCCCTGCGTGACCACCTTGAAGATGACGGGTACACCCGTCATCTCGCCATAGTAGCGCGCGTAATAAGAGATCCCCTCATACTGGGTCGCGTCATACGCCGTCGGGGTCGCAGCCTCGCCGACGCATTCGCAGGCCTCGTCGACCTCGGCACACCCAGCATCCTTGAGGTTGAACCCGATGCCAGCTCCCCATTCCGTGTAGCCGGAACCGGACGTTCGCGCGGCCCCCAGCGTCTCGGGGACCGTTCCATCACTGTTCGGAGCACCGCCTGCGGCGGGAACGAACGGGCAGCTCGGGCCCTGGACTCCGCCCTCGGTCTCATCGTTGAAAACGAACCAAGCGCCCTGACGTCCGTCCGTGGCCGGGATGAGCGTCATGCCTTCATCCATGCTGTCGATGACGTCCACGCACCTTTTCGTCATGACGGTCGCGCCGGTTGGGTCGGGGCTCCCCGTTTCATCGACAGGCTCGTCCCCGGTCTCGTCGCCGTTGCTCGCCGTGTCACCCTCATCATCGTTCGGCAGGTCCACGAACGTGTTTTCTGGACTGTCGCACGCCGTCAACGACACCAAACACGCCACCACTCCCAAGGCCATGAGCCTATGAATACACATATGCAATTCTCCTCTCCCGCGGTTCTCTGGCCGCGGACCCTAGACCACGAACAGAAGGTGAGGGTCACCGCGACGAGCTCATCCTGCGCGGGTCAACGTGAGTCGTCAATCGTCGTTGGGCTGACGCGGCTACCGCCTTGTCAGCTGGAATCGATTCCATCGTGGAAATCTTCCTCAGTGGATCCACGGTCGAGTGCGTCGATCTCCATTTTGCTCACCACTCGGGTGAAACGAACGCATTCGATCGGCGCACGGGCGATCGATCTCAGGGGCGCCGCTCACCGAGGCGCTGATACAGCACGTTCGCATCGAGCCCGGTGAGCCGCGCAAGCTCCTTCGCTTTCTCACGTGGCTTTCGGTCGCTCCCAAGCAGGATTTCTAGGGTCGCGCGCGCGGCCACCTGCGCTTGATCCAGAACGCTCGTCGGGCATGACTCGATGACTAGGGTCACCTCTCCGCGCAAAGGTTCTCGCACGGTTTCGGCCAGACCAGCCGCGGTGCCTCGCAAGACTTCTTGGTGAAGCTTGGTCAGCTCGCGGGTCACGACCACACGCCGAGTGGCGGCGTCCTCGATCTCCTTCACGAGGTCGACCAGGAAGTCGGGGGTACGGTTGCCCGATTCGTACACGATGCTGACCCCCTGTGCGAGAGCGACCCGCGCAAGGAATTCCCGTCGCGGTCCACCGTCGCGTGGCGGGAATCCTAGGAATTGAGCCCCTCGAGCCGAAAATCCGCTGTGGCAGAGAGCGGTCGCCGCTGCCGTTGGACCCGGCACGACATCGACCTCGAATCCACCTTCGACCGCCGCCTCCACGAAGATTCGCCCCGGATCGCTCCAGACCGGCATGCCCGCTTCGCTGATGAGGACCACGGTCGATCCCTCTTCGAGCAAGCGCAGCAACAACGGAACGCGACTCTCCTCGTTGGCCGCAAAGCAGCTGTGGCGCGGGGGTAGAGATACCTCCGGCCCGAGCAGCCGCGTCACCGACCGAGTGTCCTCGCAAAACAACACGTCGGCCTCCTCGAGGGCACGCCTGGCGCGGGGACTCAGATCTTCGCGGTTGCCGAGCGGCGTCCCGACGAGCAGCAACCTTCCTTTGCGATCCATGAACCTTCGGAGCGTTACTCCGACCCCAAGGCCACTTGAACCGCGTCGCCGAGCTCGCTCTGTAAATAGCTGCGCAGTCGAAGGATGAGCCGTTTCTCGATTTGGCGGGCACGTTCTCGGCTGACCCCCCAACGATCACCGAGATCTTGCAAGGTGATGGGCTCCTCCGACATCAAACGGTCGCGGAAGATTTCCAACTCGCGACCCACGAGGTCCGCTCCAAACCGCCGCAGCTTCGAACCCAACAGATCTTTGAATTCGGCGGCGTCAACGCTATCCTCGGGTCCGGCGAAGTCGTCCTCGATGAGGTCGAGGCGGGTGCGCGTGCCGTCGTCATCGCTCGAGAGCGGAGCATCGAGCGAAAGGTCGGGCGACGACATGCGCCGTTCCATTTCGACGACCTCCTTGGGCGACACATCGAGTTCTTTCGCGATGCGCTCGGGCGTCGGATCGATTCCCGCGGCCTGAAGTCGCTCGCGTTGCTTGCGAAGATTGAAAAACAACTTGCGCTGGTTCTGGGTGGTTCCGATCTTCACCATCCGCCAGTTGTTCAAGATGTATTTGAGGATGTAGGCGCGAATCCACCAGCCCGAATACGTGGATAGCTTCACCCCGCGGTACGGGTCGAACTTCTGTACCGCTCGGACGAGGCCGACGTTGCCTTCCTGGACGAGGTCGAGCAGGTTCTGATACGCGCGCCGATATTCGTGCGCGATCTTGACGACGAGCCGCAGGTTCGACGTGACGAGCTTACGACCCGCATCGTCGTCGCCGTCTTCGACCCAGCGCACCGCGAGATCATGCTCCTCCTCACGAGTGAGCAAACCGTGTCGCCGAACCTCGGCCATGTAGGCCGCCATCGGATCTCGACGGGCGAGCGCCGTGGATCCTGAAGGTGCGGCTTCGGTCCTACGCACGCTTCGTTCGAGGTCACGCTCGATTTCCGCCAGGTCGTCATCGGTGACTTCGAGATCGCCGAGCGCATCGACGACGAGCTCGACATCGGCGACCTCGGTGTCATCGGCCACCTGATCGGGATGCGACTTCGGCAGGACCTCGACCTGGAGTGCTTGTTCCTGCGTGGCGGTCTTCGCCACTGCCTTGCCGTTCGCGCCCGACATGATGGTCTGGTTGAAAGTCTATTACGCCAGCGAGCGACGGAACGATACCGTGGATGCGCGACCACCTGACCAAAGCTTCGAACGAGGCGTCGATTTCGCGCGAGCCCCCCACGCGAGCGCCCCAAACGGTCGCCTTGGCCAATGCGCGTGGCGAGGGGGGCCGTCGGGCCATACACTGTGCGAGTGTCCCCCCCCGCGATGCGGTCCCGTCCCGGTTCAGGTTCAGCCCCTCTCATCGTAGGGGGCTCTTTGTTGCTGGCCCTGGGATTGACCGCACTCGGGGACACTCGCGCGCAAGCGCAACACCCGGCCCCGCGACAACACTCTCGGTTGATTCCCGCCCCTGGCGCCACGGAGCTACGAGTGCTTGATTGGGCGCTTTGGCACGTGTCGAAGTACTATGTCGAGCCCGATCGTATCGATCCGCGGGCCATGACCGTTGCGGGACTGGAAGCGCTCGAGGATTCGATCGCCGAGGTCCTCGTCGAACCCGACAGTCAGACTCATCGGGTTCGAGTCCGCGTCGGAACCCATGAACGCGAGTACGAGCTCGACCACCTCGACGCGCTCTGGGCCGTCGGACCGAAGGTGCGGGAGGTCTTTCGCTTCATCACTGAAGCCACGGTGTTGACCGAAGAGGACCAACGCAACGCCGAATACGCGATCGTGGCAGGTGCACTGGCGACCCTCGATCCGCACACGAATCTGCTGCGACCCGACGACTTCGCGGACATGAAGGCGAGCACGAAGGGCAGCTTCGGCGGGCTCGGGATCGAGGTCGGGATGCGGGAGGGTGCGATCACTGTCATCCGCGTGATCGACGGGAACCCGGCCTCGACCGTCGACATGCGACCCGGGGATCGCATCGTCCAGATCGATGCCGAATCGACCGTGACGATGAATCTCAACGAAGCGGTGGGGCGCCTTCGGGGACCCCCAGGCACCACGGTGGCCGTCTACGTGTTGCGGGATGGCCTCGAAAAACCCAAGCAACTCGATATCACCCGAGCCACGATCAAACTCGACAGCGTCATCGGCGACATTCTCCTCGACAAGGACGAAGCGGGGCACGAGCGCAAAGTCGGGCTCATCCAGATCCCTCGCAACTTTGCGCAGACGACCGGCCGCGAGCTCCGGGACAAACTCACGGAGTTCGAGAAGGCCGGTGTCCGGGGTGTGATCTTGGACCTTCGCGAAAATCCCGGCGGTCTCCTGACCGCCGCCGTGGAGGTCGCAGACGCTTTCCTGCGATCCGGAACCATCGTCTCGACCGTGGGCGTCAGCTCACCCGAGGAGGTCAGCCGTGCAACGGATCGATACGATTTTCCCAACAAGCCGTTGGTCGTGCTCGTCGACCAAGGCTCGGCGAGCGCGTCCGAGATCGTCGCGGGAGCGCTCCGCAACCTCGGTCGAGCGGTGGTCGTCGGCCGGCGCACCTTCGGCAAGGGCTCCGTTCAGGTTCTCCACGAACGCAAGGTCGACGACAAGGAGCTGGCGCTCAAGCTGACCATCGCTCAATACCTGACCCCAGGAGATGTCTCGATCCAATCGGTCGGGGTGAGCCCGGACATCGAGACGATGCCGGTTTGGGTCGGGAAAGAAACCGTGGCCTATTTCGGCAGGGGTCGTTTCGACCTCGTGCGCGAAGAATCGCTCGCGTCGCACCTCGAATCGAAAACCGCCAAGGCCGAGGAAACCGCGTTTGGACCCTTGCACTTCCTCGCATTTGGATCGGTTTCACCGGAAGCAGCGAGCGACGAGCAACCCAAGAAAAAACCCGCGACCGTGTCCGACAAGCGGACCGAGATCCTGTTCGAAGACCCCGAGATCCGTATCGCTCGAGACCTCGTGCTATGGGCACCGTCCCCCGATCGCGAGCAGTTGCTCGCGGAGCTCGGAACCTTCGTCACCGAGCAAGCGGACCACGAACAACGTCGGATCGCCGAGAGCCTGCTCGTGCGCGGTGTGGATTGGAACCGCGGTCCGAAGCCTGCACCCGACCGTGAAGCCAAGCTTCGGGTGGTGATCGAGAGCGACAAACCCGGCAATGTGATCAAGGGCGGCGAACGAGGAACGATCACCGTCACCGTGACCAATGTGGGCGACACGACTGCGTACCAGGTTCGGGCGATCACCGACAGCGACTACCGATATTTCGACGAGCACGAGCTCATGTTCGGCCGCATCGCCCCAGGCGAGTCCAAGAAGTACAGCATTCAACTCTCGGTGTCGGAGCATGAGCTTTCGCGGACCGACCGGATCGACGTGCATCTCTTCGAGCAACACGGCGCGAAGCTGGCCGACGGCTCACAAACGTTGATCGATATCAGTGCCGAGGGTCTCCACCGACCCCAGTTCGCCTATGGATTCCAACTCGTCGACGACCCTGATGCCGGCCCCGACATCGTCGGCAATGGCGACGGAGCCTTGCAAGTCGGCGAACGGGCCAAACTTCGCGTCCACTTGGCCAATCAAGGTGAAGGTCCAGCCCTCGACACATGGGTGACCCTGCGCAACCTTTCCGATGAGTCGGTCTTCCTTCATAGCGGACGAGTTCGACTCAAGGAGATGCAACCGGGCGATACGCGCGTCGCGGACCTCGACCTCGAACTTCGGGGTGAACCGGATTTCAGCGAAGCTCGACTGCAGCTGACGGTGTCCGACAACAAGATCGCCGAAGCTCTGTCCGAGAAGGTGATCCTCCCCATCCAGAGCCCGGGTCCAACGATCACCAAGATCGCCAAGCGAGTCGTGGCGGCCGACGAAGTCGATCTCTACGCAAGCCCGCTCCTCGCGACGCATGTGCTCGCCCGCGTCGGCACGGGAACGTTGCTTCAGGCGACCGGCGAAACCTCCGAGTGGCTTCGCCTCGAGCTGGGTGAGGGGCAGTTCGCGTTTGGCCTCGCAGCCCACTTCGTCGACACGATTCCACCCGGCACGGCTCCAAGCGCACTCGAGGTGGCCTACGAAGTCTCACCGCCCAGGATCGCGTTGTCCGGCGACATCATCATGCAGACGGAACTCGAGACCTTCTCGCTGCAAGGTGTCGCGGCCGACGACGAGGCGCTCCGGGATGTGTTCATCATCGTGAGCAATCCGTCGCGGAACCTGTTCGGTCACGGTCAGAAGGTGTTCTATCAAGCGAACCCTCATCCGGAGAGCGGTCGCCTCGAGTTCGATGCCAGCGTCCCTCTGACACCCGGGAACAATCTCATCGAAATCCATGCGCGACAGAACGACGACGTCGTCGCGACGAAACGTATGTGGGTGCTACGGACGAGCGGCCTTGCCGAAGCCCGTGCCGCCCAAGCCGACTTCAAGAGCACAGGTCAGCTGCGCGTCGACACGTTGGACTAGTCCCCTGGAACCTTGATTTCGATCGTAAGCAACATCGCCCCGTCGTCGATGGCCGCGTTGCGAAACCTCGATGTATGGCCCGATACACCTTCGGTTTCGCGCCTTGCCCTGGGCGACGCTGACGACGTTTCTTACGATCGAAATCAAGGTTCCAGGGGACTAGTGCCTCAAGTCGGAAGTTCGTTCCGTGATAGGCGGGGCTGCGGCCCGAGGCCGAAGCTGTATCGGGCATACGGCCAAGGGTGCTCAACAGCCGACCCGATTCGAGTGCACGAGCCGGAAGCCTTCCGCAACCGCTGACTCCGAAACGCCAAGATAGCTATACGACGACTCGATTCCAGATCGATGCTCGCCGACGAGACGCCGGAACATTCCCGCAAGGGCGCTCCAGGTTGCGAGTCGCCTTCTTGCGGTTCTTGGTTGGACCTTGACCGGTCCGAAGGCCCTCTACGAGGCTTCCTTCGTCTCGTTCGAATAGATGATGACGGGGCGTTGCGCTTCGGTGATGCATTCTTCGTTGATCACCGTCTCGAGGATGTTGTCGACACTTGGGATGTCGTACATCACATCCAACATGGCTCGTTCGATGATGGAACGCAGCCCACGAGCTCCCGAGCGTTGGTCTCGAGCTTTGCGAGCAACAGCGCGCAAAGCCGCATCTGTAAACTTGAGGTCCACCCCGTCGAGCTCCAGCAAACGCTTGTACTGTTTGACGAGCGCGTTTTTCGGTTCGGTGAGGATCTGCACGAGAGCCTCTTCATCGAGCTCTTGGAGGGGAGCGATCACGGGAAGCCGCCCGATGAACTCAGGGATGAGCCCGAACTTCATGAGGTCTTCGTTTTGAACGCGCTGAAGCAATTCCCACTGCCGCAGCTCTCGCTTGGTTTCGACGTTGGCTCCAAACCCCATGCTCTTCGCACTGATGCGGTGCTCGATGATGTCCTCGATGCCCGCAAAAGCTCCGCCGCAGATGAAGAGGATGTTGGTCGTGTCGACCTGCAGGAAATCCTGCTGGGGATGCTTGCGCCCGCCTTTCGGTGGAACGCTCGCGATCGTGCCTTCCAGGATCTTGAGCAGGGCCTGTTGAACCCCCTCGCCTGACACGTCTCGCGTGATCGACGGGTTGTCCCCCTTGCGGGCGATTTTGTCGATTTCGTCGATATAGATGATGCCCCGCTGCGCTCGCTCGACGTCATGGTCGGAGTTCTGCAACAGGCTCACGATGATGTTTTCGACGTCTTCACCGACGTAGCCTGCTTCGGTCAGGCTCGTCGCGTCTGCGATAGCGAATGGAACGTCGAGGATTCGCGCCAGGGTCTGGGCGAGCAGCGTCTTTCCCGAACCGGTCGGGCCGAGGAGCATGATGTTGCTCTTCTGCAGCTCGGCTTCGTCGGGTTTCCGCTTGGCGTTGATTCGCTTGTAGTGGTTGTAAACGGCAACCGAAATGATCTTCTTCGCCAAGTCTTGACCGACGACGTAGTCATCGAGCACGGCGCGAATCTCTTTGGGTTTGGGGACTTTGCCCTGGCCCTGTTGCCGCTCTTCTTTGTGAACTTCTTCCGCAAGGATGTCGTTGCACAACGAAATGCACTCGTCGCAGATATAGACCGACGGGCCTGCGATGAGCTTCTTCACTTCCTTTTGGGACTTGCCGCAAAAGGAACAGCTCAAGTTACCGTGGCTGTTGTCGCGCTTGGAAGAGCTCATGGCCGGTGCCCTCTCGATCCGTTAATCACGCTTCGCCGCACCTTCTTCCGAACGCCGCGCCAGGACCTCGTCGACCAAACCGTAACGTTTCGCCGTCAACGCGTCCATGAATTTGTCCCGCTCGGTATCTCTGAAAACATCGTCGATTCCGCGGCCGCAGTGAATCGACAGAATCTCGTTCAAGCGCGCCTTGAGTCGAAGGATTTCCCGCGCCTGGATTTCGATGTCCGTGGCCTGCCCCTGCGACCCACCATGCGGCTGGTGAATCATCATACGGGCATTCGGCAGCGCCGTGCGTTTTCCCTTGGCGCCGGCGGCAACGATGACGGCTGCCATCGACGCCGCCTGACCAATGCAGTAGGTGGCAACGGCCGGCTTGATGTGCTGCATGGTGTCGTAGATGACGAGACCAGCCGTCACGGACCCGCCCGGTGAGTTCACGTAGAGCCGAACGTCTTTGTCCGGATCTTCGGACTCGAGATAGAGGAGCTGAGCCATGACACTGTTCGCGACTTGATCATTGATCGGGGTCCCGAGGAACACGATGCGATCTTTGAGCAAGCGGCTGTAGATGTCCCACGAGCGCTCGCCTCGATGCGTCTGCTCGATGACGAATGGGATATTGGCTTGCGGTTCTCCCCAGGTGAGATCGACATCGGTCCGATCGGATCCGAAAATGATGTGCGGCGATGCGCTCGGTTGCTTGGGGTGATTCATGAGTGTGCGGCCGATTCCTCGATAACCCACTTTGCGGTTTCTCCGCCGAACCTCTCGCGAGAGCATTCGGCCGGCTCCGTCTTGGTATGTTGTACGTCCGCGAGGGTCGATGCAAGTGCCCGAATCGGCTCGCAAACAGCGATTTCGAAGCTCACTGAGCGGCGAACCGCAATCTCGTTGAAGTTCTCTCGGGTTCCGCAGGGTGAACCCTTGTTGACTCTTCGCGGTGATCTTCGGGCTTGCGATGATACGTTCGCGACGTGGTGGGACACGGTCTGGACGGATCGCGATCGACGTGCTCCACAATCGGCCATTCGACCTTCGAGCCTACTCGAGCGTAGGCGTCTCCACGGTTTCCTCAGGATCAGGGGCTTCGGTCACGACCGCGCGTTCCATGAGGAAATCCAGAATCTTTTGCTCGCGGAGTTGGGCCCGAAGCAACAGGAGTTGCCCATCCTTGTCCATGGAGGCTCGCATGCGGGCCACATTCTGTCCGCTCTGCTCAGCCATTTTCTGGAGCTCTTCCTCGAACTGCGCCTCATCCACGCGGAGATTCTCGGCCCTTCCGATCGCATCGAGCAGAAGAAAGGCTCGCACGTTGAGGGTCGCCTGGGGACGAATACGGGCCGCGAGTTCGCCCTCCGTGGTTCGAAGAGCGGAAAGTTTGAGACCCTGCTGAGCGAGTTGGCGCTTGGTGTGATCCACCTCGGCGGCGATTTCGCGAGCGATCATTGAAGGGGCGGGATCGAACGGGTTCCGTTCCAGCAGCGTCTGGACCAGCCGCTGCCTCGCGTCGCGCTCAGCCCGCTCGGCATCTTCTTCACGAGCTGTGTTGGCGAGCTTTTCCTTGAGCTCTTCCAACGAATCCGCTTGCTCGGTGTCCCGAGCAAAATCGTCATCGAGCGCGGGAACGTGCTTCGTCCGAACATCGCGAAGCCCAAGCATCAAATTGGCTTCCTGGCCGCGTTGTTCGGCGCGAACTTTCGCCTGCGGGGGGGTGAATTTCACAGGGAGGACCGTTCCCACTTGCGCGAGCTTGAGCCCTGCCATCGCCTCGCCGAGGCCAGGGACGAGCTCTGTCGCGCCACCGCCAATGTCGACGCGAACGTCCTTTCGCGAGATGCGTTGCGCTCCGAGCGTCCCGTCGACGTCGACGATCCATACGTCACCTGGTTGAGTCTCTGTTCGCTCGAGTCCCTCCTGAAGCGGCCGCAACTCGGTCAGCTGGTCTTGGAGGCGTTTGAGTTCGGCCTCGACCTTGGCTGGTTCGGCGATCGCAGGGCGTCGGCGGATCGGGACCCCAACGTAGTCCTTCGGCGTGACCTCCGGAGCCACTTCGAAACGAGCAGCATAAGTGAACGGGGATCCGCCTTCGAGCGAGCTCGCTTCGACGACTGGCTTCGTCAGAGGGATGGTCGCGTGCTGGGCGATCGCGGAGGCAAACGTTTCCTCGACGAGGTCGTTGGCGAGCTCCTGACGAATTCCCCGCCCGAAGCGACGCTCGATGACATGCGTCGGAACCTTACCGGGTCGGAACCCCGGCAACTTCGCGCGAAGAGTCAGCTCCCGCATCTTGGTGTCGAGCCGACCCGAAATATCGCTCCAGGGGATCTCGACTTTGACTCGACACTCGACGGGGCTGATGCGCTCGATAGTGCTGTGCATGTCCATGGGGCTTGGAGTCGGCGAACCGGCTGCATAACAAAAACGCCCAGCTGTTCACAAGGTCGACTCGCTTTTGCGCGGTACGAGGGGCCCATCCGTGTTTGTGAGGCTGTCGCGTCGAATCCACCGCGGAGCGCGAGGACCGCTCTATCCGACCCGATCGAGCGCACGCCGTAAATCGAGCTCGAGGTCCTCGACATCTTCGATTCCGACGCTCAGTCGCACGAGGCCCTCGAGGATTCCGATGCCCGCCCGCTGCTCCGGGCTGAGTTCGTAGAAACTCATCAAGGCAGGTTGTTCGATCAGACTTTCCACGCCGCCGAAGCTCGGAGCCAGCTTCGGAATCGAGACGCCGTCGACGAGCGCGGTCCCGGCCGCAAGACCTCCCCGAAGCTCGAACGAAACGACGCCACCGCCACCGCTCAAATACCGGCGCGCCAGCACGTGATCCGGATGGGTTTCGAGCATGGGATACCAAACCCGTGCCACGGCCGGATGCGCCTCGAGCATTCTCGCCAACTGTAGGGCCGAGGCGTTTTGACGGGCCACACGAAGGCCCAAGGTCTTCAGGCCACGCAAGGTGAGGTACGCCGCATGGGGATCACAAACCCCCCCGAGCATGCCCACGTGTTCGCGTACGGCTTCGACGAGCGGACCTCGACCGATGATCACCCCGCCCATCACGTCGTTATGGCCCGCCAAATACTTGGTCGTGGAATGGATGACCAAATCGATACCGAGGTCGAGCGGACGAAGGTTGATCGGGGTCGCAAACGTCGCGTCGATAATGGTCTTGGCGCGACGCTGTTTGGCCAAACGGACCAACCCCTCGAGATCGACCACCCGGAGATAGGGATTCGTCGGGCTCTCGGTAAACACGATTCGGGTGTCGTCCGTGATCGCAGCCTCGAGGGCATCGAGCCGCGGCTCGACGATCTGGACATCGACGCCGTAGCGAGCGAGCAGCGTCAGGGCAAACTGACGGGTCTTGCGATAGACGTCGCTCGTCATGACGACGCGCTGCCCCGCGCGCAACATCGCGAGCATCGTCGTCGTGATCGCGGCCATCCCCGAAGACAACAACACGGCCGCATCACCGCCTTCGAGCGCAGCGAGCCGGGCTTCGGCGGCAGCGACCGTAGGATTGCCGTAGCGCCCGTACTCTGGAGTCCGTTCTTTTTCTCCAGACATGAACGCGACGAGTTCTGCGGTGTGCTCGAACGGGTAGGTGCTCGAATGCACGACCGGGACCGTCAACGATCGGTCGTCTCTCACCGCCGGTTCGCCGGCATGCACTGCTCTCGTCGAGGGACCCAGGCTCCACTCTTCCCGCTCGTTCTCGGCCATCTTTGGTTTCAACCTCGCACCGGCTCACCGACACCAGGACTAGCCTCGCAGCGCCTCCAGGCGCTGATCTCGGTCACGGTACCCTTCTGCCACGCTTTGTAGCTGCCGAACCGCGGCTCTCGTGTCTCCGAGCTTCTCATACAACATTGCCAGCTCGTAGCTCGCTTCGCAGCGCTCGTCCTCGGTCGTGGCCGTCGCCACCGCCCGTGTAAGATCGGCGAGCGCTCCCTGTGTGTTGCCACCTTCGGATCGAACGGCCGCGGCCATGATCAGGGATCGAGAACACCAGCTCCGATCGCGAGCCGCCGTCTCGAATTCGCGAATCGCTTCGTTGACCAACCCCATCTCGCGATAGGCCAGGGCGAGATCGAAGTGGGTCCTCGGATCTGCCCCCGCAACGTCCACCTCGCGGGCTTTGACCTCGACATTCCGGGACTTGACCTCCACGTTCCGACGACGTGCGTTCGTTCCATCGTCGTTGAAGATCGAGAGCAGGTACGCGTCGGCTTCGTCGTCCTCGGCGCTGCTCAGCGGGCCGGACCTCGCTTCGGTCTGGGGTTTGGTCGGTTTGGTTGCGGCCGGGGCTCGGGTCGACCCATGCGGTGCTCCACTCGTGGGCGCTGGGACGGCCTTGGGTAAATTCGCAGGGGTCGGGACCGACTTGGGCCCCGTCGCAGTTGGCCCCGCTGATCGACTCTGAGCCGCGGCGACGGCTGGCGGGGCTTTCGATGGGGCCGGAGAGCTCGGCGCGCGTGGACTCGACAGCGCGGGTCGATTCGAGGGGGAAGCTCCGAACTCGGCCAGGCTCGGATGTTGTTCGGTGTAGCGGCGACGAAGATCCCCGAGCGCAACCGCAGCGTCATCCTCCAAACCCTGGGCGAGGAAGAAGCGAACCTCTGCAACCTCGTCGGAAATGTCGGGCCACGACGTTCCCCCCTTACCCTGCGCAATGGCGGACGCGAGGCGATCGATTGGGACTTCCGTAAAGGTCTCGGGATCGACTTCGAAGTCCTCGAAATCCACCGCCTGGAATCCCGCCAACGTCCCCCCGGCCTCGGGATCGCCGGTTCCGAGCTCGTCATCCTCGCCGTAGTCGGCTTCGTCGGAGACCTCGCGCCCGAATCCACTCGAACCCGGACGTGCGACGGGACGTGAGCCTTCGGCCCCGAGGGTGCGTGACGTGCTGGACGATGAGGCTGCGGTCGGGTGCGTTTCTCCGTCCCCGAGCCCGAATCGGTCTTCGACGGGAAAGTCGGTCGATCGCTTCCCCGTCTGCTCATCGTCGTCGAAAACGGCGACTTCGACGTCGAAGTCGTCCAACTCACCGCCGTCGACGAGATCGACCGCATCGCTGTCGCCCTCGCCCAACTCATCGGGAACCGCGGGGGGGGGCGTTTCTTGGCGAGGCACCATGACGGTGCCACCGGAACGAACAGGCGTGGGAACCCGTCCGCCGTCGCGCAATACTTCGCGCAGGGACTTCGCGTCGGCCCAACCTGGCTCGCACTCGAGCGCGGCTTCGAGGTGCTCGAGCGCCAGCGTGGTGTTCTGCTCGGCCACGAGGCGAGCCACCTCGACATGAGCCTCGGCCGCTTCGGGGTAGCGTTCGAGCTCGGCGAGTGCGCTGGCCCGCAGGCTCAGGGCGCCGATGTGTCGCGGCTTGACGTCGAGCAACGCCTGGATGTGTTCGAGTGCATGATCGAAGAGGCGATACTTCACGTAGACGCGCGCTTCGAACAGGATCTTGTCGAGATCTTCGTTGGGCTCGGATTCGACGGCCGCAGGCCGACCCGCACTCGCCAGCACGTCGGCGAGGTTCGAGCGAACCGTTCCCTCCGCTGCGGGGCTCGGCGGAGGGCCGTCCTGAGATTCGAGCGCGGGGCCCCCAGATAGCTGAACTTCGACCGAATCGGCGCCGCTCTGCTCATCGACCTCGAGCACGTCGGCTTCGTCGACTTCGAGCGCGTCTCGCTCGTCGCCATCGAACGCATCCTGTTCGAAACCCGAAGGACTCGAGAGGCGACCTTGCAGGCGGGTGAGCTCGGGATGATGGGGATCCCACTCCAGGGCCTTCTCCAAAATCCGTCGCGCGCTCACCGAGTCGCCCTGATCCACGAGCCGACGGGCCAACTCGAGCATGACGCTGCCCGCCTTGTCGGCCTTGCCCATCGCCGTGAACGTCTCACCGAGGAGCTCCAAACCCTCCGAGTCGCCCTGATCCGACTGCAAGAGCACGTTGAGCTTCATCAATGCCCGACGAGCGTCACCGAGTCGGAGATACACGCGAGCGAGCTGGCGCGTCGTCGGACGATCTTCGGGTCGGTGATACAGCAATCGCTCAGCCACACGGACGTAGTCCGAGAGCCGATTCGTTTGCAGTAGGACGTCTCCCGCAGCCCGGAATTGCTCTACGGCGTCGTCGACACGGCCCTCGCGCGATAACAACTCGGCGACACGAAGGCGCTTTGCAACCGCGGGTGGGTCGGCGTCGGCGATCGTCCGATAGGTCTCGATCGCCTCCCCGATTCGGCCCGCCTGCATCTGCACCTGAGCGACCTGCTCGTAGGCCGCGAGCGCATCATGAGTCTTGCCGAGCTCGAAGTTGAGCGCGGCGGTTTTGAGATGAACGTCGAGTCGCGCGGGATCGAGATTGAGGACTTGGCGATAGACCGCGAGAGCCTTGGGTAAAGCCTTCTGCGCCGCGTAGAATTCCGCGATCTGCATGTAGCGGTTGATGGCCCCGTTTCGGTCACCTGCTCGCGCCAAACAATCCGCAAGCATCAGCCACGCGCGCAGATCCTTCGGATCGTAATCAACGATCGACTGATACTCGCGTGCGGCCCGATCGTGTTGACCCTTCGAGGCGTACCGCTCCGCTCGTTCGTGGGCCTTGTCCTTGCTGAACGCCAAATCTGCCTCGTTAGTGGTGCTGCTCCGCCTCCCGACGGACCGCGGCCTCATCCATATTGGACTCGAGGAAGTGGGTGTCGTAGGTCCCGCGCACGAAATCCGGATGCGTCAGGATCCATCGATGCAACGGGACATTCGTCGCGATGCCTTCGACGACCGTCTCCCCCAACGCTCGTCGCATGCGAGCGAGCGCTTGGGCGCGGTCTTTCCCAAACGTGATGACCTTGCCGAGCATGGAATCATAGTGGGGGGACACCGAGTATCCCTGATACACGTGGCTGTCGATACGAACACCATATCCGCCCGGAAAATGAAGTGCGGAAATGGTACCCGGCTGGGGCGCGAACGTCACCGGATCCTCGGCATTGATCCGGCATTCGATGGCGTGGCCCTTCGGCTCGTGAACTCTGTCGAGGTGGCCGAGTGGTTCGCCCGTGGCCAAACGGATCTGTTCCTGGACCAAGTCGACCCCCGTGATCTGCTCGGTCACGCAGTGCTCGACCTGGATCCGGGTGTTCATCTCCATGAAATAGAAGCGACTGCCATCGAGCAGAAACTCCAACGTGCCCACCGAGCGATAACCGATCGAACGGGCGGCGGTCACGGCGGCTTGCCGCATCGCGGTCCGCACCGTGTCATCGAGCGCCACCGACGGAGCTTCCTCGATGATCTTCTGATGCCGTCGCTGCACGGAACACTCGCGTTCGAGAAGGTCCACGACCCCACCATGGTGGTCGGCAACGACTTGGATCTCGATGTGACGAGGCCTTTGAACGTAGCGCTCGATGTAAACACCACCGTTACCGAATGCGGCGAGGGCTTCGGCTTGCGCGGTCGCCACGGTGGCGCGAAGTGCGGATTCTTCGCGGACGATCTTCATGCCCCGACCGCCACCCCCAGCGGCGGCTTTGACGATGACGGGCAATCCGATCCGGGCTACCGCTTGCTCGGCCTCTTCCAAACTCGTGAGGAGACCTGTGCCGGGCAGGATCGGAACCCCCGCCGCGTCCATGGTCTCTCGAGCTCGAACCTTGTCCCCCATCATGGTGATGTGTTCGGGGCTGGGCCCGATGAAGGTGAGCCCGCACTTCTTGCAAACGCTCGCAAAATCGGCTCGTTCGGCGAGAAATCCATAGCCAGGATGGACCGCGTCGGCGCCCGAGAGCTCGGCCGCCGCAATCAAGTTCGCGATATTGAGGTAGCTGAGCGAGGACGGCCCCGGACCGATACACACCGCTTCGTCGGCAAATCGTACGTGGAGTGCCCCTTCGTCGACCGTCGAGTACACGGCTACGGTTCGGATACCCATCTCTCGGCACGCACGAATGACACGCAATGCGATCTCGCCACGATTGGCGATGAGGACTTTTCGAATCGGTTGAATCACAGTCTGCGCACCCGAAACAGCTTGGCGCCGTACTCGACAGGCTGACCGTTCTTGATCAAGACCTCTTCGATCGTGCAGGCGAACTCGGCTTCGATCTCGTTGAAGAGCTTCATGGCTTCGACGATGCACACCGCTTTGCCGGGCTGCACCTTGTCGCCCACGTCGACGAACGCCGGAGCGTCGGGGGTCGCCGCTCGATAGAACGTACCGACGAACGGTGACGTGATGAAATCACCCGGAGCCTCCACGGGGGCCGCGACCGGAGTGATCGGTGCCACGTGGGCCGATGGAGCCGCAACGGGGGACGGCAGAGCTACGGGGGCGGGCGTATCACTACGACGCAAAAGGACCCGTGTATCGCCGGTTTCGATCTCGATCTCATCGAGCTCGAAGGCTTGAAAAACTTGGGCCAGCTCGCGGATGTAGCCGATCGCGGGGAGCTTGGATTCGGAGTCGGAGTCAGCAGCCATGTGCGTGTCGGTCTCGGAACACGGCCGAACCTAGCAGGTTTTTGGAGTCGGTAGCCCGCGTCCGAAGTTTCGTTCGACCGGTCCCTACCGGATCGCGAGCGTGGCGAGATACCGCAGCGCGAGTTCGTAGGACGCGATCCCGCACCCCATGATGACCGCTTTGCAAGCCGAGCCCGTCAACGAGACGTGCCGAAATCCCTCGCGACCAAACAGGTTCGACAGGTGAACCTCGACTGCCGGGATCGGAACCCCCCGGAGTGCGTCCGCGATCGCGACGCTCGTATGCGTGTAACCACCGGGATTGATGATGATCCCTTTCGCCTCGAGTCGTGCGCGATGGATGAGGTCGATGATCTGCCCCTCACCGTTCGCTTGGTGGCACGTGGCCACGAGGCCGAGTTCGTCACCGATCCGTTGCAGCCCTGCGTCGAGTTCCGCGAGCGTCGTACGCCCATAGATCTCGGGCTCGCGTTCGCCGAGCAAATTGAGGTTCGGGCCGTGGATTACGGCAATGCGCGCCAGCGTGCGTGTTTCCGTCATCGCGGGTGGACGAGGAGGCTAGAGATCGGCCCGAAGATCTGCAGACTCTGCGCGGAGGTTCCAGCGACCGCGCCCCAAGTGGGCAAGATCGGTGAGGAGGACCGCGACGAAGTAGTCATCGGAAAGCACACGGCAAAGCAGTGCTTGCCGCTCGGCCTTGATGGTGATGTCGGTCACGTCACCCATGTCCAAGGACTGGGCGGCTTTACGCAACTCGATGAATCGAAACGAAAACTCCATCGCCGCGGATTCGATGTCGATATCCTCGCAGCCCGGCGCGAGGTACTGCATCACCGCGATACCGTCGAACCCCATGAGGATCGAGCCGGCCGCCCCCGGGGTCTTCTGAACGATCTTCTTCAGCGATTCCAGCAACATGTTCGTGCGGTGCCCCGTCATGTCAGGCGAACGGTGAGGCGAGAGTCACGCGAACGAGCGGCAAGGTCAAGTGCTCACTCGGGAGCAATGCAGTCTCTCGGCACGATGCCAAAGTCCTGAGCGTTGCCGCAGATTCCCCCCACGAATGCCGTGCTCGGGCAATTGCTCGGCCCGCACACGGGACAAAAAAATGTGTTGCAGCCGGAGCATATCTCGATCGGGTGGCTGAACGATCGCGCCGTGATGACCCCGATGTTTCCCGCCGTGTTTCCGGTCCGTTCGGCCTGCACGACGATATCGGCGATCATGGTCAAGCGGGTCCCCGTGGCGAACGACCCCAGTTGTTGGTTGAGGGCGGCCGACGCTGGTTGACTGATCGGGGTGACCGAGATTGGCGCGATCGTGTTGCCCGGAAGGGAGGTCGTCGAAAGTTCCTCGGTGAAATCGACCAGCGCCGGATTGATCGCACGCAGGGCGTCGATCACCTGGGGCGCCTGGGGGAGCCGCAACGAGATGTCGGCTTCGACGATCCGTACTTCGGAGTTGTCGATCCCGTTGTTTTCGCTCGCCGCACCTTGGGCGGCGAGCTGATTGATGATCTCGAGTCCGACCACGGCTTCCGTTTGCCAAAACACATCCAGCTGGGTGGCGGAGAGCGTCGCGTTGGCGGTATCGACCAAGCACTCCGCGTCTTCCTCGTCCCCTCCCCATGCGATCGCTCGAGAAATGATGATGCTTTCCTGTTGGTCGGCGCAGCCCATCAACGTGGCCGCGAGCGAAAATACCCCAAATAGGATTCGACGGTTGCTCTTGGAAACGAACATGGCTGCATCCCACGGAACGCGCAAACCGCGATCCGCCAACCGAAGCCTAGCAATGGACGATTCAAGAGCGCAACAAAGGGAGGATTTCATCGACCGGGACCTGTCGAGTCATCGGCTCACCAAGGGCCGCCAAGACGACGAAGGTCACCGCTTTGGATGTGCGTTTCTTGTCGTGGACGAGCATTCGTGCAACCGATTCCCCCAGCTCCCCAGTCAGCCACGGATCGAGGTCGATCGGGAGGCGCAAGCGGAGCAGGGCGCGAACGATCTCGTCTTCGAGATCGGCAGCACCGATCCCGAGACGGGTGGAAAGGCGCGCGGCCGCCCGCAACCCAAGCGCCACGGCCTGGCCATGTTTGAGCCCAAATGCGGACGCAGCCTCGATCGCGTGCCCGACCGTATGCCCGAGATTGAGCAACACGCGGCCGCCGTCCAGTGAACGTTCGAGCGGATCGCGACCAACGCATGCGGCCTTGAACTGCACCGACTCCGCCACCAATTCCGCCAGACGAGCCGGCTCGCGCGCGTAAAGCGATTCGGCGTGGTGAAGGAGCCGATCCACGTGGGCCCTCGAAAACAAGGCTCCGTGCTTGAGCATTTCGGCGAGGCCGCAACCGAGCTCGTCGTCCGGAAGGGTTTGCAGCACGAGTGGGTCGATGAGCACGGCCTTGGGGAAATGAAACGCCCCGAGCAGATTCTTCCCGTGGCGAAGATCGACCGCCACTTTGCCGCCCACCGAAGCATCGACTTGCGCCAATAGAGACGTCGGGCATTGCACGAACTCGATCCCGCGCATGAACAGCGCGGCGACGAGTCCCGCGAGGTCACCGACGACCCCACCACCGAGGGCCACGACGACATCGTTGCGCCCAAGCCCAGCAGCCATCAAGGTCTCGATGAGGCCGACCATCCGCTCCACCGTCTTCGATGCCTCTCCGGCAGGGACGAACGCGGACACGACCCGAAGCCCTTGGGCCTCGAGCGCCCCGCGAACGAGGCCTTCATAGAGAGGCATGACGTGATCGTCGGAGATGACGGCGACCGTGCTGGCGCGGGGCAACTCACGCTTGATGTGGGACCCGACGCGGTGGAGCACGCCGGGCCCCACGACGACGGGATAACCAAGGTCACGGTTTGGGACCGCGACGTCGAGGACGATCGGATCGGTCGTCACGGTCATACCGCCTGCGGTTTTCCGCTGGGAAAGAGCTCGCCTTGCAGCCCCGCGACGACATCATGAGGGCTCCCCCGACCATCGATGATGTGATCGGCCGAACGATACGCCGTCCAACGTGCAGCCCAGAGTGACGCGAGCCGAACCCGAACACCATCCTGGGCCCCGGCGACCAAGGGACGTACGGCGGAACTCGAAGGGTTGCGCAACCGCTGACACAGATCATCGATGGGCACGTCGAGGAACACCACGACCCCCACACTCGACATCATGGCGCGATTTCGTGGATCCACGACGATTCCCCCCCCCGTCGCTACGATCGAGAGATTCACCGTGAACGCCGGTTCGTTGACCAAAGTTTCGAGCGCCCTTCGCTCGCATCGGCGAAAGTGCTCCTCACTCACCTTGAACAACTGTTCGATGGTCTGGCCATACAGTCGTTCGATACGAAGGTCGAGATCGATGAACGGGACGCCCAGCTCTTGCGCGAGCAGGCAGCCGATCGTCGACTTCCCGCTCCCCATCATTCCCGTCAAGAACACCGGGCGGTGCATCCCGCAAGGGTGCGCCTACCCGCTTCGAGCGGCAAGACCCGTGCGCGGGACCAGCGAAGACTCGCTCACCCACCGATGCTACTGGCGCGATTGACGATCTTGGGGGTCAAGAAGATGAGCACCTCGGATCGGGTATCGGCTTCGGTTTTGTTCTTGAAAAACCACCCGATGATCGGGATGTCGCCCAGCCAAGGAACCTTGGCGGAGTTGACCGCCTTGTTGCGCGTATAGATGCCGCCGATCACAGCGGTATCATTGTCGTTGACGAGCATTCGGCTCTCCGCTTGGCGAGTCAAGATCGTCGGGTCACCCCGAGCACCCGTGTTGACGAAGTCCGCCTCGTTCTTTTGCACCCGGACTTCCAGCAAGACGGCCCCTTCGTTGGTGACGTGCGGCGTGACCTCGAGCGACAAGGTCGCGTTGACGAACCGCGTGTTCACACCTTGCGCGCTGACCTGCGAGATTGGGATCTGAACACCTTGCTCGATCTGCGCTTGGGAGTTGTCGAGCGTGACGATCTTCGGTGCACTGATGATGCGGACTTCACCCGTCGACTCGGCCGCGGACAGCCGCAAGTTCGTATTGAGATTGCCGCTGATGCTGCCGAATGAGAACCCGATCGCACCACCCGCTCCGGTACCGACGGGAGCGGGCAAATCCACCGCATAGTTCGGACTCGCCGCGGCTCCGGGTAGGACCAAACCGCGGACATCCGAAGGTTGTCCACCGCCGCCGCCACCGATGCCGAGCGAGTTGGGAAACAGCAGGCCCGTGGGGTTACCGGTTCCCGGGCTCGCCACGAAGTCGAAGCCCCACTGGATACCGAGCTGGCGCGTGAACGTGGTTCGAGCTTCGACGATCCGTGCCTCGATCAACACTTGGGGCGTCTGGGTGTCGAGACTGCGGACAAGCTGCTCCGCCAAGGAGATGTTCTCCGCGACATCCATCATGATGAGGGTGTTCGTCCGCGTGTCCGGGGTCACCGTTCCACGCGGGCTGAGCACGCTTTGGACCTTGGGGACCATCTCGTCGACCGTCGCGTAGGAGACCGGCAACAGTCGCGTCTCCAGCGGTCGCAATTGGATCTGCGCGTTCGCCCGCTCGATCGATTGTCGCCGTTCTTCTTCCAGATCTTCGAGCGTCGCGACCCGAATGACATTGCCTTCGCGGATCGAGCCAAGACTGAGCGAACGCAGAATGATGTCCAGCGCCTGATCCCACGGAACGGCGGAGAGCTTCATCGTGACGACGCCCTCGACCCCGCGACCCGCGATGATGTTCACCCGGCCGATATCGCTGAACAGCAAGAGCACATCCTTGATCGGTGCTTCCTGCAACTCGATGTCGATCCGTTCGCCCCGCCATCGGCCGTTTCGTTCGTTTCGTCCCCCGCTGATGTCGGCTTGCTCGAACGAGGACTCCGCCGGTGCCATCATGGCCGCGGACACGTGACCGACCTTCGGCATCGCTGCGGCGACGGGAATCCCGGGTGCCGCCGCGGCAACTTTACTCGCGGGAACATCGACGACATGCCCCGTCGACAGATCCATGGATCCCGAAGTAGCCTGGCTCAACTTCGGATCCCGTGGGAAATGCCAAACCAACCGTCCGGGTTGTTCCTCGAGTCTGGTCTTCACGGGGCCCACGGTCGAGACGATGAGCTTGGCATCCCGCCCCTCGCGAAACGCCGTGATGAGTTTGACGGGTCCAGCGTAGTCGCTCGCATCGAAGCTGCGCTCGAGCTTCCGTGGCATCCGGGCGCCGGACAGCCGCAATAGCTGGATCGTCGGCGTCAGGTTGCCGCCCTCGTGGGCGATCAGGCCTTCGGTTTCGACGACGATGCGTTCCTCATCGGGATCGGACTCGAAGCGAACGTCTCGGACGCGCCCGACACCTTTGCTCGAGTCGTCGGACGGTGAAGGGTCCGCGGACTCGGCCCCCTTGGCATGGTCGTTCGTTGCGACCCGATCCGGTTCGGACCGGACCACCGGGACCGGCGTCGTGACGTTCGCAGCCTGCTCGATCCGCGCGCGTCGGAGCTTGTCTTCGGCGACCGACAAGCGTTCGTCCGCCGATCGGCTCTCGACCGTAGCCTGGGCCAGCTTCGCTTCCGCCTCCGCCAGACGTTGAGCGAGCGTCGCGCTCTCGCTCGCCACCACAGTCAGTCGAGCGTTCGCCGCTTCGAGTTTCGACTGCGTTTCTTTGCTCGCTTTGGTAAACGCTTCGAGTTTCGTCTGCGTATCCTGGCTCGCCTTCGTCGCGGCCTCGAGTTTCACTTGTGCGTCTCGACGCTCTTTCGCCGCGGCCTCGAGCTTGGCCTCGGTTTCAGCGATCTTGGTTCGCGCCGCGGCCTCGCTACGCAGGGCCGACGAACGAGCGACGGCAACCTGCTGAGCCGCGTCGGCCTCGATGCGCCGGCGGAGGCTAGCGAGCTCGGTCGAGCTTTCGGCACGCGCTTGCGCGCGGGCGTGCTCGACCGCACGTTCGAGGTCGCGACTCGCTTGGGAACGTAAGCGAGCGACTTCAGCTTCGGCCGCTTTGGCCGCGGCTTCGCGTTCGGGAGCACGCGTGCGCTCGACCTCTTCGCGGATCTTCCGTTCGGCAGCCTCGAGTCGCTGCTGCGCCACGGTGCGGGCGTTGGCCTCGGCGGCAGCGACCCGCTGCTCGGCGATCGCCTCAGCTTCCGCCAAACGTGCCTTGCGCTCTTCTTCGGCTCGCGCCCGCGCGTTCTCGATGAGCGCTTGAGCCTGGGTCTCCGCCGCTTGCAGCTGCTGACGGACCCGCGCGTCGACCATGGTTTTGGCCGCAGCAATCGTCGCCGCAGCTTCTTTGCCCGCGCGTTCGAGGTCTTGCCGTGCGCGTTCTTCGGCCTCGGCTTTGGCTGCGGCAATGCGGGCAGCAGCAGCAGTTTCGGCCGCCGCGATGCGCTTGTTGGCCTCCACTTGACCTTCTCGGTCGGCGCGCGCACGCGCGCGGGTCACCAGAGCCTCCGCTTCGGCGGCCGCGTCGGCAAGACGGCGCTCGGCCTGTTGCTCCGCCGATTCGATCGTTCGCTTCGCGTCGGCGTCGGCTTTGGCATTCGCAGCAGCCAAGGTCGCTGCGGCCTTTGCTTGAGCTTCGGCGACGATCCGACGGCTTTCGGCTTGGGCAGCTTCGGACTGCGCACGCGCTTCCTCGAGCACTCGCGCCCCATCCTCCTGCGCCCGCGCAGCCGCGCTACGGGCCGCCGCCAGGCGTTGCGTGGCCTCCATCTCGGCGGTGCGTTGGGCTCGCTGGGCCTTTTCGACTTCTTGCTGGGCTCGCGCCAAATTCTCGGCTGCGGTCCGCTGTGCAGCCTCGAGCGTTCGTTTGGCCTCGGCATTGGCCGAGCTGACAGCCACGCGTGCTCGTTCGGCGGTCAATTCGGCCTGACGCACTTCCTCCTTGGCATCGACCAGTCGCTTGCGGGCCGCGTCTTCCTGACGAGCGACCGAGGCCTCTGCCTCCGCGAGTTTTCGCTCGGCCGTCGCTTCGGCACTGCGCGCCTGTTTCTCCGCATCGCGAAGACGACGCGTGGCCTCGACCTCGGCCCGCTCGGCTTCTTGTTGAGCGCGGGCGAGGGTTCGTTCCGCCGCCGCAGTGGTCGCGGACGCATGGACATTCGCTTCGTCGAGCGTCCGGCGAGCTTCGTCACGGGCCGATGTCGCCTCTGCGAGGCGAACCTCTGCGGCAGCTTCAGCCTTGGCCGCGCGATCCAGAGCGAGTTCAGCCTCTCGGCGACGGCGCTCCGCATCGGCGTTGGCTTCGGACAGCTGGGCCTGAGCCTGACCGCGGGCCTGTTCCGCGGCGATTCGATCCGCGACCGCCTGTTTGCGGCTGTCCTCGGCTTCGCGCAGGACTCGTCGTTCGCGTCCACGATGCGAGTTCGCGGTGTCGAGAGCCTCACGCGCCTTCGTCTCGCGTTCGCGCGCGCGCGTCTCTGCGTCCTCCGCCTCCGTGACCGCTCGACCGGCCGCCTCGGCCTGCTTGTGGGCTAACGCGGCGACGTCGTCGGCCTCTCGGACGCGCGAGGCTGCTTGCTCTCGGAGGGCCAGCGCCTCGGTACGCAGGGCTTCGGCGTCGGCGCGCACTTTGAGCGCATCAGCTTCGGCGTCGCTGCGCAGCTTGAGTGCATCGGCTTTGTCCCGTTCGATCTCTTTCTGACGAACTTCGGCGCTTTTGCGGGCGAAATAAGCTTCGGGAGGAATATCGCGAGGCGACACCGTGACGACCAACTCGTCGCCATCGGGAACCACGATGTAGCTGGACTCTCGCTTCAGCTGGACGACGAACCGTACGAGCTTGACCCCACGCTCGGCGACCGAATCCACGGTCACACGCCCGCACGCCCAGGTGTCGAGCGGCAGATGGGGAACGACGGTGCCTCGTTCGCTATTGGCCAGATCGACGACGAGTCGGCTCGGATCATCGAGGCGGTAAACGTTGAAGGTCGGTTTCGTCAGCCCTTTGAGCCGCAGGATGGTCGACCCGTCCGTCCCTTCGGTCACGCTTAGACCATCGACCCGACCGAGGCCGATCTTCGGTGCTCCCCAGACGGCAAGCCACACATCGTGCAGACTTCCTTGACCCTCGAGCCCAGCCCGCGCTTCGCGCGGTTCGAGCGTGAGCAGCAGGGCCATCGGGGCCGCAAGCCGCCCGAGCGTTGAAAAACGCGCCCGGGTTTTGGGTTGGATACTCGAGAGCGTCGTCATCGTCGCGTTTCCTCAGTCGGTCCGCAGGTAGATCGCGCGTCGTTCGCCGCGCTGAAGATTGAGGCTGCTCGCGAGGTCGTCGTCGACGACCTCGATTTCGACATAATCCCGATTGACCGCAGCCAGCAAAACTTCAGCACTGGAGAAGTACTCGCCTTGCCGGATCGTCTGAGATTTGCCGTCACTTGCCAAAAAAAGCGCACGCGGGACGACCGAGCGGCCGGAGTCGACGATCGCGATGAGCTTCAGGTCCTCGAAAGCGTATCGGCCCATTCGAACGTTTCGGTCGGCCCGGGCAGGTTCGGGCTCGGCGACGATCTCTTCGGCGACCGCAAAGCTCTCGAAAGGGTCCCGTCGTCGCGCGAACGACTTACTGTCGAGCGCGACCGGAGGTCGGGGGGGTCCGGCGTCGATCGCCTCGTCATCCGCAGCACCAGCGGCCGCTGAGCCCTTGGCCGCGGCCGAGCCGTCGGTCTTGGTGTCCAGCGCGGGCGCACCACGGGGTGTCGTCGAGACTTCGGCCTCGGCACAGGCAGAGGCGAACACGAACATCGCCGCCCAACCTGCAACTCGATGGTTCATCGTGGCCATGGCTACTTCTTCTTTCCTTCGCGTCGACGTTGGCCGCCGCTCGATGACTTGGCCGATGCACGCTCGGCCTCACCGAGGAACCGATAGGTTGCAGCCTCGAATTGGATCGTGAGCAACGGCGCCTCGGTGGTGTCCGCCCCTGCCCGCGCGGATGTCGTGCTCTTCTGAAGCTGGACGTTATCGACGCTGACGATCCGATCGAGCTCGGAGATCCGGCGAAAAAATTCACCCGCCTGCGCCCAAGTCCCGCTCGCTTGCACCTTGACCGGCAACCGCGAGTAGTAGTCCTCGAGTGCTTCCGTGCCTGGTACCCAACTCTCCACCGTCAACCCGACGAGCCGGGCTTGTTGCTGGAAGGTCTGCATCAAGTGATCGACGCTCGCGATCGACATCGGCAGAACGTCCATCTTTTCCTTGAGCACCGCTTCGATCTCCGCCTGTTTGCGCTGACGTTCGATGAAGTTCTTCTTCTTCTCGTCGACGTCGTGCAGTTCGACCTGCGCCTTCTTCAACGCCGATTTTGCGGAGTCGTGGCGCGCGAGCGCGTCGCGATAAAAAACCAAGAACCAGACCGTGACGATGACGGTCAGCCCCAAGGCGAAAATGAGCACGCGTTGCCAGACCGGCAGCTTTTCAAACGCTTCGAGAAACGAACCCATGGCACGACCTCGTCAGTTCCAGCGGCGGACTTGCACCGCCAACTTCCAGGTGAGGTATCGAGCGTCGTCGGCTGGGTTGCCGACCCGCTGAAAGTCGGGGTTGCTGAGATCGGAGAATCGGGCACTTGCCCGCAGCCGTCGCGTGAATTCCGTGAGGTCGGACGCATCGCGCGCTTCCCCGTCGATGGTGAGCGTCCCACTGCTCTCGGCGATGCTCTTGAGCCAAAGGCCGGTTGGATCCCAGCGGTCGTTGATTGCACTTTGCGGATCCGCACTGGTCAGCTGGCGATATTTTTCCTGGTCCACATCCGGACCTCCGCCCTGCTGCGAATCGGTCAGGATCATCGCGAGTTCGTACATCACATAGACCGGCGTGCGCCGTTTTGCGCTGAGCTTGGAGATGGCGACCTCCATCTCGGCGACCTGGGTCTCGCGTTCCTTGAGACCCTGTTCGTCGATCTCCTTCTTGACCGCTTCGATCTTCTTGTTCGTGTCGGACACCTCGACGCGCAGACGGGCCTCGGCTTTGCGCTCGATGTCGAGGAACCACCAACAAGCTCCAAGGATGAGGGCCCAGCCGACCACGATGAAGAGCAGCCAGACATGGGGCGGAAAGCCGCTGCGCGAGGGCGCATGGGATCGAGCCCCGCGTTTCTTCCTCGGCGCTAAGTTGATGCGAATCATGCCGAGTCTCCTATCTGTCGCAAGGCAAGACCGAACGCCACCGTGGCGACGGGCGCATTCGCACGCAGGTAGTCGACGTCGAAGCGACGGCTATCGACGGCGACATGCGTGAATGGATCGACGATTTCCACGGGGATCCGGGAGCGGTCCTGAATGGCTTTGGGGAGCTGTGGAACGAGGCAAGATCCGCCGGCGAGGTAGATCCGAGCCAGGCGAACGTCGACCGCGTCATTGATGTAGAAGTCGAGCGAGCGTTGGAACTCCGCGGCGACCTGCTCCGAGACCTGCGCGAGGATCGTGTGAACCTCTTGGGGCACGACATCTGCAGCGGCGCCCATCGCTGCGATCGCACCACCCACTTTGTAAGCTTCGGCGCCATCGAGCGGGACAGCGAGCTGACGTTGAATCGCCTCGGTGTAGGTATTGCCGCCCGCCCCGATGTCGCGATTGAACGAGGGTCGACCGTTGTGCACGATGCTGAGGGTCGAGAACGACGCTCCGACGTTGACGATCGCGATCGTCTCGCCGGCACTGAATCCGATCCCGCCCTCGACCGCGTTCTGCAACGCCAATGCGGCCGCATCGACGATGATATTTTGGGCGTTGGTGAAACCCGCGTCGCGGATGACTTGCTGGTATTGCTGGATCGTCTCGCGTTTCGCAGCGACCAGGAGGACTTCCATTTGTCCCTGTGGTGTCCTGGAGACCAGCACTTCGTAATCGAAGATGATGTCTTCCTTCGGGAACGGGATGTTCTGCCTAACCTCCCATTCCATCTGCTCTTCGAGCGCTGACCCTTCCATCGCCGGGATCGTGAGCCGCTTGATGATGACGCTGTTACCCGAAACCGCGATGGCGACCGTCTTGCCCCGCAGCCCAATCCGTCGACTGAGGTTACGAACCGCCTCGACGAGCGCGCTGTGATTCATGATCGTACCGTCCACGATCGCTTGCGAAGGAACCGGTTCGATACCGAAGTTCTGCAAGACCATCTCGCGACGGCTGACCTTGAGTTGTACGAGCTTGACCGCCGAAGAGCCGATATCGATGCCGATACACTGTCTACCCATGATGTGCCCCCTGCATCGCTGGGGCTTGGGCTAACCCAAGTCGACGTCCGGGAAAACGTCGTGGGCCGCGGACGGCTCCAGACCCAGCGCCTCGAGAATCTTGCGCTTGGTATCCATGCGACAAGGACAACCCGCTTCGACACGATCGATGGTGAGCGGACTGACACCCGCGCGTCGCGCGAGCTCGGCTTTGCTCATCATGGAGCGTTGCCGCAACTTCTTGACGTTGTTCGGTTGGGTTCCCGCCTTCGGACGGGCTCGCAGGCCGCGTGTGTTCGAAGCCGGTACCGAAGCTGAAACCATCGCAGCATCGACCGCCGCGTCGCCCACACGTTGAACGCTTGGCTCGACGTCGGGCGTCGCCACCGAGGGTTTGGGCTGCTGAGTGGGTTCGGGATCCATGCGTCGGGAGCACGTACATTGTCCGCCCGTAGAGAAGGTGAGTCAACGCGGAGGTTCCGCCTCAGTGATATGTAGTTGAGTGACAGTGATAGGGATTTGATAGGTCATTGTAGTGATCCCTGCGCAGCGTCGCCGCGGCCCGACGTGAGCCCCACCCCACTCAAACATTTGATTTTCTTGAAGAAACTCAGATCACGGAGCAGGTCCGCTCACGCCGGTGGGAACATGAGCAGGACGAGCTTTCCACGTGAGACCGCGAACCCGAAAAAAGTGAACCGAATTTCGTCACTGCGCGATTCGCACAATCTTGCCACACCGGATCGGCGGAGACCGTCCGAAGTTGAAACACATTCGCGCGGCTTCGACCCGGCCAAGCGCAGAGCCACCCATGGGTTCGTAGATCCTCAGCTGAGGCCGAATTCGCGGATCTTGTAGAGCAGCGCGCGGTGGCTCAACTCCAGAAGTCGAGCAGCGTGCGTCCGGTTGCCTCCGGTCTGCGCGAGCGCCCGAAGGATGAATTCGCGCTCGACCGCACGTTGAGCCCGCTTGACGGAGAGGTCATCCACGGGAAACGCCATGGTGTATCGCTCGTCGGAATCGACACCGCGGCGAACCCGTTCGGGCAGGTCGGGTAAATCGACGACCGCGCGCTCGGCCATCACGGCCGCGTGCTCGACCAGGTTCTCGAGTTCACGAACGTTGCCTGGCCATTCGTAACCGAGCAGCCGGTCCCGCGCGGCTGCGGTCACGCCCTCGATAGCCGTACCGAGACGTCGATTCGTGGCCGCGATGAAGTGGTCGAGGAGCGGTGCGATGTCCTCCTTGCGCTCACGCAGGGGCGGAACCTCGATGGGCATCACGTTGAGCCGGTAAAAGAGGTCCTGGCGAAAGCTACCTTCGTCGACCATTTGTGCGAGGTCGCGAGAGGTCGCGGCCACCACCCGCACGTCGACCGGGATCTCGCGAGTGCTCCCCACTCGACGCACCGCTTCCTCTTGCAGAACCCGGAGCAACTTGACTTGTAGCTGAGGCGGCAGCTCCCCGACCTCGTCGAGAAACAGCGTGCCGCCATGCGCCTCCTCGAACAAACCCCGTTTTTCGGCGACCGCATCCGTAAATGCTCCTTTGACATGGCCGAACAGCTCGGACTCGAGCAGGGTGTCCGGAATGGCGCCGCAATTGATCGCCACGAAAGCCCCACTACCCCGCGGGCTGTGTCCATGGATGGCGCGGCTCACCAATTCCTTACCCACCCCCGACTCCCCGAGCACGAGGACGGTCGTCTTGAAGGACGCGACCTTTCGAACGGTCCGAGCCACCTGCTGCATCCCTTCGCTGTGAATCAGCATTTCGCCCAGGCGATCGGCTTCTGCGGCCCGCTCCAATCGAGCACGCAGAACCGCGTTCTCGCGCCGCAGCCGTTGGCGTTCTTCGGCTTTCCGCAACACGAGGACGACTTCGTCGGGCTTGAATGGCTTCGACACATAGTCGTAAGCGCCCCGATGCATCGCGTCGATGGCCAACTCGACGCTGCCAAAAGCGCTCATGACGATGACGGTGAGTTCCGGACGATGGGTCCGGCACCAGTCGACGAGCGCAAGGCCACCGATGCCCGGCATCCGCACGTCGCAGAGCACGGCATCCGGTTCCTTCTGCTCGAGCATCGTGATCGCCTCCTCCGCGCATGCGGCGACCCAAACCGTCAATCGTTCGCGCCGAAGCAGCAGCTCGAGCATGTGTCGAACCGGTTCCTCGTCGTCCACGACCAAGATGGTTTCGAAGGCCGAGGTTGGGGGCATCTCGGTCCCGAGCATAACCGTCCGACCCGAGCGGCGAGCGTGTTGTACGGTTTGTCTCACGCCGCTCCCATGACCCAAGACCTTCTCCTCGCGATCGATCAAGGAACGACCGGCACGACCTGTTTGCTCGTGGATTCGACATGCGAGACGCTCGGTCGCTCCAACCGCGAGTTCGCGCAACACTTTCCTCGTCCGGGTTGGGTCGAGCACGACCCCGAGGAGTTGTGGGCGTCCGTGGTGGGGACCATCGCGGATGTGCTGCGCGGCAGCGGTGCCGATCCAGCTCGAATCCGTGCGATCGGGATTACGAACCAACGCGAGACCACCCTCATTTGGGATCGCTCGAACGGAAAACCGATCCATCGGGCGCTCGTCTGGCAAGATCGGCGCACCGCAGACCTCTGCGAGGCGCTGACGGCTCGCGGCTGGCTTCCACGAGTTCGCGAGCTCACGGGACTCGTGCTCGACCCCTATTTCTCGGGCACCAAGATCGCGTGGCTGCTCGATCACGTGAAGGGATCCCGCGACGCCGCCGAACGCGGTGCGTTGGCGGCCGGTACCGTCGACACCTACTTGCTTTGGCGCATGAGCGGCGGCGTCGTGCATGCGACCGAGCCGAGTAACGCGTGCCGCACGCTACTTTGGCCACTGCGAGGAGGAGGGTGGAGCGAGGAGTTGTGCGACGCGCTCGGCGTTCCGGTTCCCCTCCTCCCCGAGGTGATGCCCTCGAATGCACGATTCGGGGAGACACGAGGCATCCCTGGATTGCCCGACGGAATCCCGATCCACGGGATCCTGGGCGACCAGCAAGCCGCACTCTTCGGTCAACGTTGTTTTGCGTCCGGGCAGGCGAAGTGCACGTATGGCACGGGCGCGTTCATCGTGCTCAACACCGCCGATCGCATCGTCCCTTCGACCCACGGATTGCTGACATCCGTAGCTTGGCAGCTCGACGAGACCACCTCGTATTGCCTCGAGGGCTCCTCGTTCATGGCCGGAGCGGTCGTGCAATGGCTCCGCGATCAGCTGGGATTCGTCGCGACGTCGGCCGAGATCGAGGATCTCGCCTTGAGCGTCCCCGATAGTGGAGGCGTCGTGCTCGTCCCGGCCCATGCGGGACTCGGTGCGCCGCATTGGCGCCCCCACGCTCGCGGCGCTTTGCTCGGGCTCACCCGCGGCACGAACCGTGGCCACATCGCTCGTGCAGCCCTCGAGGGGGTCGCCCTTCAGATCGCCGATCTGGTCGAAGCGATGGCGGCGGATACCCGAAGTCCGTTGGCGGTCCTTCGGGTCGACGGTGGTGCAGCGGACAACGCACTGCTCATGCAGACGCAAGCCGACCTCCTGGGCATTCCGCTCGAGCGACCTTCGTCGCTCGAGTCCACCGCCCTCGGAGCGGCGAGCCTCGCCGGATTGGGCAGCGGGCTGTGGCCGAACATTCAGGCGCTGCAGGACGTTTGGTCCTTGGATCGCACGTTCGAGCCCGCCCCGCCGTCTGCCGCGATCGAATCGCTTCGCGCGGCCTGGCACCACGCGGTCTCGCTGCTTTAGGAAGGTACCTCGTCGAGTCCACGTCGGGGCCCGACCAGCATCGTCACGAGAACGTCGCCGGAGTCCGACGAAGCCCATTGCTCGAGCGCAACACCACCCAGTCGTTTCCACATCGCAGCCCGTTCGACCGCCCAGCGGGTCGCGCGGTGGCGACGGAGCAACGGTCGCAAACGGTCGCCCCACCGAACCACCGGGTTCGCGAGATCGATCACGCGGCCGTTCATCGCGAGGCTCGGCAGCACCACGTCGAGTGGTGGGTGCAGATCGCCGAGTGGAGTCATGACGATCAACGCCGCGAGCTCTCGATCGGATGGCTCCCAAGTTCGAAACCCCGCGGTCGCACGCAGCGAAGCACGAGCCGGTCGCCATCCGGAAACACGCGGAGCCTTCCACACGCGGGTTTCGATCTCGTTCAAACCAAACTCGGGCAACCACTGGCCGAGCCGCGGGCAGCTCAAATGGTCGGGCCACAGCACGTACCGACCTTGGTCCATTCCCGCACCCGCGGGAAGGGGCTACGCTCTCGGGGTGCGCAGCCTCCACGAGGGCCCCGAACTCGATTGGCCCGCCAAAGCTCGCCACCTGGCGGCGGCCGCAGCCAACGGAATATCGGTGCCGATGGGTTGGGTCGTCCCCATGGCGATCCGCTTGCGGGAGGATGAACTCGAGCGTTGCCTGCGGGAGCGGCCCCTCATCGCTCGCGCGGCGTTGCTCGGCGAGGACGAAGGAGAGGCGAGCGGAGCGGGCCTCGGCCTCTCCATCCGAGATCTGACGACGGCCGCCGAGCTCCATGACGCCTTCCGAGACATCGATGCCCATCGACGCGATCCCTGGCTCGTGCGGTATCGCGGGGGTCCACGGGCAGAGGACCGCATCATCGTTCAGCATCAAGTCGAAGCCGACTGGCTCATCGTCGCCGTGATCGACCCACCGCGTGCCACCTACGTGGAAGCCCACGCGGGAGCGGTCGATCCGTTGGCTCGAGGAACGACCCCCACGTATATGGGTCGTCTCGATCGTTGGTCCGAGCCCGCTGCGCGATCGGTGCGAACCACGATCGAGCAAGTGCTCGAAAGCCACGCGGAGTCCGCTCACGGCCTGGACGTCGAGCTCGTCGTGGATCCGACCGGTGGCGTTCACGTGGTTCAGGTCCGGCCGCTCGTGCAATCGTTGACCCCGAGTTGGTCGACGTTTCGTTCCGCGGTCGAAGCCGCGGGCCAACTCGATCGCTTGCTCGAACCCGGCACCCTCACCCTCGACGCGGAACACAATCCCGAACCGCTCTCCGTCGCACATGGTTGGCTCATGGATTGGCTCGCCCGCGCGCGTCCGCAGGCGGGTCATCCAACCGTCCTTGCCGGCTGGTTGTTCGTTCGCACCCTACCCCGAGCTCTTCGCCCATCTTCACGCCCCGGTGCCCCGACGCGAACTCCCGGGCAGGCCCTCACCCATCTGGTCGACGTCCTCATTCCAGACGCGCGCACTCGCTTGACCGCTATCGAGCGGTCGCTCGTCGGAGCGTCCCCGCATCGCACGCTCGAGTGCTTGAACCACGCCCTCGAAGCGTTTTTGGCGATGATCGACGCCTACCTCGAATGCCTCGTGCCCGCTCGCCGAGCCCACAAAGTGGCCGACGTGAACGTTCGCGCTTCCGTCCGTGGGCGTGGCGGTTTTCTCGACGTGCTGCCGGCTCGCTGGGATATTGCGAGTCCCCCCCTCGGCTCATTGGGTTCGTTTCCCGACGACGAACCCGCGGTCGTGGACCTCGACGACGACCTCACGGCGGCCACGCTCTTGGCCGAGTGGGACGATCATCTTTTCGCTCTCGGCCTCGCCCCCGTGCGCGCCGTATTTCTGCACGCGGGTGCGTTGCTCGGATTGCGGGAGGACGTCTTCTGGCTCCGCGGCGACGAACTCGAAGCGGAGCTCGATCGCGCATCGCTCGATCGCAAGCCCGACCTCGAAGCGCTGTGCGAAGCACGTCGCCACCGACACGCGGAGTGGGCGAGCCTCCGGCCACCGCTTCGGATCGAGGACGGCGAACCCACGCCATTTCGGCCCGATCAGCATCTGCAGGGTCTCGCGATCGGTCCCGACTTCGAGGGACCGATCGCACAACGCCGTGACCTCGAGCACCTACTACAAGATCCCCCGTCCCGCGACGCGATCGTGGTCCTACCTGCGTTGACGGCTCAAGCCGCGGTCGCATTGGCATCCTTGGAACTGCGCGCGGTATGTTGCGAATACGGGGGCGCACTCAGCCATGCGGCCCTGATGACGCGCGAACTTCAGCTATCGGCACTCATCGGATGCCGCGGATGCATCGATATCCCGAACGGAGCGGCGGCTCGGATCGATACTCGCTCCGGACGCCTCAGGTTGTTCGCCCCCGCTCAACGTCACGACCACCCGCACCGTTAGACGCCCGACCAGCCCACTCGCGAGCGTTTCGGGTGTGCGAAAGCAGCCTTCCCAACGTTGCTCACTCCAAGACTACGAGCCGCTAGGCGAACGTTTTGGGTGTGCGAAGGCAGCTTTCCCAACGTTGCTCACTCCAAGACTACGAGCCGCTAGGCGAGCGTTTCGGGTGTGCGAAGGCAGCTTTGCTGCCGCAGCGAGGGGCCTTTGCGAAAGGCCCCTTAAAGGCTAGATCGCGTCCTCGGACAAACTCGGGTCGGGACGAGGGGTTGCCTTCGTCGTCGACTCCACCGCCTTCGTTTCGGGCCGGCGACGACCCGTCGCGTTGTCCCCTTCTTCCGTGGCGGGCTTCCCGTTGACCCGTTCTCGGAGGTCTTTGCCGACCTTGAAGAACGGGAGACGCTTCGGGGCCACGTGCACGGCATCGCCGGTTCGCGGGTTCCTCCCTTCGTAGGCCTTATACTGGCGCACCGTAAAGCTTCCGAACCCTCGGATCTCGATGCCATCACCGTGCTGGAGCGCTTCGACCATGGCGTCGAAGATCGTGTTGATCACCAGCTCGGCACGACCTTTGGTGAGACCCGCCTCCTGTGCCACGACTTCGATCAGTTCGGACTTGGTCACGCGCTTTTGCCCCCACGAACGGAGCCCGCCTCAGCGATCGCCATCGTAGGGCGGAATCTTTAGAGATCTCAAGGGTTATGGCCCGCTATTCCGCCACGTTGGCCGGCAAACGTGCGAGCGGACGCTCTTGGTACCGATAACCCGGCAGAAAGCGAAAGCGCTCACAGTCGTGGCGGCTGAAGAAATCGGCTAGATCCACCCACCGCATGGAGCCTTCGGTCAAACGCCCCGCAAGAGTCGCGTAGTCCATGTGTTGACAAAGCTGGACCGACTTGGGAGGCCGATGGGCCGCCGCCGTGACGCCGTCGTGACTGGCAGCGAGCGGCGGGACCTTGGAGAAATAGTAATACCCAAGCTCGCTCACCTCGAGAATCTCGAGGGTCTCGATCCGAACCTTCCCGGTTCCCGCGCATACGACGATCTCGGCGCTCTCGTCGGGCAGGAGCGCCATGGCGTTGTGCATCCGTGCGCCGCGCACCTCGCAGCGACCGCGGTCCTCGGAGCGCAGGACCGCAAAGTAGGCCACGGGGATGGAGCCCGTATTGGTGATGGTCGCGATGGTGTGGCTCGCGGTGACGATGGCGCCGTGTTTTTGATACTTGACCTTCTCTTGGTCGATCCGGACCCGGAGCGGCGCAGCAAACCATGAACGACCCGCTGCAAGCACGAGCGGCTTGTCGACCAAACTCGCATGGCGCTGGACAGCCAGCAGCTTGGCCGGATCCATGACGAGCCCGAGGTCGTGCACGTCTTTGCCTGCCGCCGTCATGAATTCGGCGGGATCCGGGATCGCACGGTCGATCGGGATCTCCGGGTCATCAACCTGGTCCCGAAGCGCCCGCGTCCTGGCCGACGAGGTCCGGCGAAGCGACCCGGAAACATAGACCCCGATGGCGAGAACCGAGGCTAGGCTCACAATCCCAGCTACCCGCAGTCCGGCGTTCGCCACCGCCGACACGATGCCGCCAAGCACCCGCTCCGCGCAAGCTGACGGCTTTGAACCCTGTTCCTTGCGCATTTGGCGCAAACGCTCCGGGCCGCCGTCTTCCGATTGCGAAGACCACTTCGTTTCAAGCTATCATCGAGCTCCTCGGCCGGTTCGGTTCGAACCGTGGAGGGGCTCGGTCGATCGTTACGGAATGGCTTCACGCCCCATGAGCGCTGGAATTTTCTTCACGCCCCATCAGGGCTGGAATTCTGAGGTGGAAGAGGAGTCCTAGTGTGTCGGAGATTTCGTCTGAAATCGACATGACGGAGCACGTCGAAAGCCTGACGCGAGTCGACTCGCAGACTCTTCGCGAGCACGCTCCGGTGTTTCTCACCACCGAGGAACACATGCGGCTGTTGCGGGCTCGTGCCGGTGATCCTCGCGCACTCCGTGAGATCTATAACGAGTATCACGCGCAAGTTCGCTCGCACTTGTTTCGGCTGCTCGGACCCGATTGCGAGATCGACGATCTCACACAGATCGTGTTCGCCCGGGCCTTCAACGCGCTGCGTGGGTTTCAGGGCAACGCGAGCGTCGGGACCTGGCTCTACCGCATCACGGCGAACACGACTCACAATCTGATCCGTCAACGATTTCGTCGCGACCGAGTCAAAGTGGCCCTTCGGTGGTTCAATCAAAGCCAAGACGTGCGACGCGTCGCCACGAACCCGACCGAAGCACGCGATGAGGTTCACCGGATCCTCGCTCAGATCCGACCCGACCTCCGAGAGGTGTTCGTTCTCTACCATTACGAAGGGTTGACCCTGCAAGAGATCAGTGAAGTCCTCGACAAGCCGGTGTCGACCATCGGCGATCGCCTTACTCGCGCACGAAAGCACATCCGCGACCTCGTCGCGGCTTCGGTGTGATCTCTCCCCATGGCTCAAGACGAACTCTCCGCGCGGCCCCGTTACGGGTGCCAGGAATGCCAAGAAGACGCCGAGCTCGTGATGAGCCAACGAGCCACCGCGCAGGTTACGACCCTGCACGCGGATCACCTGCGGCGCTGCGTTCACTGTCGGAACATGCAACGCCTGCTCGGCGACGTGTACCAAGGCCCGGGTCACCCTTCGCTGCCCGCGGGAAATCGCGAAGATCGTGAGTTCCATGCCGTGTTGCGGCGTATGCATCACGAACGCGAACAACCGTGGCAGTCGCGATGGACGTTGCGAGCGGGGGTTGGAGCGTTGGCCGTCAGCGCGGCGGTCCTCGCCCTCACCGTTGCACGTAGCCTTCACCCCGAACTCCATTTGGGTCAGACCGCGGAAAACTCCACGCCGGTCGACATCGCCGAAGATGCGCCCGCTCACGTCGACGACGTTCCGCCGGAAAGCGACATCGGTGACGACACCCGGTTTCGTCATGCTGCGCAGGCCTACGGTCGCGTGTTGGGTGGGAGCGCAAATGTGTTCCCCGCCGGTGGGGCCTTTCCGACGAACTCCAACACCTTCTCGGTTGGCACGGAGCTTCAGCTCGACAACGGACAAACGGTCCAAGTCGGTGTGATCGGGCGGATCGTCGCGAACTTTGCGCCCGGTTCGGATGTCGTTTGGGAGAGCGCCTCGCCGTCACTCGTCGAGCTTCGGGTGGAACGGGGCATGACCGCATTTCGCTACGATCGAGAATCGACCGATCCGGTCTTGCAGGTCCGAACCCCAACCGCACTCGTCCGCGTCGTCGGGACCGTCTTCACGGTCGAGGTCGACGAGGACCACGACACGCTCGTCTCGGTCCTACGCGGGCAAGTCGACGTCATCGACCTCGAAACCAACCGCACGATGGCGGAAGTCGAGTCGGGTTACCGCTACGATGTCGCCAAGGCGACGTTCGACGACGTCGGAAAACTCGAAGTTCAGGCCGCACTCCCACTTTCCGTCGAGGTCGACGGTTCGGCTGATCCCTTGGTGGTCCCTGCCGAGCGGATTCCGATCAGTTGGAACGTTCCCGGCCTCCCGACCGATCCCGAATCTCGCACACTCGCCAACGTTCCGACGCGACCAGGCTCCCCCACCTATGTGATCGCTCCCATCCGGGTCGAGGGCGCGAAAGGCAGCCCATCGGAACCTCCATCGGTGCCGCCTGAGCCCGAAGACACCCGCGCGGTCGAAGACGAGGGCGACGACCTCATCGACGAGCTCATGCGAGACGCGGCCGCGACTCATCGCAAGGAGCTCAAAGCCGCCCTCGAACAATGCCGAGATCTCTACGAATCGAACGAGACTCGGTATCGCGCGGCGAAGTGCTTTTCGGACATTCTTGCGAAGTATCACGATCACCCGGCAGCGTCGGAAGCGTGGGCCTTGCTCGGCATTCTTCGCATGGACTTCGCGCTCGATTACGTCGCGGCCGAGGTCGCGTTGCAAAACTACTTACAGCGTTCGCCGAATGGTCGTCTCGCCGAAATCGCGATGTACCGCATGTGGCTCGCCAGCGTCGAAGATGGCCGAATTAGCCAGGCCTTGCAGCGCGGACGCGAATATCTCGGGCGATACCCGAATGGGCGTTTCGTCGGCAAGGTGATCCAGCGGTTCCCGGAGCTCAAGTCGGAGATCTGAGCGCTCACCGCCCAGCTCGAACGGTCTCGCAGATTCAGGCGTTTGGCACCTCTGCTCGAGAAACTGTCGATTCGAGCGTTTGGGTTCCGTACTTCCTGCTCGAGTTGCCCGCTGCAGACTCGGGCGTTCAGCTCCTCGCGGGTCAAACCTTCTGCGAAGGTCTAGTACTCGGTGCCGGAAGTTCGTAGCCGGTTATGCACGGCACTACGCCACGATGGCTGCGTTGCTCGACGCTCACCGTATTCCCGATACGACTCGGTCT
>Ga0315912_10000768_pt1 | contig 48585 bp, 41 predicted proteins | sample VfabasoilMG_FD_204469 | JGI IMG/M metagenome (GOLD analysis project Ga0315912, IMG submission 204469) | Garden soil microbial communities collected in Santa Monica, California, United States - V. faba soil | ecosystem: Environmental > Terrestrial > Soil > Garden | place: USA: California... | reverse complement strand
CTAGTCCCTCGCCTCCCTCCGCCTGCGGCGGCCCGGGCGGATTAGCCTACGGTCGTCAAGAAGGCCTGGGCCGCCTTGCGCCCGAGCGACAGCGTCTCGAGAATGCGACCGCGATCGCGCGTCATGCGCGACGCCGGCAGTTGAGCGGCAGGGCGAATCACCTGTAGACGGCCGAGCCGCTCCAGCGCCTCCAGCTGCCCGATGGAGCGATTGTAGCTCTCCGGTCGATTGAGCAGCGCGGGCCAGAGCGCGGGAAACTCTCGGTAGTTGTAGCGCAAGAGGCCGCCCAGGAGGCGCGCGGGCTTCTTGCGGTAGCCGAGCGGGCGCGTCGCCACCACGATCACCCGTGCCGAGCCGAGCCCTAACGCCGGCTCGAGCGGGATCGAATCGGTGACCCCGCCATCGATGTACGGGATGCCTTGCACGCGCACGACCCGCCCATACACGACCGGCAACGCCATCGTCGCCTGCAGCAACTGAAATAGGTTGGACTCGGTCGCCACCACGTGGTCGGCAGCGCCGGTATGGCAATTGGTCACCGCGATGCTGAGCGCCGTGGGCGAGCGCTCGACCCGCTGGGCGTCGAGCCCCAGCTCCCCGCGGAACACCTCCACGAGGCCCGCGATGTCCATCAAGCCGCGGCCCCGCAAGAGGTGGCCGGCAGAGATGAGCTGCGCGCCATGCGTCCGCTCGCTCCAGATGCGCAGCGCGCGATCGATCTGCCCGGCGATCAAGTACGCGCCGGACGCAGCCCCAGCGGACGTGGCAAAGATGTGGCTGAACTGCAGCTTTCCAGAAGCAGCCAGCTCCGCCAGCGCTCCCGCCACGAATGCGCCCCGCAGGCCGCCACCCTCGAGCACCAGCACGGTGCCATCATCTGTCCTACTCACTCGAATGTTCCGCCTCTCCGGCGCCGACTGTAGGACTGCTGGAGCCATCTGGAAACGCCCTGATCTCGCTCGCCGGCCAACCAGCCGCACCTGTTGCGAGGCCCGCCGTCTCCAGCTCCAGGTCCCGGGTAAACGCCCGAGCAGCTCCCGGGTCGCTCCACAACGGCGCGGATCGGCTAGGAAACTCGCCTGCTCGGCGGCGATGGGCATTGTTCGGGGGGAGAGGCCGAGTACGATGGCCCCGATGACCTCGAGTAGCGCTGCGGCGCCTCGGCACCAGTCCAGCTTGCCCACCGCGCGCGAACGCTTCCTGGCCGCGGTCGTCGATTTTGCGCTGGCCGAGGGCTGGCGAAACCCGGGCGACTTCCTCCGTCATTTCGGTCCGCGCATGTTGATGCACAGCCTGGCGGGCGACGAGGCGTTGCGCGTTCGGCTCCTGATGGCCACGACGCGCGTCAACGAGCGCCTGGCATCACGCAAGACCACGGCCTCTGCCGCGGAGGATCTGGCGATCGCGCTCGAAGAGGGGCTGACGGATCCGAGCAAGGTGCTCGCGCTGATCCCCGCCGACGATCGAATCCGCTATCTGGATGCCCAACAGCTCTGGTCTTTCCTGACCGAAAATGAGTTCTGGAAGGGCGACCACGCGCAGCCCGACGAGCGCGAGCGCTTCGTACGGCGCGTCACCTTCGTGCTCGAGTGTGCGCTGCGCGAGGGTGTGCTGCGGGTACAAGATATCGCCGACGGGATTGGCTTCAAGCGGATCGCCGCCTGCTTGCCGCGCGCCGAGCTGCAGCGCGTCGTCGAGCACGCGCTGAGCCGCGCGCGCGAAGGCCAGCGCTTGACCGAAGAGCAGCTGCTCGAGGCCGTGCCGCTTCGTTCGCTGATGAACCACGTACCGCTCGAGCACACCTGGACCGAGGTCGTCGTCGGCAGAGTCGCTCGCCCCTTGCAGTTCCTGCGACCCAGCCCGGAAGAGCCGGCTCGGCCGCGCCGGCTGCCACCACCACCGCCGAGTCGCAACAAGGGCTCGTCCAGGCCGGCGCCGCGCTTCGATCCCAGCCTCTTGCCCGAGGCGCTCCTGGAGCTGCAGCGCGGGCTCGAGCAAAGCGCACCGCCGGCACCCAGCGAGGATCGCCTGGAGGACCTGATGCAGCTCTCCACGGAGGACTCGGAGGAGACCATCAACGTGGAGGTGGCGACGCGCGTCGACGTCAAGGCGCATCGCGACGAGGAGGATCGGCACCACGCCGAAGCCGCCGGAGAGCTCGAGCGGGTGAGCGGGGTGCTCGGCCGGCTGGGACGGCTGCCGCCGCCGGAGCCGGATTTGACGCTGCCCATTCTGCTCTCCATCGAGTCGATGTACGCGGAGCTCGGCACGGCCGCAGAGGACGGCGAGCGCTACGCCATCGTGCGCGACGCGTTCCCCAATCAGACGCACCTCCGCATCGCTCTGGGCGCCTTGATTCGCCTGCTCGATCCGGTGCGACGCGGCCCGGACGGCCTGCGCGACGTGGACGCGGATTCGCTGATCAGCACCCTGCTCTTCGAAGAGCGACGGCGGGGTGGGAGCAACTCGGATGCCAACCACGTCGGCGCAGAGGCGGGCCTCTTGCGCCCCCCGGTCGGCCATTTTTCCTGAACCCATGAGAGCGTTCGGACACCCGCGTTCGGACACGCGGCGCTGGCCGCTGCTCGCAGCCTTGCTGCTGTGCGCCTGTTCGCGCAGCGCCAAGGCCGTGCGCCTGCCGTCGGATGCAGGCGCCGAGATCTATCGCATCACGTGCGGCGAGAGCATCGAGGTCTGCCGCGAGAAGGCCGCCGAGCTCTGCAAAGCCCGTTACGAGATCCTAGAGAGCGTAGGCGCGCCGATTTCCCCGCCCCGCGTCAGCTCTGCCCCCGGGCCTCGCAGCACGGGGTCGCGCTACCAGCAGCCCGATTGGGCGGGACGCATCGTGGTGGCCTGCGTGCAGGGCACGAGCGCGACGCTGACGCCAGCAGCGGCGGCTCCGCTGCAGACGCTCGCCGCGCCGGCGGCGGACGGGCGCGTGTGCATTCCCGGCGCAACCCAGGAGTGCCTGGGGCCCGCTGCTTGCCGAGGCGCACAAGCCTGCCTCGTCGACGGCAGTGGCTACGGCGCGTGTGACTGCGGCAGCGCTGGCTCGGCTCTAGCCACCGCCACCGCGACCAGCGCCGCGGATGCGGGCGCCGGGCGCTGACGACGCCGCGAAGCGGCGGCGGAGCTCAGACCACCAGAGAACTGGGCGCCCACGTGTGGCAAAAAGGGGGCGCGGTTGCGCTGCTCGCCGATGTAGGTAGCGCGCCCACTTGCACACCGAAAACCCCGCTGCCGGCGGCTCTCGGCTCTCGTTCTCGAGTCTCGATCTCAGTCTTCCACATCGATCACGAGTTCACGCATTTTGATGCTGCGTTGTCGTGCTGTGCACAAACTTCTTCTCGGCACGGCCTGGCGCGTTCCCTGCTAGGGCGATCCAGGAGCGATCCAGGAGCGATCTCGAAGCAACGAGGAGTGATCTCGGAGCGTATGATCTCTAGCCGCACGCTCGAGATCGCACGTGGCTGCCTACTCGGCAGAACCGCTCGAAAAATAGCGTCTGGCATGCGAGGGCACAGCCTTCGAGGCAAGCGCGCGCTGCAAGAAGACTGCAACTTGCTCGACGACACTTGCACGAGCTCATCCTACCCCATGACACCTTGCTCAAAAACATGGAGCCACGCGAGCGAGCGCGTGTAACCGGCGCCGGGCTCTGATATAGGGTATGGAGTGAAGGTGCGACCAAAGCCGTGTAGAGCGCCGGCCACGCCCGACGCGATCATGCCGCTCCCTTTCTGTAGCGGCCATCTCTGTAGTGGCCCCGTCTTCAGCGGCCCCGTCTTCAGCGGCCCTGTCTTCAGCGGCCACGTCTCTAGCGGTGTTGGTAGCAGGGTTGGGAGAGGCGGTCGTTGCGGTGGTGTCCGCAGCGGCGGTGTTGACAGCAGCAGTGTCTGCAACGGAGGTCGCACGTGACCAGCCCGCAGCTCGAGACGCACGCGGCAGCGGCCAGCGATGATTGGCAAGCGCTGCGCCAACCTGACACCCTGGGCATTGCGCTCCTGGACGTGAAGAGCCCGCGTTGCCTGGCCGTGGATCCGAAGCTGTGTGAGGCGCTCGGTCACGACCTGGGCGCACTGGATGGCGTTCTGGTGACCGAGCTCGAACCGGATCACCCGTTTACCCATTCGGTCCCCGCCTGGCGCCGGCACGTGCGCAACATACGCAAGGCGGATCGAGTCGAGTGGCTCGGCTGGATCGCGCCGCGCTCCGGCGCCAGCATCCGGGCCCGGCTGCGCCTGCAGGTGCAGACTCTGGAGCGCCACGAGTACGTGGTCGCCGAGGTGATCGAATGGGTGAGCGCCGACAGCGAGCCCGAGGACCCGTGTTGGACCAGCCTGGACAGCATTCCGATTGGCGCCTGCCGAATCGCGCCCGACGGGTCGATCCTGGCCAGCAATGCGCTGGCGGGCAGCTTCCTCGAGCTCGAGTTCGACCTGCGGCGCAAGGCCTACGGCGCACGTCTCCCCAAGCGGCCTCTGTCCATCGATGGCGCACCGGTGCCGGAGCTGGATTTGCCGTGGTTCCGCGCGTTCAGGCAGGGCAGGTCGCAACCGAGCGTGACGCTCGGACTATCGCGACCCGACGGCCTGCGTTGGATGCTCGTCTCGGTCGCGCCCGACTTTCGTCCGGAGTCCAAACGGCCCAGCTCCGTGCTGCTCACGCTGACGGACGTCACTTCCGGCAAGCTGGCAAGCGACGCCCTGCGCGATGCCGATCACACCTTGCGCCGCACCATCAGCTCGGTGAGCAGCCTGCAAGATCAGCTGGCTCGCTCCGAACATATGGCGAGCCTGGGGCTGATGGCCGCGGGCGTGGCCCACGAGATCAACAATCCGCTGTCCTACATTCTCTCCAACCTCTCCTTCGCGGCAGAGCGCGCCATCGACCAGGAGTCACGCCTGGCGCTGCGCGAAGCGCTCGAGGGCGCCGGTCGGGTGCGCGACATCGTGCGTGACTTGAAGACGCTCTCGCGGATGGACTCGGAGGACGAGCTCAAGCCGCTGGACGTGCGCAATGCGGTGGACGCCGCGCTCAAGCTGGCGTTCGACGAAGTACGTCATCGCGCCAAGATTCAGCGGCACTTCAGCGAGGTGCCACACGTGCTGGGAGACGAGACGCGGCTCGTGCAGGTAATGCTGAACCTGGTCACGAACGCAGCGCAGTCGATCGCACCCGGGTCCCCGGACAACAATCAGATCAGCGTCGAGGTGAAGCTCGGGGACAGTGGCGAGGAAGTGGAGATCGTCGTCAGCGATACGGGCATGGGCATCTCTCGGACGCACCTGCCCAAGGTCTTCGAGCCGTTCTTCACCACCAAGCCGGCGGGCGAGGGCACGGGCCTCGGGCTATCGATCTGTCACCGGCTGGTGCATGGCATGGGTGGTCACATCCACGTCAGCAGTGAAGAGGGCAAAGGCAGCCGCTTCAGTGTGTTCCTGTGCGCGGCGGCACCCCTCTCCGACGTCGACCACGTGCTGGTGACTGATCCGGCGTCATCGAGCTCACGGCGGCTTCGGCTGCTGATCGTGGATGACGAGGCGATGGTGGCACGCGCCGCGCAGCGCATCTTCGAAGCCCACTTCAAGGTGGAGATCGCGCTCGACGGCAAGAGCGCGCTCGAGAAGCTGGAGCACGGGGACTACGACGTGGTGTTGTGCGACGTGATGATGCCGGGCCTGACCGGCCTCGACGTGTATCGCTACGTGCGCCTGCAGAACGAAGGGCTGGCGGCTCGCTTCGTTTTCGCCACGGGCGGATTGTTCAATCAAGAGTTGAGTGACAGCGTGAAACGCCTGTCCAACATGATTGTAGAAAAGCCGTATGACCCCAAGGCCTTGCGCCACACCATCGAGGCCGCAGCGATGCTCCGCCCCTCGGGCATCACCGAGGTTCGGCGGCGCGGCCCGAGCCCGGGGGCCATTCCGGAACAGTAGCAGGGCGGGATCGCCTGACGTATATTCCGGAGCATGCTCCGTACCCACTGTGGCCGAGCCCTGACCTTGATCGCGGCGGCAGCCGCCGGGTGGGGCATGGTGTTTGGCTGCAGCGCTGGCGGCAGCCGCGGCGATGGGCCGGGCGAAGGCGGCCTGGACGGCTCCGGGGCTGACGGCAACGCCGGCGCCCCTGGTCTCTCGGGCGGCTTCGACGGGTTCAACGTGGGAGATCAGGCGGACCGCGTCGGCTGCAGCCAGCTGGCGATCTCCTTCGAGGCGCGCACTCCCACCGCGCTGATCGTGGTCGATCGCTCTTCGAGCCAGTGGGACAACTACCCGAACCATACCTGGGACCCGATGAAGGCCGGCATCCTGGACGTCGTTCGAGACGTGCAGCAGGACATCCGCGTCGGCGTCGTCACCTACACCGGTCGCAACGGGGGCGCGTGCCCCGACCTGTATCCGGCGATGGATCAGGTCACCTTCGACAAGAACAACTACGCCGCCGTGGAGTCGGCCATCAACGCGGTGGGCGAGCCCGATTACAAAGGGGAGACGCCGACGGCCGTCACGCTCCAACAGGCTCTGCCCGTGCTCCTGGCGGATCCGAGTCCGGGCGACAAGGTGATGCTGCTGGTCACCGACGGCGACCCTGACTTCTGCAATGATCCGGACCGCATCTGCGCGATGGACGCAGTGGTCGGAGCCGTGCAGGAGGCATTTCGGCAGGGCGTGTCGACCACCGTGTTCGGCCTGAAGCGGCCCGAGCTGTCCGAGCAACACCTGCGCGACGTGGCCAACGCGGGCGTGGGGCAGCCCGTGGCTCTGCCGCAGGGCGTGAACAGCGAGATGGATCTGCGCAATCGCTGTCGCAACAATCCCGCCGGCTCGCTGCCGGGCACCTACGCCGCGGTCGGCGGCAACGCTCCGTACTTCCAGCCCAATGGCACCGACCAGATCGCGCTGGGGGAAGCGCTGGACGCCGTGATCTACGGCATCCGCAGCTGCGTGTTCGATCTGGCCGGCGCCGCCGAGGTGAACGCAGATCAAGCGGCCGCCGCGCGCATCGTGATCGATGGCGGCGCTCCGCTCGTGTACGGCGACCCCAACGGTTGGCAGCTGCCCACGCCCACGCGCGTCGAACTCCTGGGCACGGCCTGCCAGCAGCTAAAAAATCCCGCAACCGGCGGCATCGACTTCGACTTCCCCTGCGAGTCCCTGATCCCCCGATAAGTCAGCACGGTTCGCCCTCGTCGGCACGACCCCTCGAGGTTGCGCTCGAGCAGTTCCTGCACGTCCCCGGGCCGCCACCTCCCAGTCCACCCACGAGCCCGGCAGAGCTGCCCGCCGTCGAGCGAGCCCTGCGAGGCTACGCCCAACGCCCGGCAAGACCTCCTTGGACAGCAAAGAAGGAGATCACGCGAGGGCCCTCGCGCTGCGCGAGCCGGCCGCCACCTCCCAGTCCACCCACGAGCCCGGCAGAGGCGCCCCCCGCAGCCCCCTGCCCTCTCAGAGGCTCTGATGCACGTCCGAGTTCGCCAACGCGGACTGCACGACCTGCAACGCTTCAGCCACCTTGATGCGCTCCTGGCGCCGGCTGTCCCGGTAGCGGATGGTCACGGTGTCGTCCTCGGCGGTCTGCCCGTCCACCGTCAAGCAGTAGGGAGTGCCCACCTCGTCGTGGCGCGCGTAGCGGCGCCCGATGGCGTGCTGTTCGTCGTAGCGAGCCTTCACGCCGGCCTTGAAGAACTGATCGGCGATGCGCCGGGCGATCTCGGGCATGCCCTCCTTCTTGACCAGCGGCAGGACGCCGACCTTGTAGGGCGCGAGCCGTGGGTGCAGCCGGAGCACGCTGCGCTCCCCCTTGCCGTCTTCGCCCCCCGGCTCCTCCGCATAGGCCTCACACATCACCGCCAACAGACCGCGCGTGGCACCCGCCGCCGGCTCGATCACGTGCGGCACATAGCGCCAGCCCTTGGAACCGGTCTCGGGATCGTTGGCTTCCGGATCGGTGTAGAGCAACTTCTTGCCCGACCCCGTGGTGTGCGCCTTCAGATCGTAGTCGGTGCGCGAGGCGATGCCCTCGAGCTCATCCCAGCCCCAGGGGAACTTGTACTCCACGTCGAAGCAGCCGTTGCTGTAGTGCGCCAGCTCATCGGGCGCGTGCGCGCGCAGCCGCAGGTTCTCCGCGGACAGCCCGATGCTCTTCCACCAGCGCAGCCGCTCTTCCTTCCAGTAGTCGAGGTACTTCGGGCCCTCACCTGGCGGGACGAAGTACTCCATCTCCATCTGTTCGAACTCGCAGGAGCGAAATACGAAGTGCTCCACCGTGACTTCATTGCGGAAGCTCTTGCCCATCTGGGCGATGCCGAACGGCGGCTTCATCGACATGCTCTGCTGCACGTTCAGAAACTGCACGAACATGGCCTGGGCCGTCTCCGGGCGCAGGTACACCGTGCTCTCCTTCAGCACTTCATCCACGCGCTTGCGCAGCGCCGCGTCGTCCAGGCCTTCGGTCACGGCGGCCTTGGCCGCCTCGATCACTCCACCGATCGGGTCGATCGGCCCCAGGCTGGAGCGGAACATGGTGTTGAACTGCCGCTCGTCGCTCAGGAACTGCGAGCCGCAGTTCGGGCACACGTAGCCGCGATTGCCGGCCACGGCGCCCACGAGCTCCTTGCCGCGGCGCTCGAGCTTCACGCCCTCGGTGCGCGTCAGCTTTTCTTCCGCCACGCGCGCCCGCTCTTTGTCGGCGAGCGTGATCGTCAGCTTGGCTCCTGGATCGACCTTCGGCGCCTTGTCCGCGCGGAAGCGCTCGCCGCACACTTTGCAGTCGACCAGCGGATCGGAGAAGTTGGCGACGTGCCCGCTGGCGCGCCAAACATCCGGATGCATGATGATCGAGGCGTCCAGGCCCACGATGTCCTCGCGCTGATGCACCATCGTGCTCCACCACTCGTTCATCAGGTTGCGCTTGAGCTCGACACCGAGCGGGCCATAGTCGTACGCGCTGCGCAGACCGCCGTAGATTTCGGAGCTCTGAAACACGAAACCGCGCCGCTTGCACAGCGATACGATTTTCGAGAGGAGCGCGGGTTCGGAGCCTTGTTCAGTCATTTGGGCTCCGGCTTGTTAGTTCGGAGCCGAAGTCGCTGCAATCGCTTCCGACGCGAAACAGGCCAGGACCAGGGGCGTCCACATTCCCCAATAGAGCAATATTTATATATAGTTACGGGGCAGCGAGCCGCCGTTGGGCGGCCTTTCGCCTTGACCCGAAGCCCAGTGAGGCTAAAAGCCCGGCCTTGGCCCAACCCCGCGCTGCCGAGTGGGAGACGCACGTCCTGGCGGCCTTTGAGGCCGAAAACCGCGAGGGCCGCGTGCCCAGCGAGGCGGCGCTGGAGCGCGCGCTGTACTGGCTCCGGCAGAGCGTGCCGGTCGTCATTCCCACCGAAACCGTCTATGGCCTGGCAGCGCCGGCGCTGAATCGGGCCGCGGTCGAGGCGATCTTTGTCGTCAAAGGCCGCCCGCTCGACAATCCGCTCATCGTGCACGTGGCGGGCGCCGAACAGCTGCCGCAGCTCGGCGCTCAGCTGTCGGACCTCGCCGCGCGGCTGGCAGAAGCGTTTTGGCCGGGTCCGCTCACCCTGGTGCTCCGGGCAGACGCTGCGCTGCCCTGGGTGACCGCCGGCCTCGACAGCATCGCCGTGCGCCAGCCCCAGCATGACTTCGCCGCGGAGCTGATCCGGCGCGCGGGGCCGCTCGCTGCGCCCAGCGCCAACCTCTCCGGTTTGCCAAGCCCCACCCGCGCGAGCCATGCCGTGCGCGATCTGGCGGGGCGCGTTCCCCTCGTGATCGACGGAGGTGACCTGGACCATGGCGTCGAATCCACCGTGATCGACGCGCGCGGAGACGTGCCGCTGCTCTTGCGCCCAGGTGCGCTCTCGCTCGAAGCCATCGAGGCCTGCGCGGGCCATGCGGTGGGCACACCCGAGTCCGGCGGGCACGCCCGCTCGCCCGGCATGAAGTATCGCCACTACAGCCCGCGCGCCGAGCTCTGGCTGTACCCGCCGTGCGCGACACCCGGCGCCGTCCCGGTGCACCAGCGGCTCAGCCGAGACGCGCATCAGCTGCGCGCACAAGGGCGCCGCGTCGCCGTGATCGCGCGCCAGCCGCTCGACGCCGACTATTTCCTGCGCTTGCCTGCCGAGCCCGCCGAGTTCGCCCGGCAGCTGTTCGGGTGGTTGCGCGAGCTCGACGATCTGAAGATGGATCACGTGCTGGTCGAAGGCGTGCGCCGCGTCGGCATGGGCCGCGCGATCATGGATCGACTGGAGCGCGCTGCCAGCCAAGTTCGCACGCCCGACGAGGGCGCGCTGCCCGGAGAGAGCTCATGAGCGTAAACCCCAGCGGCCCCTTCGACTATATCGTGGTGGGCGGAGGCAGCGGCGGCATCGCCTCGGCTCGGCGCGCCGCCGCGCTCGGCGCCCGGGTGCTGTTGGTCGAGGCTGGGCGCCTGGGCGGCACGTGTGTCAACGTCGGCTGCGTCCCGAAGAAGGTGCTGTTCAACACGGCCAGTATCGCGCACACGCTCGAAGACGCCAAAGACTACGGCTTTGACGTGGTGCTGCGCGGCTTCGACTGGCACGCGCTGCGCGTCCGGCGAGATGCCTACATCGAGCGACTCAACCACATCTACGCCAACAATCTCGCCAAGAGTCAGGTGCAGGTAGTGCACGGGCGCGCCCAACTCGGTCCCGGGCGCAGCGTCCGCGTCGGCGACCAGACGTACACGGCACCCCATGTGTTGCTCGCCATCGGTGGCTCGCCGCGCCGCCCGGAGCTGGCCGGAGCAGAACTCGGCCTCGTCTCCGCTGATGTGTTCGCGCTCGAGGCCCTGCCGCCACGGCTCCTGATCGTGGGCGCGGGTTACATCGCCGTCGAGTTTGCAGGCATCTTTCAGGCGCTCGGCACGTCCGTGACGCTGGCGTACCGCGAGGCCACGCTGCTGCGTCACTTCGACGCGGCACTCGGTGATGCTCTGGCCGTGGAGATGTCGCGACAGGGCATCGAGCTCGAGCCCCACAGCGTGCCGCTGGGCCTCACGCGCGCCGCCGACGGCAGCCTGCAGCTCGAGCGCGTGACGGGCACACCGCTCGGCGGCTTTGATGCCGTGCTCTGGGCCATCGGGCGCGCCCCTGCCACCCGCGGCATCGGGCTCGAGGCGCTCGGCGTAGGGCTCACTGCCGGCGGACAGATCCAGGTCGACGAGTATCAGAACACGACCGCCCCCGGAGTGTACGCCGTGGGGGATGTGACCGGGCGCGCCGAACTCACTCCCGTCGCCATCGCCGCAGGCCGGCAGCTCGCGCAACGGCTCTTCGGAGGCCAACCCGACGCCAAGCTCGACTACGCCGACATCCCGAGCGTGATCTTCAGCCATCCCCCGATCGGCACCGTGGGCCTGAGCGAGGCGCAGGCCACCGAACATTATGGGCCGGCCAACATCAAGACCTACGTCGCCAGCTTCACCAACATGTACTACGCCGTGACGGAAGAGCGCCCGAAAACCACGGTCAAGCTGGTCACCGCAGGCCCGGAAGAGCGCGTCGTCGGCGTGCACGTGATGGGGCTCGGCGCCGACGAGATGCTGCAAGGCTTCGCCGTGGCCGTACGCATGGGTGCCACCAAACGCGACTTCGATCGCACCGTCGCCATCCACCCCACCGCCGCCGAAGAACTCGTCACCCTGCGCTAGGGGGGTGGTGGGTCGAGCGCGGGGCATGCGCGGACTCCGCACCCCTTGGCGGGGCGCCCTTGCTGGATCGGCCGAGGCCCCGCGCAGCGCGGGTCCCCACCCTCGGCCTTAGGTTGTCGCGATCCAAAGTGCTTGCCTTGCGTCAAACCGAGTGGATTAGGTGGGCGCCCCTTGGGGGTGCTGCGCTCGCGCATGCCCCGCGCTCGACTTTGTGGGACTGGGCTGGCACGCGCCTGCACGGATGCTGTGCTCGCGCATGTGCCGCGCTCGACCCACCACCTCAGAGCTTCTTCCAGGCGGGCGCCAGCCCCGAGTTCTTGAAACGCGGAGCCTCCACCCCGAGCATGTAGTCGGCACGCCGATTGCGAGCCTCGTCCACGTTGTCCTCCGTCTTGACCTTCAGCGCCCGCTCGCCCATCCCCGCGTACGCGATCGGCAGCTGCAAACCGTGCGTGCGAAACCACCGCGCGAGAGACTGCGCGCGCCGAGCCGACAGCTCCTGATTGTACGCGTCCGTCGCCACCGTATCCGTGTGCGCGACGACGAACAGCGTCACGGTACCCAGATGCTTCGCCCGCGGCAGCTGCTTCTGGATCAGCGCGAGGCTTGCCTGCAGCTTGGCGACCTCGGAGCCTCGAATTTCCGCGGAGTCCGTCTCGAACACCACATCGTCGTGCGGGATCTCGAACGACCAAGGCGTGATCGCCACGCCCTTGTAGTAGTCGGACGTGTCGTAGCCAAAGACCTCGATCCGGGCCACCTGCTCCCCCTCCGGCGGCGACCACGTCACGACCAGCGGCGAGCCCGCGGGCGCTCGATCAAAGCTTTGCTCCACGTCCGCGAGCACCGCGCCCGAAATCCCCAACGCCTTCAGCGTGACCCTGGCCGCGGGCCGCGACATCCGCAGGGTGAGCCGCCCTGCAGCCAGATCCACCTCATCCAGGTTGATGTGCACCTCGAGCGGCGGCAGCTTCCGAGCGGGCTGCTCTGCCGGGGACGCTGCCTCGGGCGAGGCCGCCGCGCCCGGCGCCTGCGCGACCGCCGCGCCCGGCAAGAGAGCCGCCGCGGCCCCTACACAGAGCGCGAGCCCCGCGCAGCGAGCCCGCCGCCTGCAGCGCAGACACCGCTGCTCGCTCATGACTCCGCCCCGCCCGCGGCAGCGTCCTCGCCGTTGCCCTCGTCCGAAGCGCCCGCTTCCCCGCTGGCCCCGAGCCATGGATCTTGCCGGGTCAGGGCCCGGATGATCAGGCTGGCGTACGCGCCTGCCGGCAGATTGAACTCCACCGTCAGGCTGCCGTCCTCCGCAGCGCGCCAGTCGAGCGCCTCCGGACGCAAGATCAGATCGCGCCGCGTGCCGGGCGCCGACCTGCCGAGCGCCGACAGCGCTGCCGGGCCGAGCCCCAGGCTCTCCGTGACCGCGACTTCGAGCTCCCGAGGACGGCCCTGACTCTCCTTCATCTTGGGTCCGAGCATCGGCCCCGTCAGGTGAATGTCCCGAGCCGCCAGGCGCGCCGCTTCTCGCTCCGCGTCCTCGACCACGAAGAGCGCACGACTGCCCTCCAGCCGCACCACATCCCCCGGCAACAAGCGATCGCGCCCGAGCTCGGAGCGCAGCGTCAGATAACGATTGAAGATCTCCGATTGGATCACGCTGGATAGAAACTTGCCGCGCTGACCTGCGCGTGGCCCGAGCCGCCCGCGCTCGAGCAGGATCAGCCCCGTCTCCAGATTGCGTTGCCCGAGCCCGAAACGCTGCGACCCAAAGTAGTTGCCGATGCCCTGCGCCGCGATGCGTTCACACAACGGAGCGAGCGCGTCGCGCGCCCCCGGCATCACGTCGACGAGCCGAATCTTGAAGCGATTGCCCGAGAGGTGGCCGATGCGCAGCTTGTTGCCGTGCCGCGTGACGTCCAGCAGCGTAAAGGCTTCGGGCAGCTGCCATTCGGCGGGCGGCTTGGCGCGCGCCGCCGGCACGCTGAGCCACTGGCTGGTGACGGCCTGCTTGTCTTTCATGCCGGCATGCCCCAACTCTCGCTCGGGCACGCCGGACGCGGCGGCCACCGCCGTGCGCAGCTCGGCGGTCGTGCGCTCGCGCTTGCGCAGACGCACGTACCAGTGATCGCCCTGCCCGCTCGCTGCGTACAGAGGCATCTCGTCCACGACGAAATCCTCCGGCGCCGGCCCGATCTGCCCACCGAGCGGTGGCAAGTCCTCGTGCTCGAAGGGCACCGCGGCGGGGGTTCGCGACACGGCGGGACCGCTTGGCTCTGACGTCGATTCCATGGGCCAGTACCTTGCCACCGAGCGGCGTGCGGCGCGCCCAATTCGAGCGGGGAGCGGGCCCCCGCGGGCGAACGGCGAGCGGGGAGCGGGCCCCCGCGGGCGAACGGCGAGCGGGGAGCGGGCCGCGCGGGCGAACGGCGAGCGGGGGGCGGGCCCCCGGTAGGGGAACGGCGAGCGGGGGACGGGCCCCCGCGGGGCAATGAAGCCTGCCGCCCGCGCCTTGACGGCGGGGGCGGCCTCGTGCTCTCTCGGCTCGTGGGCGATATTCAAGCCATTGTAGAAGATCAACTGCGGCGCGCGGCACGCGAGGCGCTGGGCGATTCGGTCGGCGATGTCGATCCGATGGTGCGCCCGGCGGACCCCCAATTCGGCGACTATCAGGCCAATCTGGCGCTCGGCCTGGCCAAGCTCACCCGCCAAAAGCCGCGCGACATCGCACAGGCCATCAGCGCACGGCTGACCGAGGTGGCGCTGTTCTCCCGCGTCGAAGTGGCCGGCCCGGGCTTCATCAATCTCACCTTGAGCGACGCGGCGGTCAGCCAGGCGTCGGACCGCATGTTCCAGGATGCGCGGCTCGGCGTACCCCTCCCCGAGCAGGGGCTGCGCGTGGTGGTGGACTACGGCTCCCCCAACCTGGCCAAGGAGATGCACATCGGGCATCTGCGCTCGAGCATCATCGGCGATGCGCTCGCGCGCGTGCTGCGCTTCGTCGGTCACGAGGTGATCCTGCAAAATCACATCGGAGACTGGGGCACTCCGTTCGGAATGCTGCTCGAGCAACTGATCGACAAGGGCTGGGACCAGGCGGGCGACCACTCGCTCTCCGATCTGAACGGCCTGTACCAGGAGGCCAAGGCCCGCTTCGACGTCGACCCTCCGTTTGCGGAGCGTTCGCGGCGGCGCGTGGTCTTGCTGCAGGGCGGCGACGCGGAGAGCTTGGCCTTCTGGCGCCGGCTGATCGCCGAGTCCTGCGCTCACATGAATCAGGTGTTCGAGCGGCTGGGTGTGCTGCTCAGCGATGCGGACTTGCGCGGGGAGAGCTTCTTCAACTCGCGGCTCGGGGCGGTGGTGACCGATCTGCGCGCCGCAGGGTTGCTCGTGGAGAGCGACGGCGCGCAGGTGGTGTTCTGCGAGGGCTTCACCAGCAAGGCCGGCACACCCTTGCCGTTGATCGTGCAGAAGAGCGATGGCGGCTACGGCTACGCGGCCACGGATCTCGCAGCAGCGCGCTTCCGCATTGCCGAGCTGGGAGCCAAGCGCGCCATCTACGTGGTGGACTCCCGGCAGTCCGATCACTTCAACATGCTGTTTGGCGTGCTGCGGGCCGCGGGCTGGGCCGGTGAGGACGTCGCGCTCGACTACGTGCCCTTCGGTACCATCCTGGGTGCGGACAAGAAGCCGTTCAAGACTCGCAGCGGCGGCGTGGTCAAGCTGGGCGACGTGCTGGATGAAGCGGTGACCCGAGCGCGCGCAGCGCTCGAGTCGCGCGATCGCGGGCTGGGCCCGGAGGAACTCGAGCAGATCGCTCGCGCCGTCGGCATCGGTGCCGTAAAATACGCGGACCTGTCCAGCGATCGCATCAAGGACTACGTCTTCGACTACGATCGGATGCTGGCGCTCGAGGGCAACACCGCGCCGTACCTGCAGTACGCCTACGTGCGCGTGCAATCCATCCTGCGGCGCGCGGCCGAGGAGCGGGCGAGCTCCGCCCAGGCCGTGCCGCAGGCGCCCGGCGGGCTGCTCGTCACCGACCCCGTGGAGCGTCAGCTGATGCTACTGTTGTTGCGCTTGCCGCGCGTCATCGAGCACGTGGCGCGAAGCCTGGAGCCGCACCGCCTGTGCGGCTACCTGTACGAGGTGGCCTCGCAAGTGCATCAGTTCCACGAACATTGCCCGGTGCTCAAGGCGCCCGAGCCGAGCATTCGTCACAGCCGGATCATCTTGTCCGAGCTGGCGGGGCGCACGCTTGCCCTGGGCCTCGGGCTGCTCGGGGTCACGGTCGTGGATAGGATGTGAGCGCGCTGCCCTCGGGCAGCTCGTCGATGGCCACGTCGAGCGCCTCGTCGAGCCGCTCGTCGTCCCCGTCGTGCACGCCGACCTGCACGTCTACCACGCGCCCGCTGCGCCCCACCACGACCACCACCGGCACGCTCCGGAACGGGTTGTAGCCGAGCGAAAACGACAGAAAATCACGCCCCACCACGGCCGAGGTGGGAACCAGGCCGTGCCGCGCCAGGAACTGCTCGGTGCCGGCCCAACCCTCGTCCTCGTCGAGCGACACGAACAAGCTGGTGAGCGCCTCGCCGCGCTCCTCGAGCGCGGCGCGGAGCGCCGGCATCTTGTGCTCGCAGACGCTGCACCAGGAGGCAAAGAACACCACCACGAAGGGTTGCTTGCCCACCAGCGCGCGCGAATCGAAGATCTCGCAACGCTCGCTGGCGAGCAGAAACTCGGGCACGCGCTCGTCCGGCGCGATGCGCGGCGGATCCCCTCGCAGAGCTCGTTCGACCGGCACGGGGCACTCCGCGCGGGAGGCGGCCAACCGGCGCAGCGCGGGCGCGTCGCGCTCGGTGTCTCGGGCGCCGGGCTGCGCGGGCAGCGTTGCGGACGCGGCCCCGGCGGCAGGCGCCGCAGGCATACACCCACTGCCGGCCAGGGCCAGTGTCGCGGCGTAGGCGAGTCTCGAGCCGAGCTGTTTCAGCTCAGTCCAACCGACCTGAAACAGCGCGCTCGAACGGCGCGGCCAGGCTCCAGAGTTCTTCGGCGTACGCATCGGAGCTGGGCTCCCGCATGCGCAGAAGCCCTCTCTACAGGTACGGCCGCAGCTCGCGAAGCCTTATCGAGGAATGATGTGGATGGCGTCGCAGGGGAACTTCATCGAGATGCCGCTGGCGTTCGCCTGGGCGCGCTCACACGCCTGACCCAACAGGCGCACCGTTTGATCGTCGGGCATTTCCCAGCCGTTCGGATCACCGAAGGTGAGCGACTGCCCATCGAGCACCACGGTCCCGCGCGCCGCGTTGTCCGCTGACACGGTACCCTCGAGCGTGAAGTCACAGGTACGCACACTCCCGATGATGGTGTTGAACGCCGCCACCAGAGCATCCGTGCCGAGCGCGGTGTACGCCACCGCGTCCGGGTCGTCCCCCGCGCCAGCCACGGCCAACGCCTTCAGGTGGCTCTGGCCCACGTCGCCGCCCACGCTGATGATGTGGGTCTTGATGCCGTCGGCATAGGCCGCGCGCACGGCGGCCACGCTGCCGGCGCGAGCCGCGTCTTTCTGCGCCTGGGTACCCTGATCCGCATCCGGATCGGCACACGTGTCGGGCTCACCGTCCGTGGCCAGGATGATCGATTTGGGGCCCTCTTCCCGGAAGGCGCGCAACTCGGCCGCGACGGCCGCGACGCTCTCCGCGGTGGGCGTGCTGCCCTGCGGACCGTTGTCGTTCAGCATGTCGGACATGTCCGAGAAGTTGTTGAGCGAGATGTCCACGTTGCGCAGCACGGGACAGGTCTTCGGGTTGTCTTCATCGTCGCCGAAGCCGCCGTTGCTCGTGTACAGCGCCATGCCGAAGCGCACGCTGGTGTCGAGCTTCTTGAGCAGGCTGTTCTGCGGATTGGTCAGCGTCTTCTGCAGCGTTTCCCAGCGGTCGTCACCGTTCTCGAAGTTCGTGGACATGCTGCCCGACTGATCGATGAGCAACATGACGGTGGGCGTGACCCGCTGAAAGTCGACATCCAGATCGACACAGGTGGCGTCGCTGCCGCCCGAGCCGCCGGTATCCAGATCGTCGATCAGGAAGGTGTCGTCAAAACCGCCGCTGCCACCGTTGCCCGACATGCAATCACCGCCGACGCAGTCGGGGGCCAGGCTGACGCAGGAGCCACTCGCACAGCTGCCCGTCGAGCACTCGTCGTTGACGCTGCACGAGTCACCCACGCTGCCACAGGCCGAATCCAGCGCGGGATCACAACCGCCCGAATGCACGAGCGAAGTACCCTTGGGCGCTCCGGAGTCCGAACAACCGAATGCCACGAGCCATGTCGCCGCGGACAGCAGGCTCGCCGTGGCGAGACCCAGGTTGATTCGTTCTCTGATTTGACGAGACATACGTCTATTGCTCCACACGGCCTGTGCCAGCTCTACTGTTGCTGCGCCGCTCGGGAAGGAACGACCAACAGGGGCCGTGACCTGCCTGGTTCAATGTTAGAGTATAGCTAAACAACACGTGTGCGCTTTGCCAAAGTGTTAGGAAATCTTGCGCTCGGGAAGCTCAGCGTGTCCCGAGTGAGCTCCGACACACCGCGCCAGCACGTGCGCCATGTAGTTTGAGTGCCCGCTCCGCCCCGCTCGAGACGTACGCACATCTCCTCTCAAACGGCACAGTTTTGGCTGAAAACGGGGCAGCGCAGTTCCGCCACCCGCTGCGAGCGCCGCCGCTCCGCGCTCCTCGGAACGGCAGAGGACCCCGTCGGCCCAAACACTTCTCCATCACCCGCCGTGCGGAAGCGTCCACCCCCGCGGGTGATCGCTGGCAGCTGCGCCACCTGTGGGACGAACGCGCTCGGCGCGTGCCGATGCTGAACGCCCATGCGGCGGCGCGCTGCTCGCTCGAGTCGCTGTCTCACCGCTGGCTGATATCGGCGAGGGAGCGACGGTCAGGCAAGATTTCAGTGCAACGTGGTCCGGCGTCTCCGGCGCATCGAGGCACTAGCGCGAGCTGGCGCGCGAGGTGGCGCGCCAGGGCCGGCCGATCGAGCCCGCTGCCGCGCTGGGGACCGCCGCGGGTAGCGCTTCCACCTGCGCCGTCTCTCGCTCGCAGTCCGAGGGATTCGCTTGCCGGCGGAGCATGGTCAACGACACCTCGCCAAAGCTCGCGTCGGCGACCATGCGCAGCGGCACGTGGTCGGCCCCCTCGGACAGCCACAGTGAAAACCGCCGGGGCTCGACTTCCGAGGGCTGCCAGAGGCGCACGCTCACGCCGTCGAGGCGGTACGTCAGCTGCGGGCCGGCCTCCGTCTGGAGCATCTCCGGCCCCTGAGACGTCGCTTCCACACGCCACAGCCGGCGACCGAGCACGACGTAGAAGTAGCCCTTCTGCCCCAGTCGAGGCCGCCAGTTGCGCAGGATCAGCAATGCCGATTGCAGGTCGTGGGGATACGCTCCCTCGGGCACCTCGCCCTGGCCGGTACGCCGGGCTTCGCCACCGTTGTCGTAGGCGTAGGTATACGCGCCCAGTCGATGTTCGACCTGGTAGTGCTTCAGCAGATCGCCATCCTGGACATTGTATTCGCTGACGCTGGGCGCTGGCGCGAGCGCCCCGAGCTCGGTGCGCGCATCTCCCCCGGAGCGGTGCAAGGCGTTCACCAGCGCGGCGGGCTTGATGCGTGTCTGCAGCGTTGCCGAGTCGGCGGAGGCGCACACCGTGCTGTGCAGCGTCCCCATGGACAGGCCCAGGAGCACGATCTCCGCCTCGAACGTCTCGGAATGCAGGCCCGCGGGATCCGGCATCCGGATCAGTTGACCCTGGGCCTCGCCATCGACGACTTGCAGGCGAGCATCATGGGCGCAGGCGCTCGCGAGCAACCCCAGAGCCACGGCCAGGCGTCGGCAGAGCGCCGCTGCGCTCCGCCGGTCCTCCCTCTCGCGCTCCGTCCGCGGCGGAACTCGCCCGCGGCCGGCCGCCACCGAAATGGGACACGGGGACGATCGCAGCGCTGGCTCGGGGCGGCTCATGTGCAAAGGCTGACACCGCGCCGAGCGGCCGCCACCACCCTTACGGGCCCGAACGCCCCCGGCTTCCCCCGAGCGCCGGAACGCCGGCGCCCGATCCCTGCGTCCCGAGGCCGTCAGGCCGCAGGAAACACCGACGCCTCAGGCGTTGAGGGGGCCTTCGTAGCTGGCCCACGCCACGTGGGATTCCCCCAGGCTGATGCGCAGGCTGTGAAAGCCGTCCCGCTGGTCGGCGCCCAGCGCGCCCTCGACGATGCGTTGACGCACGCGGTCGTAGATCTCCTTGGCCAGAAATTCGGTGGTCGTGTTCTTCCCGCTGAACTGCGGGACCTCGTCCAGGTTGCGATAGTTGAGCGGCTCGAGCACGGAGTGCAAGAGCACGGTGAGCGCGCCGATGTCCGCGATCAGCCCGTCCTTGTCGAGCGCCACGCGGCGCAGCTCGAGATCGACGATGAAGGTCGCGCCGTGCAAGCGTTGGGCAGGCCCGAAGATCTCCCCGCGAAAACTGTGGGCGATCATGATGTGATCTCGAACCGTCAGTGCAAACATGGCGAGCGACTCCTGAATTGATGAGGCTAAGTTACTGGGAGAGTGCGAGGCAATGGGCGATCAATAGGCGATCAGCTGTGTGATCGTCGCGCTCGGGCCTCCGAGGAGACCCGGCAGCGCGGCGGGCAGATGCTCGAAGCTCACGGGCTCCGCGAGCAGCGCGTCGTAGCGCGCATCGGACAGGAGCCGCAACGCCAGCTCCATCCGGCGCCGGTAGCTCCAGCGCGGCCGCTGGCTCGCGGCGACGTGACCCACCTGGCTCGACAGGATGCGCAAGCGAGCGTTGTGAAAGCGGCCACCGAGCTTCACGCTGACGGCACGATCCCCATACCAGCTCAGCTCCACGATGCTGGCCTCGAATCCGGCGAGTTCGAGTGCCGTGTCGAGCCCCGCGGGCGCGCCGCTGGCATGCACGACGAGGTCACAATCCCGCCGGGCCTGCGCGGGCCGAACGCACGCGAGACCGAGCGTTCGACAGATGGCGTCCTTCTCGGGGGCGGTGTCCACCACCTCGAGCTCCACGCCAGGAATGCGCGCCAGCAGGCTCGCGCTGAGCAGCCCGACGGCGCCGGCGCCGATCACCGCCACGCGCGCGCCCACGCGCGGTGCGGCGTCCCAAAGTCCGTTGACCGCCGTCTCCATGTTGGCTGCGAGCACGGCGCGCCGGTCGGGGACCCCCTCGGGGATCTCCACCAAATCCGCCGCCGGTACGACGTAGCGATCCTGATGCGGGTGCAGACAGAACACGCGCCGCCCCGCGCGCTCCGCACCGGCGATCACCTGGCCCACGGAGCAATAGCCATACTTCACCGGCAAGGAGAGCTCCCCCGCCTGATGCGGACAACGCATGCTCGCCTGCAGCTCCGGCGGCACCCCGCCCCGAAACACGAGCGATTCGGTGCCCCGACTCAGCCCACTGTAGGTCGCCTGGACGAGCACGCCGTCGTGGCCGAGCTCGGGTAGAGCCTCGCTGCGAAGCTCGGCTCGCCCCGGCGCGGCGATCCACAAAGCGCGCGCGCGCCCGGTCTCAATCGTCATCGAAACAGCACTCGAAGAGGATGTCGTCCGCGAGCTGAAAGCGACGCATGCTCGGACGCAGCCGGAGCGTCTCGCCCAGATCGATGCCCGGACGTCCCTGGCCCATGATCAGCGGCGAAACAGCGAGCTGCAGGCGGTGCAGACAGCGCGCGGCGAGGAAGCGCGAGACGGTCACGCCACCGCCCTCGATGAAGATGCGGCGCAGCTCGCGGCGCTCGAGTTCGCGCAGCACCGCCGCGGGGCTACACTCCCCCGCGACCCCCACTACCTCCGCCTGGCCGTGGCGCTCGCCGGGCTGGCAACGCTGCGCGCGACAGAGCAACAAGGTAGGCGCGAGCCCATCGTTGAACAGGAGGTACTTGCTGGAGAGCCGGCGCTCGGGATCGAGCACCACCCGCACTGGGTTCCTGCCCTCGACATGGCGCACCGTGAGCTGCGGATCGTCGTGGCACACCGTACCGGCGCCCACCAGCACCACGTCGAACAGCGCCCGCATGCGGTGGTTGTGGGCCATGTCCTCCGGACCGGTGATCGCCTCGGGCTCACCGCTGAGCGGCCCGATGCGGCCGTCGAGGCTCTGGCCGAGGTGCGCCACGACGAAGCCGGGACGCCCCGTGGCACAGAGCGGCGCGTAGCGTTCAAACAGCTCCAGCGCCGCGGTGCCGAGCGCGCGGCGCGCGAGCACCTCGCCCGGACCTCGCGAGACGATCGCCGCATCGGCATGCTCGCCCGGGCTCACCTGCGCCGGCACGCCCTCAGCGGAGCGCACGCTGACCACGGCATCGCTGCCCGCTCCCGCCGGCGCCTGGAACCCGGCCAGGGCGCACAGCCATTGCCACATCTCGCCCGCGCTCGCCGCCTCGCGCGTCATCGGACCACCACTCCCGCCGCGACGTCCGCCGACGGCGCCAGCGCAGCGGCTCCGGGCGCAGCTGGTGGCGCAGCGACAGCGGGCGCAGTGGGCGCTGGCGGCGCACTGGCTCCGGGCGCGGCTTGCGGCGCAGGCGTGGTGCCCGGTGGCGCGAGCGTGCGGATGAAGGCGATCAGCTCGGCGATGTCCTGCTCCGCCATCAAGCCGCCGAAGGCCGGCATCTGCCCCTTGCCGATGCGGATCGAATGCCGCAGCTGCTCATCCGTCATCCGAGCCTGAAACTCCGCTTGCGTCAGATCGCGCGGCGGCCTGGTCAGCCCCGGCCGCAGCGTGCCGCGCCCATCGGGACCATGGCAGCCGGAGCAGGAACGCTGAAACGTGCGGGCTCCACGCCCCGCGGGGGTTTGATCCCGCGGCTCGCAGGCGAGCGCCGACCACAGCCCCAGCACCCACAGCCCCGAGCCCAGCCTCGCGATCGCTCTTTGCCTCATCGAGGCCCAGTGGTCTTGCGCCGGGTGCCACTCTTGGTGCGGCGGCGTGGGTTGGCAGGCAGGCGCTCACTGCCAGCCACTTGCCGAGCGGCAACGCTCACGGCGTCCGCCAGCGCGCGCTCCAGCTCTCTCACGCCGGCGGTCTTGGCCACGAAGGTGCCGAGCTCGCGCGCTCCCGCCACGACCTCCTGGTCACTGCTCGCGCTGAAGAACACGACGGCGCCGATCTGTCCCCGATCGAGCAGCTCCTCGGCGAGTTGCACACCGCTGCCGTCGGGCAGATCGATGTCGAGGATCCCGCAGTCGAAGTTGTCCGAGAGCGCGACTGCGGCGGCCACGCTGCCCGCCGTCACCGTGCGATGGCCGTAGTGCGCCAGCGATCGCTCGACCGTGCGAGCCAGCTCCGGGTCGTCCTCGACCAACAAAACTCGGAGATTGCGTACCGCCAGCATGACCTGGCGCTGGGTTATCGCGTCACGGGCACAACTTCAAGCGCAGCTCTGCGGCCCGGCGGCTCGAGCGCGGCCTCGTGCGGTCGGACGGGTTGCAGGCTGGCGCGAACGGCGCACAGGGCTGCCAGCATCAGCATCAGCGCGCACGACGGCACATCGCCGCTCACGCGCGCCAACAGGGCAAAACACAAGGTCTCCCCGACTCCCAGCGGCCGCCGGAACCAAAGGGTCACGCCAGCGATGAAAATCGCGGAGATCTCCACGAAGTAACGAACTGTGGACTGGACGAACGGATCGGGGTGCGCGGTCAGCGCGGCGAGCGCTCGTGCCACGAACAGCTGCCAAGCAGCAGCGTCGCGCGGCTCGACGCCCTGTGCCCCGATCCAGACCAGTCCCGCCGCGAGCGCCGCGACGCCAGCGATCAGCACGGCACCATAACGCCAGCGCCGGACCACCCAAAGCGCCGCCAGCGCGACGCTGACCGCATCCAGCAGCAGCCCCGCCGTGGCGATCCCGCGCGCCCAGCCGAAGAGCCCCGCCGCCACCTCCTGGCTCGCGTACAAGGCCAACACCCGCCCAAATGCGCTCACCAGCGAGCCCAGCGTCACGGTCAAGAGCACGAGGCCTGCCGCGCGGCTCTGCGGCGCGCGCAACGCGAGGCGAGCCCCTGCCAGGCCGAGTGATGCCGACAGCGCGACCAGGGCGATCAGCCACGGCGCGGACAGGTGCCGACTGCTGGCGGAGATCACGACCGGCAGACCGGCAGCCGTCGTGACAATCGCCACCAGGCGGAACCAGCCGGAGCGACTTTCGAGCGTCGACAGCAGGAGACGCACGCAGGTCGACACGCCCATCACGGCCATGAATTGCGAGGAGAACCCCGCCAGTTGCTCCACCCCGACAATCAGCGTTCCGATGCCCGCCGTGGAGCCGGGCAACGCCGGGGCCGCGGCCCGCCCCACGACCATGGCCACGAGCGAGCAACAGCCGACGAACAACACGTCCGAACGTGTGGCGACCACGCGCCCGGGCGACATGGACTGACCCGATTTGGCATTCCCCATGCTGGCCGACTCGGCAACGGACGGCCCCGCAGCAGCCACCGCGTTGCCGTTCGTCTCGACGGGCACCACCGGACTAGAGCGCATCCTGCACCCGCCCCACGGCAAACCGCGCCCGCCGCGGGGGGCGCCGCGCTCGCCATCCCATGCCGATGGGATGGCTGCTAGCGCGCTGCATAGGAGGCCGGACGCCCTCGCTGCTCGAGAACGGGAGGCGTCTCATTGGATCCCTGTTTGGCCGGCGCGCCTTCCTCGGGCCCAAAGGGCCTGCCGGGAGGTTGAATGGCGGGCGGCGCCGTCTTCTGCGGCACGTTGATGATGTACGGCCGCGCGAAATACGTGGAGCACGCCAGGAGCGGGTTGCGATGAAACTCCCAGTGCAAATACACGTTGCCGTCCGGCGACACGATCGACGGAGGCGGTGCGCCGAAGGGAGAGGCTCGCTGCACCGACTCGAGCGCGCTGATGTCGAACGCCGTCACGCCGCTCGTGTGCGTGACCCCCATCTTCACGATGCTGCCGTTGCTCTGGCTGAGCACGATCTCGAGATTGGTGGCCATCTCGTTGTTGTGCAGCCCCGCGCTGCCGGGCAAACCATCCAGGAAGCCCAGATAGTTCACGGCAAAGATGGGATGCAGGCGATTGTGAATGTGGTTCAGATACGTGGCAAACGGCACCGCGGCGGTGTTGAGCGCGGTCTGATTGCCGAGCGCCACCGTCGCTACATAGTTCTCGATCGACGGCCGCCAGCGCTCGATGCCCAGCGCCTTCCACGAGCCCTGATGTTTGCTACGCCGCCGTTCGCCGTCCGCGTGGATCTCGCGCGCGAGTTGGTCCTGCCCGATGGCGGCCATGGCCGTACCTGGAGTCAGGTTGAGGCTGACGCCGAGCTCGGTGCGGCCTTTCGCACCTAGACCGAGGAAATCGAGGGGCCGGTTGGGGTTGCCGCTCGACACCGCCGGGCGATGCCGACGTGCCTGACGAGCCGCACGATTGAGGCGGGCCTCGCGCTCGTCCGCGATGGTCCAGGCGCCGTCGAGCGAGATGCCCGTGGAGGGCATGGCCTCTGCCGCGCTACTGGCCGCCTGCGCCGTCTGGCCCTTCTCCCCCGGGTCGGACTGCTCCGGTCCGGCTTGCACGCGCCCCGCGACCTCCGGGATGCCCTGCGGCTGACTCACCGAGACGGCCTCGTGCGCGGCCGCGAGCTTGTCCTCACTCGGCGCGCGATTGACCTCTCCCGGGGCATCGTCCGATTGCGCCACGTCGGTCACGTGAGAATCGCCCGGTGCGTCGGTGGGACCGACGTGCTGAGAGCCGGGGGTCGGCTTGGCGTTGTCCTGGTCGGTGGCAGTGATCTGGGACTGCGTCTGTTCCCGAACCTTGTTGTTGTGGTCGCCGAGAAACTCGGCTTCGGGATTCTCCGCCTGGTTCGGATCCTCCACCTGCTGCACCACGGCCACTCGCCGCTGGATCTCCGCGGCAGGCTGCGGCAACTCCGCCGGCTTCTTCTTGTCTTCTTCCTTGGCTTCCGGCGTGGGCTTGGGCTTGTCGCGCTCGGCGACCTTCGCCTGCTCCTTCGTGGCGGGCGTCTTGGGGCGCTCGGAGTCCGGCACTTGCTCCGGATCCTTCTCCGGCTTGGCCTGCTCCTCCTTCACGACCTCCGGCTTCTCCGGCTTGGCTGCCTCTTCGTCGTCGGGCTGGCCAACGACGGCCTGCGGCTCGTCGCGCCGGGGCTCGGTCTGTTCCGTGTCCGAGTCATCGAGCAGACTCACTTCGACGGCGAAACGCTGGCGCAGCGTATTCTGGACAGAGGTGGCGAACCGTCTGAGGTCCGCGCGCTCCTGAAAAACCTCCGCGACTTGATCAGCGCCGCCGCCCCACGTCAGGTGGGTCAGGATCGCTGCGGCGATCCAGAGGAAGAGCGGGATGTTAGGCTCGCGAGCCATGCGACGATCGTTCATTGCTGCGCGCCAGGAGAACGGCCGAAAAGGACCCTCAGAACCTAACACCACAGACCGACATCAGCAATCAGCCATTTGGCCTGTCCGATGCGTTGCACTATGGTTCAATGTAGGCCACCTCGGCCACATGCCCTGTGCGGAATGGCGCCGGAAACGGCCAAAACGCCGCTGCCCGCCTAGGCTCGGGCGATCGCTGCCCAGTGCTCGGCGATCTCCTCGGCCGACCACATTCCTTCCTCTTCTTCCTTCAGTGCGCCCTGGCTTTCCACGAGCCGAAACACACTGAGCCTGCCGCCGGCAGCACAGACGATCACGCCCGTAACATCGCGGCTCAGCTCGCTCGCCAGAAATACGTGTACCGGAGCGATGTGCTCCGGCCGCATGGAATCGACGTGCTCGAAGAGCGGCAGCTTCTCCGTGAGCCGCGTCTTGGCGATCGGCGCGATCGCATTGACGCGCACGCCATACTTTTGAAGTTCGATCGAAGCCGTGCGCGTCAAACCGATGACGCCCGCGGCCGCCGCTGCGCCGTGCGCCTGGCCCCAGTTGCCGCGCAGACCGGCCAGGCTGGTGGTGTTGATGATGGATCCAGCGCCCGCCTTCTTCATCACACGCGCCGCCGCCTTGAGGCAATGAAAGCTGCCGCTGAGCTGCGTGTCCACGCTGCGCTGCCAGTGAGCCACGTCGAGCCGATGCAGCTGGGCATCGAAACCGAGCCCGGCATTGTTGACCAGAATGTCGAGCCCGCCCCAGGTGCCGAGGGCTCGCTCCACCAGCTGTGCGCCCGTCTCGGGTGACGCGACGCTGCTCTGGTCCGCCTCCGCCACCCCACCTTGCTCGCGGATCTCCTCCACGACCCGCGCGGCGCAATCGTCTCCCACCTCTTCCCCGTCCGGCGCGCACCCCAGATCGCTGACCAGCACGCGCGCCCCTTCACGCGCCAGCGCCAACGCCGCCGCACGACCGATGCCGCGTCCGCCACCGGTGACGATAGCGACTTTCTCCTTCAAGAGCTCCATCGACGCCGTTATGTGAGCCGGCGCTCACCCGAGTCAATTGCCGTTTGTCCGCGCCGGAGCCTCGCCCAGGGACCGCGGCGAGCGCAGCGGGGGCGCGCGTCGACGCGGCGCCGCCCGCGTGGCAGGCTCGGCGTCGTGACGCGCGAACACGACGCCTGGCTGGTGGATCTCGATGGCACCTTGTACGCCGCGCGTCCGGTAAAGTTGGCCATGCTGGCGGAGGTGGCGCTCTCGGGGCTCGCGGTGGCGGGCCTGCTGCGCCGCTTCCGCTCCGAACACGAGCGGCTGCGCCAGACCCAGGCAGAGCCGGCGGCCAGCCCGTATCAACTGCAGCTCGAACGAACGGCTCAGGCGCTCGGCGTCGCAGTGCCGCTCGTGGAGAGCCAGGTCCGAGAGTGGATGATCGAACGACCGGGAAAGTGGCTGCACCTGTTTCGGCGCCAGACCCTGCTGGCCGAGCTCGAGGAGTTCCGGATGGACGGAGGCCGGCTGGCGCTGGTCAGCGACTACCCCGCCCTCGGCAAGCTGCAAGCGCTCGGCTGCGCACACCTGTTCGACGCGGTCGTGGCCAACGGGGAAGCCGGCGGCCCGCGTTGGCTCAAGCCACATCCCGATGGTTTCTCGATCGCCTGCCAACGCCTCGCGGTGTCGCCGGAACGCTGCCTCGTGCTCGGGGATCGGGCGGACGCCGATGGCGAGGCCGCTCGACGGGCCGGGATGGCATTTCGAAGGATTGGCTGACACCGGTCACCCCGCGGGGGCCCTCGACCCAGGCCCTGCCCCGCCGCAGATTGGCTCCCGCCGGGCCCGCGGTTTGCCGGGCGCCGCGTCCGTCCGAGAGGTAGGCTAGTGAAGATGCGAGCCTGGGTCTGCTGGCTGTGGGGAGCGATGCTCGGCGGCAGCCTGCTCGGTTGCAGCGTGCAGGGCGCCACCAAGTCGCTGGAAGGCGCGGAGTCCTTCCGCTGCCAGAGCGATGGCGAGTGCAGCGCGGGTCACTGCCTGAGCGCCTTCGGCATCTGCAGTCAGGACGCGGGCGGGCTCGATACCTTGCTGTTCGAGGTCACGCCGCCTGCATCCGACCCGGTCTACGGTGGAGCTCGCTTTCTCACCATCCGGGATCTCGGCGAGGCCAACACCGAGGGGCTGCCCGAGCGCGGCATCAACCCCGGCTGGATCGAGCTCAACGTGCGGCCACGAGTGCCCGTGACCGGCACGGTCTCGGCAGCCTCCAATCAGACGGCGTGCCTGTCGAGCGCGCGCACCACCCTGCCGGTGACCTTGACCTTCACGCCCCGCGAACGTCTGTTTGGGTTGGCGGCCGCGTCTTACGATCTGACCACCACCCTCGACGAACAGACCCGGGAATACACCTTCAAGGGTTCGCTGCCACCCGGTCACTACGATGTGTACATGCGGCCCGACACCTCCGCGCTCGGGGAGGATTGCATCGCGATCCCTCAGATCTTCCGCAACCGTGCGATCGGCGAGACCTTCCAGCTCGAGCAACCGCCGCCCCGGCCGCTCGCACTGACCATCCCCTGGAGCGCCAAGCTCGAGGGTTGGCTCGTCGACATGGTCCACCCCGTGAGCGGCGAAGTGATCTCCAACCGGGTGCGCCTGAGCGCGGCCAACGTCGACGCGGCGACGCAAACGCTGAAGGCCGCGCTGTACTACTCGAAGGCGCAGGAGCAGGAAGATGCGGCAGCTCCGCCCCCCGTCGACGACGTCATCGCCGGCGCGGATGAGCTGGTACGGCTGACGCCACCGCCGAACTCGGAGCGCCCGGCCGGCACCATTCTTTTGGAACGCTCGGGCGTGGAGCTCGCGGCGCCGGGCGAGGGTGTGATCGGCGACGTGTTCGAGTTCGGCGAGCCCGTCGACTTCCAATCCTGGGTGTGGCTGGCACGCCAGTTCGACAGACCCGTGCCCGGCACCGTGAGCTTTGCCGCGCGGGACCTGGACGAAGTCGCGGAGGGTGTGCTCGCGTCCTTCGGCGGCTCGGCGACGGTGGACCCCCAGGGGAAGATCCGTCTCTCACTTCTGCCCGGGCGCTATCGGATCCGCGTGACGCCGCCAGGCATCGAGGTGCCCAATCTGGGCCTGTTGTCGGGGTACGAGTCGAGCGTCACGGTGTGGCCCAACGACAATGCCAACGACCTGGTGCAGGGCGGACACGTGATCGAGGTCCCCACCGCCGTGAGCCTGCAGGGACAAGTGGTGACCCTCGCCGACGGACAGCCGCTCGCCGGCGTCGAGGTCCGAGCCAGTGCGTCCAACGCCAGCCAGGATCCCTGCCCCACGCCGGACGACGAGCAAGCCACCATCCCCTGTGATCGTCCGGGGACTGCGGTCCTGCGCAAGGCGCTGGCACAAGACCCCTTCGTGCCGCGTACGCGCAGTGCGCTCAGCCTGCCCGACGGAGGCTTCGTGATTTCGGGGCTCGACTGCAGGCAGTGTGAACCTGGCGCCGGTGTACGCCTCGACCTGACCGTGCGCCCTCCGCCGGAGCTGGGCCTGCCCTGGTACGTGCAGCGCTCCTACCCTCTGTACTCGAACGAAGCCATGCAGAAGCCACTGCAGGTGCCCAGGCCGGTGGCACACGCCGTGCGGCTCACGTACGGAGACCCGGCCGCAGACGGCCAGGCGCGCGGCTTGCCGGGGGCGCTGATCCGCGTTTTTGCGCTGCTCGATCAGCAAGCTCGTGTCGTCAGCGGCAACACCACGCTCCCGCCTTGCGTATCGGCCCGCATCGGAGAACGCTGCGTGCAGTCGCTGGTACAGGTCGCCGAGCTGCGCAGCGGCAACGACGGCGAGTTCCCTCTGCTACTCCCTCCCGTACTCGAGTGAGCGCTACGCGCACGCCACGCCTTGTCGTTTCGCGGTGAGACACCGCTGCGAGCTCGACCGGCCGGAGAGGCGCCGGCGGCCCGCTCTACGGCCTCTTCGCAGCTCCTCGACAGCCGCGGCCTACTGTTCGGTCCACGCAGCTAACGACTGGATATTCCAGCAGCAATTCCTCCCCAATCTGGCCCTTCCCGCGAGCCCCGCCAGGGGGTGACGGCGGGGCGGGAAAAAAGTGCACTTGATGCGGCGCAGCGATGATATCCTACTGTAATAGTGTGGTTGCCGTGAAAGAGCAGCATTCGAAGGCATTGGCTTCGCTGCCGGTCCCGCCCGAGCGGGATTTGGCTGGTGCGCTGCACGAAGTCTCCAACGCTCTCACGGTCGTGCTCGGTTGGCTCGACCATGCTCGAGACGGCGTTGCGCGCGATGGCGTCGCGGGCCCTGCACTGGAAGCCATCGAGATTGCTCGCTCCCACGCCAGCCTGGGGCACGCCATTGCGCGCCGCGCAGTAGGCGCTCCCGTCGCGGAGGGTAGCGAGTTGCGCAGCGCGCTCATTCTCGTGCGCGACACGGTCACCGGGGTCAGCCCGATCGCGGAGCGGCGCGGCGTGCGCATCGAGATCGATGACGACGTCGCTGACGTCCTGTTGCCAGATGCGTCCTTCGTGCAGCAGATCCTGATCAACCTTTTGCTCAACGCACTCGCGTTCACGCCGAGCGGCGAGACGATCTGCCTGACCCTGCGCAACGAGCGCAGTCGCTTCTTGTTTCGCGTCCGAGACGATGGTCCGGGCGTGCCCGAGGATGAGCGCGACCGTATCTTTTCCGCGGGTCGCTCGCGGCGCCCCGGCGGCGCGGGCATCGGCCTGTCGCACTCCCACGATCTGGCGCAGAGCCGCGGTGGAAGCCTGGCATTGCTCGATGGCGGGGCCGGTGCCTGCTTCGAATTGCGCTGGCCCGTCGGAGACGCGCCCTCCACCACGCTCTCTCGCACCACGAGCTACCAGGCCCTGGACGGCTTGCGCGTCGCGGTGCTCGAAGATGATCCGGCCGTCATGTCCCTCCTGGAGTTCGGCCTGTGTTCGCGCGGCGTGGAGCTCTACCCGCTCGCCAGCCGCACCGACCTCGAGGCGTTCGCTCTGCACGGCACGCGCGTCGACGTGGCCCTGATCGACCTCTCCCCCATCCAGGGCGATCCCGAGGGTGCCCTTGCCGCCCTGCGGCGGCACTCCCCGGACGTCACCATCTTCCTGATCAGCGGCACGGCCGCGGCCCACACCTCGGCCCCCGGCATCTCCGGCTGGATCCGCAAGCCCTTCGAGCTCGGCGAGATTTTCCACGCCCTCGGCCAAGCCCGCGACCTCTGAGCCGTCGATTTGCGGCACCGAGCGGTCGATCCGCAGCCTTGGGCCGTCGATTCGCAGCAGTTTCAGCGCGTCAGCCCCTTTTGGTATTGCGCGGGGCGCGAATAATTGACATCTAGCCGGGACCACACGCGAGGGTGGCGGAATGGCAGACGCACTAGCTTGAGGTGCTAGCGGGGTAACTCCCGTGGAGGTTCGAGTCCTCTCCTTCGCACAACTTCGGATTCACTGCCGAATCCGTCGCCCGAGCGGCCGCCGACTGGCGGCCGTTTTGCGTACTGCCCCCAGCGACTGCCCCAATGGCTCTCGAGCGCGCCTCCAGCACGCGGACGGCAGCGGCCTTCTCGGGCCGGGCGTAGCGGTTCAGCGTGGTCACCTGCTTGTGCCCCATCAGGTAGGCGGCGCCCGTGAGATCGCCCGTCGCGGCCAGCTCGGTCGCGCAGCGATGACGCAGGTCGTAGGCGGTGAACGTTGCCGCAAGATGCGGAGGAAGCACCTGCTTCGCAGCCTTCTGCAGCTGGGGTCGGTAGTCGTGTCGACCAAAGATGAGACCCTCGCCTGGGCAGACCGAGTCCAGAGCGGACCGGGCCGCGTCCATGAGCGGAAGCGTCCGAGCGTACTCGTTCTTGTCGATCTCGGCTGCGATGCGCAGCACCTCGGCGCCCTTCGTGTAGTGCGCCGGCACTCGCAGCTGGTCGAGCGTCTTGGGGCGAAGGCCCGTCTCGAGCATCAGCGCAAAGCGAGCACGGATCGCGAAGGGCTGCTCCTTCTTGCTTTGCGACTGCTCGGGAAGGAGCGCAACGATGGCTCGCGCCTGCTCTGCCGTGAGGGGGGTCGCCGCCCCTCGCCTTCTCTCGTGAAACGGCGTGCCGCGATTCGCGCGCTTCTTGCGCGTGGGCAGCGGCGGAACTTCGAGCGGCGCCGATCCGAGCATCCCGCCCCCCCACTCTTATCGCGACAAGCCCCGATCGCGATCGACGGCAATGACCCGAACGCGCTGCTGGTCGACCCGCCTGCTCGAGTTCTACGATGGCAACTACCGGCAGTTCGGTGGCCAATTTCTCAAGGCTCTCGACGCGCGGTTCGCGAGCGCCGATGCTCGTTCGGTCCCCAGCATCGAGGCGCGGGTGCTCCAAGCGGTCGACGCGCGCCTCTCGCTTGCCGAAGGGCGGCTTTCCGCTCGCCTATCTGTGGCCAAAGAGAGCGCCTCGCCGCGGCGGCCATTCGGCGGCAGCGGCAGATCCCCCTGGTCGACTGGGTACTGCTCGGTGCCTTCGTTCTCGTCTACTCCATTCTGCTCGCCGCCTTGGGTCTCGTCGCCGGCCCGTGGATGCGGTGCCTGCAAGGCAGCTTGGGCGTGGGGGAGCTCCAGCGCTGGGCAGAGCACGGCCGCGCCGAGCAGAACGCAGACCAGCACGGGGCCGCTCGCTGCCGAAGCCAACCAAGGGCCTCGGTGCGGAGCACCTGAAGTTCAATCTCCACGCCGGCGTCAGCGTGCCCGGAGGGCTGCCCGCTGCGCGCGAACGCTTGCTCCGCTATTGCGCTCGCCCTGCCCTCGCGCTCGAGCGGCTTTCAGTGCTCGAGGATGCAGGATCTGCTACCGCATCAAGGACACCGAGCAGGTGCGGCTCATGACGCCGATGCAATTCATGGCGCGCATTGCTGCTTTGGTGCCCCCACCCCGCCATCCATTGGTGCGGTTTTACGGAGTGTGGGCGCCGCACAGTCAATGGCGTAGCCGGGTCGTGACGGCGACCCCAAAGAAGAAGCGGTCCACCTGCTCCGATCAGAACGACCCCTTCGCCGGGCCCGCCGCAGCTGTCGGCGTCGCCATCGCCGAGGGCGAGGCGGCGCCACCGCCGGCTCCGAGCGGCCTGCCGTCCACCTGCGAAACGCAGCGCACGCGCTCCCACACCCAAGCCCCGTCGGCGGCGGCAATGCCTCGAGCCGAGGCTGCGCCTCTCGCTCCGCTCCACGACGCGTCCGAGGAGCTGCGGTTCACACGCCTATCGCGCTTGGCCTGGGCCACGCTCTACCAGAGGGTCTTCGACATCGACCCTCTCGAGTGCGCGAGCTGCGGCGGACGAATGCGCTTCGTCGAAGTGCTCGAGGACGTCGGCAGGGCGCGCAGCGAGCTCCGCCGTCGAAACCTGCCCGCGGAGCCCCCGCCGTTGTCCCGTGCGCGCTCACCGGACTGGGACTGAAGGCGCGCACCGCCGCTGGCGCTGACCCTCCTGCCGACCGAGTGGCGAGAGCGGATCGGTGTGCTTTGGATTCGGTCAGCATGGCTCCGGCTCCGGGAGGCCTCCGACAGAGCCAGCATGGCTCCGGCTCCGGGAGGCCTCCGACAGAGCTGCTTCGCGGAATGGGCGATATGTAAACTGGGCGAACCCTGCCCTGCCCCAATCGCTTTGGAATACCTGACTGCTCTCGACTAGGGCCAAGGGGCGACGGGGTTGTCGTCCCCCGGACGCAGCGGCCCCACATGTTTCAAGATCTCGGCGTACTGAGGATGGTTGGGCGGGTACTCGTAGCGCGCGTCCCCGACCTCGCCGTTGGGCCCTTCCGCGCTGAGCAAGAGCACGATCGTCCCGTCCGGCAGCATCGTCGCCGACCCGATGCTCTTCCTCTGTTCTTCCTTGGGTATCACGGTGATCTCGGGCTCCGGGTGCTTCTGGCTGCACGCCTCGAGGCAGGCGAGGACTCCCACCAGCACGGCCCCCACTCCCTGGCGCAGCCGCACCACCGAGGACGCTCGGCTCGCGGACAAAGCGCTGCGGCAGATCTCTGTCCAAGAAGGCCGAGCAGGAGTCGAGCGCGATCTGCGGTAGGTCATGTCTACGGCTTGCTCAGGGGGTCTGTCGCCCAGTACTGGTCGAGGTTCGTGTTGCCGGCGTTGGCAGGATTGTCGTAGTAGCGCGCGAAGCTCTCGGCGTACGTTTCGCGCGGCCCCGCCGTGCCGGATTGAGTTTCATAGCTCGACAGATCGTCACGGCTGTGGGGCGTCCCGCGCGCACCGCACGCCTAGGTTCGGCAGCGTCACGCCGGGGGCTTCCTGGTTGCGGGCCGCACAACGATAGACCGAGGGGTTGGCCTCCGTGCGGTTGGCATCACCGCGTACGCTGCGGCCGTTTTCGGCCTCTCGTAGGTGGTTGGCACAGTCCCGGCACTGCCGGCCTTCGTCGAGAAAGTAGCGCGCATCGTACCAATCCAGCGTCCACTCGCGCACGCCGCCGGCGAGGTCGAAATGCCCAAACGGGCCCGCTTGCCCGGTCGCGCCCACGAGGTGCCCGGGGGTCACGTACTGCAGGTAGTCCTGCACCGCATCTCCCCACGGGTAGCGTTGGTTGAGCGCTCCGCCCGCAGCCGCGTATTCCCATTCGGCCTCGGTAGGCAGGCGCGCGCCATCCCAGAGGCAGAACGCAAACGCCACGAACCAGCTGAGGCAGGGCATGGGGTTGCCGGCGGCGATGGGGGGCACGGCCGCGCCGGCGTCGAGCGCCAGCGCTCCCGCATCCTCCGGGGTAGCCAGGCCCGATCGATCGAACGCCGGGTCATACTCGACGGGCGGCGTGCCACAATGCACGGCCTGCCAGAGCAACTCGGGGGTGGCGGGCAGCTCCGAATTCCAGATCGGCTGCCAGCCGCTGCCCGGGAGGCGCGGGTGCGCGCCGCCCTCGGCCACGGGTGTGGCCGAGTAATCCGCAGCGAAGGCGGCAAAGCGGGCCAGATTCACTTCAAATCGGTCTAGATAGAAGCCGCTGAGCGTGACGTCGTGTTCGCTGCCTTCGGGCGCTGCGACGCCCGGGCTCGCAGGCGCCTCCCCCATGGGGAACGTGCCGCCGGGGACCCAGCGCGCTTCGCAGCAACTCTCGTCGTTGCAACGGGGCGGGTCGCTGCCGCGGCACGAGCTCGCCAAGTCGATCGACGCCTGGCCCCCGGGGGGTTCGATGCCGAGCCGCTCGCTGGTGTCGGAGTTCTGCTTGGGCACGATGCAGCCGAGCACCAGCCCGCTGCCGAGGCACAGCCACGCCCGGTTGCGGCGGCGCACGAGTCTGCGCCGTTCAAGGATCCGTGGGCATGGGGGGTGCATACCAGGCGGGCATGCCATCTCCACCTCCCGAGTTGCTCTCGGTCATGTTGGTCTCGCCGCTGCCGTCGACCGACACGAGCCAAAGATCGTAGAGCGCCGACTCTGGACCGCCTCGCGAGACCAATAGCCGGCTGCCATCGGGCGACCAGGTGGGGCTTTCGTCGCTCTGGTCGTTGTCGGTGATCTGCTGCAGAGCACCGCCTTCGATGTCGATCACGTACACCTCGGGGTCATCTGTCGGGTCTTCGAGCGAGACGGACCAGAAAGCGACGCGGGTCCCGTCCGGAGAGAACTTCGGTTCGACCGCGGGAAAGAGGCGACCTTGGGTCAAGTTCACCGGCACGGGCGGATCCAGGGAGAGATCGACCAGGAAGATCTCGGCCTCTTCCGCGATGCCAGAGGGGGCTCCGGAATACACGAGCAGGTTCGGCTTGGCCCACGACCAGTTCGGGTCGTCCTGAATTCCGGGGACGTCCGGCAGCAGCGCTCGCTGTTGGCCCCCGCTGTTCGACATGACCCAGATCTTTACATCTTCTCCCTCGACACGCGCATAGGCGATGCTCTGGCCGTCGCGAGACCAGGTGGCGCTGCTGTCATCGCCGTCGGGGTTTTCGTAGCCGGTCAGATTGACGAGGCCTGTCCCGTCTCGCCCGATTACCGAGATGTCCCATTGGATGATCACGACGTCGTGCTGAAACGCGATGCTACAGCCATCGGGCGACCACGCCGCGTTGTGAACGTGTTCCCCCAGGTGAATCGGGCGCAGCTCGCTGCCATCGGCGCGCATCGCGTAGAGCTCGAGCAAACCCGCCGGTCCTCCTCCGAAGGGCCCGGTGCGCTCCGAGGAAAATAGGATCGGCTGATCGAGCGCGTTGCCGTCGGCGTCGGTCGAGCTGCACGGCTCAGGCGGCGGAGTGAGCGGGCCGACCGTGACCTGTGGCCCATCCGCGTTCAGCTTCGGGTCGTCACATGCCGTGGCGAGCAGGGCCACAGCTCCGACGAGCAGGACTCTCGTGAGCGAACATCCCGGAGCGTTTCGGCGAAGGCAAAGTGTCGTGTGCATCGAGTCCAACTTTCTCGGTGAGCGTTCGGCTGGCTTGCTAGGTGACTGGTTCAGGCTAAGGGTTCGGTTCGGCCGGGGCTGCATACCAACTTCCAAAGCCATCGAAGCTGTCGGGGCGCCGGCTCAGCGCCCGCGCGGCGCCCGGGTCGTCTACCGGCACCAGCCAGAGTTCGACGCTGAGGGCGCCGCGGGACAAGCCGTCGGACGCGCGTATCAAGTACTGCGCACCGTCGTCCGTAGCGACTTCTCGAGCCACCAGCAGAAAGCGGCCATCGGGAGACCAGGCGGGGCGAGCTTCGATGAAGTTGTCCTCGGCGATCAGCGTCAACTCGTCGCTCGCTAGCTCGAGCACGTACAAGCGCAGGTTCGCACTGTCGGCACGGGCGGCGGAGATGAACGCGAGCCGTGCGCCGTCGGGGGCCCAGCTCGCCAAGCGCGGGCGCAGCGCGCGGCCTCGGCTGAGATTCGTGCGCAACTCGGGATGCTCGGGGTCGACCGACCACAGGTCTTGGACTCCATTCGGGTCGGTGGCGCTGAACGCCAGACGGGAGCTGTCGCACCACGACCACTGCGGCGCGCCGTGGGGCTCCTGGAGCCCGGGGATCAGCCGCCGGATTTGCCCGCCCGAACGCGACATCAGCCAAATCCGCTCGATGCCATCGTCCCCGGTCGAAGCATAGGCGATGCGTTGCCCGTCCGCCGACCAGCTCGGGTGGGCCTCGTTGTCGGGGGTGTCGGGCGTGAGCCGCGTGGAACTGCCGTCGCTCGGTGAGACCAGCACGATATCGAATCGACCGCCTGCCGATTGCAGCGCCATGGCGGCGAGCGTGCTGCCCTCCGGGGACCAGACGGGATGCTGATAGCCGAGGCTGTCATCGGTGACTTGACGCACCTCGCTTCCATCCTCGCGCATGACATGGACCTGGGGGGGCAGCGCGCCCAGGTTGGAAACGAAAGCGATCGGATAGTGCTCCGCGCGAACCAGTACGTCAGCGTCGATCGTTCCCTGCTCGGGCGCTTCTGACGCCGCCTGGCAGGCTGCACCTGAGATCATTGCAGCCAACAGCAAAGCCCGCCGATTCACTCGAGAATGGGGGAGCGGTTGGTGCCGAGCACGGCGGCGCTCGACGGCGGTGGGGTGGGACGAGGGCTGACGGGCCGCGCCTTGCCGGGGCGCGTGCTCGGCGGCTCGCGCGCGGGCAGCCCTGGAGCACCCGCGCTACCGCCCGTCGAGGGAGAGCCGCGCGCTTCCCCCGCGGCTTCCGCGACCGGTGCAGGTGCCTCCGTTTCTGCAACGGCAGCGAGCACGGCGGGGTTCGCTACGGCATTCGCGAGCAGCGGCTGGGGGCTGGCTTCGGACGGCGCCCTTGCCGAGGGACGCAGCGCCAGCGCTGCCAGCGGCAAGCCCGCTGCCAGGAGCCACACCAGCCGGCGCGGGCTCACCCGCACCACTCGGGACTGCCGTTCTAACGTGCGCGTGGCGGCGGAGCGACCATCGGCTGTCGATGAGCCGTTCGAGTCTGGCCGCGCGGCAAGCGACTCGGCAAGAGGGGTGCCGGAGACCTCAAAGGCGACCAGCTCTGGATCGGGCCAAGCGCTCTCGGGGGAGACGCGGCGTAACGCCGAGAGCCAGTCGTCGCGGAACGCGAGCATGCTCGAGGGACGCTCGTCCGGCTCCACGCGCAACGCGCGGGCCAGCACGCGGGCCACGCCGGCCTCGATGCCCGGCAGCAGCAGCGCGCCGGATTCTCGCCGAAACCACAGCGGGGTGCTCTCGGGCAATTTGCCTGTCAGCGCGCGCACGATCACCACCCCCATGGCCCAAACATCCGCCGTTCTGCCCACGTCCCGGTAACCGAGCGCCTGCTCCGGTGCCATATAGGCGGGCGTCCCCAGCGCCACACCGGTGCGGGTCGCGTCCGAGTCAAGGAGCGCCTTGGCAATGCCAAAATCCAGAAGCTTGGGGGTGACGCGCCCATCGCTGACGTGCAAGAACAAGTTCGATGGCTTGATGTCCCGGTGCACGATGCCGCAGGCATGCAAGCGCGAGACTGCGTTCATGATGGGTAAGAGGGCGCGTGCAGTGGTGAGCGGGTCGAGCGGGCTACCGAGATACAGCTCCAGCGTTTCGCCGTACAAACGCTCGAGCACGAGGTACGGGATGCGCTCTCGATCGGCACCCGCGTCGAGCACCTCGACCACGTTGGGGTGACGGGCCTCGACCGCCAGCCGTGCCTCCTTGCTGACGCGCCGCTCGAGGTCAGAGCGCCCCGCGAGCTCGCGGCGCAGCACCTTGATGGCCACCTCCCGCCCGGTTGCCAGGTGCTGTGCGGCGTAGACGAGCCCCATCCCGCCTTCCGCCAAGAGGGTGTTCAGCCGGTACTTGCCGCCGAGCACGCTGCCGATGCGTTCGTTGCCGTCGCTCATGGCGTGCCCTCCCCGCTGCGGGGCCCCAGGCCCAGCTTGGCCACGAGCCGCCCCAGGTAGCTGCGGTCGAGGCCGGAGATGCGCGCCGCCTCGCTCTGATTGCCGGCCGTATCGCGCAGCAGCGCGCCGAGGTAGGCCCGGGTGAACTCGCGCAGAACCTCTTCTTTCTGGTCGGCGTACGGGCGACTCGAATCGATGAAAGGGCTCAGCACCCCCTGCAGCGTGTGAGCGGGCGCCGTCTCGGGTGCGGGCGTATGCCCGACGGCCAGGTACGCTTCCACGGCGTTGACCAGCTCCCGCACGTTGCCGGGCCAGTGGTGGCGCTCGAGGGCCTGCACCACGCCTTCCGGCAGGGTGGCCCCGCGCCGCTGCGCGATGCTCCGCGCCAGGACCGGAATGTCCGCGGGGCGGACCCGCAGCGGAGGCACCTCGAGAGACACGACGCGGATCCGGTAAAACAGATCCTGACGGAACCTGCCCGCTGCCACCTCGGCTGCCAAGTCGCGATGCGTGGCTGCCACCAGCCGCACATCGATCGGGCGCTCTTCATGGCTGCCCACGGCAACGATGCGCCCGAGTTCGACCGCGCGCAGCAGCAGGGGTTGTACCTCCAGCGGCAGCTCCCCAATCTCATCGAGAAACAGCGTACCGCCGTGGGCCGCCTCAAAGGCGCCGCGCTGTTGCTGCACGGCGCCGGTGAACGCGCCGCGCTGGTGACCAAAGAGCTCACTGCGGGCCAGGTTGCGATCCAGCGCACCACAGTTGACCGTCACGAGCGGTCCGCTGCGCACCACCGAGTGCTCGTGCAACGCCCGGGCGATCAGCTCCTTCCCGGTGCCGGACTCACCGCAGATGAGCACGCTGACCTTGGAGCCTTCCAGCCGCTGCAACGTCCCGAACAGCTGCTTCATCTCGGCAGAGACCCCGATCACGTCTCCGTAGCGCTCGAGGTCCGGATGTTGCTCCAGGCGCAACGAATCGTGATCCAGAGAGAGCTCGATCTCTGCCGAGCCCACGCGGAAGCGGCTGCCCGGGTGCAGCGTCATGCGTTCGAAGCGCTGCCCGAGATAATACGACCCGTTTTTGCTCTGCAGATCGCTGACCGCGACCCCCTCGGGCACGAGCTCGAGCGTCGCGTGCCGGCGCGATACCGTGTCGTCCTTGATCACCAGATCCGCTTCGGCGCCGGCTCCCACCACGCAGCGACCCTCCCGCAAGGAAAGCTGCTCCGGGTGCGCCCGCGCCGACACCGCGCGCACCAACACGGGTAGCGGCAAGCGCTGCGGGCGAAACGCGCCGTCCAGCGTCGAGTCGTGGCGTGCGATAATCCGGGGCTTGACCATCTGCTGCAACGCTTCCCTCCGCGCCCCGCGGATCTAGAAATGGGCCTCGCAGCTCAGCCCGGCGAAGATCGCGCTACAGGCGAGCGCAGCCGCTGGTCGATCCTCTTCCCGGTCCAGCCACAGATACAAGCTCACCCCCCCGAAAACTGCGGCGGTCGCAAACCCGGCAATCGCCACCGCCTGACCCGTGCGCCACGCTCGATCTTCCGCCGGGCACTCGTCGGCGCGGCTCGGGCCGATCTCGGTGTCGCAGCGAGAATCATCATTCCACGTTTTCAGATTCACCGCGCGCACAATCAGGCCGGTGACCCCTGCCGCAACTCCTAGGCCTGTCAGCCCGAGACTCGAGTAGAACAGCAGCTCTCGGCCCCCGGGGCCTGTGGCTGCCGGCGCTGGCTCCACCGCGGGCAGAGCAGAGGGGAGATTCGACACCAGATTCACTTCCACTCGAGAGAGGGCCCCCGCATCGATCTCCACCTGACGCAACACCTCGAAGTGGGCGGGGGAGCGCACCTCCAGCGCGCCCCGGCCAGCGGGCACCAACACTGGAGCAGCGAGCGGTGCGTGGCCGAGCAAGCGCCCGTCGAAACGCAGCTCCGCCCCTGACACGTTACAGACCACGTCCAGCGTGCCCAGCTTCGATGCGATCTCGGCGAGCGCAGCGCGCAGGGGCTCGGCGTGCCGCATGAGCCAGGCATCCCCCTGCTGCGCGAGCGCTTCGCTCAAGTGCCGGTGGGCATCCACCCAGCGGCCCAGGGCTTGCTCGGCGAGCGCCACCTGTACCAGCGCCTGCAGCGCCCCCGTCGCTTGCCATTCCGTCTGAAACACCGCCAGCGCCTCCAGATCCTGGCCGGCTTTGCGCAGCGCGATCCCCCGTGCCATGGCCTCCGTCCGAGCCGCCTCCTCGTTGCCCGCCAGCGGCTGACGAGCGCTAGGCGCCCGGTCGTGCTCGGAAGCCCGAGCGCTCACTACGTACGCTGTGCCCAGCTGGCAGCACAGCAGACAAACGTAGGCGTCGCGCACCCTCATGACCCACGATTATCGCGAGCTCTGCCGCACGCGCAATGATCCGTATCGAGGTCAGGGCACGTTCCATCAGGATTGGAACCGGGCGTGGGGCGCCGCTGCTGCGATCGAGTTCGCGTTGTGCAATGAGCCCTCGCTGTCGAGCTTCGAGTCCGCAGCGCTGCGGAGTCCAATCCTCAGGGGAGTGGCGAGCTGCTTGACGTCGACCCAGCCAGGTGGGGTTGCGCTCGTCCCTCGATGTGCGGCTCTTCCGCGAGCGTTTGCGCTGTTCGCCAGCGTTCGCGCCTCGAAGCGCCTGCGACGGGGACGCTTGGAACATCTCTTGCTGTGCAAGCGGAACATGACGCGGATGCAACACCCCCGCTCGCGGTTTGCACGCAGGGCTTGGCTCCTCGTTGGGGCAATGCTCGCCGTCTGTGCGCTGGTCGTCGCAGCTCTCGGGTCGCAGCGCGACAAGGCGAGTGCGGTGGCCCGTCGTAGCGTCGCGCCGGCAACTCTTCCAGACGGGTCTGCGGTGGCCCAAGGAGTCGCAACGCTCGCCGGTCACTCGGGGGAGCGGCCCCATGCCCCGAGAGCCCCGTGGGGTCACGTCGTCTCCCTGGCTGGGCAGCCCTTGAGCCACGCCAGCCTCTGCCCGGTCGATCTCGGTCGGCAGCAGGCGCCGGCAGACTGCGTTCAGTCGGATGCGCGCGGTGCCTTTCAGTTCGATGGCTCGCAGCGGGCGGGCAGCCTGCTCGTTTCGGCGCCAGGATACCTCACGCGCAGCTTGGACCTGTCGGAGCTCGATGCCGAGCGCGGCTCCACGATCTCGCTCCTTCGTGCCGGCGTCTCGGTGTCGGGGCGCGTGCGGGATGCCACCGGCGGGCTCGTCGTGGGCGCCGTCCTCAGCGTGCGTTCGAGCTCCGCCGCACCCGTCATCGCCACCGGCGTTTCCGATCTCGACGGTCACTTCGAGCTCGGGGTTGCGTCGGGCTCGATCGAGCTCAGCGCACGCGCAGACGGCTACTCCGTGGCTTCTCTGCGCGTGACGGCTCCCGCCACGGGCCTCGTGCTGGCGCTGGTCCCGGCCGCCGTGAGCGCTGGACGAGTGGTGGAGGGCAGCGGGCTGCCCGTGGCAGGCGTGTGGGTGACGGCCACTCCCGCGCACGGCTCCGGATCCGCGACGTCACGGGTCCAGACCGACGCCGCTGGCTCCTTTCTGTTTCAGCCTCTGGCCGCGGGTGACTACGAGCTGGTCGCGAGCGGGCCCGACTGGAAGAGCGAGTCCCGCTGGGTGAGCCTCGGCGCCGGCGGCGCGAGCGAACCCATCCTCCTGACTGTAGCGCCAGCGACCACGCTCTCGGGCAGCGTCAAAGTTGCGGGGCAACCCTGCCTCGAAGGATACCTGGAACTCTCGGGGCCCACCTCCACGTTCCAGCCGCTCGGCGCCGACGGCACCGTGCGCATCCTTGGCCTCTTGCCGGGCCGCTATCAGCTCACGGTCGCCTGCTCGGCTGCACTTGCTCACACTGAGATGCTGGACGTTGCCGCCGCACCGATCACTCGCCGCTGGCAGCTCGCAGAGGGCCTCCGCGTGCAGGGCCAGGTGCGCGACGCCTCCGGGCAACCCGTCTCGGAGGTCACGGTACAGGCGCAGCCGGAGGGCGCGCCCCTCGGGCGATCGAGCGCCGCGTGTGTGACCGACCGCCTCGGTGAATTCAGCTGTGCGGGGCTGGACAGTGGCGAATATGGCATAGGCGTGCAGGAGCTCGGCTCGGGCTGGCAGAAGCCAGTGCCGGTCGTGCTGGGCGCACAGGGGGTATCCGGCATCCTGTTGCAGCTCTCCCCGAGCGGCAGCATTCGGGTCACCCGCGCCTCCGCTTCGGCGAGCGGCCCCGCCGACACGCCCGTGTTCGCTCGCGCCATCGGTTCCGAACACCCGTGGTGGACACAAGCCGTGCAGAGTGGCGAAGAACTGGTGTTCCAGCGCTTGCCGCTCGCGCGTTATCAGCTGTTCGTCGGCAGCCCGAGCGCCGCCCGGGCCGCCGCCGAGGTGACGCTGCAGCGGGACGGTCAGATCGAGACGGTGTCACTGCCAGCACCGGACACCACCTTCATCGCGGGTCGAGTGCTCGATGTTCGCGGCGAGCCCGTGGTGGATGCCTGGGTCCAGGCCTGGCCCGCCGAGCCTGGTGGGGGCGGGCTGGTGTCGGAGCGGGAGCTCACCCAGAGCGGCGGCGAGTTTCGACTCGATGGGCTGCTGCCTGGCTCGTACGACCTGCGCGTGTCCGGAGGCTTCGGCTCCGGAGAACTCCGGCGCGTACCGGGCGGTAGCACAGATGTCACGCTGCGCTGGGAGGCGCTCGCTGAGCTCGCTGGCAGCGTCGAGACGAGAGAGGGCGCCCCGGTGCCGCTCTTCAGCGTCTCCTGTCAGGGCTCGGACGGCAGAACTCGTGAGCTGCCGGGCGCTCTTGGTCGCTGGCAGCCGCTGCGGCTCGAGCCGGGCCAATACGCGCTCACGATCCACGCCCCCGAGGGCCAAATCAGCACGCAAGTGAGCCTCGCCGCAGGCGCGCGCCAGAGCGTGGCATTGCGGCTGCGGCCGCACGAGAGCGCGGCAGCGGCGCTCTGAGAGACACCCCGACTCCCTCAGCAGGGGTGCCCTGCTCGAGCACGAGAAGCAATCGGACCGTTCAGTAAAGGAGACTCCAAGATGAAAAAGCAAAGCCTCGCAGTCCTGTTGGCCACCTGCTCTGCCGTGGCGAGCGTCGCTGTGTCCGCCTCGGCCGACACAGTGTGCGACCGCACGCAGAAGAGCACCTTCCCCGCGCCGCCCAATGGTGGTGACCAGATCCTTCACAACCGCGTGCCGGGTTGCCGAGCCAAGTACACGGCGTTCTACCGCAGCGGTCAAGCGCTCATCACTGCCCAATTGATCCAAGGTGTTCGCGCCGGGGCCGTCGCCTTTCGTCCCAACGGTGTTCTTTCGTGCGCGGTGTCTGGGACCATCCCGAACGCAATCGAGGTGAGCAAGGCCTGCCTGGGCGTACCGGTCCGCTGGGAAGCAGCGACGACGAACTGACGGCATCGCCAGCAGCGAGTTTCGGGCGCAGCGAGCCGTTGCCGCTGCGCCCGAGAGCTCAGGAGCCAGTATGTTCCGTGTTACCTTCTCCGACTTCGTCGCCCTCGGTCTCGCATTCGGCTGTAGCCGCCTGCCCGCATCGCCGCCCTCGGCGATCAAGCCAGCTCAGGCATCTGTTGCAGCGGGCGCCGTGTCGGCAGCCAGCGAGCCGCATGCTCACGTCTACCCGGAGCGGGACTGGCAGAATGTTGCACCAGAAAAACTCAGCAACACGGTCTTGTGGTTCTCTCACATCTTGATCCCCCACGACCAGGTCGAGCTGCCTCCCCCGAGCTTTCAATTGTTGGGCTGGACTCTGGAGCCGCCGGCGGCCAGGCGTAGCCGACCCGAGGCGTTGCACCTCGCCCAAGCTCTCGCGGACGAGACTCGCGCACACCCGGACCGCTTCGCCGAGCTGGCGCGTACCCGGAGCGAGGACCCGGCGACGAGTGTCCACGGGGGAGCCCTCGGCGCGGTGACGGCGTTCGAGCTGATCTTCTGGCCCGAGGTGCTGGACGCGCTCGCGGTGACACGGCCAGGCGAAGTGTCCGAGCCGGTGGAGACCAAGTACGGCATTCACGTGCTGCTGCGGCAGCCCCCGCCAGCAGCAGCTCGGTTGAGTGGGGAACGCATCGTGATCGGCTATGACGAAGCGCCCTGGCTCGAGGTCGTGCCGAGGCCCGAGCGCGCAGCCCCGGCGTGGCAGGCGAGTTCGCGGCCCCATCGCTCTCGCGAGCAGGCGCTGGCCCTGGCCCAAGCCGTGTACGAACGAGCGCTGGCTCCCGGGCAGTCCTTTGCGGAGCTCATCGAGCGCTATTCCGAGCATCGGGACGCACTGCGTGGCGGGGACTTTGGTTCTTGGTCCAATCGGGAACCCACGCCGTTTCGCCAGGAGCTGCAGGCGCTCGCTACCCTCGAGCCAGGAGAGGTGGGCCGCCCTGTCGATTCACAGCTCGGTTTTCAGATCCTGCGTCGCACCGCGGATCAGCCTCGTCCGGAGTTTGCGATGCGTGCGATCCAGCTGCGCGTGGACGGGTTTGCGCCAGATTTGGCGACCTCCCGAGCGCTCGCGCTGGAACAAGCATTCTCCTTGTCTCGATTGCTATCGCGAGAACCGTCCCGGTTTGCCGAGTATCTAGAGCACTACTGTTGCAGGGGAGTCACCGCGGTGCTGGGCGGGCGCGAGTCTCCTTTCGTGGAGGCAGCGCTGGCACGGCTCCAGGTGGGAGAGGTCGCGCCGGAGCCGATCCTCGAAGGCGAGAGTGTCCTCTTGGTGGTGCAACGGGCAGCACTCGACGAGCTGCCTCGCTCCCAGCCTCCGCAATGGGAGTTGCCGGACCTGCCGCTCAGAACGCCCTAAGCCTCACAGCAGCCCCGGGCAGTTCGCCGCGACCGCCGCACAGCTCTCCGGCGCAGGGCGGCGCGCGTCGATCGCCGCGATCGCGGCGGTCACCGCATCGGGGTCGTCGGCGATGTTGCAGGGTCATGCGCTCGAGCAACTCTTCGGATTGATCGAGCCGATTTCTTTGCCCTCGTTCCTGCGGGAGAGGCTCGAAGGATCTACCATGGCAGCGAGCGTCGAGGCTTGCCAGAAGGCCTATCGTGAGCTCCTGGGGATGGCGCGCCAGTTCGCAGGCTCGGACGACGAGGCGCGCGATCTGGTGCAGGACGCAGTCCTGATTGCGCTCGCTCGCGGCTTCGACGACTGGTCTGCCGCAGGGCGCCGGGGATGGTTGCGCGGGGTTGTGCGCAAGCGTGCGGCGTTTGTCCTGCGCGGGCAGAAGCGTCGGCGGCGCCGCGAGGAGCTCCCGGACGGCGTTACCGCATCGGGTGCCAGCAGGTGGGTCTGGCAAGCGGACTTCCTCGCCTCGCTGCCGCGGTCCCTGCGCGTTGTGGCAACGTTGGCCAGCGCAGATCTGTGCGCAGCCGAAATCCGATGGCTGCTCGCGCTGAGCGACACCGCCCTGCGGCAGCGACTGACGGCGCTGCGGCGCGCGGTCGGCGCCGAGGGCGAGCTTCCAACCCAGCCCGCATCCGAACCGCAACTTTCGTTGGGTGGGCGGCGGGCCCAACCTGAAAATCACCAAAATCGCGGTCATCTTCATGGTTCGGAACCTCGCTCGGACCCGTCGCCTCTACGCCGACGCTCTCGGGCTACGCGCTACGGACACATCCACCGCTCTTGCCAGCCGGAGCGCTATCCGGAGGCCTTTGCCGCCATGCGGCGCTGCTGCTCCCCTTGCACGGTCAGGTTGATCGAAGCGAGCGACTTCGCGAGCGTGTCGATGCCGGTGTCCGTGCAGTGAACGCCGTAGCGAATCGTCTTCGGCGTCATGCGGCGGGAGCTCTGTACGGTCGCATGACCGGCGTACGCTTTACCAGCGTGTGTGAGCAGTACCCGGACGCGGCTGCCGAGCGCGTAATCGCGCCGGGCGTAGAAGCCGAACCCGGTCGCGCTCAGGTCCACCACCTCGCAGCCCGACTCGTCGTCGATGGTTGCCCGGATGTTTGCGCCCAAACAGGACACCCGAAAGCACTGCCGGCTTTCCGCGGACACCGGCGACCCCTGCAGTTGAACGCCGAGCACGAGAGAATCGGCAGGGTCGCTGCGGACGACGCGCGCCGATTGCTGCAGAAACCTCCGGCGCTCTTCGAAGTGCAACGCCACGTCGGTCGAGACCTGAAATCCCGAACACGGTTGTTCGAGCCGGATCCCGCAGACGTCGCCCTCGAGGCTCAACACAGTGGCGGGGCGGAGCACACGGGTCTTGGAGCTATCTTCCTTCGGAAGTCGAAGAAAGACCTTGTCGTCCTGCTTCAGCATATCGGAGCCTGCAGCGCCGGGGCCTTGCCGGTGCAAGAACGGGCTGACCGCCGGTACCTCTAGCAGTCTACACGGCCGTTTCTGGAGCGCCAACTGGGCGCTTCTACCCACACTGCGCACAGCGGGTGCCACCTTCACCGGCACTCACCGGCGCAAGACATTGCTGGATGCGGATTGGAAGGCGATCTTGGAGACCACGATCGACGAAGGCTGCATCGGTGAAACTTGCACTGCGCTGGAGGCGGCACACGCGACGGATCGTCGGCAAGTCACCCCCCGAGGTGGCTCCCACCCCCACGGATGCGGGGCGGAGCGAGAGCCGCCGAACCGTTCATGAGCATAGGCTCACGACGGCTCCTGACGATGCTCCCTAGACACTTGCGTTGGACCTCCCAGGATGGAGAACCGGTCCGTTCTGACACCCGCATCCGCGATCTCACCCGGGAACAGCTCGGCGTCGCCTATCAGCCGATCGTGGCTGCACACAGCGGCAAGCTGTTCGCCTATGAGGTGCTGGCGCGCTGCAAGCTGCCGGAGCTGGCTTCCCCGCTGGTCTTGTTCCAGCGTGCCGTGGAAGAGCGCGCCTGCGGCAGGCTCGGTCGCACGATCCGGGAAGTGGCGCTGACCGGCGAGGTCGCCGTACCGCTGTTCCTGAACGTCCACCCCGACGAGCTGATCGAGCGCTGGCTGGTGCGACCGGATGATCCGATCGGCTTCAGCAAGGAGCCGGTATATTTGGAGATTACGGAGACGGCCGCCTTCGTGCACCACGATCTGTGCAACAGCGTGCTGCGCGAGGTATGTGCGCGTACGCGCTCGCGGCTGGTCATCGATGATTTCGGTTCGGGGCACTCCAACCTGACCCGGCTGCTGGATCTCGAGCCAGCCATCGTGAAGCTCGATTTGCAGCTGATCCGCGACATCCATACCTCGACCAAGAAGCGCGCGGTGGTTCGCTCCGTGACGGCGCTGTGCCACGAGCTGGGCGCCCAGGTGGTCGCGGAGGGCATCGAGACTAGCGCGGAGCTCCAGTGCCTACAGGACCTGGGTATCGACTACGCGCAGGGCTACCTCTTGGCGCGCCCGGCGAACCCGCCCCCGCCCGTCCTCTGGCAGCGCGGGCTGTCGGCGGCGCTGCCCGCCTCCACAGACGTCGGCGGCGAGCGTGCGCCGCCTCGGTGTGCGCAGCGTCCGGCATCCCACGTCGCGAAATGAAACCACTGTGACCCCCGGGCCACGGTCCGCTCACGATACACGCTCGCGATCCGTACACGGTGACGTAGGGCTGAGTTCGGGGACGGAGCTTCCTCGTGACGTGGGCCCCCGATCTCGATGGCCACGGACGACA
>Ga0315912_10000767_pt1 | contig 48631 bp, 40 predicted proteins | sample VfabasoilMG_FD_204469 | JGI IMG/M metagenome (GOLD analysis project Ga0315912, IMG submission 204469) | Garden soil microbial communities collected in Santa Monica, California, United States - V. faba soil | ecosystem: Environmental > Terrestrial > Soil > Garden | place: USA: California... | reverse complement strand
TCGGTTGCAGCAATGAGTGCGGCGCTCAACTTCAAACCTGCAGTCGGTCCAGTGTCGATCACGCAGGCCGTGAATACTGGCTTGCCTTCCGAGTCCAACCGCGCTCCCTGGAGGTCCAGAGAGTCACAGAACCAGGTGATGGTCACCATGTCAGCGCGCTCCAGGTCACTGAGCTTCGCGTCGGCGGGTACGACAGTGAGGCCACTCGGATGCGCGTTCACCTCGACTGGTGGCTCCTCAAACAACATCGAGCTCGTCACCGTGGATACTGTTACCGCAGGAGCGTCCTCGGACGCGCGCTGAAGACCAGCAACTTCGTGCCCCTTCAGTGTTGCACCGCTGTTTCCTTGCGGATCCAGATCGATGTGTAGGACTCGCTCGCCCTTTTCTTTGAGGTGCCAACTCAAGTGGCATGCGATGGTCGACTTTCCGACCCCGCCTTTCTGATTCGCAATTACGTAGATTCGCACGTCGTTACTCCGCGGCCCCAGGCGTGGGATTTTTCTGTGGACTGGCCGGGCTATCTTGCCACCCAACGTAGCAACGCCGGCGTCCCAAGAGTATGACGCTTTTCTAGCAGCATGCCAATACTGCTACTCTACAGATTTATTGTTAATATTCAGTGAGTTACGAAAAACAGAAGTCCGCTACTGCTTTGATCCGCGAGAATTCTCGATGAAGCTCTCCGGAACGCTCCGCTCATCCTTCGTCGATTTCACTCCTGCACGACCCAACGTGTATTGGATTGTCACGGTCTCACCGACCTTCGGAACTCGCCCCAGGTCGCGCTTCTTGTGGGCGATGTAAACTGTCCCCTTCGACGTTTTCGCCCCCTGAATGACGTGTTCTCTCGTCTCGCCGAGGATAGGCCCTTTGGTCCGCCGACCAGGTATCGGCTCGATCAGAGAAGCTTCGGCGCCACCGAACCTTCGAGCAATCGTTTCACCATCCCGAAAAGACGCTTCGATAGCGACTGCTTTCGGCGGTGTCTTGCGCGGTTCGAGCGCTCGCCGAAATTCATCTCGAGCTTGCTTGAGGGCAGCTTCAGCCTCCTTCTGCTCTGCATGTGTTGAGTCCGGCCGCGCAACAACCATCTCGTGTATCGAGCTGAGCTCCACAACCCGCGTTTGAAACTCATCAGCGGTGAGATCTCGGTCCCGCTCCTGCGTCACGGCCCGATCGCCCACTTCGGCAAACTGCAGCTCCTCACCAACTCGACGATTTTCGTAGACGACTTCGCCGTTCCGGCGATACACGACCACCCTGTTTGCCCCATGTTCGAGTCGCCGTACGCAGTTCGGCATCGCCGTGAATTCCCGCTCCAGGCTATCGCGGCTCACGGATGACACCGCTCTCAACCGTCGCGCGAACTCATTCCGATGCCTGATCCCTCTCCAGCTGTCCTCGAGTGGCACAGCCATCGCGTGCACTTCCACCCCATAGCCGTCCTTCCGGAATCCATCGACTTGCCGAAGCAAAACTCGTGCTTCAGTCGGTCTCGACTCGAGAATCACATTCATGCGTGCCCCACGGGCATCGCGCAGTCCACGTTTTATCCACTCGGCCGAATCGACAACTGACGTGCCTGCATCCGCCGCCGATGCACTCGGATGGAAATGCTCGAGCATTCGGTGCACCAGAACCACGGCGCCATTTTTGTCCGCGTGGCTCTTCATCAGTGCTATCCGAATCATGCTCGCCCCGGCGCCTGGCTCAGCGAGAATCACGTGCAACACTGGATTTCGAGACGAAGTCACACCCTCGAACAAGCTCGGCGCGATCCTTGACTCATAGATCGCCGTGCTTAACTGTTTCGTCAGACTGTTCGTCACTTCAACCTCGCATTTCGCGCGTCCTTCGCTTCTGCAATCGCCGCCCTATACTTTTCCAACATGCTCGTAACCGTCTCGCGGTTGAAGTCCAGCAGAGCCCGTGCGTCGGCCCGAGCACTACGGTCGAGCTGCAAAATCTGATTCAACCTCACCAGGTCCTGCTCCGGCTGCTGGAGTAATTCTGCGAACTCTGCAGAGTACATCCCCATGTAAGTCCAAATCGCATCCATCGCCCCATCCAATTCGACAACATCACCAGGCGTCCAGTCGGCGGGCACACCGATCGCGCGCTTCGAAGACTCAGTCACCCATCTCCCCCCTGAAGAACTACCTCGTCAGCTTCAATACGAGCCCCGCCAGCGTGATAGCCGAGCGCATACGGTTCAAGCAAGGCTAACCCAAGAAGTCCTCGCCAAGGCGCCATTGCGCAACATACGCGGTCAATTTTGACGGATCACCCGAAAATTCCGCTCTCCCTCCTTGGTAAACCGGTTTTCTAAACCTTTCGCTTGCCGCAGTTGGTAGGCCGACGTAAGGCGTGGTGTCGGATCAGTGTGCTACCCGTAATTAGTGCCCCCTTTAGGGGGCTCTTTATTTCCTGGCGGGCACATGGATGTGCCCAAGAAGGCGCGCGCGTCTGCGCGCGGGCGACTCCAGGGAAGCGCGCTCTGCGCGCGCGGAGGAGGGTAGGCGCGCCGCCGACTTTTTCCACAGTTACCTGCCGCCTGCTATAGGAGAGATATACAGGTCTTAATTACAGGGAAACTACCGGTACATTAGAGAGAAGGGGCGATTCAGCGGACTTGAATGGGGTGATTCAGCGGATTCACCTTGGGGTGATTCAGCGGGCACACGGGGGCGATTCAGCGTGCACAACCCCGTCATTCCCCGTTGCCATCCCACAGTTACCCACAGCCTGGGCCAGGGGGTGATTCAGCGGCCCCGCCCACCTGCGAGCCTCATCTCGATTCTGACCCCTAGGGGGCGATTCAGCGGGACGCAGTTAATCAACTCCTGGGGGTGATTCAGCGGACCTAGGGGTGATTCAGCGGACGGCGGATCTCCTCGCCACACCCCAATAGCCTATGAGGCCTGCTGCGCAAGCCTTCCCGGCCGAACTTATCTCTCCCGAAAGCAGGGGGCGATTCAGCGGACCTGCCTTCAATGGCGATCCAATCCTCGCCCGAGGTGGGGGCGATTCAGCGGAGCGGCTTCAGAGCACCGGCCGCCGCTTTAGCGAGTTGCCCAGGGGGTGATTCAGCGGAGAGCCGTGCAGCCGACAGTACCCGCTCAATCGGCGGTTTTGATTCGCGCAACTGCAGCCCCCCGTACACGTTTTCCAGTCGTGCGTCAGGATATATACGCAGAACTCGCAGCAGTGCCAGTTTGAATGCCTTTTTGAAGTCCGCCAGCAAACGATACTCTTGCCCGAATTGCCCACGTAACTGCCCCCATGGCACATACACGCCCTTGGGATCGCTTATGCGGCACAGTCGGTGTGCTAGCCACGTGTAGATGTCCATGCCCAAAGCAGTGTCTGAGAGCGCTCCCAGAGCACGAGGATCCAGCGGCACCGCAAACTCTTCGAGTGAGCTGTAGAACTTCTCGGAGAGTCGCAGTCTGCCTGGCCACAAAGACTCCTGAGTCCCGGAGATATTCATGAAGGCTTCGAACTGCTCCACCGGGCCATCCGTCTTGATCGTCAGAGCCCGCCCGTTCTTCTGAACGCCTATCGTCATTTTTGCCGCAGCAAGTGCCATCGTCTGATTTCGCATCATCTGATAGTTGCCACGTTTTCCACCCTGATCGTCGATTCCCAGCCTTGCCATGAATTCCCGCAGCGATCCGCCGATTTCGATGTCCCTGGTCCTATGCCTCAGGGCATAGCCACTCGCATACACCAGTGCAAGTCGCGGCCTGGTCCCATACGGCAAGGGGTACGGCACCCAATCACGTCCATTGAATAATTCGCCTGCTTCTAGCTTGACACTTACGTGCCCGCTCCTGCGCTCGAACACTCGTTCAGCGGTTTTTTTCCGCGGAATCCCAACCTGGCATAGCACGGCATGATGAAAATCGATTGCGTCAGGATCCGACTCCTTGATTTCCAGAGCAGCTTTAAGCGTCCGCTCGGCTATTGGCGATCGCCGCAGCGTCGTGTCCTCCACGGTGCTCGGAAACAACTCCCCTGTCATCGCATCATGGTATTCAGGCATCGGTGCTCCGGTCTCTCAATCTCACATGCCCATCGCCTTACATCGATCCGTGAACTCCTCGAGCTCACTCATCTGCGTACAGATTTGCAGAAGCCTACCATTCAACGTGCATCCACGCAGTCCACATGAGTGCAGGCTTCTCCCTTGAAAGCCGAAGCGATTGTGGGCCCGCGTGGATGTCACATCTGCGGCCGGTCCAGATACGAGGTGACGACTCGCTGCACGATCTGCTCGTGTGTCAGACCAGGCTTGTCCAGAAGCCGGAAGTATCGCTCCCCAATTCGGCAGTAGATGGGGGTTACTCGGCCGCACTGCGTAGCTTTGAAAGATTCTGTATGCCCCAGAATTGTCCATCCACGTGGAGGAAACCGATCGAGCTCACTTGAGTACATCCACGCGTCAATCTCAGACGTGGTGCTCTCCGATTCTTCGAACGATGCGAATGCCTCCGCATAAGTCATCAATTGAGCGCCAGGATACTGCTCCAAAATTTCTTGTTCGGTCGCCAGCTCCGATAACGTCAGACTCTTCGCACCGAAAACGGCGTCGATGATGGTTCTGGTTCGTGGACAGTAGTAGCAGTAGATCGCTGCCTGCGATTGAGTTTGGTTCATGGTTTTCCGACCGAGGCGCCTGCCGATTGGTTTCCCGCCCCTTCGACAGTGTATCTGTAGCGCTCGATAAAGCAAACACAAACGTAAGTCACTGTTTTATAGTGGATGTAAACACACAGACAGATGTAGAACGCCCAATTCGTGTAACCTATTCTTCTCGGAAACCAATCCCCTTAGACGTGCGTGCTATGACTTCATTACCCATCCACATCGGGGCACCAAAACCCAACTGGCGAACACTCGCTGACACCGGCCAGGTCTACGTCGTAGAAATGGATGTCCGGGATTGGATAGCACTTCCGAGTCACCCCAGGCAGCGAGACACGAAGCGTCAGGCTGCCAAGCCGCATTTCGAGCTCGCACGCCGGGCCTCCGATGCAGTAAGAGAAAGTCTCAGATGGGTCGTTGCTGCAGAATTTCGAGGGCAAATCTGGAAAGTACAGGGCCACGCTCGAGCACTCTTGTGGGACACAGGTGGGCTCGAAAACCCCTTAGTCGTATACGCAACAGTTTTCCGTTGCGGATCCTTTCAAGCGTTGCTCGACCTTCACTCCTCATTTGATTCTAAAGACGCTGCTGGAAGTGCGGTCGATCGCGTCCTCGGCGCATATCGCGAGCATGGACTCGACTTGAAATCGAAGAGGCTACGCTACGGCATGATCGCAGATGCTTTGTGGCTCGCGCTCCGAGGAGTTGCTCGCAAAACGGATTCAGGCGCCCAGTCGGCTGCAGACGACCTTGATGTGTATGAAGCCGTTGGCGCATTTAAGAATGAGCTGTTGATGCTGGACAGCGTGAATCCTACCCCTGAAATTTTCCAGACTGGAGTCGTAGCTGCTGCACTCCTGGGGCTTGCCCTTAATCCCGAGGGTCTGCACTTCTTTGACGCTGTCGCGAAGAACGAGGGCTGCAAGAAGGGTCCCCTCCTCGACCCGGTCCAGGCAACTCGGCAACTTATAGAAGGGATCAAGAAATCCAAATCCTCTTGGGTCAGATCCTCTCACGAAGATCTCTGCGGAAAAGTCCTTCGAGCTTACTTCACCTGGTGCCGCGGACCATCGGCCGACGGTTATTGGTCTCCGTCAATCCAAGAATCAGAAAGCGTTTCACACATTGCCCATCGGGTGAAGACCCTTAAAGATGGCAATGAGCTTCCACGCTAATCATGTCGCATCGTTGGGCTCCGATGCTTCTTCGGCAGCTGCTCGTCGTAATCAGCATCAGCACCATCATGCTGATTTCCCCGGACCTTGCCGTTCCTGCGGAGCGAGCGGAGTCAGCCATTGCCATCCTCCATCCGCAATCCTCATCCTCGGCGAAAGCGGTTTACGACGACATTCGCGACAGTGTGTCGCGTGGCGTAAAATCTCGCCGATATCGATACGTCGAAATGGTCGTCCAGCCTGCGTCCGATCGAGATGCGCTTCGTCAGTGGGCCCAGCGCAACGACGTTGCAGCCGTCGTTGCTCTCGGCCGCCTGGCGCATGAGAACGCTCGTTCCCTTAGACCTCAGATACCTGTGATCGCCGGCGTCCTAAATTTGGAGCAGATACCAGACACCCCCGGGATCAGTCTCACCCCAAACCCGAAACTCCTATTCTCAAGGCTAAAAGAGCTCGCACCGGGGATCTCCCGAGTACTAATCATATGCAATCCTGATAGTTACACCCAGCTGCTTAGAGCCGCACGAGGCGCCGCACGCGACGTCCAACTCGAGATCTCTCAGCTACCCGCCTCAGACATACGCGACGCAACACAGCACTATTACAACGTCTTCCGGTACTCAAATCCACGGACGGATGCCATCTGGATCATCGATGACGCGCTCGTGGATACCAACGTTATGCTACCAAGAATCATGGAGAACGCGTGGGCCAACAACTTCGTCATCATCTCTAACGTCCTTGAGCACGTCAGTCGCGGCGCACTGCTCGCGACCTTCGTAGATCCCGACGGACTTGGTGATCGCCTTGCGCAACTGGCCGCTGATGCAGCATCGGGCAAATCGGTCGGCCAGGTCCTCGGTGAAGACGTGAAATTCGCTGTGAACGCGCGGGTCGCATCGCACCTCGGGCTCCAACTCAACGAGCGGAGCAAACTCCGATACGGCCTCGTTGTCGGTGAGCGCTAACCCGCGTCATGGCGACTACTCGTTACACCATGCGCCGGCATCTCGCCCAGATGCTAATGGTGACTGTGGTTTCAATCGCCCTCGCCGTCCCTCTCATTACGTACGCGATTACTAAGATTCAGCTTGAGTCCCACTTTCGGCGGCAGGCTTTACGCGCCAGTCTGATCGCAGCTCGGCAGGGTGTATTTTCTTTTTTGGGTGCTCCGGCTGATATTGCTTCTGCCGACGCCGCGAAGCTCCGCGATCTCATCGGAGCTGAATACGTCGAGTTTGTCGATCCGGAGACATCCCAGTCGATAGCGAATAGTGGTGATGCTGATCCCTCACTCAATGTACCGCTCACGCGCCCCGCCTCTACGTATACCGCACCGACGTTGATTCGAGAGACAAGGCAAACTTGGCATATCGTCGTTCCGGTCTTCGTTTCTGTACGCGTAGGTCTACAAACCAGCATACTCGATGAGCCTCGGGCAGCGCCCATCGGTACCTTGTATATCCGTTACAGCAAGCAATCTGTCTCTCAGCTCGTTCAGATGGTCACCCTCATCGCCAGCGTCATCAGCGCCTGCGTGATGTTCTTGGCTATGCTGTGGGGTAATCGGCGGCTTCGCGCTTTGACTAGCCCGCTCGATGCGCTTTCCCGTGTCATGCGCAACGCCGATGCAGGTCAGCGAGCGTCCGATCTGGGCCCGCAGGAAATCGTCACCATCGCCGCCGTCTACAACGGCTTGATGGACCGCCTCGATCGCCAGCGCGACAACCTCGAAGCTACTGTTGCGGCACGAACCTCTGCGCTCGAGGATGCGCTCAACGCTGCGAAGCAGGCGGAGCGGTATAAAACTGCCCTCCTCTCCAACAGCACGCATGAGATGAAAACTCCATTACATCTCATCGATGCAGCTGTCCGCCGCTCCTTGCACGAGCTGGAGTTCCTGCCAGGAACCGCCGAGATTCGCGACGCCCAGCGAACCATTCTCAGGGCCTCCGGTGAACTCCTCTCCCGGATCGAGAAGATCCTGCGTAGCGCAAAGATCGAAGGTGAGCTGCACCAATTGACCCTCACCTCGGTTCAAACTCGAGATTTTATGACTCGTCTGTCAGACCGTTTTACGCCACTCGCCACAAGTCACGGCAATTCACTGCATCTGGAAGCTTCGGGCGGCACCACCATCACCGTCGATGAAGACAAACTTTTCGAAGTCGCGTGTGAACTGGTATTGAATGCTTGCAAATTTACCCACGCTGGCAACATCGTTGCTCGCATAGCGGTGGGCGACATCATCGAACTCCAGGTTAGCGACGATGGCCCTGGGATTGTCCACGAGGAGCAAAGCAGAATCTGGGATGAGTTCTATCAGGGCACCCCTCTTGGAGATCATCCTCCGAATTTCCCAGGTCAAGGCCTCGGGCTGTCGATGGTCAAAAGGCTTGTCTCGCAGATGCGCGGCACTGTCTTGTTGGATAGTGCCATCGGTAGAGGTACGCGCGTAGTAGTGTCGATTCCAAACACAGTTTCCCTTCCCGCACCCACCCATTGAGAAGTAACGCGATGACCTATGAGCAACTGGACGCCATTGCAGACGGCGTCAATCCTGCCCTGGCAATTTTGACACTTGTACTCCCCTTCTTCATCCGCCCCTCAATACCGCACAGTCGGGGACTCTTTTTTCTTGCCACTGCGATCAGCATGACGATTATGTATCTTATAGGATGGGTAGATAAGCTGCTCGGCGTCTGGGCTGCGTTCCAACTTGACTACAGCTCGCATACCGGATTCGCTGTCGTGCTCCTTATCTCGCTTAGTATCTGGCGCCGCAATCTCATTCCTCCATCTGCTTTGATTTTGCTTTCTTACATCACCCTCATGTTGTATCAGCAATATCACACTGTCCCTGACATAGTTACGACGGCGGCCGTCATAGGTTCACTTACGATCGTGTTCCAATTAGCAATTCTCGGCCTTTACCGCCGCCGAATCACCACCGCGCACTCACACTGACCAACGCCGAGCGCCCTGGACGCGGGATGTCGCCAGGTATGTTTTCCGCGGAGTCACTCTGATCCGTCGCATCCTCGTCCAGCGCGTTTCGGACACTTACTGACAAATCGAGAATCCCGCCGATATCCTCCTTCGTCACCGCCGCATTCAGAATGGTGTAGCCACTGCCGTCACGGCGAGGGTCCCCCGCCGCTCTCTCGCGATCGAACAAGGAAATACTTCGCAGCCCGAGTTTCCAGTCGTTCCCAATTTTCCATGTCAAGTCCATATTGACAGCATGTGTCGCGCCGAAGCGCAGATTTACATTGTCGCGCACGCTGTCTCCATGTCGCTCCTGATAAGCGTATCCCGCGTGGAATTTGATCCCGAGCGGCAATGCCACAGTGCTTTCAATTTCGGCGCCGCTTCCCGTCTCAGTCCCTCGATTTATATATGCCGTTCCCCGTGGCGCAGTTCTGTCGGGAATGATTTGAATCAGGTCGTCTTGCCGGAATACAAACCCTGTCAGCGTCGTTGTCGTGCGAGTTGACCGGATATTTATTGAAGCCTCCGTCGATTCCAACGTCGTCGGATTCAAACTTTTCTTCCCTGCTGCTGTGAACACCCCTTCTGAATAGGATTCGTTGATGCTGGGCGGCCGGAAAGCGCGCCCATACAAAAGTTTCAGGGTTGTGTTCGGCCCCGTGTTCCAGACCAGCGCCAACCGCGGATTGGTGGTCGACCCAAAGTCGGAATATTCATCGGTCCTCACCCCTGCCGTAAGACTGATATCTCGGGCAAGCGACCATTGATCCTGGACGTACACGTAGTAGTTGTCTTGGTTTACCGATGGCAGCTGCGGCTGGCTGGGCACAGGACCAAATGTGCCGGTTGGCAAAATCCTGCCGTTGCGCACCACGAAGTTCCGCTTCTCCCCGTTCAGTCGAAATTCGTTCCGCAGCCCGCCGGCCCCCACACGAATTGTGTTGCGCTGCCAACCTGTGAACAACGCTGTCGTCTCCGCTCGGACACGAGTGTTCCCGAAACTGAATTCCGTCAAGACCCCATCTGGAAATGCACCGCCGAACGCACCTGGTGGAAACAGATCGCCCTCCGCTGGTTGATCTGCACGGCTGAAGTCCACGACCGTGTCAATCTGCAAATTACTCGAAGGCGTCAGCCGGTTCAGGACAGTCGCCCCATACAGCCGAGCATCCAGTGTGGATCGCTCCGTCAATGCAGTTGTCAGGGCCGTCTGCCAGTTGAAGACGTTTGAATAGTGTGCACGCAGCGTCCACGTTCCAATTTTCGCATCCACTCGCGCGTCAACTTGGTCACGGTGCGACGGTAATCGTCCCGGCGCCCTCGATGCCATCGTCCGCGCGATCCTGTCAACGAAGCTTTGTGAATCCGCTCCAATCACCGCGTCTGTCGCATCGGTAGATCTTCCCCCAAGATATAGCCCTAACTTTGCGCCGCCGGCCTCAAACGATTGCAAGTACCATGCTTCGTAGGTGTCTAAGGACCCTCCGGCGATACCCGCCTCTCGCTGATCGTGTGTTGCTGTCCTCGTGATGATGTTAATTACGCCCGCAACCGCATCAGCGCCGTACAAACTTGAGGCAGGCCCACGCACAATTTCCAGACGCTGAACATTTTGCAATAGGACGTTGTCGTACGACTGGAACGGCTGAAGCAGTGTTCCGGAAACGGGCACCCCATCTATCAGCACCAGAGTCCGCGACGTTATTCCCCGCACAGTGGTGACTGTGTCTCGGCCGTCGCTCGTTGAGACGATGTATCCTGGTACCAGCTCGAGGGCCTCCCGCAGTGTCCTAACATCAAAGGCGCGAAAGTCCTCGCGAGTCAGCACAGTCGCGGTGCTTGGAGCCTCGAACAGTGGCTGTGCGTAACCCGTGGCGAGTGCAATTGCCTGAGAAGTTCCAAAACTGCTCTCGAGTTCGTCCACCGGTGTCTCAGCTGCCCGCGCGCAGCACATAAATATCAAGCTCGTCGCAACAAGTAGCATTCGCATTTATCGTACACCTCGAGGAGTCCGGTCCCGCTCGTCCTGATCATCCAACAGTTGCGCCCATTCATCGTCTGTCGGCCCGTTAACCGGACAGATCTCAATTGCTTCCGCAAGGTGGCGCGTTGCAGTCGAGGCTTGGCCCCTCTCAAGGCTGTAACGAGCAGCGTGCAAGCGCGACATCACCGATCGATGCCGCTCTGACTCATTCTGCAAGGACGCCGTCAATACCTGGCGTTGCTCATCCTTGAGTACCCAATCGATAGCACTCGCAAGCGTGGCTGCATCGCAACCCTTCGACAAGAACGCAGAGGCGCCAGACAGCACCATTTCCTGGTGTTTTGCCGCTCCGTCATTACTCGTCAGGATCAGAACAGGCTGATGTGGGTTTTCTCCTTTGATCAGCTCTAACAGTTCTTCCCCGCTCGTACCTGGCAGCATCAAGTCGAGAACGATGACTTGGTGCCGGCGAGCTCTCCAGGCAGCCAGTGCTGACCGACCGTCGCCGCGGATTTCGACCTCATAAAACGGCTGGATCAAATCTGCACAGAATTTTGCGTACTGCGGCTCGTCCTCGACCAGCAGTACGCTCGGCCGCGGACGGTTTGTGATAAGTCGGACCAACTGGTCCGCCAGATCTACCGGATCCTCTCCACGAAGGAACGTTGTGTACGGATCGGCCGCTGCTGTCACCGTAGCCAGTGCAGGCATGTCGGTCATCACGAGTAGGGGCGTGTGCTTGAAACCGCAGGCGCCCCCCCTGATCAGTCCTTGCAGCTGGGACCAGCGTATATCCGGTAATTCCATTGCGCATACGACAGCGCTGAACGTGGCTCGTCCCAAGCTGGTCACAGCCTCTCTGCCGGACCCAACCTCGGAGACTCGAACATCCGGTAGCGAGCGTAGGGCTGCTGCCAGCAATTGTCGTGGCGTAGCCTGGCCATCTGCCAGAAGAAAATCGATTTGCATTTGCTCCTTAGCTCCAGTCCGTTCGACGTATCGTGCCCAACCGTAGGACAAACCCTGCACCATCTATGCTGCTAGAAAAGCGTCCTGCATTGACGGGCCATCAACCCGCCTTTCCATAATCAATGGTACGTCCCTGTCTGGTGGCCTAAGGTCCTACACCAACTTCTTCGCGCGTCTATCGGTGTCAGGTTCTGGCCCGAAGAAAAATCTGTCCTTCTGCCTGCGAGCTGCGAGTTTACAGCTCGGCTGTTGCGGATGCGTGGCTACTCGGTTCGCGCTGTTCGTGGAACACCAGCACTTCCGCCCGACCCGTTCCTTTCCCAGTAGACCACATGTTGTGCCGGTAATTCAGAACACCGACAGGGCGCGCCAGATTCGGAAGTTGTCGCGACTTCCGATATCCAGGACAACATCATTGACAATACCATTGACAACAATATTGACAACTTCCCCTGATCTACCTGACCATGCGCGCCCTCGCTACTGGAGAAAACGCACCTTGGCATCACGCATGTTTGACACCGCCTATCGCGCCTCGCCCATTTGTCCACTGTGTGGTCATCCTGGTCCAACTGATCAGCAGCAACTGATCCAACAGTTAACGTGTCCGCGCTGCCGCGCTATCTATCAGAGCCGACGCAATGTCGTGGTAGATTTCACAACGTATGAACCTGGTACCAATTACTCGCCTCCCGCGAGGCGATGCCTGAATTGTGCATCCACAGTTCAAACGCTCAAATGGATGGTTGATGATGTTATGCACAAACCCCCGGAAGCATTGCGACTACTCGTCGTCAAGTATCATGGTCTCCTCGTTCAAGACCTCGAACGCTTTTCTGACCCTCCCCGCCAGAATTAGCCTTTCCTGCATCCCCCCGCCCTGAATCCCAGAATCTGCAACCCAGACTCGCTGTTTTCGCCCGATCCGGCGTACAATGCTCGGCTCGATAGAAGCCAGTACCCAGGGTCATGCGAAGGCCTGTCCTCATCCCACAAGAGCAATTCGATAGTGCGCTGGCCATCTATCTTGCCCATCAGCCCCAAGGCCTCCGGCATGGCGATGAGGCCCAGCAAGTCGCGCACAAAGTGTTGGTTCTGGGTGTCCCTCAGGCCGATGTCGCTCGACAGCACAAAATGACCCGCCAGCGGGTCAGCGATATCGTCAAACGTTTTCGGCAACTTCTTGCAGACGCTAACCCTGTCCCGCACGGTTGGATCAGCGACACTGTCACATTGCCGGCCGACGAGTGGCCACACGTTCGAGCGATCGAGGCACGTGCTCGTGAACGACACGCTGGAAACCCCACGCGCCAGCTAACCCCCAGCCCAACCCGCTCAAAGCCCAAGCGGCAACGTCGGCGGCCGAGCCGAAGTCCCTGACAGCTATCGGCGTTCTTTCCTCGCCGCGACGCCCATCCCCTCCGGCCCCAGCTCACCTGTCGCCGAGCATCTGCTCGAAGCGCTCGCCGACGCCCTCGAACAGATCCTCGAGCTCAAGAACCGCTCGAGCTCCGCCCCGGTGGTGCCGGAATATTGCGATCGCGGCTGCCGCGTCGCGACGGCAATGGTGCACAGCTGACCGATAGGTCCACTCATTCCCGACCAACATCTCCGCCCATTGCGTCGCGACTGCTTCGATCACGAGGGACTCGACGTCACTGATTGGGCCTGTCTCGGCGGGATCGAGCAGCGAGCGTTGAACGCCGGCTCCGCGACTGCCAGCATGTAGATGCTCGCCCTGAGTCTCGAGCCACTCGTCCATGCATGCGATCCGAAACTGCATGTCGCGGCCTGTGCGTCGCTGCGCGCGGGCTCGCATGTCCCACGCCATGGAGTCGACTGCGGCAACGCGCGGATGGTGCGCCAGCGCTCGCAGGGCCTCGCTCTTGATGCCGAAGAGGTGCAGCCGGACGTGCGGCGGCAGTACGCCGTCGAGCGCTTCTACGACCTCCAGGATGCCGTTGGCGCCATGCATGTGGCGGCGGCACATCGAGCCGACGCCCACCAGGTCGGGCCACTCCCCCAGGGGCAGCCAGTCCACGCATTCCAGGTACTCTGCGATCGTCCAGCCCTGCAGGATCGGCATAGGCGCCGAGATCCCCCGGTGCTGCGCTTCGCGGGCGCATTCCGCGAGCTTCCCGGCCGTCGCGGCGATGCGCAGCAGGCGCAGCGGCCGATCGTTCGCCACCTGCGGCTCGCAGCAATAATCCATCGAAGCCCACCAGCGCCACGGAAAGGCTGCAGCGAGGTCGACGTAGTGGGCAACGTTCCAGCGATAGTCGCCGTAGCGGACGGCCGCGACGAACCCTGCGGAATCCAGCGCGGCATCCAGGCCCTCGAACTGAGTGAGATCCGGGTTCACGAAGCACCGGAAATCGCCCTCGCGCTCATGCCCGCGCGGGTAGACCCGCGCAAACGCATTCGCCGAAAACAGCACGGGCTGCCCGCGCTCTCTTGCCGCTGCGACGAGCCTCCCGCCGGTAAGCGGGAGCCCCACGCGCACCGCTATCCCCTTGCGGTCCATCATGCCTCGCTGTCGGCCGGGCACGTGCCGTTGTAGTGCTCGCCGAACGCATGACCGCAATTGGAGCAGCGCTCATCCATCGTGCCGGGCTTGTAGTTGCTGCCTCGGAACGAGCTCGCGCCCTGCTGGACTTTCTGAGTGCGCAAGAAATCCACGCGCGCCTCGATGCCGGGCGACGTCCGCCCCAGCTCCTGTGCGATCTCCGTAACGGTCTTGCCCGCCTCGACGAGCCTCCGCAGCTTCGCGTCTTCGGCCTGGTTCCACGGTTTGCCGGCATTGGCCGGAAACGTATTGGCAGCGACACGGCGCTTCGGCCGTAGGCACGTGACAGCGGCACGCAAGGCCGCCCTCACATCTCTATCCTGCAACAGGTGGCCCTGGCCCAGTGCCGCACCCGTGCGCGGGTCGACGCCATTTGCCAGGCTTTCAATGATGTTCACAACTCGCTGTTGATCCAAAATCTTGCCCTCGGTGAATTGCTCTGAGTCGTTCCACGTGGAAGGCGGGCTAGATAGCCCGCGTCATTGTCAGCAGCACGGTATTGACGCGCGTGCCGGATTCCTTGAAGGTGTCCGCCGGCAGGACTTCCCACATGCCGCCGAGCTGCTCAACGAGCCATCGCAAACGGCGCTCTTGCCGTGGGCCGTTCGCGCAAATTGCAACCAGTCGGCCGCCCGGCTTCACCATCGAAAACGCGTGCGTGATGTGCTCGATGTCCTGGCCATTGGCGAATGGGGGATTCATCACGACTGCATCGACCGGTTCCAAGTGACATGCCATGAAGTCACCATGCCGCACGTCATCGAACCGGGTGCGCAGGCTCATGACGAGTTCGTGATTGATCTCGACTGCGATCGAGACGCCGCCGGCGGCGTGGATCGCTTCCAGAATGCGGCCAGTTCCCGCGCTCGGCTCCAATACTCGATCGCCCTGCTTGATTTCGGCCAGGCCGATCATGCGCTGCACGAGCTCGTGCGGCGTCGGAAACAGCTGCGGTGCGACCGTTACCTGTACACCGTCCTTGAGCCGATCGCGGAGCTCATCGAACTTGGTCCGCGCCACCTCTTTTCGCTCGAAATTCGCCAGCTTCACGGCGGGCAGCTCGGGAGTCACCTTCTCCTTTGCTGCTGGTTTCACGTGGACCTTGGAATCCGTGAGGAACACGCAGACGAGCCGGCTGTTCATCATCGCTGTACGGATGCGGTGAGAATTCTCGACGACGCGTGTGGCTTTAAAATCCTTGTTGATGCGGGTGTATTGGGCCTGCGTCATTTCCACCTGTGGGTAGGTGTCCATCTGGCCGCGGTTGTATCTGTTCTCGCAGGTGATCCCCTCCGGGGCACGGTAGTTACACAGCGGCAGCTTTGGAGCTGCACGCTTCTTCGGCTCCAGCAGATTGGCGGCGCCTTGTTCATCCAACATGGCGCGCTCATAAGCCAGCCGGTTGTCGTAATGTGCGATCCATCGCTGCGACCATTCCAGACGCTGCTCGTGCACCGCTGTAGCGATGTCGCGGGCCTGATGCGGCGTAATAATGCCGTCTTTCAGGGCCGACCAGACAGACATAGACCCTTCGTATTGCGATGCCGGCAATTCGCGCGGGTATTCGCTCAGAGGAAAGCACCGCGAGATGTGATCCACGTTCGCGATGAACATGGCACGGCTCTGTAACAGCGCCGCATCTGCCGGCTCTCCGCTCTTGCCGGGCTGGTCCAATTTCAGCCACAACCCGCTGAACTGTTGGCACTGCTTCAGGTTCCGCTCGGCTTTCCGGCGATCTGCCTCGATGGTCTTGATGCGCCGGGCCCGCACTTCGGGCTGCTCTTTGTATTTCGCGTGCCGGATGGCACCAGCTGCGCGGCTCTTCCAATACTTCGCGGTCTCCCACATCTGCACCGCCTTACGCATGCCGTTCTCGATGCGCTTGGCATCACGCGTTGCATGCCGTTCACTGTGATGGCCAACCAGAATGGGCTGGCCCAATGGGATACCGTTCGTAATCACCGCCACTGCTGCCAGAGCCGACTCCGCGTCATCCACGCGATTATCGCGATATCCCTCGAAACGCTCCGCCCGCACTTCGGCGCGATCGACAAGGCTTGTGTCTTCATCGCCAATATCGCCACACAGATCGATCAACAGATCTGCACGCGCTGGCGTCCACATTGCGAAGAAAAGCCCTTGCTTTGCCGCCCACCCGAAACCCTCCCCTTTCACGCGCGCGTAAGTCTCCGCGTCCAGTCGGGTCACCGAGTAGAGACGAAGCTTGTTGTCTTCCGGGGAATAGGTAGCCTGCATTCCCGTATCGGTTTCACGTGAAACCCTCTTATCTAGAGAACTCAATGCGACATCACTTCCAACATCCCGCTGTGTATCTTTGCTCTCTTGAATCGCAACCTGTTCTTTGCGAGTTGCGCCTTGAGCCGTGCTTTCTTGTGTCGTCATGTCATTGTCCTTGCTGTTTGGTGAGGGATTGAAACTGTTCTTCGCTGAGAGACCTTTTCGCCGTAAGGCCCAAGTCAGGCCGGCGCGTTGAGGCGGCGCGCTAGGGAGAAATCGGAAGCCGCATGCGGAGCGCAGCCCGCTTTGGGGCGAGCACCGAACGGGTGAGGATTTCAGCGCAGCGGCCCTAGTGCGCCGCCGGCGCCGGCCTAACTTTTATGGCCAGGCGAAAAAGGGCGCGCAGCGAAGCGGGCCCAGTTCAAACCCGAATTAGCGGGGTACGGACATGACACACGCAGGCAAGCACAGCGCGCAGCGCCGCTTTGGGCGCGGAGGCGAAAGGGATGGAAGCCCGAAGGGCGGAGCCCCTGAAGGGGGCTCCGTTCACGACAGCCCGGGCCCGGAGGGCTTCGCCAGATTGATGGCTCCGATCCTGTGGTGCTTCCACGTTCCACCACCAATCACGCTCAACAACATCAGGCAACCTGGCCAATGGGTCTTCGTGATGCAGCGGAGGTTTACATGGACGTTCGACGTCATTGTCTCCTCAGCCAACATCAAAGAGGGCTGTGAGGCCCTCTTTGATCGCCTGATCAGTCTTGCTCTGCTGACTTGGGCTCGTGTTTGCGAAGAACGAGCTCGCCATTCATCGGGAAGGCCTTCAGCTTCAACTGGAAGCCCTTGCCGTCCTTGTGCGGGAACGCCACTCCGAGGCGAATCCAGGTGCTCTGCTTCTCACCCGCGGCCTCGTACTCGTCCACCGTGTAGACGTCGTAGCGTGTGTTGTCGGCCGCTTGAGGCTGAGTCTGTTTCGTCGCCATGCTGCAATCTCCTGTGTGGGGTAAAAGTCACCTGCGTGACGGTGTCAGGAGGGGCGCACGCAGTAAGCCGGGCCTGCAAGTGCTCGTGGAATAATGGGAGGGGACCCGCCTCGGGCGGGGAGCAGGCCGTTTATGCCGCGAAATGGCGCTTGCAGGCTCGGCGCGTGCGCTCATGATGCACCGTTGTCCACGCGGGTATCAGCCCACGCGGGGCATTGCGGCGAGCAAGCAGACGCGGACGGCGTGCACTCCAGGTAGCGACGGCTTCACCGTGAATCCGATCGTGGCGGCCGCACCGTGTTCCCGCGCACGCGTTACCAGACGAGCTGCTGAGGACGATGCGAGTGCCATCCGTGGCAATCTCGCAGCCGGTGCAGCGCTAGAGCAGCTTGCGCTCGGCAAAGCTTTCGACCGTATCTGCACCAATGACCAGGTGATCCAGAACGCGGATGTCGACGAGCGCCAGGGCCTCTTTCAGCCTCCTCGTTATCAGCTCGTCCGCCTGCGATGGCTCTGCGATTCCGCTCGGGTGGTTATGGGCAAGTATTACCGCCGCGGCGTTGTGCGCCAGAGCCTGCTTCACGACTTCGCGCGAGTGAATACTCGCCCCATCGAGAGTGCCTCGAAATATCTCCTCGCAAGCCAGGAGACGATTCCTCGAGTTGACGTAGAGGCACGCGAATATCTCATGCTCCAGGCCGGCGAAGCGGACTGCTAGATATTCGCGCACCGCTCGCGGGTTCGATAGAACGCTGCTCTTGGCAACTCGCTTTGCGAGAATCCGCAATGCCGACGCGATGACTTCGTTGTCAGTGACCATCATGCCGTCGCGCTCCAATGCCGAGGAGTACTCGGCAATCGGCTCAGCAACATGGCCGCGATCACTGTGCACAACGAATCGACGATACGTACGGCCCAACTTCTTCATGATTTTCTCCGTTGCAGGCTGGATTGCCTGTCGGAGTTCCCGAGTTCACGCCGCAGCGCCTGCGTCAGGGCTGGAGCGAAGCGGAACGCGCGGGCTCGGCCCGCGTGCATGGCCTTGACGCAGGTGACCGGCGTGACAGCGTGAGAGGAAACAGGCAAGCCTTCCTGATTCCTCGAGCGCGCACAGCGCGCGCCGCCTTCCCTGTCGAGGTCCTGGGGAGGCAGGACGGTAGCTGACTGCTGTACCTGACCCGCACGACGTTGCCCCCGTGGGCCCCCAATCGCTTCGGTCTGCAGGGACCTCCGCTCATGGGGACTACGGGGACAACGCATCTGAGGCAGGACCAAAAGGGAATCTGGCGGTCGCCCCAGGCCGCGACCGCCTCGCGCTCAATGCTGACGCCTGAGCGTTGAATCCAGATATAGCCGCATTGCCTCCTCGAAGGTCATCAGCCTGGCGTTGGGATAGCGCTTCAGCACTTGCGGTGGAAGCTCTTGCGTCAGTAACTCGACTTCGCCGTCTGTCACTGTAATCATCGTTCTCGTATCTTCACAGTAGTAGCAGGCAATCCCCCCTCGAAACACCCTGCTCTGATCGTCCATCACGCACCTCCTTGCAGGCGGGATTGCCTGCCCGGCCGGAAGCGCACGTCGCAGCGCAGCCGTCAGGACCGGAGCGAAGCGGAGCTCGTCGAGCACGGCTCCTGCCGGCGCAGAGTCTTGACGGCGAGAACGACGTGCTATCCTTGAAAAGCAGGCAGACCCTCTCCTTCCCACTGTGCGCGGGCATCGCGTTCGTCTGTCACGAACTCACCGCTCCGGTGTGCATCACTCAGGCCGCAACGGACTTCACTCGTCCATTGTCTTTCCAACGACACAGCTGCCTGTAAACGCACGAAGAAAAGGAGAGGCCCGAAGGCCTCTCCCTCAATCGTCAGACGCCGAGTTGGCGCATCGCGAGACCCCACAGTTCCGTGTTGATCCTCACATCCTCCTGAATTGCTCGAATGCTACGTGTTCGCGTCGCACGTCCCTTCCTGCTGGTGCCAGCAATGCCTCCCCGCATCATGTTCTCTTGAATGACGTTGTAGACGTGCCAGACATCGTCTCCATGGTCGACCGAACGCCGCGTTTCCAAGAGCCGCCCAGCCGAGTACGGGACGTGGTCCCCTTCGCGGTATCGGATTCGAAGCGCCTCTTCCGCGAACGCCAGCTGCTGTTCTTCGCACAGCATCGTGACCGCCATCCGCTCGATCGCCTCTCCAATGTTGTGGAAACCGTCCATGATGCGATGGGCACCCTCGACGACGTTCGCAATGATGTTCCCCCGATGCGGGACATGAACGACACCGAAGTCCCCCAGTCGAGTGATCAGCCCGTTCGTGCAAAGCGGTCGATACAGTCCCGCCCGCAATTGATAGAACGATGTCCCGTCATGCGCATTGATAAGTACGAGCTCCGGGACGACCTCTCTTAGATCGAGTGTCGTGCGAGGCTGACGAAAGCGAATCATGTGCCGCGTGAACCCCACGCGCTCCTCCCTCGCCCGCGTCTGCCGTGCGTTCACGGGCATAAAGCCTTCACTCATCAGCGCCTGGATCACTTCTGCGGTCGAAATGAACAGGTACTTGGCGCTCACTCTCGGGTGCGCATTCGCAGCGAATGCCGCTGGCACTTGATGCTGAAGACGCTCGACGGGCAACGAACCTTCAAACGCTGATGAGAATTCGGTGTTCATTCTTCTCTCCTTCGTAGATCGCAAGCGGGATTGCCTGCGCACGAAGTGCCCTCAACACGTCGCAGCGCAGTCGTCAGGACCGGAGCGAAGCGGAGCTCGTCGAGCACGGCTCCTGCCGGCGCAGAGTCTTGACGGCGAGAACGACGTGTTAGAGTAAAGAATCACAGGCAAGCCCCTCTCCCCTCCGCTCCTGGAGCGCGCAAAGCGCGACCTCTGGGCGCCCGGAGGGCGCAACGCGCGCGATGTGCAGGGCTGCGAAGCAGTCCCGCCGTAGGCGGGATGAGCGAATAGCGAACCCGGAGCGTAGCGTTTCGCGCCGCATCGGCGCGACGCGTCAGGCCTTACAGATTTCCGTATCCCAGATACTCCCTCTACGGGTTTTTCATTCTTCACCTCCAGCCTAGTTCTGTGTCAACGTCCGGATCTATCTTCAATTGCTTTCTACAGTTGCGCCTCTCTCTCGTGTTCGTTCTCTAAATAAATGTTTAAGTCTCCACCACCTGCGTTATCCAACACCCATCTTTCGGATAGTCCGCGTGGTCACCTTCATCGAACCTATGGCAGCTCAGTTGGTGAAAGCCCTGCCAGAAGTACCCCAGTGGTTGTACCAGCTTAAGATCGACGGCTATCGAGGGTTGCTCGTCAGATCACGCCAGCATGTGCAGCTCGTATCACGAAATAACAAAGACCTGACATCGCAGTTCTTGCCGGTCTCCTAGGCGTCACTGCATTTGAAGCCAACTCAGTTCGTTCTCGACGGCGAAATCGTTGTGCTGGATCCTCTCGGAAGACCTTCCTTTCAGGCGCTTCAACGACGCGGGCAGTTGGCCAACCACACACTCGTCTATTACGCGTTCGACGTACTGCAGCTCGAGAACGTAGATTTCACTCGACACCCGCTCACCCAGCGCCGTCCACACCGTGCACTGCTGCCCGAGCTCACCGACGGGTACACCTTGCGTCGCTCCGACGAGCTCGTCGGCTCCGCGGCCGCGGTCGCCGCGGCCGTCCGCGATCTCGGGCTCGAGGGTGTCGTCGCAAAGCGCAGGGACTCCCAGTATCAACCCGGTGCGCGTTCCTCGGACTGGCAAAAAATCAAATTCGAACGACAACAGGAATTCGTGATCGGCGGGTATCGACCTGAGGGTAGTGCAGGGCTCGATGCCGTCGTGGTCGGCTACTACGATACCGCCGACGGTCTGAAGTTCGCGGCAAAGGTCAGAGCCGGGTTCGTCGCGCATTCCCGTCGGGAGTTGCTCTCCCAGCTGGGCCCACGTGTCACTCAGCGATGTCCGTTCGTTGATCTTCCGACCCGCAGCAAGACCCGATGGGGTGCCGGCATCACGCCCGATGAATGCGTGAATTTCGGTGGGTGACACCTGATCTCATCGCACAAATACGATTCTCCGAATGGACAGCAGAACACCGACTTAGAAACGCGAGCTACGTAGGATTGAGATTCGACAAATCGCCCCTGGATGTACGCAGGGAGTAGGCTTCACTCTGAGAGGTCGGCGCTGCAGCCACCGTCCGTTGGTAGCTGCGCGCCAGCGCCGTCGCGGAGGGAGGGGACTGCGGCGCGAATTCATGCTCTCACTCTTTCATTTCGGGCCGTACCTCGTTTTGCCGGCATTTCGCACGTTTAACCCCCTTGACAACCGCACGCAGCCCATCGCTCATTCAATTTCTGCGTGCTCCTACAAACTTCGCGCTCAGCGTTGGACGTCGTGCTCCACATCGCCTACATCGCAACCGATTTCGCAGAGCGTCCACAGTGATGCACGTCCGTGCAGCCTTGATCTCCGACACGCGGCCCAGCGTAACCAGCCGATGGCACTGGCCGCACATCGCCATCAGGCTCCATTCCTCGTTGCACTCCGCGAGTCGCCCCATAAGGCTCGGTCGGTCGCGTTCTGGATTTCTGCTTCCCACGCGGACTCGCTCATCGCGCGTGCGCGATTGCGATCTCCTCCCACCGTGTGGTGTAGCGCGGCGAAACGTTCGCGCGTCGCATTCCCCATTCTCGGTCTATCCCGCTCGCTGCGAGTCGCACGGTGTCTCGCCCGTAGCGTTCATTCACCGCATCCACAGCCGTATTCAGCCGCTCGCGTAGGCGACGCCTCCGTAGATTATCGAGCAGGGAGCCCTGCTCGAGCGGGGTCACGACCAGGCCGCGCAGCAAGACCCCCGCTTTCTTGTATCGGATCCCCGCGCGATAGCAGCTGCGCAGCGCGGCGGCCGCGGCGCTCGCCAGCTCGAGCGTGTCATTCGACGGCGCCGGCAAAGCGACTGCTTTCCCGCCCACGTATTGAACGTGATCCTCTCGAAAAGCATTCGAGCTTACAAACAGCTGCAGCTGCTGCGCGGCAAGGCCTTCGGCACGTAGCTTCTCGGCCGCGCGAGCCAGGAAGGTCAGCACGGATTCCAGCAACGATTCGTAGGTCATCACCTCCCGTCCAAAGGAGCGTGAGACCATCACCTGCTGGCGCACCGGTACCGTCTCCACGAGTGGCACACAGGCGATCCCGCGCAACTCGGCCGCCGTTCGCGCGAGCGTCACTGAAAAGTGCTGACGAATCCTGGCCAAGTCAGCAGCGGCGAGCTCGCTAGCAGAATGAATTCCGAGCTCGGTCAGTCGTCGCGCCAAGCGCGCACCCACGCCCCAGATTTCGGACACGTGGATTTGCTCGAGGCGGCGATCGCGCTCTTGTCCCTGCAGGGACTCCCAGTGAAAAACCCCTGCCGGCATCCCCTTCGCGATGTCGTTCGCGAGCTTTGCGAGCGTTTTCGTAGCCCCCACCCCGACCGACACGGGAAGGCCCGTCCAGGCCCGAATACGCGTGCGCAGCTCGAGCAGCTCGCCGGCCAGCTCGATCTGCTGCAGCTGCTCGAGCTCCAGGAAGCATTCGTCGATCGAGTAGCATTCGACGTGCGGAGCGAACTGCGCTGCGATGCGCATTACGCACGCTGACAGGTCTCCGTACAGCTCGTAGTTACTGCTCCGGTGGATCAACCCAGGTACACGCGCTCGCACCAGGTGCCACGGCTCGCCCATTTTCACGCCGAGCGCCTTCGCTTCCTTCGACCGTGCGACCACGCACCCGTCATTGTTGGATAGTACACATAGCGCCGTGCCGCGCAGCCGCGGCTCGAACACTGCTTCACACGACGCATAGAAGTTGTTCACATCCACCAGCGCGAATACGCTGCTACGTGACATCGTTAGAATTTCCGCACCGTTGCCACGACCACGCCCCAGATTTCGTCGCCGGCGTCCTCGTTCAGTGCGATCTGCGGATAGTGCGACGCGCGCGCAGCATTGCGCGACAACAGTACCGGCTGGCCGCCGCCGGCGATGCCGTATTCCTTCACGAGTAATTCTTGACCGCCGGCGCAACTCGCAACCACGATCGAGCCACGCCTTGGCGTGCGGCTTCTGTCGACCACCAAGATGTCGCCTTCATGCACATGCGCGTCCACCATCGAATCTCCCTGCACGCGCAGGTAAAAGGTCGCGACTGGATTCAGGATCAGATATTCGTGCAGGTCGAGGGTCGTCTCGATGTAGTCTGCCGCAGGACTGGGAAACCCTGCCTGCGGGCACGGCGATTCAATCCAGCGCAGCGCCAGTGAGCTCATTGGGACACGTGGTCTGATGGCAGGTGGCTGGATATTCATCCAGTGCATAGTAAGACACCTATTGCCAACCCGTCATCTTCCGATTTTACATCGAGTGTAATTTATTGATTTGCTGAGGATCGCAGGTGGGCCCGTCATAAGCATCCGATGTCCGCAACTCCCACGACCCGGCCTGCTATCAGCGCCAGACACAACCCTTACCTGTTGCGAACGAAACGCTCGTTCGTTCGACTGTACTATGCGGGTCCGACCACCTCCTTCGACGAGAATCATCGCCGGTGCAACCGAAGGGCTACTATGCTTTCGTATCAGTTACTCAAAAATCACGCCGGCATTCTCCTTATCGGCGACTACAACTCGTTGCGCTGGCTGCACGAGATTGTGCATGACGTTAACGAGCGGTCTCCCCTCATCGACGACAAAGAAGGGCCTTTCCTTGCATTGGCCTACGATATACGGAAGGCGTACGAACGACAGAGGGAATCGTCCTACCGCCACAAGGGTTCGAGGAGAGGGGCGCACAATACGGAGTCCAAATTCTCTGGCCCCTACTGTTGTTGCAGCAGCGGCTGCTGCGCGTTTCACTGGGCTATATCGACCATTCCAAGCGTCACCAGGCTGTTGCGTATGCACTAGAGGCCGTGATTGAGGAGGGATTGCGAGGGGACTTCGCGCCGGGAGACAGGATGATCGCTTTGTGGCAGCGGCTTGACCCAGCGCACAAGACCACACTAGGCAAGCTGGACAGCCGCGGCGCGATCTTCTGCCCATGGAGCAAACCCGAGCGCAAGCGGCGCTTCGCAGAGCTGCTCGAGAGCTTCGATCCCATGTATGAGTCCATCTATGCCATCCGGGCTGGCAAGGGAGATGCCGGGCTGCTGTCACCTCAGGAGTTGCAAAGGTGGGACGGTATTGAGTGGCCGGACCCGCGATGGTGAACAACACAATCTCCAGTGCGATTTCATGCTCACCGGCGCCATTGATCAGATGCGAGCGGCGCGAGCGCCAGCCCTCCCACGCGCAGCGGAGGACAAGTGTGCTTTTCGGACTAACGCAATCATCCAGCAAGGGTCGGGCTGGACGCCTGCCTGAGGTAGCCGGCGCCGATGAACCTTACCATCGTCGGCGTGCCAGCCACGCCTTATTCCGCTGATGTATTCGCTGCAATTCACGCACTCTGCGCAAACTCTTAAACGATTCACACTCGGCGGCTTTGCTGGGGTGCACGTTTTGTTTGTAAACGTGACACCAACGCTGGCTGAACAGATGTTGCGACCCTTGATGCAGGCAAACATCGCAACTCCTAACGTTTGCACCGGCCAGAATTGCCCCCATCGCAGCTCGCTGAAACAACGTATCCCCGTCTGGGAGGTCAGTCCCAACGTAGTTGAGTTGTTCAATGCCAACCCACGCCGGGGCCTCCTCGAATCGAGTCAGCACCTTCCGAAACACAGCGGAAGACGGTTTGAAACTCGCCGCCCTCGAAGCAGGCATCGTGAAGAGCTTTGCCAGACCGCTTCTGGACACCACAAATACCGCCACCTCTCTTGGGCACTCCCCCGCGCAGTGAGGCCTCCTTTTCTGCCGCATCTTGAAATTGTGCGCTCGTACTGGACCGTTCTCCTCGATGCGCAGTTCACACGAGCGAATCAAGTCAATCTCCGCATCACTCCTGACGTCGATCTCGACAATGCGAACGCCGCTCGCAATCTTCTCTGGCTCACATGCGTGAGTGACCGCAATTTCTACATATAAAAAAAGCATCGTTCGCGAAGAACTCAGCAGCACATCAGCCCGGAACTGCGCGTTTCCTGACTCCGCCGTGGCGCAGTCGAACCATTGAACCAGGTCAATCGCGCGGTGCGTAGGCCACGGACACTCCAACTCGATTGAGTCCCGAAGATATGTACACGTGTCTGCAACAGGTACATGCACTATGTAGGGACGCATTGAGTTCACTCGATCGCGAAAGGTCTCCACGAATGCCAGCTTGCCCGCCGCGTGCAGATAGGTCTCATAACTTACGCAGTTGGTTTCTCGATGGTGAGCAAAATGTCGGACGCGGCGATCGTCTTTCAGATGCGCGATCAGTCGGCCGCCGCAACCAAGGCATTGGAAGTGATCTGTCAAGGTAATGGTCTCCCTCTGAAGACTCATCACGTCGACCATTCTTCCGTTGCGATCGATCCCGTAACGATAGCGAGCCCGTGGACGCATCGCCCAGTTTCTCCCGTGAAGATGATCCCCCCGACCTGGTTCAGCGTATCGTCAGATCGCGTCTGCTCACTCCGAGCGCTCGCTGGCCCGCCATGCGTTGAGGCTGGCGGCGAGCTGACGCAGCTGCGGATTCTTCGAGTCCTCGAGAAATCCTTCAATGAGGTAAGCGGCGTTGAGCGCGGCTTCTTTGTCGAGATCCCACCCTTTGATGATGTCCTCTTCCCAGAGCTTGGAGCCATTGCTGAAATAGTTGTGAACTTCCTTCTCCGGTGCATGATCCATGCGCAGCACCGCTAGCGTGTGTTCAAATAATGCATCGTCGATCGCGCGCAGGTCCGTCAGATCGAACGGAAAGCGCGGACCGTTATAGAGCCCGGCAAGAAACCGTGCGATGTAGCGGCACTGCCCGCTGTTGCCCTGTGCGATGCGGACGAGCTCGCGCAGCGAGGCAATGCCCTGATCGCGATCGCCGGCGCGCTGCCGAATCTCTACGTCGTGCACTGTATCGGCGCCGAGGAAATCTTGATATATGCGATGAAAGGCTTCCAGACGCTCCTGCGGTACCGCGATCGTCACCTGCACGGTTTTCGAGGCTTTCGGGTTTTCGCTCGACATCACTCACGCTCCCTTTCTGCACGTTCGTCAGCTGCGCGCCACGCCTCTCGCAACTCGCGCTTGGCATCCCACGCGCGTTGACCGAGTTGATACACGCGTGGGCACGCTTCACACACCTTATAGCCGAGGTCGATGAGCTCGCGAGTCTCGCCATGCTGCGCGAAATGCGTCACGACCCGCAGCGCCAGTTGTCGGCGCTGCTCATCCAAATTCTCGATGCATTCGCGTAGCGAAAACGCGTTAGACGAATTCCAGAGCGACAGGAGGAGCTTGGCGAGACTGTGCGCGCTGTCCGTGCCGCGATGCTGCTCGATCCAGTGCCACGCTTCCATGTAAGGCGAGCGGAAAGCCACTTCGGTATTCGTCATGACCTCTCCCAAGCCCCGTCCGTACATCGAATGCAGGTGGCAATACGCTCCCCGCAGTTCTAGCCAGCGCGCAAGACTGACGGCCGAGCCCCCTTCCACCGCATTACGACATGGCTTGCCGCGGGAGGTTGAACCTGCACAGCGCACCGTGTACCCGGATTCATGCCAGGCGAGGTACTGCGAGCTGCTGACCTGGTAGTGATTGGCGATCCAGGCCACGGGGTCTGCGAGAAACGCTGGGAGCTGTGCGCAGGGGATCGCCACACCCGTCGTGCCCGCCTCGCTGCGATGAGCGTATAGTACTGTGAGATGGTGTTCCTCCATCCCTCCGAGAAGCTGATCGATCGTCATGCTTTAGCACCCCACCGTGACCCCTGCCATCAAAGGTTTCGAGACGCTTTGAGCGGAACCACCTGCCTCATGGCAATCCCGAATGCTCCACCGCCTAAGCTCAGCGCACGAAGATAAACTAGCTCGCCCCAAAGGACACGCCATGACGATGTTGGCGAGCAGGCTCAATGCATCGGACATGGCTTGCATCTCATGGTCGCGCTTGGCTTGTCGGTTGGACCAGGCGCAGCAGCGCGTTCGTGCCGTAGAGCCACACCGTCGCATCGATGAGCGCAGACCTCGACGTTGGACATCAGCGGCAGCAACTGGACAAGCACGTCGAGTTCAGCGCCAACATCGCGAGCTTGCGTGTGACACTGCTCGTGGGTGAGTACGCGGAGATGGGCGAGCAGCTGAAGGAGAGCAGCGTCTTGTGAGCTCTGAATCGAACCGCCGCGTGGAGCGGCGCAGCTGAGTCCCCGTAGAAGCACGCTTGGAGGCCATCGACACACGGTCGAATGCCTTGGCGGCAGTGCCAATTGGCGTACGTAGTTTCCGCAAAGCACTGACCGCGTAGATCGTCATATGCAGCACGTAGTCGCGTAGTCGGGCTGCCAATTGCGCAGCAACGCATCAGCACGCGGCTGGGCGACCGCGGCAGGCCTGGACCCCCATCACCAGGCAGAAATAGCTCCGACCTCCAAGGCCGCGGAGATGGATGCTCAGCGAGGAACGGTCGTGAGCGAGTTCGACAACGGCCTGGCATCGCTCGCCGCCGCGATCGAAGAAGCACGCAAGCACGGTGTCGATCCAGCAGTGGTCAAGGTGGACTACAATGGCACTCAGATGACCATGATCGAGTGCTACGATGCGCTCGCCAAGCAGAAGACGGAAGCTCTGGCCAGCTTCGACGCGTCACGCGAGGAACTGTCTAAGGCTCTCGCGGAGACTGCATGACCTCCGCAACGAGGGGGGCGTCTGACGCCCCCTCGTCTCACCAACAGCCCGCGTTGGCAGGCAGTCTCCGCGCATATCCAGGTATGGCTGCCGTTCGCCCTCAGCCCCCGGTTCGAAATTAGGCAACCTCCTATCACCGTTCCGATGGCTCACTCCCAGGACTTGCTCTTGAAGCCGAGGGCCCCAGCATTCTCGGTCACCGCCCGCTTGGTCTGGTCCGTCGCTCCGTTCGGGAACTCAGCCGAGATCTCGACCGTGACCTTCACCGTGGCGTTCGGGTCGGCGGCGAGCAGCGCGATGACCTCCTCCGCCACCGACACGAGCTTCATCTTGGCCGTCGTCGCGTTGACGTCGATCGAGCCGAAGAACGCCTTCGCTCTCTGCGGCGGCGGGGCACTCGTGGGATTCTGGGCCTGTGTCAGTTGGTGGCCGCTGCCGACGGTCGTTCCGGCCGCGTTCGAGTTTCCCACCTGCGTGCGCGGTGAGTCGTCCGCCTTTGTGGGTTCGGACCTCTTGGCCAGCGCAGCTGCGTAGGCGGCAGCCACAGCGGGCTCGATGAGCAGCAGCGTGTCGTCGAACTGGACGTTCGAGTTTCCGAGCTTGAAACCGTCGTAGGCGTCACCCGTTTTGCCGTAGGCCGTGCCGAAGAAGTCCTCGGTCGCCGTTCCCTTCTGGATCGCCTGTTCTAGGACGCCGCGCTGCCGCAGGCGCGGGAGGTAGAGATACTTCTGCATGTCCTCCCATACTGTCGAGGCGCGGACGGCGTCGGTGCCGTCCTTCCAGTACAGCTCGCGGAGCTTGTTGCGCAGGTGGACGGGCGACCACGTCGAGATGACGAGCTCGTTCTCCTCGCACACTCGCTTGACCTCAGCGGCATAGGTGCCGCCCGCGTTGAGCGGGAACGCCTCGACGCTCGCCTGACGATCCGTGGCCGACGTCATCAGCGGGCAGAGCAGCCATTTGAAGCACTCGCGCGCGGCGCGCGGGAGCACGCCTTCGGCAGTCTCCAACTCCTTCTTCGCCTGCTCTTCCTGCAACCGATCGATGTTGAGGCGTCCCGTCTTGATGTCGTCAACGATCGAGGCCCATGCGAGCGCGGTGCGGGTAACCTCCTTGAGTCGCGACATCGAGCCCTGGTCGGCCGCGACGAAGACGAGGCGGTTTCCACGATAGCGCGGCTTGCTCCCGTTCGAGCGCACGACGTCGAGCACCTCGTCGAAAACGCTCTTCGAGTCCTGCTTGCTGTACGGCTTCTCGGGCGGCAGCACCAAGAGCCGCAAGGCGCCGTCGTCAGGCACGTCGCCATGAGGCCGGAAGACGTGGACGCCATCGAACAGCTCGCCGCCGGGCAAGAGCTTCTTGAGCACTGTCTCGATCTTCGTGCGGACCTCGCTGCGGTCGTCGAAGCGCCCCTTGCGGTCCTCCATCTCGCGGCGAAGGTTCGCGCGCGTATCGAACCAGAAGCGCGTCGAGTCCTGCGCCTTGTCGCCTGAGCTATTCAGGTAGTGCAAGCGATCGCTCAAGCGGTTCAGCGCGTCAGAGAACGCGGCCGAGGGCTGCCCGGGCTGCACGCAGCCCAAGAGCACACTAGCCCGATCGACGCCGCGTGACGCCTTCTTCGTCGTGCTCGACGAGGGCGCGCTACCGAGGAAGAGCGTGCGCGCCACGCGACGCGCGGCATGCACTGCTCCGAAGCGCGGCTCGCGCTGATCGAGATCCGTGGTCTCCGCGCGCTCGCCGTCGATGTCACGCTCGAGCACTGCGTCCCAACCGGGCGGAAGGTAGTAGACCAGTTCGTTCCGCGAACCGCTGTCGTAGAGCGGGAGGCTCCCCGGCAGGATCATCAGGTCCTGGTTCTGGTCCTTCCAGAGCCGGAAGATGACCCGCGCCATGAGTTTCAAGACGCCACGCGTCCGCTGGAAGCTTTCAAGCGTGGTCCAGTCCTCGTAGAGCCGATCGAAAACCTCCGGATGGATCGGGTACGCCTGCACCAAGCGGTCGAAGTAGCGAGCCTCGTGCGTCTCCGATGGGAGCTTGCTGCCTTCGGCGGCATAGGCCTTGGCGAACTCCCGGCACACGGCATCGCGCGTCGCGGTGTCGTGGATCGGCTCGAAGAGTCGACGGCGCACGATCTCGAACGCCTCTTCGGTGGCCACCGGCTTCCACAGTGCTTGGACGCGACCGAAGGTCTTCTCCAGCGCCTTTAGTGCCGCCACGCCGCGCGAGCTTCCTGCCTCGACCTCCGACTCCGGAAGCGAGGCCAGCACAATGGCCGTCGGCACCAGCTTCGCTGCCTCGGTGAGCGCCTGCACAAAGGACAGGTTGCTGTCGTAGGTGCCACCCGAGAGCGCCTGCCCGTCGGGAAACTGCCGGATGTACGCCACCAGCTCGTCGACGAGGATCACGCAGGGGGCGAAGCGTTCGAGCAGCGCGCGCAGCGCTTCCTTGCCCGGCGACGTGCCCGTGGCGTCGGCGCCGCGAACGAGTGCGAGTCCTTCCTCGCCGCCGAGCTGCCACGCGAGCTCGCCCCAGAGCGTTTGCACCTTCACGCCGCCGTGAGCCCACGGTTGCCCGGGGGCGTGCGCGGTGCCGTCGAGGACGGCGGTGCGCGCCTTCGGCACGTCCATCAGCCCGGCGTGGTCGAGGAGCGCGGGCACGCCCGACAGCTCTTTCAGCGCGCAATTACGCGAGGCCAGGTGAAAAACGGCGAGCATCGTGTGCGTCTTGCCGCCGCCGAACGCCGTCTGAAGCTGGATGACTGGCTCGCCGCCCTTGCCGTTGAGCCGCTGGGCCACCTGCGTAAGCAGGAGACGCATGCCCTCGGTGATGAAGGTGCGCTGAAAGAAGGCTGCCGCGTCTTGGTACTCGCGCGTGGCCTTGCCGTCGCGAACGGCGGTAATGTCTGCCGCGAACTCTGACTGCTGAAAGGTGCCCTCGAGAACGTCGGGATGGGGCACGCTGACTTCGCGCCACGCTTTCATTCGTTACCTCCGAAAAGATTGAACTGCTTGCCCGGCTCGGGGAACGCTCCAGCCGCAGACTCCACTGCCGACCACGACGTGACGAGTTCGTTGTACGCGCGAGCGTCGTCGGCTTGGCCCTTGCGCTCGCACAGCGTGTAAAGCCGGTAGCCGAGCTGGCGGATCGCCTCGCTCTTCGGCTTGAGTTCGGCGAGCAGCTTGCCGGCGCCGCTCTCGCCCTCGTCGCGCAGGGCGCGAATGAGCTGGTGCAACATCTCCCAGATCGGGATGCGCGGATCTTTGCGAGGGTCCCAGTCAGACGGGTACTCGTTCGGGCGCAGGAGACGAACCTTGCCCGCACCGCTCTTCAACACGCCCGCGTCGGCGAGGCCGTTGATGCCCGTCGCCTTCGCGCGAGCGAGCACGTCAGCCTCACCGTACGCTCCCTCGCCCCAACCACACTTCTCGAACCAATGCAGACAGAATTGCGTGTCGTGGTCGAAGTCGTCCTCCGCAAGGAAGCGGTTGATGAGCTGAAGTGCCGTCTTCACGCTCATCGGTGAACCATCGGCTTCGAGAACGGATGGGTACTTCGAAAATACTGCCATCCCCGGACCAATGATCGCTTGTGAGAGGTCCACCGGGGCCAGTGGCGAACGCTCGTCTCCAATGCCCCTTGTCATTTCATCTAGAGCATCCGGAAGAACTACGTTGAGTTCACGAATGAACTCACGACGGGATGCGGTCGTGACCCCGTCAGACCGTCTTCGGCAGACAAGTACAATGCTGGACGCGAGAGCGTTCGAACCGATGCCCCGGCTTCGGGCCTCGCGCTCAGTTCTGACTGGCCACGTCCCGACAATCATAAGCCCGGCGCGCAAGACGGCTTCCAAGAAGGTCTCCCAGCCCGAACTCGACGTGCCTAGATCACCTTTCGTTTCCGACTGTTTGAATGCGTAGTAGATGGCAATGGGTAGCGCCGGATGCGACCTCTCGGCTAGATGAGCCATCGCTTCCGACATCCCTCTTAGGAAGAACGCCTCGGCCTTGGCCTTTGACCCATGGCGCCCAGGTGTGGCCACGAGCTCCTCGGCTTTGGGAACCGCTATCGTTGTGAACAAGTCTGGATATATCGCCCTAAGGGACCGGCGCATCCAAACGTAGAAGAAGTCAGACAGATCTGCGTATCCTATATTGTCGTAATAGGGTGGGTCACAGCAGATGACGTAGCGCCTCGAATCCACCTGTGGCGCAGCCGCATCGGCTTGGGTGGCGAACCCTTGTCCGATAGCGGGAAGTTGCTCAATCGCTGCACAGATAGACGCGGACACCGCATCAAACGCCAGCCCGCCATGGAGCGGGGATGCCTCCGGAAAATCCCAGGTAATAGGAACGACTTGTCGCGTAAACAGGTGGCCGACGTTCTGGTTCGTCGGGTTCCAAGTGCTGAGAGTTGTGTGGTAGTCGGCCATCTTGTCATTCGCCAATGCGAGGTAGACAGCGACAGCATCACTGTAGGCAGCAGCCCCTCGTCCACCTGCTTGAAGACCAACGTCAGGGTCAGCCTGTCCAGCAGCCACCGCGTCATGCATAACGCGGGACCGAACCTCTCCAATCAGATCGGAAAAGGTTGTTAGAGCAACAATCTGCCGAGCGGTGAATAGGTCACACCACTTTGTCATGCCGTAGTTTCCGACGCGAAACCCAAGTGCGTCTTGGAAGAACTCGACATCGGGCTTCCAGGCGGGCTCCGCGCGGAGGGCAACCTCTTCGAGTTCCGGCGTGGGCGGGAGGTAGATGCGCGACCGCGGTCCATCCACAACCACCGCCATCATCCGCTGGCCTAGTCTTCCTAGTCGCCCCTCCTCCTTTATGTAGTCGCCACTGATAGGGGTTCCGGAGACGGCACACAGAAACTCGGCCCCCCGACCTCCCGCCTTGGTGCCGGCTTTCGCACTATCTGGAGCCTTTCCGTTTCGAACCTCAAAGCGATACGACCCGCCGTCAACGACGGGCTCTATCCATGTCTCCTTACCCGCTTTCGATGACAACACGAATGTGGAGGCAAGCGGAACAGCAACATTTGAGAATGCTGGGCTTGGACTCCTGACAGTCCGCGCCCACAGAAACGCCAACACAGGGAGTTCTTTGCCCACCAGTCCCTGGAGATCTGAGCGATTGCTTGCGAGAGCACTGGTAACAACGTACTTTGGATAGAGATGGCCGATCCGCTTCTCGGCCTCACTGCGAACCCAGCCTGCGTAGTGCCGCACATCCTCTGCGAGCCCCCGCGCCCCGCTCCAACTCGTTAGGGCGGCGCCTGGGCGCGACTCTGGGTTCACTGGACCTAGCCCAGTAAATAGCGGCGGTATCTGAATCATCGCCCTGTTGACTACAACAGCAACCGGGTTCAAATCGCTGGCGCGCGCAACTAGCCCCAATCTCTGCGCCTCAAGCGGAATCGCCCCCCCGCCGGCGAACGGATCCAGAAGGTCGGGTACCTCGTTCGGATTGAAGAGTTCCGCTGCCTGGGGATGGTCCCTATTTAGATCGCAGACCTCGCGCCACGAACGATGAATCTCATTGCGCGCTGCTCGGAGTACCTTTTCGTTGTTGGTATTCTCCCACTTCACTAGGTCCTCGAGGATCCCGAACAACCGTTTCCGTTCGACGGCAGCCTCTTTCTTGTTCTTGCCGTATCGAAAGCCGCTGCCGTGCTGAAAGCCAGGATCGTTCACCAGCTGAGCGAAGATTACGGCGCGCGCACTTGGAAGCGGCCGTCGGGCCCACCACTGATGGAGGCTTCTCGGATGGCCTTTCAAAAACGGATTGCTCTTCTCGATGGCGGAATGCTCGTTGATCGTGTCAATCGGCAGTGCGACCTCGATCAGCTTCTTCGGCGACTTAATGGGAGTTTTCGCACTCATAGGACGTCCCCGAACATGTGGCGGACCACGGTGCTGAACGGCTCCGAAGCAGTCGCCTGAATTTCTTGTCGCGCGTAGTCACGCCGATCATTGGCGCTCCATGTTGCCAGTTCGTCGACGGTGGCGAGATACATGGAGGCGACCTGTTTGCGCATGTTCCGCAGGCGGCCAAAATCCGCTTGAAGGTTGAACACGCGGAGCGTTTCACGTGCCCGATGCGTATCGACAGCCGAGAGACCGGGCCGGACGTCGACAGTGCCATTGGAGCGAAACCTCAAGAACTGTGACGGGTCGTCGACGCATGGATCGAGCAGGTCGTTGGGGTTGTAGGCCCCAGGTCCGTTGTTCGGCTTGTCCTTGTAATGCCCGCAGGAATCGGTCTGGTCGCACGACCAGTAGAGATTCGACCACGCGAAGGTCAGAGCAACGAAGTGCCGCTTTCGGCGGAAGTGCTCGATGTGCTGCCCCAGCGAATCGAGCGGACCTTCGCAGTACGCGCAACGCTTCCCCTGCATCTGCTCGAGCGAGACGCGGATCTGCTGCTTGTGCGGGCCAGTGACGTTGTCCCACTTGTCTCGCCCTTGCGTGTACAACGCGAGGCAAGCAGGCGCCGTGGCGGTAGCGCGATCCAACTTCCGCATGCCTACCGTTCCCCCGACTGCTTGGAGCGCTTGAATGCCTGAAACCGCAGGAGCCGATCGCAATCGAGGATCAGCGGATGGTCATGGCCGAAGTGCTCGACCAGCTTCGTACGAAGAGCGACAGCACTGGACGTCTCGCCAGCGCCGTCTTCGATGAGCGAACGGTACTCGCTCAGCTCCTTCGCCTCTTCGACCTGCGGCACTGGATCGACACCCATAATCGCCGCAAGCACGTCGGCGCTTTCGACTCCCTTGGTCTGGAACTTCGGTGTTTCGAGAACACCCGCTCCGTCGACGATGCGGATCACGCGGATGCAGTTCACATCGACGGTCGAGAGCACGTGCGGGCTATGGGTGCTCACGACGAGCTGCATCGCCGGAAACGCACCCTGGAGCAGCCCCACGACGAGCTGCTGCCAACGAGGATGCAGATGCATGTCGACTTCGTCGATGAGCAGGATGCCCGGCGTGAGCTCGGCGGCTTTCTCCCCGAACTGCGGGTTCAATCGCACGCAGCGGTGCGCGAGGTCGGCGACGAGCGCGATCATGTTGCGGACACCATCGCTAAGCACCGACAGCGGGAGGCGTCCGTGGTCGGGGTGCTCGACGACGAGGTAGCCCTCGCCCTGGAGCTGATTGTTCTCGTCGAGCCGCGGAAACTCCCAATCGATGTCGCGCCAGCGCGTTGGCTCAAGCACGATGCGCGTCGCGTCGCGCACCGCGGCGAGGAGTTTCTCGGGCCGCTCCGTCGGTCCGAGCGCCACCGACGTCGTGCTGTGCGCCGCATTCGCCATGCGCTCGTACCAGTCGACTAAGGTCTTGAACGACGATGAGGAGGAGAGGCTGTCGAGATAGCCCGCGACGCGCCCCATCGGAGACTGGCCGACGCCGCGCTTGCGCTCCGTAAGTCGGTGCTCGTTCCACAGACGCCCGGTCCCGTAGAAGGCCACCAGCGGAAGCGGCGGTGGCAGATCGCGCTCGCCACCCGCGAAACCGGTCAGGCGCTGGCGCAGCCCCTCCGCTGCGGTGACGAGTGACTTCGCGTCGCGGTTGGTCGTGCGCACCCGCTTCTTGCCGAGCGTCTTGACGGCTCGTCCCCAGGAGAGTCGCGCCCCGTCGATCGAGCCGCTTGCCTTCAGCTCCACGGGCAGTACGGGACACATCCGCCCCTCAGCGTTCTTCGCGAGCCGTACGTCGCTGCGCGCGAAGCCGTGCGTCTGACCGTTCGCCGCGATGGTGTCGACGAAGAGGCCGAGAGAGATACCGATCGCGTCGAGCACCGCCGTCTTGCCGCGTCCATTCTCAGCGACGAACACCGTCAGCGTCGGGTGCAGGTCGATGGTGCATTCGGCGAAGCAGCGGAAGTTCCGCAGCTCGAGCCTATCGAGGCGCAGCGTCGAGGGAAGGGTCATGGCTTCCTGCGCTTCGCCAAGAGCGCCTTGATCTCGAAGGTGATAGCCGAGACGCCCCAGCCCGGCTCGCTATCGAACGGGCTCTGCAGGAAGTGCGGCCCGTCGACGGAGTCGCCATCTCCCACGAAGACGATGGCGAGGTGGAACTTCTCGGCCTGGTTGAGCGCGTAGAGCATCTCGTTGCGGGTGACCGTGATCGTGGTCGCGCCCTTGACGCGCCCCTTCACCTCGATGTGCTTTGCCTCGGGCTGCTTGCCTTCCACGGGCGGGGGGTACGAGGTCAGGTCCCAGCCACATTTCTGCGCCGCCACGTCGACGACACGGCAGCCGCGCGCCTCTTCTGCCGCGCGGACAACCTTCATCGCGAGTTGCTCGACGCGGCTGCGGGCGGCCGCGTCTTGAGAGAACGCGTCGCCATCGGTCGGCGCCTCGCCACGAAGCTTTTGCAGGAGCCCAATGGGCACCACCAGCGCGCCACCCGTCGCGATAGGGGTCGCCGAGGCGACGTGGCGCATCGCCTTGAGCTCGCGGCTCCGGTTCTCCAGACGCCCCTCGAGGTCCATCACCGTCCGCCGGGCGTTCTCCAGGTTGAGCCTAACATCCTTGCCGGCCTTCTGATCTTCGCCGAGCTTCATCCAGCGGTCGGTCCAGAACTTGATCTCTTTGCTGAGGCGCTCGTGAACGGCGGCCAGCGTCTTGTCCACATGCGCGATGCGCCGCTCGGCGACCTCTTTGAAGTGCTCGGGCACCAGCGTCGATGCTGCGAGGGTGAGTGCCTTCTGTTCGAGATCGGCGTGAATCCAGTCGGCCTCGAGGACGCTCCTCAGTCGAGCGCGATCGGCGTCTTCCAGCGGCTGCAGATCGAGGTGGGGCGCCCAGCCCGCAAAGCTGGCACTGCCATCAGGCTCCACGCGCACGAACTGGAGCCGCTTGGAGAGCGTCTGGCCATCGCCCGACTTGATCTCGTGCGTGAGCAAGAAGAGCAGGTGCGGCTCGACGCCCTCGTCGGCGGGGTCGACGAGGACGGCTCCCTGACGGAGCAGGTTCTGGTGCTGCTCCAGGATGACGTCGGTCACCGAGAGCATGAGCGGGTGACCCGGATGGATCATGCTCCCCATCGCGAGGCCCGGCTTGTCGGGGCGCACGCCGTCCTTCGTGAAGCACACGCGCTCGTAGCGCTTCAGCACTGGCGTTGTGTCGCGGCGATTGCGCCCCGTGATCTGCCGGTCGCGCTCGCGGATGGACGCCGGCACGAAGGTCACCTCGAAGCGCCCCGGCTCGCGCGGGTGAATCGAGCCACCGAGCTGCTGGAACGCCTTCATGAAGAAGGAGCGGATGAAGAACGGCTGGAGGCGTCGAGCCTCGGCCTTCTCCATCTCCTCCTTCACCGCGAAGAGCCGCTCGGCGTTCATTGACTCCTGCGCTAGCGCGTTGCGGTCGAGGATGGTGCGGAGGTGTGCAGTGTCGAGCGCGCTCTCGACCTTCTGGTAAAGGCGCGCGCGGATCTCCGGCTGGTCGCCGTAGCGGATCGCCTGGAGGAGCAGGTCCTTGAGGCTGGTCTCCTCGAAGACCTCACCGAGGATGTCGAACACGCGGCCCTTGAGGGCCTCGCTTTCGACGGCGAGCTTTTCAAGCAGCCGGTGGTAGACGTCACCTTCGCGCGTCTCCTTGGCGACAAGGTTCCAGAGGTGGCAGACCTCCTGCTGACCTATGCGGTGGATGCGGCCAAACCGCTGCTCCAAGCGGTTCGGGTTCCACGGCAGGTCGTAGTTGACCATCAGGTTGGCGTTTTGAAGGTTCACGCCTTCCCCCGCTGCGTCCGTCGCGATCAGCACACGCACTTCAGGGTCGGAGCGAAAGAGGGCCTGCACACGGCGGCGCTCGTCGCGGTGCGTGCCGCCGTGGATGGTAACGATGGCGTCGGGCGTGCCGAGCACGCCGCCGACCTTCTGGTGTAGGTAGTTCAGAGTGTCGCGGTGCTCGGTGAAGATGATCAGCTTGCGGAGGCGCCCACCGGCGTCGCGCATGTGCGGATCGTCTTGGAGAATCCGTGACAACTCCTCCCACTTGCGGTCCTGCCCTGACGAGACGACGTCGAGCGCGCGCTGTTCAAGCGCCTGCAGCACGAACACTTCGCCTTCGAGCTCGCCGATCGTCCTGGCCGCCGTCGCTTCGTCGACGAGCGTCTCTTCGAGCTGCTCCTGCTCATCGGCATTCAGGTCGTCTTCGTCCTCGGGCGCAAGCGCGATGGTCTCCGCAAGCGAGCGAGCGCGGTTGCCAAGCTTCTCTTCGCGCAGCCGTTTTTCGAGGCGTGCGTGACGGCGCTTGAGCGACTGGTAGATGGCCTCAGGGCTCGACGCGAGTCGACGCTGAAGAGCCGTGAGGGCGAAGCCGACGGAGCCACGACGCTGGCCCTCAAGTTCATCAGCCTTGCCCATCTGCTCTTTCACGTAGGTCGTGACTCTTTCGTAGAGCGCGGCCTCGAGGTCCGAGAGCTTATAGTTGACCGTGTATGCGCGACGCTCGGGGAAGAGCGGTGTGCCGTCGAACTTGAGCAGCTCCTCCTTGACCATGCGGCGCATGAGATCGGAGGTGTCGACCTTATGAACGCCGTCGCGGAACTTCCCGTAGAAGCGGTCGGAGTCGAGCAGCGACAGGAAAAGCTGGAAGTCCTCCTCCTTGCCGTTGTGCGGGGTCGCGGTCATCAGGAGCAGGTGCCGCGTCTGCGCGCCGAGCCGCTCTGCGAAGCGAAAGCGGCCGGTCTTCTCGAGCTTCGAGCCGAAGAAGTGCGCCGCGAGTTTGTGGGCTTCGTCGAAGACCACCAGGTCCCAGCCAGCGGCGCAGAGCTTCGCTTGAAGGTTACCGGCGACACGCCCGCCGTCGCTTTCCTGTTCATCGCGCGCGATTTGGTCGAGGCGCACGATGAGGTGGCTCGTGTCCTCGAATGGGTTCCCGCTGGGCGACGCGAGCTCCAGGTCCTTCGAGAAGACACGAAACTCGAGGCCGAACTTCTCGAACAGCTCGTCGCGCCACTGCTCTACCAAGCTGCCCGGAGCGACGATCAGCACGCGCCGCGCGTCAGCGCGCATGATGAGCTCGCGGATGTAGAGCCCCGCCATGATCGTTTTGCCTGCACCGGGATCGTCGGCGAGCACGAAGCGGAGCGGCTGCCGTGGCAGCATCGACTCGTAGACCGCCGTGATCTGGTGAGGCAAAGGATCCACATTCGACGTGTGGACTGCCATCATGGGGTCGAAGAGAAACGCGAGGTCGATGCGCTTGGCCTCGGCGGTGAGTTGAAACGCGGCGCCGTCACCGTCGAATGACCACGGGCGTCGTGCAGTCGCGACGTTCAGCGACGCCTCATCTGCACGCGACAGCAGACGCTCGCGGAGTGCGCCGTCGGGCAGACGGTAGACGAGCTGGAGAGAGTCCGGAGGCAGCGCCACGGCAGCCACCACGGTCACCACGCTCGATGGCTCCACGCCTTCGAGGCTCGCCCCGGATGCGATCTCTTCAAGCTTCATGGCGGTCCCCCCTCACCAGTTGGCTGGTAAGCCGTTCATTCGCCCCGCTCCCCGTCGCTGTCTCGGGAAGCTGCTTTTTGCCGCTCAATCCACTGGTCGAGGTCGGCGCGCTTGAATCGCCACTGCCCGCGCACCTTGAACGCCGGCAGCTCGCCCTTCTGGGCCATCGTGTAGACGGTTTTCTCTGCGACTTTGAGCAACTGGGCGACCTCGGGCAGCGTGAGAATCTCGTCCGTCATGATTGGACCAGGGCTCCACCTAGGTTAGCGGTTGGCAGAGATTGCCAGCCGGCGCCAACCTACGCTAGGCACTTGGTGTGATTGGACAGAAGCGAATCGGTCGAAAGTACATTTGTAGGGGACCCGCGGAGATACGTGTAAAACGTCACCAATCCACCCGAAAAGCAGAGTGGTATCATAGAGTTATCGGATAAAATTGATCACTCTCAGGCCGCGAGTGGAAAATCGCGTTCGTACGGATCGGGAACAGCGTCGACGTCTACCACTTGGTCACCAAAGCGTTTGACGTGACTCGTTGATGTAAGGCAGGACGCGCTCCTGGGTAGCCTCTCCACGCGTATTTCCGCGCACCGCCCTGCCGATTGGCGGACTTGGCGCCGGCTTTGTGTCGAGGCCGGCGTGCGCCCCGCTGCCAGCGACCTTCCGGCGCGGCGGTTCCGCACTCACGGAGGGGCACAGCCCACCGCGCGCTCCACCTGAGTCCGGCATCGTCATGCGTCGGGAGCTGCTGAAGCACCGGCGAGACTCAGAACTGGCCATGGGCGCAAGAGGTCGAACCCAAGTGGGTGCACGAAGACGCCTATCTGACGCAGCGCACCGGGCGCGTGCAGATGATTCTGGAAGGGAATCGAGTTGGCCCTTGGATACGACCCGACAAGAACCCAGACCAGTTTTTGGGAGCGGACGGATGCCCAGCGTGGAGCAACCTGGCCGATCGGATTGCACAGGTCTCGCCCTGAAATTGCCTCGGAGGAGGTCGCGCGACTTCGGCGAATCATCCAAAGCTTCGGGAACCTAACGCTGCTGACGCAGCCCATCAATAGTTCAGTTGGGAACGGCCCTTTGGGAGGCCCTGCCTGGCTCTAAGTTGAAAGGAAAAAAGGAAAAAAGGCGGAGATCTTGCGCACCAGCACGCTGCGGTTCAATCAATTCCTGTGGGATGTCGGCTGGGATGCAGCGGAGATTGAGAAACGCTCAAGGGTGCTATTCGCCCAATTCAAACACGCTTGGCCATACCCCTGTGCGCTGAAGGCGGTCTTAGCATGAGCCGGGACCGGTACACCATCCATTTTTATGGACAGCGCAGAATGGTGTTTACAGAGGTTGGCGGCACTACCTTGCTATTCGACAAACAGATGTTCTTGGCGAAGACGCGTGAACAACTGTTGACGGTTATGCCCGAGCCAAAAGCGATCTCACACATGAATGCTTTCATCTACGAGCTCCGTACCGGCCAACTTCACCACCACAATGTTGAGATGTTCGAATTTGTCTCTCGACTCATGTATGACAAAGTCGGGAGGAACGAAGTCGGCCTGAACTCTGACACGAAGTACGCCTACGAAGGAGCAAATGACGTAAATGACGTGCTGGAAGACTGTCTCACAGCCGTCTCGTCCAACAGCAGATGCGTCTGGGCAACTGGTAAGCCGATAATGAATGACAATTCGAACATGGCCATCACAGTCCAAGAGATTCGTCCACTATCGTGGTTACAACGAAAGCTGAATGTCCAGCCGAGTATCGTTCGAGACACGACCTTTGAATCCGGCAAGACCACTCGCATCACCGGAACGTGTAAGAGCGCTGTAATCACGGTGGCCGAACACGACCTCGAGATCCATACGCGTGGTTTCAGGTGGTTGCGATAACCAGCGCACGGCATGCGTTCGGCTCATGTAGGAGGGGTGGCCAGGATCCGGATTCGTGCCGATGCTCCCTGAGTGTGCCTCGTGCTACACCTACACCTATTCGTACGTGATGGCCAGTCAAGCAGTCAAGCTATCTAAACGGGGTCGCCTCATTTGCTTCCAAAAATTGAACGGTAGGAACGCCCTACTATCGCCCAGGTGGTTAGACAAGACGCGTAGGCTCGGAGGCCCCTTTGCGATGCGGCGGCCAGGTGGCCATGCCAAGCCAGCCTTGTGCGTCCCGAGGTCAGTGTATAGAGCGATAGATCGATAGATCGCAAGCGGCGAAGCGGCGCAATTTGAGCGGCTGTTTTGCTGGTAGAAGAGCCATGACCATTGGCAGCTTGCACAGGGTAGAACTGCCCCTCGGGGTGCCTTTAGCTCACCGAGTGGACCGTGAGGTGACAGGTAGGTCCGGAGGCACCCTATTCTTACCCACCGGTCGAAATGTCATCAGCCCTATCATCAAATGATCTAGTCACGTCCGTCACGATCCCATCAGGGGCATGAGCTATATATCGGCAGTCAATCCAAGGGGTTCTGATAGCATCCAGCTTTCTGCGCATAAACGCTGCCTGCTCGCTGTCGTGAGTCGAGACGAAGATCTGATAGCCAGCCATGCGCACGAGGTTTCGTAGTACATCGAAGAGGGCTGTGGAGTGAATCAGATCATTGTATTGCGTAGGATCATCAAGCAACAACACTCGCCATCTTGACCAAGGAAACGCGGAGCTTGCCGCAAGCATCGTCGCGAGGGACACCTCGCCGAGTTGTCCCTCGCTGAGAATATACTCTGCCTCGGTGTTAAGCCCGCCCAAGTCCACCTTGAAGCTAAGTCCGGCCGAACGCGCAGCGGGCTTGTAAGTCGCCTCGATCGAGTGGAAACGCTCGTCATGGATCAACGCCCGTAGGTAACGCCGAAATAGTTCATCAAACGGCCGCAGCGCTCGTCCACCAAAATCCGCAGTCACAGTATTGAGCGCTTCTGATAAACGGTCAGACGCCGCTCGCGCGCGTTGTGCAACGTCGACAGCAGCCGTGGCGGCGACGACCGCCTCATCGAGTTCCCGAGCATAAACATCATGTTCGCGGGACCCACACTCACGTTGTACATTTGCCTCCGCGGTTTGGAGTTCGTCGGTCTCGTGCCAACGCCCAAGTGCTGCTGCAAGTTCTGATACGACCACCAATGCACCATTAATTTCTACGCGTCGGCGACCAAGCTGAGCGATCTCAGCATCTAGACTCCGCTCGCTTATCGGGTCCGGAAGGCTGGCCGCTCGCCAACGCTCCTCCAGATCCTGACGCATAGAAACCAGCGATTCTGTCTGCGCCACGACTTTCGCTAGGTCGCTCTCAACAGCGGCGATTGTTTGCCGTGACGCCGCTTCTGCTGCCTGCGCTTCCACAAGATGGCGTGATGCCGTTTCCGCAGAGTCCTTGGCTTTCGACGCCGCTATTGCTCTTTCTTCGACAATTTTCCGAAGGGATTGGCTGTCTACTGCGAGTTCAGGGTGCTCCACTTCCACCTGCGCAATATGCGCACGTAGTCGCTCTGCGCGTGTCTGACGCACAGTTCTTCTCTCCTGTGTGGCGGCATATACACGTTTTTGCGCTTCCACTGCAGTTGTTGCATCAAGGACAGCTTGTCGTAACGCATCAGAATTTGATTGTTGATCAACTTCGCGATCAAACCGTGCAATGTCGGCAATGAGAGCGATACGTGCTCTGCTGAGCTCGAGTCGCGCTTCCTCAAGCCCGCGATCAGTAAGTAACGGGGTATTGCGGAGCGCATCCGCGCGAGCGCGAAGTTGAAAAATGTTGTCAACGATTGCCCTGAGGTCAGCCTCCGCTTTACGACGCTCTAGAGTCCGCTGCGCTTGCTGCTTGCGCACCTCGTCTCGTCCCGCATGCGCTGCCCGCATCCGCGTATCCGCTTCTACGAGCTTAGGATCAAGTATGTTTAGTGCATCTTGAGCAAGCCCACGGAGTACACCATGCTCGAACGCTGTTCGACAGACGGGACAGTTCGTATCCTCATCCCGCAAGTGACCAACGATGACCAGCAGCGCCTTCTGCAGTGTATCGAATGATCGCCGAAGTCCCTCCATCTCCCCGGATGCGGTCGCCGCAGCCTTTTCGCGAGCGAGTTCCTCCGCCGTCGCGGCTACTATGTCGGATTCAAGCCTCTGAAGAGTTAGAGCGATTGCATCACGCTTCGCTTCATCCTCCGTGAGTCGTTTCTGAAGAGCTTCAATCTCTGCGAGTGCTGTGGTGGCGCGGTCGACCATAGTGAGTTGCTCGCGCGTCCGATCTGCTTCGCGAAGTGTTAGCTCGCGTGCATCTAGATCTTCCTTGCGACGACGCAGTTCAACCTGAAGTTCCTCAAGTCGCTCTTGCGCAGCATGAACTTGAGCTTCAGCGTCCGCGAACTCCCTCTCGAAGGACGGAAGATCTCCTCGATCGCGTTCAGCACGAACCGCCAACTCGTGGAGGCCCGCGGTTACCTGAAGCGACATAGTTGATTCTTCATATATGGTTCGGTAACTGGTAGCAATAGCCTCCAGATCGTGTGCCCGCGCACTAAGTCTGTCCCTTTCGACAGTCAACGCCCCCACTCGCTCTGCAGCTGCAACGTGCTGTACACGCGCGTCTGCTACTTGCTGCGGGAGTGAGCGCAATTGCCCCAGCAAATCGAGACGGCGAGCAATCGCCGCCATTAAATTCTCTACGTCAACGCGAAAGTTCCGTAGATAGTCGCTCGCTTCGCTAACTCCGATTTCCTTCGAGTCCATAGCTGGCAGTGAAGTGCCCAGTCCAAGGCCGGCACGAAACTCCATGACTTTCCTAGAGACGTCGGCAGGTGCCAAGATGTCGTGGACGGTGCTGGTTACCTTTCGAAGCTGCTGCCAGCGCGCCACAAGTTCCGTCCAGCGCTGCCGAGCCGCGACAGCCGTTGCAAGTTCCTGCGTCCTTCGATCCTTCAGCCGCGTGAGTTCCTTTTTGCTGTTTGTCAGATTCGTTCGGATTCGTTCAAAGCGGTCGGCACCTGCTAGTGGACTGACGCGGAGCCACCGGTCCTTTGCTTCGAATGTTACGAGTCGAAGAAAGGCGACTTGCGCATGCAAATGGGTCAGATGAAGATAATCAGCGAGGTTTTTCCCCCTGACGTTCCAGCGAGGGTCTCCGGACGCCAATATGCTGGCGACTTCCTCTAGTAGTGTACCGACTGGCGCAAGGGGCGGTCCTACTCGCGGAATTAGTTGGGTTCGCGTCACACGCTCCTCGCGCCCTTCGCCATCCTGAAAGGCTAAGGACACGTCGAAAGAGTCAACACCATCGGCGTGCCTCGCGAGGTCTCTAGGGTTCGCTTTCCCTCCCGAGACATGGTCCAAGCGTTTGACCGATCCCGTAAGCCCCCACTCAAGCGCCTCGAATAAGGAAGTTTTTCCAAGGCCATTCGCGCCGCTCAAAAGAACCACACATGGCCGTGCAGGCAATGCAAGGGTGAAGTTCCCATAGCCGCGGAAATTTCTGATGGAGATGCCGGTACTAAAGAGACGCGAGCGAACTGTCATCGCTTACCCTCGAGTATGGCTACGAGGTCTTCTGCCATTTGCTGAAAGCCGTTTTCGTGGGCGGCGCCAAGACGTGCAATCCAACGGCGAGCCTCGTCGGATGTCAACGAACTGTCCACTCCGATATCGTCAACAAGCCGCTCCAAGGGATCAAGAGACCTAGGCTCAGCACTCTGGCTATTCCAGGGCTCAGCAAGGAAGGTCCGATCTAGAAACGCGTCAATCTCCCAGGCTTTCGGCTCACGCGACGGGAGCCACACGAATTTTCGACAGAAGCGTTCGTCGGTTTCAAAGCGACTTCGACGCCCTTTCCATATCACTTGTTGGTCGCTTCCTGGTGGTGCTATCAAGAAGAGGTGCAAATCGGCGCGCTTGATCGGCGTGCTTCTTGATCGGACGAGACCGGCCCACCACAGTGCCGCCCGGTACGATCGATCAGGGTGATCGCCGTCCAAGCCGCACAACAACAAGCTGAGCGAAGCGGGCTGCAAGTCGAACGCCCTACGAAATGTCGGTAGCTCTTCGTCGCATGTATTAGACGATTGCAATGGTAGAGCATGAAGCACACTGTCGATGCCGAGGTCGTTTCCCTCCAAGAGCGCCTCAGGGCTGGTGACCGTCGACCAACCGTATCGACCCGCACGACCGCGAAGCTCCGTCTCGAGTGCATCAGCGAGCGCAGGCAGTCGATTATCCATTGGAAGTGGCTCCCTTAAGCGCACGGCGCAAGCTCTCGACGCGACGATCATTCATCCGGCTAAGGACTTCGGAAAGATGCTTCTTGACTGCATCGGTGCCTTTCGCAAGTGCAGCAACAAATGTCGGGCTCGCAGTCAAGACCGGAGGTGGTAGGCCCGGATGGCGGAAGTTCTGTGCGGCATTGTCGGAAGCGTGGAACGGAACTGTGTCCTCAACCGCCAGATCGAAAATTTCGATCGCTGACGCTTCGATGACACCAAGAATGGCAATTCCGGCCTCCGGCGCGAGCATAGCTCCGGTGGCATCTGCCACGCGGCATGGCTTCCGGTCCTCTGGATGTGAGGCAGACGCAAGAGCGACCACGTGGGCACCTACACCACCGAACCGCAAATTTGTAATGGATCCGGTGGCTCCGATTTCAGATGATACGCCGCCCTCGTCAAACGCGGTCGCTATAGCCACTGCCACAATGGTTGCGCGGGCGAGCTCCTCCACAATTGAGAAACCGACCCGAGCGGATCTGTCGAAGCCCTTGCGTCCCCATTCCTCTACAGTCGCTAGCATGGCGCGTAGGAAGCTGGCGCGCCGGCTTGGATCTGCATCCAAGCAGGAATGCCATGCCGTCCAGATAGATTGCATCTTTGGTTGCAGGTCTGCGGCGATATTTCTTTCAACCAGATGCCTGCTGACGGCATCCACGTAACCGGACCACACTCGCCTGTCCATGGCTTCATTGAGTAGGGCCGCGAACGTGGGGGTGTCTATTTCGCAGCAGGGCAAGTGAGCAGGTCGACTCATTGGTGACGCTTGCCATGCGCATTGTGGCTGCGTCGGGCTCTTCCCAAGTGTCCCGCCGCACAGCAGCGCAGCGTGATTGGTCCACCCGACCGCATCATTGGTCGCGCTTTCTAGCGCGACACCTTGGACTCTGTGAAGTGCTAGTCGCACGAGGGCAGAACTAACAGCCTCTCCCGAAAATGGTGGGGCACCGACCTGCACACGTCCTGAGCCCAACTCCCATGCGATTTCTACAAGCCGATCGTGCGCGAGAGGACCATGGCTTGCCCACGTTACGTTTACTTGGTCGCGAGAGAGATGGATCCACAGGGGACGGGCGGGATCACGCTTAGCAACACGGTCAACAACGTTGTTGTACAGAAGCCCAGCGTCGACGACGATAGTCGCGTCTGGGTTCTTGATGAACCAGGAATGAATCTCTCCGAAGATGTCATCGGCATTCAAAAAGAACTCCCGCAGGTGACCGCAAGCACGAGAGCGGAGCGCATCTTCCATACCGAGTTCCTGCACGTGCAATTGCTGTAGGGTTGCGAGGATCGCTCCTGTGTCCGCACCCTTCGGGTGCCTTTGAGTAATGAACTGGAGTGCACGATTATTCTTTTCTCGCTGTGCGAAGAGCGTTGCATCGATTCCAGGTGTCCTGGCCTGATTACAGAGTTCTCCGAGGTCTCTGAGGTTGAACAAAGCTTTGGAGTCAGCTTTAGAGTCGGGCATGACGGGCACAAAAGCCGCGACCCCAAGGATATAGTTGGTATCTTGCAAGCCAGACGAAAACATAGGCGTCAATAGCTCGGATGCTTCACTTACTGTGAGCTTCTGCTTTACGCGCTTCACCTGCCATCGGTCCGTTCGACCGATGTGTACCACCTCAATGTCATCCCAACGTTCCTCATCGGCGCATTCGACACGGACCTTGAGTGCACCGTTCCTGGCTCTTTCGTACTCGCCGATGAGCTCGGCTGAAAGCTCTGCGGCCTTCATCAGGCCGTATCGGTCGCCGCGCATTAGATTTGTCTTCCTTGTACCCATTTCGGACGACGTTCCTGTGTAGTCTCTAATCGATGATCTAAGATCGTTCCCTCAGCAATACTATCGAGCTGGTGATCCCTCCCCAGGGAGCGTGCTGCGCCGAGTCGCGCAGTAGGGCAGATCGATCTAGCCTCAAATGAACTCAATGCTCTTAATGTCGGGCTGTCGGCGAAGCCAAAAACTATGCGGACTACGTGAACAGCTGACTCCAGAACCCATTCGTCATTGTCCTATCCCCCTTAATTCGGGTTCGGTTGCCATTCTAGTCTCTCAAGCAGCTTGTTGAATTGCTGCTCGATCGCCTGCTGGCCGATCTTCAATGCATCCAGGCGTCCCTTGAGCTCGCCGATCTGCGCCTCATAGCTGGCGGCGCGCTCGGCGCTCAGTGCGTTGGCCTCACGTAGCGCCTGCTCGGCGCGCTCGAGCTTCACCACGGAGGCCTGCAGGTCTGCCGCCAACGCTTCAGCGCGCGACTCACTCTGTGCCGTGCGGGCTTGCCATTCCTGCAGTGCCCCCTGCTGGGACTGCAGGCGCGCTTCCAGCTGGGTCTTCGCCAGCAAGGTCTCGCGCAGTTGGTCCTGCAGCAGCGTGCGCTCCTCGGAAGCTACGCGCAGCTCACCCGCGTGACGCGTTCCCAGGGCCTCGATGGCCAGCGCGTGAGCTGCCTGGGCTGACTCGAGGGCGCGTCGCTGCTCAACGAGCAGGGCCTCCCGCTCCTGCCGGCGCTCCTCTGTCGCGCGTGCCTGGGCGTGCTCGAGTTCGAGCGCCTGCGTTCGAGCGTGG
>Ga0315912_10000766_pt1 | contig 48652 bp, 43 predicted proteins | sample VfabasoilMG_FD_204469 | JGI IMG/M metagenome (GOLD analysis project Ga0315912, IMG submission 204469) | Garden soil microbial communities collected in Santa Monica, California, United States - V. faba soil | ecosystem: Environmental > Terrestrial > Soil > Garden | place: USA: California... | reverse complement strand
CAGCGGCCGAGTTTAAATCAATAGGCCCGAACCTTGAACCAATCGTGTTGAAAGGAATATCCATTTCGAAAAACGATCCCACTATTACCGGTTCAAAGAATTCATGGATAAAATCTCCGGTAAAAATGGCAAACGATATTATTAAGCAGGCCGGCCTTGTCAGGATTACGGCCGATGATCTATTCTACCGGTTTTCGGTGAACTAAGTGAGCTACAAAAAAATTGACTACAACATTTAACCAACAATCAATATGAAAACAGTTGCAATGAAAGGTATGAAAGGAAAGATTGCTTCCCTCTTGCTGAAAGCTATTTTCTTGACTGCAATATTAACAGCCATCGCCTTGGCAATTCTGGCGGATACGATCTATAACCATTAATGGGTTGCAGGAAGGAACCCAATAAATAAACTATTAGTAAACCTCAAACTAAAAACAAAATGAGAAAAAACTTATACCAGGAAAAAGGAAATTCAGCCAATGGCGGTTCCATTTCAAAAATCGCTACAGAAGAGAAAAGCGATGAGCAAATGTTAAAAATGATTGACCTCCAGGGCCAGGTTGACGCGATCAGCAAGTCGCAAGCGGTAATAGAATTTAACCTGGATGGCACAATCATTACAGCCAACGACAATTTTCTTACGGCAATGGGTTACTCCCTCAAAGAAATCAAGGGAGAGCATCACAGCATGTTTGTTGAGCATACTTATGGAAAAAGCGCTGCCTACAAAGAATTCTGGAACAAGCTAAATCGAGGCGAGTATGTTACTGGTGAGTTTAAAAGAATTGGAAAAGGTGGTAATGAGGTTTGGATCCAGGCATCCTACAGCCCGATTCTTGATTTAAGCGGCAAGCCATTTAAAGTGGTTAAATATGCTATTGATGTAACAGAGCAAAAGATACAGAATGCAGACTTTTCGGGACAGGTTAGTGCCATCGGCAAATCGCTGGCCGTTATTGAATTTAGTATGGATGGCACCATTATAAATGCCAACGATAATTTTCTCAATACCATGAGCTATACCATGGGCGAAATCAAGGGCAAACACCATAGCATATTTGTTGACGATGCGTACGCACGAAGTGCTGCCTACAAAGAATTCTGGGCGAAGCTTAACCGGGGTGAATACCTGTCTGATGAATTTAAACGGTTTGGAAAAGGAGGGAAAGAAATTTGGATACAAGCATCGTACAATCCCATTTTAGACCTGAACGGCAAACCATTTAAAGTAGTGAAGTATGCCACAAATATTACGGAGCAAAAAATCAGGAACATTGATTTTCAGGGTCAGCTTGATGCCATTGGCAGATCGAACGCAGTTATTTCATTTAATATGGATGGAACCATTATCGATGCCAATGAAAACTTCCTTAAAACCCTGGGCTACTCGCTTCATGAAGTAAAGGGCAAACATCATCGCATGTTCGTGGAAAGCGAATACTCACGGAGTGCTGACTATAGAAATTTCTGGGAAACCTTGAACAGGGGAGAATATTTTGTTGGCACCTATACGCGCGTTAATAAAAACGGTCAGGAAATTTTTATTCAGGCTTCCTACAATCCAATAAAAGATGCCGATGGCAAACCTTACAAAGTTGTGAAATATGCATTGGATATGACGGAGGTAATCCGCGTCATTAAGGCCATGGCAAAAGGCGATTTGAGCCTGCGTTGTAATACAGCCGTTGACAATGGCGGCCTTACAGCGGAGGTGAACAGAACCCTCGACAACTTAAATAGTGTGTTGGCCAACATCAGCCAGGGATCGGATGTAGTTGCCAAGTCTTCTGACCTGCTTCAGAAAAAAACCGATGACATGAAGCGCAACACCAACGAAGTGGCTTCCGCTATATCGCAAATGGCAAAAGGCGCTCAAGATCAAGCATCTAAAACCGATGAGTCCTCCAAACTCATCAATCATGTAATGACTTCATCCAACGACATGGAGAAGAAGGCCAACTTCATTAACAAGACAGCGGAGAAGGGTTTGGAAAGCTCTAACCAGGGAATGAAAACAGTTAAGATACTGGTCAACAACATGAATGGAATAAAAGATTCAGCAGGGCAAACTTCAAAATCCATCAGTGTATTAACACAGCGCACGGAAGAAATTGGCCGAACGCTTAACGTGATTACCGATATCGCGAGCCAAACAAATTTACTGGCGCTGAACGCGGCCATTGAGGCAGCTCGTGCCGGTGATGCGGGAAGAGGCTTTGCCGTGGTTGCTGAAGAGATCCGAAAACTGGCCGAAGACTCCCGAAAATCAGCAGTGGAAATTGAAAAAATTATTGGAGATGTTCAGAAGGACACCTTGGCAGCAGGTAAAGCAATTGAGACGATGGAGTCCAGTGTGAAGGAAGGCAATAAATCGAGCAACGAAGCCGAGATTATTTTTCAGGAGATCGCCAAGTCCAGCGAAGAAACATTTGGTGCATCTAAGGAGATACAGGCCGCAACCATTACACAAAAAGAATCCATCGGCACAGTAGTGAAAAACTTTGAACAAATCGTGGTGGTTTCTGAGGAGACCGCGGCAGGCACACAGCAAGTGGCCAGCTCGAGCCAGCAAATGAGCACGGGCATGCTTGAAATTGCCAAAGCCGGAGACGAGTTGTCGGCAGTTGCTGCAGAACTGCAAGCCGGCATTCAGCAGTTCAAATTGAAAAAATAAAGTTGATTCACACGTTGGCGCGATTGTGCGCGGCAGCGTGTGACTCTTTCAATCCACTTTAACGAAACACTATATGTCAGAAAAAATACAAGTTCCCGAAAAATCGAATGGCGCTTCCAGTCATCGCACCCTTCAAATTGTGGTTTTTAAGTTGGGCAATGAAGAGTATGGATTGCACATTGATCAAATCAAAGAAGTGGTAATTACCCCAACCATTACACGCATGCCACAGACTCCATCATACGTGAAGGGTGTTGCTAATATTCGCGGTAACGTAATAGCCATTTTTGATTTGGAAGATCGTTTTAACCTGGCGCGAACCATCGAAAGTAAAGGCAGCAAGTATACCCTGGTGGTGGAAAGTGAAGATGTGAAGCTAGGATTGCTGGTGAACGAAGTACCGAACACGGTATCAGTAAATACAACCGATCTGGATGAAACCGTTGGCATTATTAACGATGCGAATTCGGAATCGAATTACATCAAGGGCATCATTAAATCTGCTGATCGGCTTATTATCCTGATCGACATTTTTAAAGTGATCGACCAGGAGATGACGCATTCAATAAAAAAAGCAGCCCTTGCCGCATGATTGACTACACCCTAAATATTGGTGATGTTGTTACTTCACCACGTCAGGCAAGTTATACTTGTTATGGATTGGGTTCGTGCATCGGGCTTTTTCTGCACGATCGCCTGACAGGCCTCTCCGGGGGAGCACACATATTGTTGCCCGAAAGTGAATCCGGTGTTTCCTCATTCTCCAAATTTTATAATGTGGTATCCGCGCTGGATGAAATGCTGGCCCAGTTTACGAACCAGGGCAGCACGCTGGAAGCTCTGCGCGCCAAAATTGTTGGCGGTGCCAATGTGATTGGTGTAAACATGCTTACCGGTGAACGAAATGTGAAATCGGTAGTGCGGCAATTAGTAGCGAGAAAAATTTTTGTTGCTGCGCTGGAGGTAGGCGGACGGTATAGCCGCACGGCAAAATTTGAAAGCACAACGGGCAATCTGATAGTCCGTATTTCTGAAACCAATGAATCTAAAATTCTTTAACTTAAAAATTATAACCATGGCAAAGAGTGTATTAATTGTTGATGATTCCCTTTACATGCGCACCTTAATTAAAGATGCCCTTGAATCGGACGGCTATAGTGTGGTAGGCCAGGCGGCAAATGGCGAAGAGGCAATTGATCTGGCCTTCGAGCTTCAACCTGACTTGATTACGTTGGACAACATTCTCCCCGATATGATCGGCACCGATATTCTGAAAGTTTACCAGGAAGAGGGACTGAAGTCCAAGGTGGTAATGATCAGCGCAGTCGGGCAGGAGTCGGTGGTGAATGAAGGTTTACGGTTGGGCGCCAGAGCCTACATCGTAAAACCATTTACCAACGACCAATTGGTAAGCGCAATGGGCAAAGCGTAATCCCTTCTTAACCATCTCACCCATGCCATCCGGTAGAATTCGAACGATTCTAATTGATGACTCTGCCTTCATGAGGAAAGTGATCAGCGATATCATCAGCAGTGATGAATCGATTGAATTAGTAGGCGTGGCCAGAAACGGGCAGCAGGGCAGTGAAATGGCCATGCAACTCAAGCCCGATGTGGTGATTACCGATATGGTAATGCCTGATTTTGACGGATTGTATGTGGTGAACTCCGTTATGGATAAGCTACCCACACCGATCATACTACTGAGCTCATTGGATAAAACTGATTCCCGTATTTTCGATGCCCTTCAACATGGCGCTTTTGATTTTATTGATAAGCCCGTTGACTTAGATACTGTTCGCATTCGCGATTATCGCCTCCTGCAATTAATTAAAGAAGCTGCCCGCACCGACATCAGTTTATTGAAGGCCAAGCAGCTTGCCTTTAAAAATGTTCACTCACATAGTTTTGAATCGCCTCTAAACTATGAGATCGTAGTCGTTGGCTCTTCTACCGGTGGCCCAAGTGCAGTAGAGATGATTATTAATAATCTCCCGAATAATTTAAAAATCCCGGTAGTTATTGTTCAGCACATGCCCGTGCGATTTTTGGAAACCTTCGCACAACGATTGAACGAGCAAAGCCCGATACCTGTGCATATTCCCCGAAAGGGTGAATTGGTGAAGGGAGGAAATATTTATGTAGCTCCGGGCGATACCAATCTGCGAATCGAACATAATATTTTATCGGGTGCACCCATGTTCACATTTACCGATAGAAAATATCCGGAATTCAATTTTCCCTCTGTGGATTGTTTGTTTGAATCTGTAGCAGAAACCTATGGGGGCAATTGCATAGCAGTTATTTTAACTGGCATGGGCAAAGATGGTGTAATGGGAATGACCAAAATAAAAGATCGAGGCGGCTTTACCATTGCCCAGGATGAGGAGTCATCCGTGGTTTATGGAATGCCAAAAGTTGCCTGGGAATCTGGTGCCGTGAAGCAAGTAGTGAAACTGAAACAAATTCCCGGGTTTATTGTGAGTTGTTTGTAAGCGTAGGCGAAAAATGGCAACACTATGAAAAACAAAGAAGACGAATACAAAGAAATATTTTTGGCCGAAGCGCTTGACAACTCTGAGGAGATCAATCGGTTATTGACCAATCTTGAAAAAAACCTCTCCGACAAAAATACAATTCATGCCTTGTTTCGCATCACCCACACCCTGAAGGGTAATGCCGCGGGAATGGGCTTCACTGGCATTGCCGAGATGGCGCATGTGCTGGAAGATTTATTTGGCGAAGTGAGGGACGGTCGCATTTTACTTGAACCCGAACTTTTTTCATCGGTTTTTAAAGCGGTGGATGTTTTGGGTGGTTTGATAAATGCCATCCGCGATAATTCGGAGGTAAGATATAAGGGCATAAAAACAAAGCTTGAAGTATTGATCAAGCGGGCTAAAGAACAACCCGTTTCAAAACATAATGCTTCCGGAAGTGAACTGTCCACTCCGGAAGAAAGTCCCTTCGACTTGGAGCGCGTGCTACCCGTACAGGCCTCAGTGCCAACCGATGAGGCTGATTCTCCAAGCGAAGCGGACAACAAAATTTCTTTTTCCGATTTAGTGCAAGTGCCGGTTCGCAAGCTGGACAATCTTTTAAACCTGGTGGGCGAACTTATTATTGAAAAAGATAGGATCCTGGCATCGCAATCCGGGGGATTGCATGCCTCCAATGAATATGCCCGCCTGAGCAGGATCAGCTCAGACTTGCAATACTCGGTTATGGACGTAAGGCTGGTGCAGGTTGGTTTTCTCTTCAATAAATTTCATCGTGTTGTGCGCGATGCTGCTTCGTTGGAAAAGAAAACAGTGGTGTTGAAGCTCGAAGGCACCGATACGGAAATTGACCGTAATGTTTTGCAGGTGATAAGCGATTCACTCATCCACATCATCCGCAATTGTGTTGGCCACGGTATTGAATCCCCCGAAGAAAGGTTAAGCGTTGGCAAGTCTGCCGATGGTGAAATATCCCTAAGCGCAAGAACTGAAACAGATGCGGTGCTGATAGAAATAAGTGATGACGGTAAAGGGTTGAACTACGAGAAGATCAAGAGCAAGGCCATTGCCAAAAAAATGATTACAGCCGAAGAAGCTGAGAAGCTATCCAAAGAAGATTTAAGTATGTTGATCTTTGAACCAGGGTTTTCTACCATGGACCAGGTTACCGCCATCTCTGGACGAGGTGTGGGCATGGATGTAGTGAAGAAAACTCTCGATTCCATTGGAGGAACGATCCGCGTGGCCAGCACAGAAGGTAAAGGAACGGTCATTCAACTTACCCTTCCATCTTCTATGGCTGTCAAGTCTTCCCTCTTGTTTGAATTAGAGCAGGAAGTCTACGCCATTCCATTGGCCTACACTGAGTCGGTTATTTCGTTGTATAAGACCGATATTCACATGGCTGGCGGAGGTTTGGTGGCCACTCATCTCAATAAAAATATTGCCATTGTTTTTTTGAAAGACGTGTTCGATCAGCAGGTGGATCACACCGGCTACAGCACCAATGTTTTGCAAAACACGTTTGCTAAAATTCACCCGGAGGAAAAATTGGACATTGTAGTAGTAAGCTTCAATAACCGCACGGTCGGGTTTGTGGTAGACAAGCTGCTTCAGCAGAAAGAAATTGTAGAAAAGCCCCTTATGAAACCGGTTGACCGGATAAAATTTATCAGCGGGTTTACCATACTGGGCAGTGGCAATGTGTGCCTGGTATTAAACGTGCCCTATTTGCTGAGTTTTATTTTTAGCCTTTCTGTGCAGGGCAAAACTTCCAAAACTTTTAATCTAAACTAAGCCTTATGGAACAGCGAAGTCAGGAGAATTATTTAATTCATGTGTTGAATTCCGGGTTTGAAAGAGCGGCCGCTTCATTCTCTAAACTCATTAATCGTTCGGTCCGGATTGTGAACACACAGTCCTTGGTGCTCCGCCACAACGATCATTTTTCTTACATATCCGAAGAGCAGGGCGACTTGCACATTTTAGTAACCCAGATAATTGGAGACGTCTCAGGAAAAAGTTACCTGGTTTTTAACCACGATGAGTGCGCAGAAATTTTCAGGGCACTGAATTCAAATCCATCAGCAGCGCTGCAAGATGCTTTTTTACTGGAGATCGACAATATTATTTCAGCTTCCGTAATTGCCGAACTATCCAACGCCCTGGGATTGGAAATTTATGGTGACGTTCCCCAATTATTAAAAATCCAGGGGCAGGACCTTCAGGAATTTATGCGCAAGGAAGTTTCGAAAGATGGTCCATCGAGTGTAATCTTTTCCAATGCCATGTTTCAATTTGATAGCAAGGATCGGGTGCATCCGCAATTTATCTGGAAAATGAGCAGTCGAATATTTGAATTTATCCCTGTTGACAAAGTAACTGCACTATCCGCATGAAAGATAGATTGATTTTACTCTACTTACTTTTTTGTGCAGCACTGGCTGGCGTTGCGATCATGAGCGTGATGGGTGGCAATGCATGGATAATTTTGCTTTTGATCGCAGCCACTTCGGTTTTCGCATTTGTAATTTTTAATAGTTGGATGTTGTACATAAGCCAACTGGTAAAACAGTCGAACCAAACATTAAATCAGGAAACAGGAAAAATATTCTGGTTTTCATTTTCGAATATTGAGCAGCTGGAGAAAAACCAAAAACAAATAGCGCTCAAATTCGAGGTTTCAGCGGAGCTGATCTCCAATCTCGCCCACCCGGAACGAGTGGGCAAAAGAGCTGATTTAATTGCGAATGATCCCATCGGCAAAGCCTTGCAAAGCGCAAGAACTGAAATGCTTAAACTAAGGGATGATGATGAAAAGCAAGCCTGGATTTCGAATGGATTGACCCACATGGGAAAAGTGATGCGCAACCGGGCAGAAAAGAAGGAATACTGTTTTCAGATTGTGAGCAGCCTGGTTAAATACCTGGGTGCCAACCAGGGCGGCTTATATATAGAGTATGAAGATGGTGACGGGCGCTACCTGGAGTTGTCGGGCTGCTATGCCTACGAAAAACGAAAACACCTTGAAGGTAAAATTATTGAAGGCCAGGGGTTGCTGGGTCAGTGCATGTTGGAAAAGGAATTTGTTTTCATGACCGATGTGCCTCAGGATTATGTAAAAATTACTTCAGGCCTCGGTTATGCCACTCCCCGGAATTTGGTTGTTGCTCCGCTCATATTCAATCGCGGATTTTATGGAGTTATCGAACTGGCGTTTTTCCAAGTCATGCCTCCACATCACGTAGAGTTTCTGAAACGCGTATGCGAAAATATTGCATCGGAAATTGCCAGCCTCAACCAAATTACGAATACCCAGCAGTTATTGGAAGAATCGCATACGTTAACCCAGGAATTGCAGAGCCATGAAGAGGAGATGAGACAAAACATGGAAGAATTGGCCGCCACCCAGGAGGAGATGGCTCGCAAGCAGGCCGAACTGAATAGCTACCTCGCAGGCATTAACAATACTATCGCCTCAGCCGAATTTGATTTGACGGGAAGATTTAAAAATGCCAACGACATTTTCCTAAAGGTGATGGGATACGCAGAGAAAGACCTGCTGGGCAAATGTTTCGATCATTTTATGGGCGATGACTCACACGTGGTAATGATGTGGGAAAACCTGAAGTTGGGCAAATTCTTTTCCGGGGAGTTTAAGATGAAAGACAAAGCAGGAAAGGATTTACGGTTGACCGGAACATTCAATCCAATAAGCGTAGGTGGAAGCAGGCCGGAAAAAATTATGATGTTTGCCCAGTTTACCACACAGGAGAAAGAGAAAGTGAATGAACTGAACGGAATGGTAATGGCATTGAAATCCACACTTCCGGTTATTGAATTCAATGATCAATTCGTGTGCAAAACAGCCAACGAGAAAGCGCTGAAAATTTTTGGGATGTCGCGCGTGGAATTGCGCTTCAAAACCATTCTTGATTTCATCCCTCACTTCTACCATACAGCCTGGAAAGAAAAGCAGTTTCAAATTTTGGAAGAAGGCTTCTTGAATACCGAGCTGCCTTTTGTTACGGCCACGGAGGCATTGAACATGGAAGTAAGTTTTTCAGTCACCAAAAACCTGGAAGGAAAAGTATCGAAGGTAATTGTAATTTTTGTTCGGGAGGTTCCTGAAATGGTACCCCTGTTCGCAACGATGTAGAATTAAAATCATGCACGATGTAACGGAGGCAGAGATGAATTCATTCACTCAAAGTATTCTGGTTCGATATGGTATTGACTTTACCTGCTATGAACCGAAATCGCTCAGGCGTAGAATTATCAGAGTAATGAACTTGTTCAATATTCCGTCCATTCACGATCTGTGGGTGCAGTTTCTTCACGATGCTAAGTTCATCCAGATTTTTATGAACGAGATCAGCGTGGGCATGACCTCCATGTTTCGCGATCCACAACTTTGGAGAAGTTTGAAGTCGACATTGAACGATAACTTCAAAAATGCATCATCGCTTTCTATATGGCATGCCGGCTGTTCAACAGGTGAAGAAGTTTACAGCATGGGCATTTTACTTTCAGAAACACACTTACAAACCAAAGCCAAGGCCCTGGCTACCGACATCAATCAGGCATCCATAAAGGAAGCACAGGAAGGTTCGTATCATAAAATAAAAATGATAGAGAATGAATCGAACTACCGCGAGTTCAATAATTTTCACCAATTCGGAAATTATTATAGTTCGGATGGAAAACATGTAACCATGAGCCACGACCTGATCAAACACGTAACGTTTCAATACCATAACCTCACCTCCGATCCTTTCCCGGGCAGCTTCGATATTATCTTCTGCCGAAATGTGATGATCTATTTCGATAACCCTGCTAAGCAGAAGCTGGTGGAGAAATTTTATAATGCGCTCAATCCCGGTGGTTATTTCATCATCGGTTATTTTGACACCCTGATCAATTTAATTGACAATAAAAAGTTTATCCCGGGAGATAGCGAATCCAGGATATTCAAAAAAAATTAACACTATGGATGACGTTTTAAAAAAGAAAATCAACCTGCTTGTTCACCTGGCACATGCCGATGGGCATTTTCATGCTACCGAAAAAAAGTTTTTACAGAAATTATTGCAGGACAACGGAGTTAAAAAATTTGAAATGAGAAAGTCCAGCGATATGAGAGAAATAGACGTATCGTCTATTTATGAAAAAGAGGAGCTATTGTATCGGGCTCTTCAGCTCATTAAAGCCGATGGCGAAGTTCACCCCGATGAAGTGGCCTATTGCAAAGCACTGGCTATTAAACTTAAATTCCTACCATCGTTGATAGACGAGTACATCAAAAATGATTTGCCCGCCCTGGAGTTGTTTATGATCGAGGCTTCCGGGTTTAGAAATAAATAATTTTAGCCTTTCAGCTTATTCGTTGTCGAATCCGGAAAAACCACAACGGGTTTAAATTTTTTCGCCTCCTCCCAATCCATCATACAGTAAGAGAGCACAATCACGTGATCGTCCACTCTAAATTTTAATGCCGCTGGCCCATTCAGGCAAATCACCCCTGTGCCACGTTCGCCCTTTATTACGTACGTTATAATCCTGTCGCCACTACGGTAATTCAGCACATGCACCTGCTCGTTTTCTATCAGGTTGGCGGCATCCATCAGGTTTTCGTCAATTGTAATGCTGCCGATATAATCAATATTGGCTTCTGTTACCCTCGCCCTGTGGATTTTCGATTTTAATATAGGGATGGTCATTCAATTCGTGTTTTGGGTTTGCAAAAGTAAAGAATTTGTCGATGCCCAATGTTGGATGTTGTATGAAATACAATCCCCTATTTCATTGGACACCGAACATCGTACATCCGCCATCCTCCCTATATTTGCACCCTAATTTTTGAACATGAGCATGATTAAAATTACCCTGCCCGATGGAAGCGTTCGTGAGTTTCCTGCAGGGGTTACCGGAATGGAGATCGCGAAAAGCATCAGCGAAGGTCTCGCGCGAAACTCCCTGAGCATTGAAGTGAATGGAGAGAATTGGGATTTAAACCGCCCGATCGAAAAAGATTCTTCCATAAAAATATTCACCTGGAACGATGCCGGTGGAAAATATTCATTCTGGCATTCGTCTGCACACTTGTTGGCCGAAGCGCTGGAAGCGCTTTATCCGGGCGTGAAGTTTGGTATAGGGCCGCCCATTGAAAATGGTTTTTACTACGATGTCGATTTAGGCGACAAAGTTTTGGGCGATGAAGGCGTGGCCGCGTTAGAAAAGAAAATGCTTGAGTTGGCGAAAATTGGCAGCACCTTCACCAGGCGAAGTGTTTCTAAAAAAGAAGCGCTTGAATATTTTTCAACCAAAGCCGATCCCTACAAACTCGAACTGATCGATGGTTTAGCCGATGGGTCCATCACGTTTTATCAACAAGGCAATTTTGTTGACTTGTGCCGCGGACCCCACATTCCGAACACCGGTTTTATCAAAGCAATAAAAATATTGAACATCGCGGGCGCCTACTGGCGTGGCAATGAGAAAAACAAAATGCTCACGCGCATTTATGGAATCACCTTCCCTAAGCAAAAAGAGCTCGATGATTATTTAAAAATGTTGGAGGAGGCGAAAAAGCGCGACCACCGTAAACTCGGAAAGGAGTTGGAGCTATTTGCATTCTCCGAAAAAGTGGGAATGGGTTTACCCTTATGGTTGCCGAAAGGAACCGCCTTGCGCGAACGCCTGGAGCAATTCATGAGAAGGGCGCAGGTGAAGGCCGGCTACGATCCGGTAGTAACGCCTCATATCGGCAGCAAGCAACTGTATGTCACTTCGGGTCACTACGAAAAGTATGGCAAGGATTCTTTTCAACCCATCCACACGCCCGATGAGAACGAAGAGTTTTTGCTGAAGCCCATGAACTGCCCACATCATTGTGAGATCTATAAAGTTCGTCCCCGCTCCTATAAAGAGTTGCCCATACGCTACGCTGAATTTGGAACCGTGTATCGCTATGAAATGAGTGGAGAGTTGCATGGGTTGACACGCGTGCGCGGCTTTACGCAAGACGATGCCCACATTTTCTGCCGGCCCGACCAGGTGAAAGATGAATTCAAAAAAGTAATTGACCTCGTGCTTTTTGTTTTCAAGGCCTTGGGTTTTGAAAACTATACCGCGCAGGTTTCTCTCCGCGATAAAGCCAACAAGGAAAAATACATTGGCAAAGATGAGTTGTGGGATAAAGCAGAGCGCGAAATACAGGAAGCGGCCGATGAGAAAGGCCTAAAGACAGTTGCCGTGGAAGGTGAAGCCGCCTTCTATGGCCCCAAGCTTGATTTCATGGTGCGCGATGCCCTGAACCGAAGCTGGCAGTTGGGAACCATCCAGGTAGATTACAATCTGCCCGAACGTTTTGAATTGGAATACATTGGTGCAGACAATCAACGCCACCGCCCCGTAATGATTCACCGTGCGCCCTTTGGTTCGCTTGAGCGCTTTGTGGCCGTATTGATAGAACACTGCGGTGGAAATTTCCCGCTGTGGCTCTCCCCCGAACAAGTAGCAGTGTTGCCTATTTCTGAACGTTTCAACGATTACGCTCAACGCGTTATTGATGCACTGAAACTGAAAGACATCCGTGGATTCTTAGACGACCGCGATGAAAAAATTGGTCGCAAAATTCGCGATGCCGAAGTTACGAAGGTTCCTTACATGCTTATTGTGGGCGAGAAAGAGGCAGCCGAAAATAAAGTGGCCGTGCGCAAACATGGCGCGGGCGATCAGGGGGTAATGGGCCTGGACGAGTTTGCAGCGAAGTTTGCCGAAGAGTGCGCAGTGCCGGCTTAGTGTTTCTTGAAGGCAGTTAGTTGAAAGGCTTGGGCGTGCCCGTGTGGCTCAATTTACCGTCATGTCGACCCCGACTTATCGGGGGAGACATCCCTGACATGAAGATATAGTCACGATCATTTAATAGTCAGTAACCCTGGTCTATTTATGTGATTTGACCATTGGGCTTGTAAGTCATTAACAAATGAAGATCGCATCCTATAAGTTGGTCGTTCAAAAATCTTTTCAATTGTTTCGACCTTAAAGGATTTGGAATATCGAAAATCAAACAGCAGAAAATATTCGCCATCAAGTAATTCAAATACTGGACTTTCTTTATAGATAAAGGCTTGCGGTGTTTTTATCTTGCCTCGATGTGCACCTTTTAATAAAATGCCCGTCAAAAGTCTCACATACCCCTTTCTTTGAGAATAGTCACATGAAGGAGTTAGATCAATCCAGACCCTTTTGATTTCGTCTGCCAATACTTCTTTAACATTCTCCTTATTAAATGAAGCTACAATAATTTCTTCAACAGTTTTTTCATCAACCATTTCGGTTAAATATATATTGCCCGGGTGGTAATGATTAAGCTTATGTGACTTTAGTACATGAAGTTTTGTATTTATGGAAATTAAGTTTTTTGGAGTAATGGAGCCTGAGCCTCTTGATGTAATTTCTAGGTTCAAATTACCGACTTGACTACTTATTTCCTTTTCAACAAAATCGATTAAAGCTGAGTTGATAGCTTCTAAAGCTAAGCGAAGCTTACTGTGATCCTTTAGATCTGAAATGGCATCACCAGCACTCGCAGCTGCAATCTTATGAAAGAATGCACGTGTCTTTAAATCCCAATGCTCATCAATTTCAAAAATTCTAACAAAACTATTAACAACATCACCGCTTGATTTATTAACAAGAGCCTCCCAAAGCAGAAATGCATTGAAGCTCTCAAATGGCTTAAGAACGGTTTTGAGATTCTCCCGAATAATCGCAACTATATCTGCTTTTGGATTTTTGATTTGTGTTTTATCGAGACTACACTTAAAAACTGGCTTGTAATCAGAGAAGCCATTGTTAAATTCATTCTCCAAGTACTGGTACAGCTGATCCTCATGATTACTCCAAATTACAAGCACATATGGCGTCTTCGGTTTAATAATTCTAATGATTCGCTCTTGCACAAATCTTACCTTAGTCTTCGGGTCAGTGCCGTTGCTCAACCCTAAATCCAAATCCAAAAACAAAAGTCGGATATTTTCAAGGGGCTTATCAATTTCTGGTAAATCAACTCCCTCTCTGTCCGAAAAAAAAAGGAATGGCATCCTCTCCTTAGTGAGGGCTAACAATAGGTACTTGATTTCGTCAGGTTGGTCATCAATGATTGCAACCTTGCCGTTATTCGGAAATATCATGGTACTTGCTTTTTGAATTTCAGAATTACTTTCGCTCCCTTTTTAAAATCATCAGGCAACTGATAGTCGCCTTCATCTGGAAACAACAGTTGTCCGTTATTTACCTTCAGAATCTGATTTGTTATGTGAAGTCCCAGCCCCATGCCATCATCTTTGGCTGTAATGAATGGTTTAATGATTTTTGATGTCGGCAAGGTAAAGCCACCACCATTGTCAGCTATAAGAACTGAAATATGATTCTCACTTTCTTCATAAATATTTATGTAGACTTTTTTCTCATACGTTTTACGAAGCTTTTTAAGGCGGTCAGCTTTTTTCTCCAGCCAATAAATAGAATTATCAAGAATGTTAAGAATAGCGCTTAAGAAGAATCTTCTTGAGCATTCAATTGAATCATTGCCTGAATAGTTTTCAAACTCACGCAAAATTTTGATGCCATGAAGTTTGACCCGGTAGTTAACATTCACGAGAGAGCCGCTCATTAAATTTTTAACCGAATAAGTCCCCTTGTCGTGCTGTTTTAATAAGTCGAGATAATTATTAACGGTTGACTGAATATCTTTAATTAAGTCAGCAACATTGGAAGAGAGTTCTTCAGTCTTAGCCGCGAGGACTAGTTCTTTTATCAATTTTTCAATTTCATGCACGCCTACTCCAAGAGTCAAACCAGCGCCTGCGCTTGTAAGAAGTATTTCGTTAATTTCATTGTAGTCTTTCTCAATGTCGTCAATGTACTCTATTACCTTATCCCTAACCCCATCCTCCTTAACATTTTGCTCAATATATGTCTTAAGTTCGTTAGTTAAATGGAGAACCGGCTCCTCATGCTTCTTTGCTCCGTACTGCTCTCTCAATTCAGCCTTATCAACTTGACGGAGCTTTTCAACAAGACCAATAACATAAATAATCGCAGTCTTAAAGTCATTATAGGCTTCATTCTCAACAAAGCCTTCTCTATTGGTTTTCTCAATTAAACTTGAACTTGCCTCACGTTTAAGATTTATTACAGACAGAATTATGTTGTTACTTATTCTTTTCGCAGGAACGTTTACACGTCTTAAGTCAAGACTAAGCCAATCATTACCTTTCTCTCCATACTCATTAATTCGAAGATTATCACGATAAACACGAATACCTCCGTTTTCATCAAGATACCTCTTAACCTGTCTCACCTGGCTTTCAGTAAGAAGTTCAAGTATTTTAAGGTCTCTATCAAAAATGTAGCCTTCAAACTCAACTTCACCGATGTCGTGTTTATCTAGATTTATAACAATTTTTTTCTTTTTATCTTCTGAGGATCTTACTTCAATTGTTTGATTATCCTGAACGAATTCATCGTCAATGGTTATTCTCTTAGATTCAACTTTCGCCATATCTGACCAAGGTGTAAACGAGTAATCAAATTCTGTTATTTGGCTACCCTTAATTTTTACTTTAAAGTGATAAAGTGAAAAGTCCTTAATACTATTCCAGTCAATCAAATCTTCTATCCACTCAGTCCTGTCAATCTCAAACTTTATGGTAAAATGATCAACCGTTTTAAATGGTGAAGACAAAGTAAAAATTGCCTTGTAGAGATCTCTTACCATTCGTCTGTCCCATTCTGTCCTAAGATCTGTTATTACTATTCTAGTCCCCTTTCTATCCCTCAAAAAATGTTTTGGAGTTCTTCCAACAATATCAAACTGAGCCTTTTCTAAGTACTTGTTTTTAGCGAATTCCCTCCAATCAATTTCAACTACATATTCATCTTTATCTTTTTGTCTGGTTATCAATTCAATTTTTTCACCTAGTTTATGGACTCCGAATCGACCAATTCCTTTTTCACCGATAGGAAGTCTATTATAAACACTTGATCTTGTCTTTGTCTTGTACAAGTTTTCTTTAAAGTCACTCCCTGGCTCTAACCATGCCCCACTTATTATTTGGTCATCCATACCAATTCCATCATCAATTATTTCAATCCTCCCACCGGTTTTGGAATCAACATTCTCCATTTTAATTGTCACATTACGGGCATCTGCGTCATAAGAATTTTTTATTAATTCGAGCATTGCAACGTTCTCATTCTTTATGAGTTGATCACCCAACTGAAGCAGGAGGCGAGCCCTAGGTTTAAAAACACCCTTGGATTTATATTCCATAAACTGAATCCTTGATTGATTTAGCAATAATAAAGGCCATTAAAGGAGGTACAGCATTACCAATTTGTTTGAATGCTGGTGTCCGAGTGGTACCTTTTTTAACCCCTTCGAAATAGTAATCATCTGAAAATGACTGCAACCTAGCGGCCTCGCGAACTGACAAAGAGCGGGTCTGATGGATATCGGGGTGGATATAGTAGTGTCCATCCTTGGCAATATGAGCCACAACCGTTTGAGTATGCTCTTCATTTTCCCCAACAACTTTAAATCGGTCTAGAAAAGAATCCCTATTTGAGTGTGTTTTTAGTTCCTCAGGTAAATCATTGTAGTTTAATCGCTCTTGCTCATTTGTCCATTTCTTTATTGCAATACGGTAAATCTTTTTGTCTTGTTCTGTATGGGGTCTGGCTACATGTTGAGTTAATACCTCAAGGCCATTTCTAATTTTACTTTCGCTTAAGTAGTTATTTGTTGATGTAGCATAGCTAGAAGACCTATCTACTCCACCTCCAGCTGCAATTTGAGGCAAGTCGGAAAGCAAGTCACTGACCTTCCCTTTAATAACCGAGGATACCACCTCAAGGTCAGGCACATTTAGCTCCTTTCCTTTTTCCCAACCAAGTATTATCACTCTCCTACGATTTTGCAAAACGCCATATTTATGCGCAACGACAGTGAATAGTTTCATCTCATATCCTTTTTTAAGAAAGAGCGCTCGCATATTTTTAAGATATGATCCGTTCTTAGCAGATTTTAGTCCAATAACATTTTCAAATAAGAACATTTTAGGCCTATACCGTTCAAGGTACTTTGCATAATGAACATATAGATAGTTACGATGATCCCCAACCATATTATTGATATCTCTTGCTCGTCCCGCAAGAGAATACGCCTGGCATGGCGGACCACCGATAATTAAATCGACTTTTCTTTTATTAAGAAGCTTCCCAATTCTTCTATGAATCGTTGGATTAGACTCTTTACTTATTGGCAGATTAATAACAGTGTCTAAAATCTCTGTCGGTACTTTCTCATAAAGTTTATCCCTATCGATCTCACCCTTCAAATAAGAAATGTAAGTATCAAACTTGCGATTTCCTTTCAGATAGTGATAGCAAAGTCTTGTTTTCAGAGTATAACATGCCGCTTTGTCCATTTCAACATGCGCCAAAGGCTCAAAGCCTGCCCTGATAAAGCCCTCTGATAGACCACCGGCACCCGCAAAAAGATCAATGAATGTTGGCTTACTCATGATCTCAAAAAATCTCTGTGATTGAAGAAATCCTTGAAAGAGATTTCAAGGCCATTCAAGATTTTCTCCAGACTATTGAGTGAGATATTTTTGCGACCACTCTCAACGTGGTTCATAAAAGTACGGTCTACATCCGAATTCCACGCAAGTTGCTCTTGTGTGAGACCTTTTTCCTTTCTGATTGCCTTGATTCTTTCAGCAATCATTTTTTGTATTGCCATAACTTAGCAATACTACTTACAGGTGACTTAAAGTACATCTGCTTTTAAGTCACATTAGGCCAAATCCTTAATGATTTGCCCTATTTAGTGAGTTTGAAAAAGAGGCTAAAGTTGCATTTACCGAAGTCGGTTTAAGTTCACATTCCCAAATCGTTAGGATTTTCCATCCAACCTTTTTTAGCAATGTGATAGCTGTCTGATCATTGCCCTTATTGGTGTTTATTTTATTCAACCACCAGTCAGTTCGGGTTTTAGGAACAACAAAATATTTACATTTATCATGGCCATGCCAGAAACAGCCGTGTATAAAAATCACCGTTTTGTATTTCGGCAGTACTATGTCTGGCTTGCCGGGTAGATTCTTTACATGAAGCCGAAAGCGGAAACCTTTCGAGAAAAGGAATTTTCTTACCAGAATCTCCGGCTTGGTGTTCTTGCCTTTGATCTGGCTCATGTTATAACTCCGTACTTCTGGCTCATGAACGTCCATGGTTAAAGTTAGAAACTTTGCGTGAGGGACTGAACGGCCCGCCCGAACGTACCGCGCATATTTTAATTCAGAAAATTTCAAGTCGTTCGGTACGGGCGGGCATGTTTGAGCCCGTCAAGGCTTGTGCGGCTGGGGCGAGTAGTGAAGGCCCGGCCCCCGTGGCAAACGGGGGACACGCCAAAAGCAATGGCATCGTTTACTGTCATGCCTGCCTGTCGGCAGACAGGCCGGACAGGAAGTGCAGTTGGCAAGTGTGCGTTCCGGCATCCCGTTGTAATGAAACCCACACGCGGTCGTGTTTCCCCATTGGGGGATACCGGCACACCTTCGCGCTTTCCCCTCACGGCCGGTATGACGGTTTAATTATTGAGTGTATTCCTTCGAACGATTAGACCAAGTCTGTAATTTCTTTTGGAGATCAGTATGGTGATTAAGGCAATCAGCAGCAGCGGAATCACCGCCAGGTTCACGGCCATCCAGCCGGAGTAATTCAGTATGCCACCCGCGGAAAAACTGGATAGGCTGATCATCCCAAAAACAATGAAGTCGTGAAAGGCCTGCGTCTTCTCTTTCTCCGCGGGCCGGTACGTTTTGCTGAGCAGCGCGGTGCCACCAATGAACATGAAATTCCAACCGATGCCCAGAAATATCAAGCCCGAAACAAAATGCAGAAAGTCGGTGCCGGTCAAGGCAAAGGAGACGTGCACACCTAAAATAAAGATGCCGCATAAAATAACATTGCGCGCACCAAAGCGGTCGATCAGCGAACCGGTAAAAAAGGATGGCACGAACATGCCCAGCACATGCCACTGAATAACCATGGCCGAGTCATCGTGCGTGTGCCCATGAGCCTGCATGGCGAGAGGCGTGGCCGTCATAACGATCACCATCACCGAGGAGCCCACAATAGAAGATATCAAAGCAGTGGCAATTGTTTTCTGGCCGATGATCTCCACCAGGGGGCGAGCTTGTTCATGAGCAACTGCACTTTCTCCGGACGGACGTTGTAATTTCAACATGAACATGACGATGAAGGCAACAATGCTCAGCGCGGTGATGGACAAATACGAATAAACAAAAGGGGTGCTCCCGATGTCTTGTGTGAACCGGGCCAGGTTAGGACCCGCGATGGCCGCGATAACCCCACCGGTGAGCACAAAGGAGATCGCCCGCCCCTTGCTCGCTTCGGGAACGGAGTCCGCAGCAGCGAAGCGATAGTATTGCGCGAACCCCTGGTAGAACCCGATGAACAAGTTCCCAAAAACAAAAATGAAAAAGGAATGCTCGATCACGCCATACCAGGCAATGAAGCCGGCCAACATACCCATGGTTGTGCCCACCAGGAATCCTGTTCGTTGTCCAAACTTTCTAATGAATAAGGAGGCCGGTATCAGCATGGCTGCAGTGGCTACCGATATAACGGCTATCGGCAAGGTGGCCAGGCTTTTGTCGGACGCCAACGCCAACCCCACCACAGCCGACAACGTGGAGACCAGTATGGTGGAAGTCTGAAACAAGGCTTGTGTAAGAGACAAAAGAATAACGGTGTTCCAGTTTGTTTTTGGGTGCATAGAAAAGTAAAGCTAAGCAATGCATCGTCATTGCGAGGAATGGCGTGAGCAAGTGCGTAGCATGACGAAGCAATCCCCTTTCAGCAACGTCATTGCGAGCTGAAGGACGGGATGCGCGATGGCGCGAAGCAATCTCCTCTCACAACGTCATTGCGAGCTGAAGGGTGGGATGCGCGTGAGCGCGAAGCAATCCCCCGGTGGGTGACATCGCGCTTCGAATCAGGGGATTGCTTCAGGCGAGACGCCCTCGCAATGACGGTAAAGGTGGTCGTCATTGCGAGGAATGACGTGAGCAAGCGCGTAGCATGACGAAGCAATCTCCTCTCAGCAACGTCATTGCGAGGAATGGCGTGAGCAGCGCGTAGCATGACGAAGCAATCCCCAAAGGGTAAGGCCGAGCTTCGAATCAGGGGATTGCTTCGGGCGAGACGCCCTCGCAATGACGGCAAATAATCAGCCTGCCCAAAAAGCAAAAACCCCGCTATCGCGGGGCTTTTTGTTTGCTTGCAGAGGAGGAGGGATTCGAACCCCCGGACCCCGTGAAGGGTCTCCGGTTTTCAAGACCGGTGCAATAAACCGCTCTACCACTCCTCTGTTTAAAATCGTACCCAACTTTTCAGGTACCCTTCTCTTGTGTTCTTAAGACCGGTGCAATCCCCAAAGGGATGGCGCTGCCAAAACCGCTCTACTGCCAAAGGCATCCCTTTGGGACACTCTCTGTTTGACCTTTTAAGGCCTACCCATGGAATATCCCAGTGGGGCGGCAAAAGTAAGTCAATAATTTTTTTTACCAAACTTTTAAGGCATTCTAAAAACTTAAGAGTCCCTGCGCTTATTTAATTTAACATTGCGCTCAATATGAGCCCCAAAGAATTCCTCTTTGCCCATTGCCAAAACTATGTAAACCAACGGCTTGCCCGCATTCACGATGAAATAAACAGTATCCAAAAATCGGCTAACGAGGAAACCAAAAGCAGTGCAGGCGATAAATATGAAACCGGAAGGGCGATGGCTCAATTAGAGGTGGAAAGGAATATTGCCCAACTACGAGAAACCGAGAAGATCCAAAATGTATTGCAAAACATAATCCCACAGTCCGTTACGGATGTAGCAATTCCCGGGGCATTGGTTACAACCACGCAGAGTGTTTTTTATATAGCCATAAGCCTGGGAGCGGTTACCTGCGCACAACAAGAATATTTTATTATTTCTGCAGATTCACCTATTGGAAAACAGTTGATTGGAAAACGGGTTGGGGAATCGTATTCCTGGAAAGCAAAAACTTATACTATTCAGGCAATTGAATAGTTTGGATTTTTCAATGATCCTTCAAATAATGCTCCTGTAAAATATCTTCTGCATAGTCGTTGGTCAAGTCGCGCACCACCGTATGCACATGGTTGGCATTGGTTTGAGTATTGTCATATTCAATCAGAAGCATCGGCCCCTGGATTCGGTAATAGTGTGGCAATCCATATTGCAACCCTCCCGCCCAGGCAAATGATAAATTCTCGATTCCGGCTTTCGTAATTTTATCCATCAATGTTTTGGAAAACCCCAACTCATAATTCTTCACAAAAACATCAAGCAGTTGAAGGAAAGTTTTCTGCTGGTCTTTGGAGAGCCCTTTGTAGGAAATTCCGCGGGGTTCAATATTGGAAACCTTGCGCATGGTGCCGGTAAATATTTCGTGGGGCGCTTCTTCTGAAAACCGGGCAATCTTTAATTGCTCTTGCGTTAAAGAATTGACTAACGTTAAACCAATTTCGGACTCCAGTTTTAATGCCTGCTTTCCTTTTTGCTCATCAATTTTTACAATGCCGGGATTCGCCCCAAAAAAAGATGGTGTGGAAGAAATAATTTTTCCATAGGAAGAAGCAAAATTAATGGAGATGTGATGCCCCTCAAACCGCCAGCCCCAGGGTTTGTCTGGAGCGGGTGTTCCGAAAATACAAAAGTGATAGTTGAGTGGATCGCGATAATGGCTGTCGGGCTTTTGGTTTTCTACAATCACTAAAACCTTTTCCAATTCCATTATGTCTACGGTTTTTTGATAACCCTGGGCGCTTAAAGAAGCCTTTAGTAAAGCGAGTGCTGCTGTTTTTTGCTGATCATTGAAGTCATGAAAAGTTGGTCCTTTTCGCTCCTTCGGCACAAAATTGAGGTTGAACCTTTCCTCATCCTTCAATAAAGTAAACAAGGTTCTTGCTTTTAATTCAGGCGATAGGGTTGCTAAAAATGCATTGGCCTTTGAAGATATATCCTGAGCAAAGCAAAAGTTAAAGCAAAGCAACAGGGCAATTGCAGAAATAATTTTTTTATAAAGCATGAGCTGATTGAAATGTGAAGAAAGGTAGGTGTTTTCCTTTTTTTAAACTCATCTCATTTGTTTTCGGTTATTTTGGGCATGTGGAAGGTTGACTATCTGATTGTAGGCCAGGGATTGGCCGGCTCATGCCTTGCACTTGAGTTTGAGAAACGCAACAAAACCTTTTTGATAATTGATAATCCCCAACCAAACTCGGCATCAAAGGTGGCCGTAGGTTTGTTCAATCCCATCACAGGCAAAACCAATCAGCCTACGTGGCGGGCAACAGAAATATTTAAGGCCCTCCGGGCTTTTTATCGGGAAGCGGAGAAAACTTTGCAATCAAAATTTCTGACCGAGCTTCCAATCTATCGCCCATTTCTGTCTTCGGAAGAACAAATGAAATGGCCGGCTGAGAGCAATGCCTGGATTTCAAAAGTATCTTTGTCTTCCCGATTTCCAGATTTACTAAACGATCCTTTTGGGGGCATTGAGGTGCGCAACTGTGGCTTTTTAAAAGCCCCGGCATTTCTTAAAGCGATCAGGCATTGGCTGACGGGCAAAGAAAATTTAATGGAAGAAAATTTTGACTACTCCGAATTGTTACCTGGCAATAAAATCCGGTATAAAAATATTGAGACTTCGCATATAATATTTTGCGAGGGTACTGAAATTTCGGTTAACCCATTTTTCAATTGGGTGCCGGTAAAAAAATTGAAAGGTGAAATTCTGATTGTGAAGACAAAACTACCATCGGATGTTATCGTTAATCGCGGAGCATTTGCTGTGCCCGCTAATGAACCTGGCACCTATTTGATAGGATCAACGTATCACCACGACTCAACTCCGGGCAACACCGATTCCGGCATAAAGCAATTGATTGACAACGCAAAAAAAATTATAAAAAACGAACTGGAAATAACCGGGCAAAATTGGGGTCATCGCCCAACCACCCCAGACAGGCGACCGATGCTCGGCACCCATCCAAAACATGGAAATATTTGCATTTTTAACGGTTTAGGGACAAAAGGAGTAAGCCTCGCCCCCTTTTTTGCAGTTCATTTGGCCGATTGGTTAGAGGGCAAAGCGGTTTTAAATAAAGAGGTAAATATTGAGCGGTTTTATTCGTTATATTTCCAATCTCAGGAAAGGGTTTGATGCATGAAAAGAGGTTTGACTATCGCATTTTTAATTGCGGTTATTTCAGGGGGTGCACAGCAGGCACGGGAGACATTTGGAACCAACCGGATTCAATACAAAGAGTTCAGGTGGTCTTACTATACGTCAGAGAATTTTGACATCTATTATTACGATGAGCGCAAGAAAGTTGCCACCGAAGTGGCCAACTACCTGGAAAGCGAATTCGACCGGATTACGGATCTACTGGGCTACCCACCCTATTTAAAAACAAAAGTATTCCTTTATAACTCCGTTGCTGAATTGCAGCAAAGCAATATCGGACTGAACAGAAACCCATTTACGATGGGTGGGGAAACCCAATTTATAAAACCCTATGTAGAAATTGCACACCCGGGCACACTCATGGAGTTTAAAGAAGAGCTCCTCTTGAAAGTTACCGACCTGATGGTGAATGAAATGATGTTTGGCGGGTCGCTCAAAGACATGTTTCAAAATTCGGTGCTATTGAATTTGCCAGATTGGTTTATTAAAGGAGTGTCGCTGTACATAGCTAAAGGCTGGGATGGCGAGATGGATGACTATGCCAGGCAGTTGGTGAGATCGAAAAAAGTGAACAGGGCCACCAACCTTACCGGTAAAGATGCCGGGCTTGTGGGACAAAGTATTTGGAATTATATCGTTGAAAAATATGGTAAGAGCAGCCTTTCTAATATTCTAAATTATTCAAGGGTAATTCGCAACGAGCAAAAAAGTGTGTTGATAACATTGGGTGTTCCATTCCGGCAACTGATGAGCGACTGGAAACAGTTCTACCTCTCGGGCGAGCAGAAGGTGAGCAGCGATTATGTTTTTCCATCCGACTCTAACCGGCTTTTGTCGCGCCACAAGAAAACAGCCGTTTACACAACCATGAAAATAAGTCCGGATGGACAGTATTTTGCTTACGCGGAAAACGACCGGGGAAAATTTGTAGTGAAAGTGAAATCGTTGATAAATGGTCGTGAAATGACCATTTTGAATGGCGGCTTGAAGGTGATGAACCAACCGATTGATCATCATAACCCATTAATAAATTGGGCCGATGAACATACCCTTGGCGTGATTGGCCAGGAAAAAGGCCGCTTCATTTTTTGGTTATACGATCTTAACACGCGCAGCAAATTACCGCGCAAGCTCGAAAAGTTCAATAACATCCGCAGTTTCGATTTTTCATCGAATGGCAGGCTGGTGATCTTAAGCGCTGATCAGGACGGGCAAAATGATTTATTTCTTTTGAGCAGCCGAAGAGACCGGGTGCGCAGGCTCACCAACGATGTTTTCGATGATTTCGATCCTTCTTTCATACCGGCTACAAACTCCATTGTCTATAGCTCAAACCGCATTACAGACACTGTGAATGTAAGAAAGGATGACATCAAAAGTATTCGCACAAATGATTACAATTTATTTGTTTACGATCTCGACAGCACCACCAATGTCGTTAAACGTTTAACCAACTCGGTTGGTAAGGATTATTACCCGTATGCTGCCGATGAAAATATTTTTTATTACCTGAGCGATCAGCGTGGCATAACCAATTTGTTTCGGTTCGACAATAGAACAAAAATCTACACACAAGTCACCAATTTCGCTTCGGGCATAAAAGAATATGATATTGATTTCGGCTCCAGCACATTTGCTATGGTGGCCACTAAAAATTTAGGCGAGGATATTTACATCTTCAGAAATTTCGACAGGAACAAGCAAATTTTTACTCCATCAACAAAGCGACAAGTATTGCAGCAGGCCAAAATGGTATCGGAGAAGCGAAAAGCGGCTACTTCAAAAGGCATGACCTTGAAGGATTTAATCAATCAGCGACTGAAAGAAACAAATCCGGATACGGTAAAAACAAACAGAAGCCAATCGCCTTCAACAATTGACAGCCTGAAATCAAATACAACACCTAATACGGTTAATACCGAAAATTATTCATTCGAGGATGCCCCGCCAGTAACTCAAACGCAAAGCCTCGATACCATTAAAGCGCCTGTAAAAAAAGAAGTTGTAAACACAGAGGATTATGTCTTTGAAGATGAGGAGGTGAAAAAAGCTGCCCCGTCAGAAACTTTTTTGAGCCGATACATCAAAGCCAATTCAACAGCTCGCATTAATGGCCCGTTTCCATATCAGCCCAAAGTTTCTTACGAAAATTTGATTACGAATATGGTGGTTGACCCCATCCGGGGATTTAGCATTCGTGGCGAAACTCAAATGAACGACATGCTGGAAAACTTTAGGTTGTACGGTGGCATACAGGTTTCCATGATTGACTGGAAGAGTGGCGATGTTTTTGCGGAAGTCCAATATCTCCCCAGGCGCATTGATTACGGCATTCGCTTCGACAGGAAAGCTATTTTCTGGACCAACACAGCTTATCAAAATCCAAGGCTGGAGAAATACACCTTTCAAAAAATTGAGTTTAGTATGTCTATGCCCCTGGTCACCAGGTTACGGGCCTCGCTTAAACCATTTGCCGGATTTACCCGCTATACCGATAAGGGTTTTGAAAACCCAATTTCCGTTGGTGGGGGCCCAAAGTTTAGCCCCACCTCGCAGCAATTTTATGCTGGCGCAAAAGCCGAGTTGGTCTTCGACAATTCCGTAACAACGGGCCTGAATATTATTGAAGGCACACGTGGTAAAATCAGTTTCACTAATTACCAGGGGCTGGGCAATTCGCAGCAAAGTTTTTCGAATTTGATGATTGACTTAAGGCACTATCAGAAAATTTATAAAGAAATTGTTTTTGCAGTGCGCGGGTTTGGAGGATCGTTTATGGGTAGATCACCAAAAAAATATTTACTCGGTGGAATGGACAACTGGCTATTCAACCAATCCAATTATGAGGGGATCGGCAATCCGTTGGTAGGCCCGGAAGGATACAATCAAGACTTAATCTTTATGGAATTTGCCACCAGTTTGCGAGGATTTGACTACGGTACTTTCTATGGAACCAGTGCAGTTTTGGCAAACCTGGAAATGCGCGTTCCGTTGGTTCGGGCTTTGTCTGGTGGCCCCATCGCCTCCAATTTCTTCAGGAATATGCAGTTAACTGCTTTCTATGATGTGGGTACAAGCTGGTCGGGCAAACCTTCTTTTGATGGACAGCGAAGTGTTCGATCCAGAATTGTAAAACAGGGCCCCTTCGAGGTAAAACTGGATGAGTACCTCAACCCGTGGCTGTATAGCTATGGGTTTGGTTTCCGATCCATGATTTTTGGATATTATGTGAAGCTGGATGTGGCCTGGCCGGTTGAAAACTATGTGGTTCAAAACCCGCGAGCACAGGTTACTTTTGGCTTTGATTTTTAGAATACCCTCATCCTAGCCTTGTGAAGTTGGTTATCCCTTCTTTTTGAAGGCGGCCTTCAGAGCATTCTCCATTTCTTTTCCGGCTTTTTTTAAACTGTTCTCTACTTCTTTCCATCGTTTCTTATTTTCCGCATCATTGCGGAGTTTGTCGGCAGCGACTTTCAGTTCGGCATACTTTTGTTTGAGGTCCGTTTCCAAGCGGTTGCCCGCATCTTTCAATTCAACACTAAACTGGTCGAGCTTTTTTCCGAAATCTTTGAAAAACTTTTCTGCATTTCCAGATTGGTTAGTTTCCATATAATATCAGTGTTTGGCTATAGCAATTTCAATTTTAATCCTCATATGTGCAATAAAAGTCATAGGCAGAAAATTCCGTTTTATTCTACCTTTGCCCTGTCTTCCTTTCGCCTGCTGTGGGAGAAGGAAGGAAATTGCATGAAATGCCTGTGTAAAACACGAACGGGAATAATTTGGAGGCATTCCGCGTAACCTTGACTTTAAATATTAACGCATGAAAAAGACCCACATTATCGCTTTGCTGGTTATTGCTGTGGCGGTGGCTATCATTATAACTACAGCCGGGGATGCCAGCTCCTATGTCACATTCGACCAGGCTTCTCAAATGGCTTCTTCCGGCAACACGAAGAGCATTCATGTAGTAGGTTCTCTGAAAAAAGATGAAGCGGGGCAAATTACAGGAATGGAAAGCAGTGCGGATAAACTTAGTTTCTCCTTTGTGCTGGTGGATGATAATAGTAAAGAGCAAAAAGTTTACTACAACGAGCCTATGCCACCCGATTTCACCAAATCGGAAAAGGTGGTGGTGATTGGCCATTACGACCGCGATATTTTCATTGCTGAAAAAATCCTGCTTAAGTGCCCCTCGAAGTATCAAGACAATAAGTTGAAAAACGTTTGAAAAACGTTAATAGTTATTCGTTAATGGTTGATCGGGAATGCCTTTCAACAATTTGCGAACCACTATTAACTATTAAATATTCTCTATTTCACTAACCATGCATCTTCTCATCGGCAACCTCGGCCATTTCTTTGTAATCGCTTCGTTTGTAACTGCCTTGTTTACTTTTTTTATTTATGTGAAAGCAGTCCGCAGCCAGGATTTAGTTGAACAGAAGCAATGGCTGGAAAACGGAAGGGTTGGATTTTATCTCCACACATTTTCAGTGTTAGGAATAATTTTCGCCCTGTTCAGCATTATATATAATCACTATTTCGAGTATCACTATGCCTACTCGCATTCATCTTTGCATTTACCGGGGCAATATATGGTCTCTTGTTTTTGGGAAGGACAAGAGGGCAGCTTTCTCCTTTGGATGTTTTGGCAAGCTATTCTTGGCTTGATCCTTATTCGTACACAAAAAACCTGGGAAGGGCCGGTAATGAGTGTTTTTGCGTTGGTCCAGGCTTTTCTCACTTCCATGATTTTGGGTGTGGTGATTCCGGGACTGGAACTTAAAATCGGGAGTTCGCCATTCGTGCTGTTGCGCGATGCCATGTCCGACTCCATCTTTATTTCAAACCCAGAGTTTATTCCTGCTGATGGAAAGGGACTTAACCCATTGCTCCAAAATTATTGGATGGTAATTCACCCGCCTACTTTGTTTCTTGGGTTTGCCGTCACGCTTGTGCCGTTTTCTTTTTGCATTGCCGGGCTTTGGTATAAAAAATATTTTGAGTGGATCAAGCCCGCGTTGCCGTGGGGTCTATTCGCAGGTGTAGTGTTGGGTGTTGGAATTTTAATGGGTGGATATTGGGCGTATGAAACACTAAGCTTTGGCGGTTACTGGAATTGGGACCCGGTGGAAAACGCAGTGTATGTGCCGTGGCTCATTTTAATTGCGGCCATTCACGTGATGATGCTGTACAAAACCACCAAAAGCGGTTTGCGGATTTCAATGGTACTGGCAATTTCTGTTTTCATTTTGATTCTCTACTCAACTTTTTTAACACGAAGTGGAATTTTAGGCGAAGCTTCCGTGCATTCATTTACCGATTTAGGATTGTCGGGGCAATTGCTGATTTATCTTTTCGTATTCACAGTTGGAGCGATAGCATTAATGGCCGTTCGCTGGAAGGAAATTCCGTCTACTGAAAAAGAAATAGCCACATGGAGCAAAGAGTTTTGGATTTTTCTCGGTATCGCTACACTTTGCTTGATGGGATTCCAGGTGCTGGTGCCCACATCGTTTCCGGTGTGGAATAAATTTGTTGGAATGTTTGGGGTTTCCTCGAACATAGCCACCCCTGCCAACCAGGTAGAATTTTATTCCCGACTACAACTATGGTTTGCGGTGGTGGTAGCATTCCTCTCCGGTATGGCACAATTCTTCTGGTGGAAACGAATTGACGGCACAAATTGGAAAAAAGAAATTTTGTTGCCCGTTTTGCTTTCGTTGCTTGTCTCGCTTATCATCATAAACATCTTCAGTATTTATACGGTCACATTTGGAATATTAATGTGGGCGGGCGTTTTTATTATCGGGTCGAATTTAAGGGTGCTTATACTTAGCTTCAGGAAGAATCCGTCCATATCCGGTGGAGGTATTACACACGTAGGTGTGGGGCTGATGCTCATTGGAATTCTGTTTTCTTCCGGATACTCAAAAATTGTATCGCTCAACAATACCGGCTTACTTATTTCTAAGCAAATGAGCACTGACTTCAATCGCGAAAATTTATTGCTGTTCATCAATCAACCTCAAAACATGGGCGATTATGAGTTGGAGTTTTTAGGGGAGCGCTATGAGGCATCCGATAAAAACATCTACATTAAAAAACACGAACTTGAATTTACTGATGACCCTTACAAGATGGTGGCTAAAACCGACATCGCAGTAAACAATAAAAATTATTTCAAAACGGCAGATACGGTATTGATCAATCCGGAGAATACATTTTATGAAATTGCCTTGCGAAAAGATGGCTCCGAAGAAACCATTCTCTACCCGCGCGTTCAAATGAACCCTTCCATGGGCACACTCTCCTCACCCGATATTATGCGTGGAGTTTCTAAAGATTTATATACACATGTCTCCGCTCCAATGGATAAAAATGTGGAGCCGGAATGGAGCAAACTGGAAGAAATTCGTGTAAAAATCGGGCAACAGTTTTTTGTGAATGATTATGTGGCCGTGCTCACTGATGTAAGACCTGTGAAGAGCGTAGCCGGATTTGAAATTGGTGATGAAAATGTGGCAGCGCAGGCAACTATAACGATTAAGGGCGAGCATAGCGATTATATCGCAAAGCCCATTTTCCTGATACGAGATGCCCTTTCAAATGCTTCAGTAGCATACTTACCGGAAGAAGTGGCTGACCTTGGCGCAAAAATCACGCTTGTCAACATTCATCCCAATGAGCAAGAATTTACTCTCGGCATCAACACCCGTCAAAAAGATTGGGTTATTATCAAAGCCATGGAAAAACCCTTTATCAATATTCTTTGGCTGGGCACCGGGCTGCTTGCCATTGGTTTTGGCGTTGCAATGGTGAGGAGGTTTAAGGAGATGTAGGCAACCGATTTCAATTTGTTCTATGTTATGAACGAACCACAATTGAGAATCCTATACGAAGACAATCACCTGATTGCCATTAACAAACCATCGGGCATGTTGGTTCAAGGAGACGAAACGGGAGATGAGCCGCTTTCCGAAAAAGTAAAAGCATACATCAAATCGAAATACAAAAAAGAAGGCGCTGTATTTTTAGGCGTAGTACACCGATTGGACAGGCCAGTGAGTGGTGTGGTGATTTTTGCGCGCACATCAAAAGCTTTGGAGCGGATGAACGCGCTGTTTAAAAATCGAGAGACCCAAAAAACATATTGGGCTCTTGTGAATAAGAAGCCAGCCAAGGAACAGGCCGCACTCATTCATTGGTTAAAAAAAAATGAACAAACCAATACAGTAACTCATTTTTCAAGTGAAACTCACGGAGCGCTGAAATCAGAATTGAGTTACCGGGTATTAATGGAACAAAATAATTTATTCTTGCTTGAAGTGTTGCCTATAACCGGCCGGTCGCATCAAATCCGCGTTCAATTGTCGGCCATGGGTTGCCCTATCTTAGGTGATTTGAAATATGGATCGGCTAAAGGCCTGGGAAAATCTATTTGCCTGCATGCGAGGGCTCTAAAATTTCTTCACCCGGTTAAAAAAACCGAAACGGAAATTCTTGCAGAATTGCCTGCATCTGAATTTTGGAAGCCGTTTTCCTAACCTTACCTTTCGGCATATGAGTTGGTTAAATAAACTTCAGGAAAGGTGGAAAGTAGGTTCAATTTGGCAGGTTTTGGTTATTCTTTTGGTATTTGCCTGCACTGGTACAACTGTGGTTTTGATTGCAAAACCGCTTCTAATTTGGGTTTTTGAACCTAAGCCCATACCCCAATGGGGCAAAATTATTTATTATATACTGGTGCTACCCATCTATAATATATTTCTTCTGGCTTATGGGTTTGTTTTTGGGCAATTCCGATTTTTCTTTGAATTTGAAAAGAGGTTTTTTAGCCGGATATTTTCTAAATTTAAATCACAATAATAAACTAACCATTACACCATGAAATTAAAATCTTTAGCCCTGCTTCTATTAATTGTTGGCGCCTCGTGCTCATCCCCCAAGTACACGTACAATTTCAGCTATTATGATTACCAGGCTGGTAAGAAAAATATTGTTCAACCCGAGAAGGTTATCGCTACAGAAATAAATTCTGAAGTCACCACCGGTACTGCTACAACAAACTCAACTGCTGTGCTCCCTGAGGATAAGGCTCCATTACTTACCGAGCAGCAAAATCATGCTTCACTAAACACCACTGAGAAAAAGACTATAAAAAAAGAAATAAAGAAAACTATTAATACCTATGTAAAACAGGTTAAGAAAATGGAAGCCAAATCGGTAAGTGCTTCCGGTTGGGACAGAGACCTTAAGCTGGCAGCTATTTTTGGTGCCATCGGTCTTGGTCTCGGTCTACTTTATAGCGTAAACAGTATTATTGGGTTTATAGGTTTTGCCAGCATTGTTATTGCCTTGTTCTTCCTTATCAGGTGGTTGATGCGCCAATAGAAAAGGTATAAAAATTATTCAAAAAGAGGTTGTCTTTTCAGGCAGCCTCTTTTTTTTGCGGACATCAATTAAAATAAAGAAAGCCATCCTTTTGGGATGGCTTTTCTCTTTTGACTTAAAACTGAATATTATTTCACTTTGCTCACCACAGCTTCAAAAGCTGCCGGGTGGTTCATGGCCAAATCAGCCAATACCTTTCGGTTAAGGTCAATATTTGCTTTCTTCAGCTTGCCCATCAGCTCGGAGTACGACATATCAAACAGGCGGGCTCCCGCATTAATACGCTGAATCCACAGAGCACGGAAATCGCGCTTGCGGGCTTTACGATCGCGGTAGGCATAACCTAAACCTTTCTCGACTTTGTTTTTGGCAACGGTCCAAACGTTTTTTCCACGGCCAAAATAACCTTTGGCCAATTCAAGCGTGCGCTTTCTTCGGGCACGCGATGCAACATGATTTACTGAACGTGGCATAGCACTTTCTCTTTTTTTGGCTGGAGGCGCTCCCAATATTTTCGGGAAACTTTATGCCTGTGGCCGGGTTAAACATATTCCGGAGTTTACAGGTATCCGGATAAAACCAAGGTTAGTTAATAGTTATTTGTTAATCGTTAAAAGCCCATTTACTTTTAACTTTTAACTATTAACCTTTAACTTTAAACTAAGTAAGGAAGCATAGGCTTAATATTTCCCTCGTCAACTTTTTTAACGGTGGTTTTCTGAGCCAGTCTTCTTTTTTGTTTCGTTCCTTTTTTAGTCAGGATGTGGTTCTTAAAAGCTTTTTTCCTTTTAATCTTTCCACTGCCGGTAATCTTAAATCTCTTTTTGGCTCCGGACTTTGACTTTAACTTAGGCATTCTATTTATTCGTTTACGTTATTCGATAAATGTTAATTGACAACCTGTCAATTGAAATTATTTCTTCCCCTTAGGAGCCAGCATCATAAACATGCGTTTGCCCTCTAAGTGAGGCATATCTTCCACTTTGCCAACCTCTTCCAAGGCTGTGGCAAACTTCAGCAACAAAATTTCTCCACGCTCTTTATATACAATCGCCCTGCCCACAAAGTGAACGTAGGCCTTTACTTTCGAGCCTTCCTTTAAAAAGTTAACGGCATGCTTCACCTTAAAGTTGAAATCATGCTCCTCCGTATTCGGGCCAAACCTCACCTCCTTTACAACCGTTTTCTGGGCGTTGGCCTTTATCTCCTTCTGCTTCTTTTTCTGCTCATATTTAAACTTAGAGTAATCCACCACCTTGCAAACTGGCGGGTCTGCATTGGGTGAAATCTCCACCAAATCCAGGCTTAAATCCTGGGCAAGCTTAATGGCTACTTGAATAGGGTAAACATCAACTTTGACGTTTTCGCCAACCACCCTCACTTTGGGGGCTGTAATCCTCTCGTTTACGCGGAAAGGCTCTTCAACTACTCTTCTAAATCCACCCCTTACAAAGGGTTTCGGACGATTGCTGCCTGGTATAAATGCCACTCTTTGGGTTTAATTTCTTAAAAGGCTGCAAATATCGGTAAAATTATGACTTGTCAAAGCCCGGCTTCAGAAGGTTTTTCTTGTGTTTTAGCAAGATTCAAAGGGTTTTGGGCGTGTCCCCGAAGCCCGGTCTCCCACCCACGGGCCACGGGGCCGGGCTGTTCGCTGCAAGTCCTCCCCCTCTTGGCACATGCGCACGCACCAACCCATCGGGGTGCAGGCTTTCCGCTACCATCCCTCACGCAGGTAGTCGGCAAAAATTTGGAAACTCATGGAGCCAAGGGATTACTGATCTCTAACAGTCTGGTCAAACCAAGGCATTGGTTGAATTATACATTATTAGGTATGTTCGCAGCATGAATATTATCTATGATGAAGTCCGCAGAGTTGATAACTCATCACTTAAAAAATTCATCCGCTACCAGCAGCATAAAAAATTAATCAATGGCAAAGCCGGCCGCGAGCACTATAAGCTTTTAGCCTATCTCACTTCAAAAATTCAAAACGGCTTTATTGTGGAACTCGGAACCCATCATGGCACAAGCTGCCTGGCGTTTTCTGTAAATCCTACCAATACCATTCGAACCTACGATGTAGTGGACTCTTTTGATTTAGCTGTAGTGCCGGGCAATGTAACAAGAGTACTGGGCAATATTTTTGATTTGAATGAGCAACATTACCTGCTAAAAGCCAATCTTATTTTTTTAGACACGGCACACAATGGCGATTTTGAATGGCAGGTTTATTCTTACCTGAAAGAAAATAATTACCAGGGAATAATTATTTATGACGATATCCACTGGTCTGTAGAAATGGTCGATTTCTGGAACAAGGTAGATTTACCAAAACACGATATTACCGACATCGGTCATGGTAGTGGCAAAGGTAAGCTCGGCAATTTTTCAGGCACAGGCATTATTGATTTCACCAATCAACTGGTTATAACCCGATCACCGGAAAAATCATTTTTTCAAAAAATATTCGGTCGTTGATTTTTTTTGATTTTGCTGGCTCCGCCTTAATTATAACTCAACCCGAAACCAAACTTGTAGAGTGGCGCTTTAGAATCATAAGGCAAATCTTCTTTTTGATTTTTTACTGCTTCCATGGAGGAAGGAAGTTCAAAAGGTAGCTTTCCTTCGGGTTTTGCTTTACCAAAGAGGACATCTAAGAGCGCTGCATCGCTCGCTCCATAATTGGCAACCAGGGCTTTTGCTTTCGCGTTTATTTCCGGAATTACTGCCGGACGATCAAGGTATAAATCAACAATAGTTGGGACTGCATTTAATATCATCATAATGCTGTCTTTCTTACCTCCTTTAAAATCGAGGTCGCCATGGTGAAAGCCGAGGGCAAACGTATTTTTCGTTTCAACCGGATACCAAGGGGTTTTTAGCCGGATTATGGCTACATCAGCTTCTTCTGGCTTAGATACCACCGTTCCATATTTTGCTGCAACTTCAGGATTTATACTTTTAACATAGATTTTTAGTTTTCCGATGGATAATGGCAAAGCATTTTTCCCTTTTAGCTTGTCATTTTTTAGAAGCGTAAAAGATCTGCGCTGGGCAATTTCCCCGGCTTTAACAAATTCTTCCTTGCCTACGACTTGCAAAACTTTTTCAAGATCCACATATGGATTATCAAATAATCCCAATACAAATTTTTGACGAAGTATTCTTCGCGCGGATTCATCCAACCTTTTTTCATTAAGCTTTCCATTCGTCACCAGGTTTATTATATGATCCACACAATTCTCGCCACCAAATTGATCCACTCCGGCATTAATAATTTTAAGTACCCTGTCTTCCTCCGATAAACTCTCTGCACCCCAGGCGCGAGCAGGCCATACATAAGACCCTCTGTTTACATCGGTGATCAACCCCCAATCGGTGCAAACCACGCCATCGAATTTATATTTCTCGCGGAGCAAACCCGTAATAATATCTTTATTATAAGAGAACCCGACATTTTCAGATGTCTGATCGGTAGGAACTCCGTAGTAAGGCATAATGGCCGCTGTGTTCGCAGCAAAAGCACTTTCAAATGGAATGAGATGGTAATTGAAATTTTTGCCTGGGTAAACCTGACCTTTCTGAAATTCGAAATGTGAGTCAAGGCCTTCTTTTTGCGGGCCGCCTCCTGAGAAATGTTTGGTCATGCAGGCTACACTGTTTGGCCCGAGCGTGGTTCCCTGAAACCCAAGAATATAGGCCTTCACTAGTCGGGCAGAAAGATTCGCATCTTCCCCAAATGTTCCGCTGGCTCGTGCCCACCGCGGTTCGGTGGCTAAGTCAGCCATTGGATGTAGCGCTTCTCGAAGTCCGATAGCCAGGTATTCCTGCCGCGCCATATCGCCATGCTGTTGCATCAGCTTTTCATCGCCAATGGCGGCAAAACCAAGTTGTTCGGGCCATTGAGAAAAACCGTTCGATGCCATGGAGAAGATGGCATCGCTAAAAGCATTTCGTGGGTCAGATGCAATTGTAACCGGTATACCCAATCGCGTTTTTTCTTCTGCAAGTTTTTGGATGTTGTTGTACCAGGTGGCTACTGCCTTTGGTGAAGGCATAGTCCAGAGGTTAAAGTGATTCAATTTTTTTTCCAGCATTTGTTTTGGTGCCTGTGGTATAAAAGCAAATCGCCCAGTACCAGGTTTGTCTTCCAGCGACCCATCATCGTTAAGGCGCGTACCGTTAATAAACATCATTCCCGCTTTTTCCTCCAGAGTCATCTGCCTGAGAATATCGTCTATTCTTTTTTCAATGGGTTGCGAAGGGTCTTCATAGATATCCTGTTTGCCATTTTTATTCAAATCGCGGTAAGTTTCAGTCGCTTGAAATTTTCGGATGAAGGATGGCAGAAGCAGTATGGCTATAGCGCTTAAGCCTGTTATGAATAATTTTTTAACGATTGCTTTCATTTGGTTTGATGTTAATGGTAATCTCATAGCAATAATAATCATTGTGTTAGTAATACACAATAAATATTTTTAGCGATTAATTCACTCCAATTGCGATATTTGAAGCCATGATAGGAGATAAAGAGCTTGATGATTTTCTTCTTAATGGCGACCAGGTCTATATGCAGGGCTTGTCGGTAGACTGCGTAATATTTGGGTTTCATGAGCATGTGCTTAATGTATTGTTGCTGAAATGGAAAACTGGAGGCCAATGGTGCTTACCGGGCGGCTTTATTAAGAAAGAGGAATCGGTTGATGACTCGGCCATTCGGATATTGAAAGACCGCACAGGTTTAGACCATATTTTTCTTCAGCAGTTTCATTTATTTGGAGAACCAAGTCGCGATAAAAATAAAGACCTTATAAAAAATAAAAGCAAAAAGGGAAGCTGGTTTAACCAGCGATTTGCAACCATTGGCTATTACGCATTGGTAGAATTTTCAAAAGTGACGCCCAAGCCAGATTGGTTGAGTGAGGAATGCCGTTGGACTGAAATTCACAGGGTTCCAAAATTGATCTATGACCATAACGCCATTGTGAAAAAGGCCTTATATGCTTTGCGCTTAAGCTTAAATGATTACCCTGTAGGTTATAATCTTCTTGCAGAAAAATTTACGATGCCAGAACTACAAAGCCTTTACGAAACCATTCTTGACAAACCCCTCGATCGCAGAAATTTTCAGAAGAAAATATTAAATATGAATATTCTGGAAAGGTTGAAGGAACGAAAAACGGGCGGAGCCCATAAGGCTCCCTACCTGTATCGTTTTGATAAAAAGAAATACGAGACAGCGCTAAAACAAGGATTGAAATCAGGTTTTTAAAGAATGGGAATGTAAGGCAAGGCATTCAGGATTTTAAGCTTTGCAATATTTTTTCAATTCTAACTTTTAATATCAATAGACACCGGGCACAGATGGAGGGCATCGCCCGTTAAGGATCCAGGCCAATTTGTTCGGAATCGGTCACCGGGTGTGCGAAAGCAGCGGAATTTGTTGCCTCCGCCCTCATCATGTAATAGCGCCCTATGCGGCTTTTATAAAAAAGATTTCGGCCATTTTGAACCAGGAAACGAGGTTATTGCGTCTCAAAGGAAAATAAACCAAAAACTTGGTGCAACCATTGCCAGTTTTGGTAGTTATACAAGAAACCAAATCAATTATTCCATGAAAAAAATATCCACCATCCTGATTTTGCTGGCATTTGTCATTACAGGCACTGCCCAGAACAAAGAGAAGCGAAGTGTGTCTGCCTTCACCAAAATATCATTTAAAACACCCGGAAAACTTTATTTGAAACAAGGGGCAACCAACTCAGTTGAACTGGAAGGGGATAAAGAAACCCTCGAAAAAATTGAGACGACTGTGGAAGGAGGTAAATTGATAATTGGCCTAAAGGATGAAAACAATTGGTTTAGTTGGAAAGATTGGGACAATGATGAGATCACGGCTTATGTTACCATTAAGGTTGTTGAAGGGCTTTATGTTAGTGGCTCTGGTGATTTGATTGCCCAAACTAAAATAACAAGTGGCAACATGGACATGAAAGTGAGCGGATCTGGAAATATGACTCTGGAAATTGAGGCAGGTGATTTAAGAGCCAATGTTTCAGGTTCTGGTGATTTAAACCTGAAAGGAAAGCTGAACAGTTTGGATAGCGACATCAGTGGCTCAGGAAAAATTTCTTTTGATGGAGCGATTACCGGTTCAGCTGATGTTGGCATTTCAGGTTCTGGCAAATTCTCTGCTTCCGGTTCAGCAAATGAAATTAAAACAAACATCAGCGGATCGGGCAAAGTGCTGGCGGCAGATTTAGTTGTGGATAAATGCGATGTCCGGATTTCAGGTTCAGGCGATGTGGAGATCAATGTGAAGAGCTCGCTTGACGCTAATATCAGCGGAAGCGGAACCATTTCATATAAGGGCAACCCCAGCCAGGTGAACAGCCATGCATCCGGAAGCGGTCGGATTAGAAAAATGTAAGCATGTAAACGGTTGCCTGTTAAGTTAGCAGGCAACCAAAAATATTCTATGCACTCGTTTCGGGATGCAGTAGTATGCCCTTCACAATCATAAACTGGGCGATTATATAAGTTGCAATGATGGCCAAAGATGCCATATAGAAACTCGCATAAAATTTATTGATAGCCAAAAGGGAATCTGAAAGCATAAAAAACAGGGCGCCAATAAATACCCAGGTAAAACTGGTTCGGTTAGTTCGGCCCACACGCAGCAGGGCATAAGAAACCATCAGCATCAAAATTATTGAGTAAACCATTACCGGCATTTTCATGTCGCCCAACACCGGGTAGAGAACAAACATTAACCCGGTGCCAGCCAGCAGAATCGGAAACACATACCGAACGATTTGTGTAGGAAGCAAACCACTTTCCCTCGCCCAAACCAATTGACGGAAACTGAAAATAAAAAAGAGATGGCCTATTAAGAATGATACCAGTCCGAAAATAAAAAACAGTTCACCGCTAAACATCAGCAATACATCGCCCACCCAACAGAAGAAAAGCGCTAAGAGAAATGAATTATTTCTTTGTGGCGTGGCGCTTAAATAATACCCGATCAAAGAGATTAAAATTGTCGGTTTAAATATAAAGCTGGTTTGAAAGTCGCCTATCACGGAAAAAATTTCACCAACGCTGGCAACAACAAACACCGACAGCAGAGCTTTTGATTTATTCATGGTTAGGTTTTGAGAAGATCAGGTATAATAAAGCTAATATAGACAACATACCACTTACACCGAAAGCGATTAGAAAATTTTCGGAATGATTGGCGTAAATCAGGCCAGATATCAATGCACCAATGCCGATGCCAAATTCAAGTGCAATGTATAGCGAGCCGAAAGCCCGGCCCCTGTTATTATCATTACTCAAATCGGTGACCCAAGCAAAAAGTGTTGGTGAGTTCAGTCCATAGGCGATTCCAAACAATATGCCCCCGGCCCAAAGCACAAAGAGATTGGTTGCTAATCCTACCATTAACATGGATAACCCAATTAATGTCGTTGAGATTTTGAGCATGGATATTCGTCCATATCGGTCAGACATTTTTCCACCTACAATTCTCACGGCAACCGAGGAAAGGGTGAAGCCTGTGAACAATATTCCTTTGTTCAGAAGACCGAGTTCTTTACTTAAATCGGGGACGAGTGTAAGCATGGCTCCAAAAGAATAAACTGTCAATACCATGACCACACAAGGGGCTAGCACGGTGGGTTCATATAGATCGGCCAACGATAATTTAATATGGTGCGATTGAAATTTCTCTTTGGTGTGCAAAGTTTCTTTTACCCCAACAAAAATAAGTACAGACAAAAAGCCGAAAAAAGACGAACAGTAAAACATAGCATCGAGGGAATAATGCAATGAAATCCAACCACCAATGGCCGGGCTGCCTGCCATGCCCAACGTTCCAAAGGAACTCAGCAAGCCCATAGCCTCACCTCTGCGTTCAACGGGCACTATGTCAGCAATGTATGCTGTAAAACCGGTTGGCGTGAAGCCGGTTGAGAATCCATGAAAAAACCGGAGGGCAAAAAATCCAAATACGGACGTGAGCGCGGGATAGATCAGCGAACAAACTAAACACACTACCGAGCCAAATACCATGACGGGAATCCGGCCAATCCTGTCGGCCAGCTTGCCGCTAAATGGCCTTGAAATCATAGCGGTAAGCGTGAAAATTGCAATATGAAGCCCGATGAATTTTGCCCCGCCCAGGTTGGCAAGAAAATCCGGCAAATCGGGCAACATCATATTAAAGCTCCCGAAAAAGAAAAATGCACTAAGGCATAATAGCCAAAATTGTGCAGTGTAGTTTTTTGGATTCATGAGGGCGTTGCGCTCTCCTGGGCTTCCAATAGATAAGCTTTAATAAAATTATCGAGGTCTCCATCCAGCACCTTGTGTGCATCGGTGCGCTCTTCGCCTGTGCGTGCGTCTTTCACCAGTTTGTATGGGTGGAGAACATAATTTCGGATTTGCGAACCGAAATCAATTTTCATTTTTCCTGCCTCTACCTTCTCGCGCTCGGCACTTCTTCTTTCAATTTCCAATTGGTATAATTTTGATTTTAGCATCTGCATGGCCTTCTCCCGGTTGGCGTGTTGCGACCGCTCCACCTGACAAACAATCACAATGCCGGTTGGCTTGTGTGTTAACTGCACTTTCGTTTCCACTTTGTTTACGTTTTGCCCTCCTGCTCCACCTGAGCGTGACGTTTGCAATTCTACATCGGCCGGGTTGATTTCGATGTTGATGGTGTCATCCACCACTGGGTAAACAAATATGGATGCAAACGAAGTGTGTCTTCGTTGATTGGAATCAAACGGGGAGATGCGCACCAGGCGATGAACGCCAATTTCTGATTTCAATTTTCCGTAGGCAAAAGTGCCATCAATTTCCAATGTGGCAGACTTTATGCCTGCAACTTCACCTGCCTGGTAGTTCACTTGCGTTACTTTGTAGCCTTTGCTTTCGCCCCACATAATGTACATCCGGTTTAGCATATCGGCCCAGTCCTGGCTTTCAGTGCCACCAGCACCAGGATTTATTTCGACCATGGCGCTGAGTTGATCTTCTTCACGGCCCAGCATTTTTTTGAACTCCAGGTCTTCCACCGCCTGTGCAGCTTTTTGATATTCTTTTTCTAGTTCTTCATCGCTGGTTTCACCAGCATCATGAAATTCGTTCAACACTTCAAGATCTTCAATTTGCTTGGAGAGCTTATCAAACGAATCTGTCCAGATTTTTTTGGATCGAATATTTTTTAAGATGGTTTCGGCTTGCCTGGGATTGTTCCAAAAATCAGCTTGGTGGGTAATGCGTTCTTCGTCTTCGATTTCTGTTTTCTTACGGTCGTAGTCAAAGATACCTCCGTAAGGCGGAGGTGCGGCCTTTTAAGTCTTTCAATTGATCGGTTGTCATAAAAAAATTTTGGCAAATGTAAGGATGAATCTGATTACTTTTATAGTACGGCCTTCAATATCGTTATCCAAACTTTAAATTATGAAAATCGTAAAGCGAATTTTACTGGCGCTGGCAATCCTAATTTTATTAACAGTCGTTGGAGTCTATATCTTCCTCCAAAATTCCAAGCCGACATATTCGGGAGAGATAACTTTGAATGGCCCTATCGCCACAATAGAAGTTTTATTTGACGGTTACGGAATTCCACACATCTACGCGCAAAACGAAACAGATGCATACTTCGCACTTGGCTATGTACACGCGCAGGATCGGTTGTTTCAAATGGAAATGTTGCGAAGGGCTGCCTCAGGGCGGTTAGCAGAAATTATTGGCCCCGACTTGGTGAAAGTAGATAAACTGTTTCGCACACTTCGACTAAATCAGTTTGCAGAAAAACAGGCTGCAAAATTTCTAAATGCCGATACTGCCTCTTTTCAAAAGGCAGCATTGGCTTATCACAAAGGAGTAAATGAATTTATCCGCAATGGAAAAACCCCGCTTGAGTTTACCATCATGGGCATCCCTAAAACAGAATTTACGCCCAAAGACATGTACCTGGCCGTTGGTTTTATGACGTTCGGTTTTGCCGAGGGCTTTCGTGTTGACCCGGTAATGCAAAAGATAAAATCACAATGGGGCGATGAGTACTTGAAAGATTTAGCCATTAACACGCCTGCTGATGCTGCCCGCATTCCTTCTTTCAAAGGTGAAGTAAAAACATTGACACCGCTTATCGCGACCATTCGTGAAGCAATTGAGGCAATACCCGTTCCTCTTTTAGCGGGAAGCAACGGCTGGGCTATATCGGGCGCAAAAACAAAATCCGGAAAACCAATTCTTGCCAACGACACGCACATTGGTTTTGGTCAGCCTGCTGTTTGGTATGAGGCCCATATTGAATATCCAGGTTTCAGTTTTTATGGCCACCACCTTGCAGGAGTGCCCTTTGGCGCGTTGGGTCAGAATAATTTTTGTGGTTGGGGAATAACAATGTTTGAAAATGATGATTTGGATTTTTTTGTTGAGACCACAGATGCCTCGCATCCGAACCAGGTAAAACGAGGCAACAACTGGGAGCCGGTTGAGGTAGTCAACGAAACAATAAAAGTTAAAGGCCAACCGGATGTATTGCATGAAGTGAAGATATCTTCGCATGGGCCGATCGTCAATGGAATTGTAGGAAATATTGAAGAAGGCGGAGATTGGATTGCGTTGGACTGGCAACTGCTGCATGGTGATAATTTGGCACTTACGGCCTTCTATCAGTTAAATCATGCAAGCAGCTTTGCCGAAGCCAACGCTGCAGTTTCCAAACTCTCTTCCCCTGGTCTGAATTTGATGTACGCGGATGTGGCCGGCAATATTGCCTGGTGGGCATTGGCGAAATTGCCAATTCGAAAAAATATGTCATCAAAATTTTTTCTCGATGCTTCGACCGGGCTTGATGATTATGCCGGGTATTATGATTTTACTAAAAATCCGCAGTCCGTTAATCCACCCTCGGGATTTGTTTATTCGGCCAACAATCAACCTGATACGGTTGGCGGTAATTATTTTCCCGGCTATTATTATCCAAAAGACCGTGCAGGAAGACTTGAGCGCCTGCTAAGCGAGGAAAAAATATGGACCATAGAGGAAAATAAATCTATTAATCTTGATGTAATCTCGCAGCAGGCGGTGAAAGTGGCAAAGGAGATGTCGTTAGTATTGGAAGGCAAAGCATCGCCCGAGTATGAATCATTGCGCAGCATATTGAGCCAGTGGGATGGTCGCCACCAGGTAAATGATGTTGGCCCTTCGGTATACTATAATATGCTATCACAAATTATTTATTTGACAATGGCTGATGAGATTGGAAAAGATGCATTAAAGTCAATAGCTAATGGATCGGTAATGAAAAATTCTTATCTCATGTTGCTTTCCAATGATTCTTCTGCGTGGTGGGATAATGTAAACACAACGGAGGTGAAAGAAACGCGCACAGATATTTTTACTCAGGCGGCTGCGAACACTCTGTCCCTTCTTAAACAAACCTGTGGCGCTGATCCCAGCGACTGGACGTGGGGAAAGATCCATACTTTAAAACATAATCACCCACTGGGTGCCATTAAACTGTTGGATAAATTTTTTTCTGTCGGACCTTATCCGGTACCCGGTGGCAATGAAGTAATAAATAATTTAATGTTTGATCTGGATACTACCGGCTACTTCCCCGTGGAAGGCGGACCGGCACTAAGAAAAATTATTGACTTTTCTGATTTAGGTAACGGAGAAACCGCTTCGCCTTCCGGTCAATCAGGAAACGTGATGAGCGAATTTTATTCCAACCAGGCCGAAATGTTTGCTAATGGGGGATTTAGAAAAATGTTGATGCGAAAGGAAGATATTGAGAAGGTAGCGAAAGGGAAATTGACAATGAAACCAAAATAACCTCTACTTCTCCCCGATTAATTTCTGAATCGCCAGGTATTCGTCTCGCAATCGGGCGGCCTCCATAAACTCTAATTCCTTGGCTGCTTTTTCCATCGCTTTTTTCGTGCGATCAGAAAGTTTAAGCAAATCGTCTTTCGACATGTAGGCCGTTACTGGATCGGCAGCGAGCGATTTCTCTTCGTCTTCGATATAATATTTTTTGATGGCTTTTTTAGAATCAGCAACTTTGGTTTGGCGCATAATATCATCTTTCGATCTCAAAATGGTTTTTGGAACTATACCATTTTCAAGATTATAATCCATTTGAGTTTTGCGCCTGCGATTAGTTTCATCAATGGCTATCTGCATAGACTCAGTTACCTTATCAGCATACATGAGAACCAGGCCGTTTACATTTCGGGCAGCACGGCCAATGGTTTGTACAAGTGATCTTTCATTTCGTAAAAAACCTTCCTTATCGGCATCAAGAATGGCGACCAATGAAACTTCTGGCAAGTCTAATCCTTCGCGCAACAAGTTTACGCCTACCAATACGTCATACAGCCCAAGCCTGAGTTCGCGCAAAATTTCCACGCGATCCAATGTTTTTACTTCCGAGTGAATATAACGGCACTTTACCGATACTTTATCCAAATACTTGGTTAACTCCTCAGCCATGCGCTTGGTAAGCGTGGTAATAAGCACACGCTCTTTCACCTTCACCCGATTGTCAATCTCTTCAAGCAAATCGTCAATTTGATTTTTAGACGGACGAACTTCTATGACCGGATCAAGTAAGCCTGTTGGCCGGATCAACTGCTCCACGACAACCCCTTCTGATTTTTGCAATTCATATTCTGCGGGTGTAGCGCTTACATAAATAACCTGGTTCAACATGGATTCAAATTCCGAAAAAGTGAGCGGACGATTATCCAAAGCAGCGGGAAGCCTGAAACCGTAATCAACTAAATTTACTTTCCTGGATCGGTCGCCCCCCCACATAGCCCTGACTTGTGGCACAGTAACGTGGCTTTCATCGATCACCAACAGGTAATCATCCGGAAAATAATCAAGCAAACAAAACGGACGCTGTCCTGCCTGCCTGCGATCAAAATATCTTGAATAATTTTCGATTCCGCTGCAATAGCCAAGTTCGCGCATCATTTCTAAATCAAATTCTGTTCGCTCTTTCAACCGCTTGGCTTCCAGGTGTCGCTTCTCCACCTCGAACATATTTAATTGTCCAACCAAATCATCCTGAATATCATGAATGGCCAGGTTGAGCAACTCTTTTCCAGTTACAAATAGGTTGGCGGGAAAAATGGTTATGGCTTTTTCATCTGATATTTTTTTTCCTGTATCAGGGTCGATCCGTTGAAGAGATTCAATTTCATCGCCAAAAAAATAAATACGAATAGCGTAGTCCGCATAAGCAAGAAAAATATCTACCGTATCACCTTTTACACGAAAAGTCCCTCGCTTAAATTCCACCTCCGTGCGGCTGTAGAGTATATTCACCAAAGCGAAAAGCAATTGATTGCGCACAATTTGATCACCCACCTTAATTACAATTCGATTGTTACCGAATTCCTCCGGATTACCAATTCCGTAAATGCAAGACACGGAAGCTACCACGATAACATCGCGTCTGCCGGTGAGCAGGGATGCTGTGGCGCTAAGCCTGAGTTTTTCAATCTCCTGGTTGATCGACAGGTCTTTCTCGATAAAGAGGTTAGAAGTTGGGATGTAGGCTTCGGGCTGATAGTAGTCGTAATATGAAATAAAATACTCAACCGCATTCTGAGGAAAGAATTGCTTGAACTCTCCATAGAGCTGCGCGGCCAAAGTTTTATTGTGACTTAATACAAGTGTTGGCCTGTTAATTTGAGAAACAACATTGGCAATGGTAAATGTTTTACCCGAACCTGTTACACCCAATAAAGTTTGATGAGGCTCCCCACCCTCAATTCCTTTTACCAATTTATCAATAGCCTTTGGCTGATCGCCTGTGGGGACATAATCACTGACAAGTTTGAAATCCATGCCGTGAATTTACCTGAAATCGCGGTTAGTTCAATCGCTCCAAATCGCCCAAGATTTCTCTGCCTGTTCGTGCAGCATCTCCAACCCGTTTTTAATGTGAGCTCCTTTCATTTCAGCTTTTTGAAGGAACATGGTGCGGGCTGGATTGTAAATTAAATCGTAAACAAAATGATCGGATGTAAGCTTGTCATATGGAATTGGCGGGAATGATTCCGTATTGGGAGACATACCCAGTGGGGTGGTGTTGATAATCAGGTTCGACTCTTCAATTGGTGTGGTGTCTTTTGAAAGGGAGTCGTAGGTGTACTCGACATGACCGGCTTCACGGGAAACCATTTCGAAAGGAATTTTCAATTTTTGCAGAGCTACCTTCACGGCTTTACTGGAACCACCCGTTCCCAGGATGAGTGCCTTATATTTATTTTCTTCCGGCAACCAGCGTTGCAGCGTTTCCATAAAAGCACCACAATCGGTATTGAAGCCGGTAAGTTTACTGTCGCAGATTTTAATCACATTCACTGCCCCGATACGTTGGGCAGTTTCATCTACTTCATTCAATAATTTTATAACTTTTTCTTTGTATGGAATGGTAACGTTAAGGCCACATAGCTCCGGGTTTTCTTTAAGCAGCGTTATTAATTCATCAATTTCGTTTAACGCATACAAATTGTAAGAGTAATCGCGGAGGCCATCACGAAAAAATTTCTCGTCAAAAAAATTCTTAGAGAAAGAGTGACCAACGGTTTTTCCAATAAGACCAAATTTCTTTTCCATATTTCTAATTTGTTGATTTTAGATAGGCTGCTGTTTTTTCGATGCCTATCACTAACAAAATACCCAAAGCAGCAAACAAGATCGCCTGGAATAAAAGCGGGTTATTTCCGGTAACTTCCATATAGCGAGCCGGTAAAACACTTTTATCGAAAGCTGGCACCTGGTTGCCTAAATGATCCATCCGGTATTCGGTAATTTCTTTCCAGGGCCAAACTTTATTGAGGGATCCAATCATAAACCCAGCCAATAAGGCCAACGTGGGAAATCGAAAATGGGTTAATATCCAACCCAGAAATTTTGAAAAACCTACCAAGCCAAGAAAACATCCAATCACAAAAACGATGATAACGGGCAAATCAAAATTAATGAGTGCGGTAATCATGTATTCGTACTTGCCAATTAGCAACAGGATAAATGCCCCAGATATTCCCGGCAGTATCATAGCGCAAATAGCCAACGCGCCACACAAGAAAATAAAAAATAAATTGGTAGGAGTTTCAGTCGGTGAGACCACGGTAATGAGGTAGGCTGATACAATTCCAAAAACACCTGAGAGAATTGTTACTACGTTCCATTTTTTGATATCTCTGAATATGAGTGGAGATGAGATCAGTATCAAACCAAAAAAGAACGACCAAATTTGAATTGGGTATTTATCCAGTAAAAAGGTCATTAACTTAGAAAGCGACAATAAGCTTGTGACGATTCCTCCGAGGATACAGATTAAAAAATTTCCGTTTACCTGCTTCCACGCTTCACCAATCTTAAACTGAAAAATCAATTTCACAACCTCAAAATCAATGGCTTTGATTGAGTTTATGAGTTCGTCATAAATCCCAGTAATGAATGCCACGGTGCCGCCCGAGACACCTGGAATAACGTCAGCACCACCCATACTCACCCCTTTAAGGTAGAGTAACAGATAATCTTTAGCAGCCCTTGCCATTAATCGGCATCAAAATGTGGAGGGGCGCTGGTATCTTTCTTACGTTCGAGGCCAAGAAAGTGTAAGAAAGTGTCGCCACGTAAACCCAACCGGATAGTTTCCAACGGCACAATTTCCTGTGGGGCTATATTACCGAGGTTCACATTGGCACCCAATAATTTTATAAACCATACTTGTTGTGCTTTTTGGGGCGCTTCCCAAATAATTTTTTCAAAAGGAATTTTCGTAAGTATCTCTTGCACCAGACCTGAACGCGGTTCGCCCGATGAGCGGAACAAGCCTACATTTCCACCTTCACGCGCCTCCCCTATCACTTTCCATGCACCGGCTGCCAATTCTTTTTGCATCAAATCAATCCACAAATAAGGTGGAATAATTTTATCAGCGTCTTTCGAGCCTACTTCGGAAAGAACAGTAACCTGCTCTTTCAATTTTGATATGTACTCACATTTTTTATCGTGATCTAAATCAATGGAGCCATCGGAGACTTCCGCAAACTCAAGTTTGAATTTATCGAGCACCTTTCGATAATCATCAAATTGATTGCGGATAACAAATGCCTCGAATAAAGTTCCTCCCAGGTAACAGGGAATACCTGCATCCTTATAGACCTTTATTTTATCTTCCAGCTTTGGAGTTACATATGATGTGGCCCACCCTAACTTCACAATATCGACATGACTGGCACATACACTCACAAAATCTTCTGCTTCGCGAACGCTCAGTCCTTTGTCCATGGCCATGGTGTAGCCTACTTCCCTGGGCTTCACCGAGCGCTCAGGTAATTGTTTGATTGAATAATTCATTAATGATCTTTTCTAAACTGGTTGATAATTTTATACAGGGCCTTTTGTGCTTCGGGGTTTGGAAAGAATTCAAATAGAACTGTATGCCCTTCAAAATTTAAAAGTAATGCATTTTCCAGGTAATTAAAGGCTTCCTTAACCTTGCCCGCATCGAGCAGGTAAACAGTGAGGCGATAAAACAATTCAGCATTGTCTGGAAGTTCGGTTAAGGCATCCGTAATAATATCGATCGCTTTATTATGTTCGCCTTGTTCAAAATAAATTAACGACCATTGCAACCATACTTCCAAATCATCGGGGGC
>Ga0315912_10000765_pt1 | contig 48705 bp, 39 predicted proteins | sample VfabasoilMG_FD_204469 | JGI IMG/M metagenome (GOLD analysis project Ga0315912, IMG submission 204469) | Garden soil microbial communities collected in Santa Monica, California, United States - V. faba soil | ecosystem: Environmental > Terrestrial > Soil > Garden | place: USA: California... | reverse complement strand
AAGCGAACGCGTAAGGGGGGTGCGGCGGGGACGAAGTCCCCCCGCGTCAGAGCGAGCGAAGCGAGCCCGCGTGAGCGGAGTGGAGACTTGCCTAAGTGCTCTTCGTCGGAGGCGAGTCGCAACGAGGGAACGCGTAAGGGGGGTGCGGCGGGGACGAAGTCCCCCCGCGTCAAAGCGAGCGAAGCGAGCCCGCGTGAGCGGAGTGGAGACTTGCCTAAGTGATCTTCGTCGAAGGCGAGTCGCAACGAGGGAACGCGTAAGGGGGGTGCGGCGGGGACGAAGTCCCCCCGCAATAAGCATGACGGACGCACCGCAGCATTTGCTGCTCGTAGACGATGAACGCGCCTTTCGGGAAGTGATTGCCGAACGCCTGGGCGAGTCTGGTTTTCGCGTGGAACAGGCCGGAACAGGCGAAGAGGCGCTGGAGCGGCTCAACGAGTTCGCCTTCGACATCCTGATCACCGACCTTCGTCTGCCTGGGGTGGACGGGCGGCAGGTGCTCGATGAGGCGTTTGCCCGCTATCCGGAGATCACGGCCATCGTCATCACCGGCTTCGGCGGCGTGCGTGAGGCGGTCGAGGTGACGCGGCTGGGCGCCGAGGGGTTCATCACCAAGCCGTTTCAGTTCGAAGAGCTGCTCCACGAACTGGCCACGGCCTCCGAAAAGCGGCGTCTGAAGTCGGAAAACGCCTATCTGCGCGCGCAGTTGCAGGATCGGTTCAAGCTCGAGGGCATCATCGGCCGCACGCCCATCATGTTGCAGCTGTTCGAGCTGATCCGGACGGTGGCGGCGACGTCCAGCACGGTGCTCATCACCGGTGAGACCGGCACCGGCAAGGAATTGGCCGCGCGCGCCATTCATGACGCGAGTCCCCGGCGCAGCCAGCGCTTTGTGGCGCTCAATTGCAGCGCGATTCCCGAGACGCTCCTCGAGGCCGAGCTGTTCGGCCATGTGCGCGGCGCGTTCACCGGCGCCATCGCGAATCGCCAGGGCCGTCTCGAACAGGCCAACCGTGGCACCCTGTTCCTGGACGAAGTCGGCACGATGAGTCCGGCGCTCCAGGCGAAGTTGTTGCGCGTGCTCCAATCCCGCGAGTTCGAACGCGTCGGCGATTCGATGACGGTCAAAGTGGACGTGCGCGTCGTGGCGGCGACCAATTCCGATTTGAAGCGGATGGTGACGGACGGGACGTTTCGCGAAGATCTGTTTTACCGGCTGAATGTGATCCCGGTGCGCATTCCGGCGCTCCGCGAACGGCGCGCCGACATTCCTCTGCTCTCGCAATATTTTCTGGACGGCTTCGCGCGGGAAGCCAAGCCGGCGCGCGGACGCGTGACGATTGCGCAGGAGGCGCAGCAGGCGCTGATGGCCTTCGAGTGGCCCGGGAATGTGCGACAGTTGGAAAACGTGATCGAGCGGGCATTCGCGCTCTCGCCGGGCCGGAGCCAGATTCTGGCGTCGGATCTGCCGCCGGAACTGCAGCAGTCGCCGGTCGCCGTCGATCCGGCGGAGTATGTGCTGCCTGAGCCCGGCGTCGATCTGGATGCCGTGGTCGCCCGATTTGAATATGCGTTGATCAAGCGCGCGCTCGACCGGACTGACGGCAACAAGAGCCAGGCGGCGGATTTGCTGCAGTTGAAGCGGACCACGCTCATCGAAAAACTCAAGAGACTGGAGCGGTCATAACGTGGCGCAACATGCGTTCTGGATCATCGTCGATGGCACGACGCCCACGTCATTCAGGTCGCGGCAACGCGAAGACCTGGTACCCACGCTGACGCAGTTGCAGCGAACGCAGCCGCAAGTCGCGTTGATGTGGTTCGAGCGCGGCCGCCTGTGGCCATCGCCGACCGAGGCTCGGGAAGCGCTGGGTGTGCAACGCACAACCCGGCCGGGCCGCACGCGCGATTGGAGGCCGGGCGGCGACCACGTCGATCCGCGGGCGAAGTACGTCAAGACGCGCGACGAAAAACGCGCGCGCTTCAAGTCGCGCCTGGGCCGCGACCGCAGTGACACGCCGCCGGCGCCGGCCAGTGGTGAACCGCAGGAATCGAAGCCCAGCAGACCCGCGGTCCGCAGACCGGACCGGCCCGAGTGGCGGAAGCCAGGCGGCGATCGGCCTTCCGGCGACCGGCCGTTTTCCGATCGCCCGGCGCGTCCGCGGCCGCCAGGCGGACCGGCCGGATTCGGTAAAGCTGGTTACGGCAAGGACCGACCAGCCGGCGGGAGCTTTCCGCGCCGGGACTCCCGTGGGCCGAGTTCACGTAGTGGTGACTCGCGCGGCCCTGGTTCGCGGGGCCCTGGCTCGCGAGGCCCAGGATCGACTGGTGGCGGAGATTGGCGAAATCGCGACCGGGACAAGCCTCCGCCACGGCAGGACGGCCCGCCACGCGAGGCCGCTGAAAAGCCGCGTCCACCAAAGGGCTTTGGGGATCGACCGTGGCGCCCGAAGAAGCCGTGGCGTCCAACCAAGCCGAAGGGTGGAAGCGGATCGGGCAACCGATAACTATGGCTTAATGACCAAATAATATTGGTCTTTAGCCAAAACTAGCTGTCTATCAGGGCTTCTTTTGTCTGGAAGAAGTTGCTAATCGTGTCTCTGAGTTGAGTAATCGACTCAGAGGAATTGATCGCCACGCGCAGCTGACCGCCGCCCTCGAGGCCCTTGGTGTACCACGACCCCAGGGCGCGGAGCTTGTTGATCACCCATCGTTCGTGACCTCTGGCGCCGGCTGGCGGCGCGGTGGGCGTGAAACCAGGCGCCGCATGACGGAATCCCTTGGCCTCTCCAACGCGCTCGGCTAGCAACAGGTCGATGTACTCGAGCAGAAACTGACCGCGCTCTTCGAGGGACACCGAGATCGGGGGCAATCCCAGTTTGGCCGCCGACGCCTGCGCGAAGATCCACGGGTTGCGTAGCGCGCCACGTCCGACGAGGACGCCGCCCACGTGCGGACTCGCGAGCCGCCGAACGATGTGCGACGGGTCCACACAGTCGCCGGATCCGAAGACGGGAATACTCACGCTCGCGGCAACGCGCTCAATGAGCGACCAATCCGATTCCCCGCTGTAGGACTGCGCCGCCGTCCGGCCGTGAACCGCCACCGCGGACGCGCCGGCATCTTCCACCATGCGTGCCAGCGTCGGCGCGTTGATCTCGTGCTCATTCCAACCCGCACGCATCTTGACGGTCACAGGAATCCGGACCGCGTTCGTCATCGCGCGCACAACGCTGGCCGCGTGCTCGGGCTCGCGCATCAGGCTGCAGCCGGCATGGTGCTTCGCAATCTTCGGCACGGGGCAGCCCATGTTGATGTCGATGATGTCGGCGCCCATGCCTTCGACCACCTGCGCCGCATCCGCCATGACGCGCGGGTCCCCGCCGAAAATCTGGATCGAGACCGGCCGTTCTTCTTCGGTGTACTCGGCGTACTCCAGGGTGCGGTCGATGCCGCGCACCAGGCCTTCCGACGACACCATTTCCGTGACGACGAGGCCACAGCCGCCGCGGCGCTTCACGAGCCGGCGGAACGCGGTATCCGTCATGCCGGCCATCGGGGCCAGCGCGACCGGATCGTTCAGTTGGATGGAACCGATTTTCACTTGCCCTTTGTGTCGCGGGCCGCTTCGTACATCTTCTTGAAGGCGTCGTCTTTCCATTCGATCACGGCCTGCATTCGCAGTTTCTCGAGGAACTTCGCCTTTTCAACTTCGACACGCGCGCCGAGGATATTCTGCTGAATCTGCTCGCGCGATTTTTCAAATGCCTCGACCTCGGCGGCGCTGCGCGTTTCGAGCTTGAGGATCTGGTACCCGGCGCGGGTGCGCATCGGTTCGCTGATGTCGCCGACCTGCATCTTCTCGAGCATCTGGCTCACCGCCGGGTTGAGATCGGCGGCCGCAATCGGCCCGATGAGCCCGCCGTTGGCCTTGGTGCCGGACTCTGACGCCTCAGCCACCAACTTGGTGTAATCCTCGCCCTTCACCGCGCGCTCGCGGATCGCGGTGATCTTCTCCTTCGCAGCGTCGTCTACGCCCACGTTCACGGTCGCCTGGCCGTTCACGGTCTCGGTCGCCACCGGGATCAGGATCTCGCGCAGCGTGACCGTCGGCGGTTTCATGAACTCGGACTGATGGGTATTGAAGTACTGCCGCATTTCTTCTTCGGTCAACGTCATGTTCCGCTGCAACTCGCGGCCGATGACGTTCTGGATAATGAACTGCCGCTCGAACCGGACACGAAGGTCGGACAACGTAATGCCCTCCTGCTTCAACGCCGCTTGAAACGCGGCGTCGTCCGTGATGTTGTTGCTCTTCTTCAATTCGTCCAACCCCTTGGCAAACGAGGCGTCGTTGAACTTGATGCCGGTCTCCCGGCCATGCTGCACGAGCATGAGTTCGTTCACCGCCTCGATCAGGAGAGCCGGCGTGATCTCGGCCAGCGCCGCTCGCAATCCGGGGTCCGTATTCAGGTCCTCAGCCCTTTTAACCGCGCGGTTCTGATCGCGCAGCGCCTGGATCTGCTGGAACTCGAGCTCGCTTTGCGTGAAAATCTCGCCGTTCACCTTCACGATAATTTTCTGAACGATGGTGCTTTGCTGCGCGGTCAGAGGACCTGCGCCCAGCACCGCGATCGCGACAGCGGCCGAGGCAACGAGGAAGTGCTTCATCATGAACTCTCTTGGCGGCAGATTGCCGCAAGTGACACGGAATCAATATTTTAGCCCGTTACGAGGCTCTGGCTCAACTGCTCGAGCAACTCACCCAGGCGTTCGAACAATCCGCCTGGTTCAGACGGATTCGGGCGCGTTTCAGCCGTCATGCTCTCGCGATTGAACCCTGGCGCCACGCCAGACGCCGCCCGGGCGGTCCACCAGGAGGCCGCGGGCTTGCCCGCCGACCTGTCCGCCGAAGCTTTAGCGGAGGCAGAAGCTCCGTGGGCGAAGGCGGGCCCCTTTCTCTGTGACTCTGGGCGGACCTGTTCGGCCTGAGCACCGGACAAGGCGAGCCTCAGCACGGCCGGCGGCAGAAGGGTGAGGTCCCGGCGGCTCTTGATGAGCTTGAGCAACATCGCCGGATCGAGCTTCGCGTCCTGCCGGAATTTCAGGACCACATTGGTCCCGTCCCGCTCGATGCTGTCGAGACCGATCCGGTCGGCGATCACGCGCACCCGCGTGTGTTGGGCCAGATTGAGCACCGAGTCGGACATCGGACCGTACCGGTCCTGCAGTTCGTCGAGCAGCCGATCCACCTCGTCGAGCGTGCGCGCACTCGCCATGCGCCGATACGCCGACAGCCGCTGATTCATGTCCGGGATGTATTCGTCATCCACGTGGAGATCGATCTTGAGATTGACGGTCGCGCGCCGATCGTCGTCCAGATCCTCACCCTTCAGTTCGCGCACGGCGTCTTCGAGCAGCTTCATGTACATGTCGAAGCCGACCGCCTCGATATGGCCGCTCTGTTCGCCGCCCAGTAAATTGCCGGCGCCGCGGATCTCGAGATCCAGCGCCGCGATGCGGAAGCCGCTGCCCAAATCACTGAACTCACGGATCGCCGCCAGCCGCCGGCGCGCCACCGGCGACAGCGTCTGTTCCGGCGGAATCAGCAGATAGGCGTACGCCCGGCGATCCGAACGGCCGACGCGGCCGCGAAGCTGATACAACTGTGCCAGGCCGTACCGATCCGCACGGTTGATGATGATCGTGTTGGCGTTCGGAATATCCAACCCGTTCTCCACAATCGTCGTCGCCACGAGCACGTCGTACTTGTGCGAGACGAAGTCGATCATCACCTTCTCGAGATCGTCCTCCCCCATCTGACCGTGGCCGACGACGACTTTGGCTTCCGGCACCAGACGGGTCACCAGGCTCGCAATGGAGTGAATCGATTCGACGCGGTTGTGCACCAGAAACACCTGGCCACCGCGCTCGAGTTCGGTGCGAACGGCCCTGGCAATCGCATCGGTGTCGAACTTGACGACCTGCGTCTGGATCGACAGGCGATCACGCGGCGGCGTTTCGATCACCGACATGTCCCGGATGCCGGCCAGGGACATGTTCAGCGTGCGCGGAATCGGCGTGGCCGTCATCGTCAGCACGTCCACCTTCCGCCGCATTTGTTTGATCCGCTCCTTGTGGGCCACGCCGAAGCGCTGCTCTTCGTCCACGACGAGCAACCCGAGATCGCGGAATGTCACGTCCTTCGATAACAGTCGATGGGTGCCAACGATGATGTCGAGCTGGCCTGAGGCAAGTTGCTCGAGACTGACTTTCTGTTCGGCCTTCGTGCGAAACCGGCTGATCATGTCGGCGCGAACCGGGAAACCCGCGAATCGTTCCTTGATCGTGCGGAGGTGCTGGAAGGCCAGAATCGTCGTGGGCGCCAGAAACGCCACCTGCTTGCCTTCCATCACGACCTTGAACGCCGCGCGCATTGCGACTTCGGTTTTGCCGTAACCGACGTCGCCGCACAGCAGGCGATCCATGGGCGTCGTGGATTCGAGGTCGCGCGTGATGTCGGCGATGGCCGTAGTCTGATCCGGCGTCAGGTCGTATTCGAAGGCCGCCGCGAATTCCTGCTGCCAATGTGAGTCCGGGCTGAACGCGTGACCCATGACGGCCTTGCGGGCGGCGTAGAGCTTGAGGAGCTCTTCGGCCATGTCGCGCATGGCCTTCTTGACGCGCGACTTCGCCTTCTCCCACGTCGCGCCGCCCAGTTTGTCGAGCGCGGCGGCGGATCCGCCGGTGTACTTCTGGACGAGGTCCAGGTGCTCGAGCGAGACAAACAACTTGTCGTCGCCGGCGTAGCGGAGTTCCATGAACTCCTGCTCGTCCTGGCCGGCGCCGAGTCCGATCTTCTTGAGGCCGACGAACCGGCCGATGCCGTTGTCGACATGGACGACCAAATCGCCAATCTTCAAGTCCCGGAAGTCGGAGAGAAATGTGCGGTTCGCCGATCGGCGGCGTTCGTGCGGCCGACGTTCTTCTTCGAACAGATCGCTCTCGGCGAAGATGCGCAGGTGGGCGTCGGGCAGATGGAAGCCGCGCGAGAGATGGCCGGTTGTGACGAGCACCGCGGCGTTTTCCAGGTCGTCGGTGTCGGCGACCGATCGAGCGCGGATTTCGTAGTCGGCCAGCAGCTCGATCGTGCGCTCAGCGCGGCCTGACGTTGCGGCGACAAACACAATGCGGTCGCCTTCGCTGCGAGCCGCGCGGATTTCTTCGACCCAGTCGCCGATCCGCCCGTGGTAGGCCGCCGCGGGACGGGCGGTCACGTGCGTGCTCGTCGACGCGCCGGCTTCCTCATCAATCGCGAGCTCGGAGATCTGACGCGCACCGGCGATCCAGCGCTCGACCTCGGTCCACGCGACGGCGATCGTCTCGTAGGCCGGCACGAGTCGGCCCCGGTTGGCTAAATCAGTCGCCGTCGATCGCCATTGTTCTTCGAGGGAGGTACCACGTTCTGTGACGTCATCGTGTTCGTAGACCAGCACGGCGGCGCCGGACCGGCGGACGTAGTCCAGGACCCAGGCGGATCGGTCTTTGTTGTAGGACTCCGGACTCACGTCATCCGGCCTGTGATCGTTCGCGTCGTCTTCGGGGATCAGTTCTCGCTGTGGCGTGATGCTGACCTTGTCCAGCGCGGCCATGGAGCGCTGCGTGGCCGCATCAAAGCGCCGGATCGATTCGATCGTGTCGCCGACAAATTCCAGTCGGACCGGTTGGGCCTCGTTCGTGGGATAGAAATCCACGATGCCGCCGCGGACACAGAATTCCCCGTGCTCATCAACGGGGTCTTCGTGCGTAAAACCCGCACGCACGAGGCGGTCGCCGAGATCGCGCGGCGAAATGTCCTGCCCCAGCTCGAGTGAGAATCCGGCGTCGGCAAATCTGGCGGCATCCGACAGGCGCGGCAAGAGGGCTCGAGCGGACGCGACAACAATGCGCGCCGTTCCGGCCGCGAGCCCGTGCAAGGCACCCGCGCGGGCTGATGCGACCTCGAGATGCGGCAACAGGCCGCGGTACGGATCGACTTCCTGGGACGGGAACGGGCGAACGGCCCGCTCGGCGTCCGCGTAGGTCATGTTCTCGGCGTTCGCGAGGAAGAAGCGGGCATCGGCCACCAGTTGTTCGACATGGCTGTCCGTGGGCGCGATCAGAAACACCGGCCCTTCGTCAGCCGCGATCGCGGCATGGAAGGCGACGGCCGCCGGCGACAGTCCGGTGACGAGGGGACGCGGACGATGCAGGCCGCCGCGAGTGGCTGCCGTCTTGAGCAGCGCTCGCAGCGCCAGGGAAGAAGGCATCGCTACGGCCTTGGCTTGATGGAGACGCTGCCGGTGAAGTCCCAGCGGTGGCGAGGCCGGTACACGCCTACGTCCTTGGTGCGCGACTTGATCCGGAACGTATGCAGCAGGCGATGGTAGTCGTACGGCACGCCATCGCGTTTGTGAACGGCGACGTCGAGTTTGTAGGTGCCCTCGATCAGGTCGAGGGCCTCGAACGCCACGAACACTTCGGCGTCACCGGACAAGGACTGCGGTTCGAATTCCTCGATGTCGGTATTCGTGCCGTAGACGCAGACGCCTTCGGCGTTGAAGATCCCGACGCCAAACACGAAGTCGTCGACCGGCTCCTGGGTCCGGATGCGCATGTGGAGGCGCATCGGATCGCCGGAGTAAAACACGTGCGCCGCATGACCCTTTGCGTCGAGCAGGCCGACCTGCGCGATTTCGACCAGCCGCGATCCCCAGCGGCCTTCAGCCGCCATCGTCACGTCCTCAGTCGGATCGCTGGCCAGTACGGGCGCGTCAAGGCCAGTCGGGGGTTGCGCCGGTTGCTCCTGCAGGGCTTTCACGTCTTCCGACGCGAGGAAATTCTCTTCCTGCTGGGCGACGCGCGCGATGTAGGCATCCACCACACGTTTTGGATCGCCCTCGATCTGTTTCCGGCCGCCATCCAGCCACACCGCTTCGTCGCACAGGCGTTCAACCAGGCCGAGCGAGTGCGTGACCAGCAGCACGGTCTTGCCGCGGCGCTTGAAGTCGGCAAACTTGTCCAGGCACTTGTGCGTGAAGCCTTCGTCTCCCACCGCGAGCACTTCGTCCACGAGGAGGACTTCCGGATCGACGTGAATCGCGACGGAGAAACCGAGGCGCATATACATGCCGGATGAGTAGGCCTTCACGGGCTCGTCGATGAAGTCCCGCAGCTCGGCGAACTCGACAATTTCGTCGAATCGCTTTTCAATCTCGCGCTTCGTCAGCCCCAGCATGATGCCGTTGATGAAGACGTTCTCGCGGCCTGAAATTTCGGGGTGAAAGCCGGCGCCGAGTTCGATCAACGCGGAGATGCGGCCCTTCACGGAGACCGTGCCTGATGTGGGCTTCGTGATGCCCGCGACCAGCTTCAGGGCCGTGCTCTTGCCGGATCCGTTCCGTCCGATGACGCCGAACGTGCTGCCCGCCGGCACGCTGATCGACACGTCGGTCAAGGCGTGAAATGTCTCGCTCGGCTTGAGGTCCTGGAGGATGCTGCGCTGCATCAGCGCGCTTTTCAGCGTCGCAAAGTGGTGGCTGCCGTACCGCCGGTACACCTTCGTGACGTTGACCAGTTCAATCGCGGCTGCCACTACACCACCTCGGCGAATGAATCGCGCAGCCGGTCGAACAGCCAGTATCCCGCCAGAAACACCACGCAGGACGCCGCGCCCAGGGCGAGCAGCCAGTAGACGTGGCCAAAGGCGTTTTGGGGGTGAAAGAGAATCTCCTGATACGACACGGCGAGATGCGTGAACGGGTTCAGATCGAGCCACTGCTTGAGCTGCGGCACCGACGCGATGGGATAGATGATCGGCGTGGCGAAAAACCAGAACGTCAGCACGTTCGTCAAGATGTCCCGCACGTCGCGAAAGTGCACGGTCAGCGCCGACAACGCCAACGCGATCCCGGTCGTCAGGATCAACTGCACCAGAATCACGACCGGCAGCCACACCAACTCAGCGGCGTGAAGGGCGACGCCGGTAATGGCCGGCGCACCATCGGCCGCCGGGGGGACGTCCGCGTAGGCGAAGTAGGCCAGAAACAGGCCGAGAATCGGCAGGCCCAACAGAAAGTGCACCATGTTGGCCACCACGCTCACGATGGGCAGGACCTCGGCCGGAAACAACACCTTCTTGATGAGGTTGCCGCCCGCGATGAGCGATCCGGTCGATTCATTGAGTGAGGACGCGAACCAGGTCCAGGGCAGCAGTCCGCAAAACAAAAACAGCGAGTAGGGCTGAACGGTGTTGTCTTTGGCCGGGACGAAGTACTTGAAGACGGCGGAGTAGATCAACAACAACAGCAGCGGATTGCCGAACGACCAGAAGATCCCGAGCGCCGATCCCCGGTACCGCGCCTTGAGTTCGCGGGCGACGAGGCTCTGGATCAAGCCCCGGTATTTGAACAGTCGCGCGAGGTTATGCCACATCGACCTGCAACATCGCCACCGTGATGTTGTCTGGGCCGCCTGCCTCGTTAGCCGCGTCGATCAGATCCTGGCAGGTGTCGGCAAGCGGAGCCGACCGGCCAATGATGCTGGCCACGCGGTCCGGTGGGACGACTCCGGACAGTCCGTCCGAACAGAGAAGAATGCGATCGCCGTTCTGCACGTCGAGTTCCGAGACTTCCACTTCCGGATCGTCGCCGCCCGACAGCGCGCGCGTCACGACGTGTCGCCAGGGATGATGCCGCGCGTCCGCTTCGGTCAGCACGCCGGCCCGCACCTGCTCGGTGACCCATGAATGATCCTGCGTGACCTGCGTCAACGTGCCGTTGCGCCACAGGTACACGCGGCTGTCGCCCACGTGCGCGACCACCGGCTTGCCCTTGTTGACCAGCACCGCCGCGGCGGTCGTCGCCATGCCGCGCAGCGCCTCGTCGTCGTGCATCGCGGCGTTGATCCGGCGATTGGCCAGGCGGAATGCGGCGGTCAGACGGTTGCCGTCGAGGCTGAGGTTGGCGTCGTAGGGAAACGGCCAGGTCGTATTGACGTCGGCGTCGCGCGTGTCGTTGATGAAGGTCTCGATCACCTGCGACGCGAGTTTGGACGCGACCTCGCCGGCGGCGTGGCCGCCCATGCCGTCGGCCACCAGGAACAGGCCAATGTCCTGCCTGGCGCAGACCGAATCTTCATTGGCTTCCCGCCGCAACCCGGGATGGGAGAGAACGGCGGAAGAAAGGCTCATCATGCGGTCTCAGGAACGGCCGCGATGTTTCAGAATGTCGAGCCGGGACATCGCGCGGAGCAACGCGATGCGCGCGCGTTCGAAGTCCACCTCGGCCCCGGGCGCGGCCAGGCGCTGCTCGGCCCGCTGTTTAGCGGCCTCGGCGCGCGGCCCGTCGATGTCCTCGGCCCGTTCGCCCACGGGCGCCAGCACGGAGACGCGGTCGCCGACGACTTCCGCGAATCCACCGCCGACAAACGCGTAGTGAACCTCGTTGCCCTTCCGGAACCACATCGGACCGTTGGCCAGTGCCGCGAGCAGCGGCGCATGGCCCGGCAGCACGCCGAAATAGCCGTCGACGCCCGGCAACGACGCTTCGTCCACGTCCTCGTGGGCGACGGCGCGGTCGGGCGTCACGAACTCGAGTCGAAAATGCTGCGGAATCATTGTGTTCGCTGAGTCGCTCTATCTCTTGCTAAAGCGTTCGAGCACGTCGTCAATCGTCCCGGCCATGTAGAACATCTGTTCGGGAATTTCATCGTGCTTGCCTTCCACGATTTCCTTGAAGCCGCGCACGCTTTCCGCGATGGGCACGTAGGCGCCCTTGTAGCCGGTAAACTGTTCGGCCACGAAGAAGGGCTGCGACAGGAACTTCTGGATCTTTCTCGCACGCGCGACGGTCAGTTTGTCGTCTTCCGACAATTCGTCGATGCCCAGAATCGCGATGATGTCCTGCAGGTCCTTGTAGCGCTGGAGGATCTGCTTGACCTGCTTGGCCACGTTGTAGTGATCGTCGCCAATGATGCGCGGGTCGAGGATGCGCGACGTCGACGCGAGCGGGTCCACCGCCGGGTAGATGCCGAGTTCAACGATCGCGCGCGACAGGTTCGTCGTCGCGTCGAGATGCGCGAACGTGGTCGCCGGCGCCGGGTCCGTGTAGTCGTCGGCCGGCACGTAAATCGCCTGCACGGACGTGATGGAACCTTTGTGGGTGGACGTGATGCGCTCCTGGAGCTGGCCCATCTCGGAGAGCAGCGTCGGCTGGTAACCGACGGCCGAGGGCATGCGGCCGAGCAGCGCGGACACTTCAGACCCGGCCTGGGTGAAGCGGAAGATGTTGTCGATGAACAGGAGCACGTCCTTGCTCTCGGCATCGCGGAAGTACTCGGCGACGGTCAGCGCCGACAGCGCGACGCGCAGGCGCGCGCCCGGCGGCTCCGTCATCTGCCCGTAGATCAGCGCGGCGCGCGACTTCGACGGGTCGTTGATGTCAATGACGCCGCTTTCCTGGAACTCGAGCCAGAGGTCGTTGCCCTCGCGCGTGCGCTCGCCGACGCCGCCGAACACCGACACGCCGCCGTGCTTCACGGCGATGTTGTGGATGAGCTCCTGAATGATGACGGTCTTGCCGACGCCGGCGCCGCCGAACAGGCCGATCTTGCCGCCCTGAAGATACGGCTCGATCAGGTCGATGACCTTGATGCCCGTCTCGAACATCTTGAGTTCGGTGGACTGCTGCTCGAGGGTCGGCGCCGGACGGAAAATCGGCCACCGCTCGGTATGCACGACCGGACGATCCGGGAAGTCCACCGGCTCGCCGAGCACGTTCAGCACGCGCCCCAGCGTGCCGGGACCCACGGGCATCGAAATCGGCGCGCCCAAATCCTCGGCGGTCATGCCGCGCTGCAGGCCGTCGGTTGGTTTCATCGCGACCGTTCGCACACGGTTTTCACCGAGGTGCTGTTCGACCTCGACGACGATGTCGAGCGGCACGCCGCCCGCCTCGCCCGTCACGCGCACGGCGTTGTAGATGGCCGGCAGCGATCCGCCCGCGAATTCGATGTCGACCACCGGCCCGATGACCTGGACGACCTTGCCAACCTTGACTGCTGTTGCGACTGCCATATGTGATGTCTCTCTGCCAACCGTACCCGTCGTACCCGTCGTACCTGTCGTACCTGAGTTCTACGCCTGCGCCCCTGACACGACTTCGATGATCTCGCGCGTGATCGCCGCCTGACGGACTTTGTTCATCGTCAGCGTCAGCCGCTCGATCATGTCGGCGGAGTTGCGGGTCGCCGCCTCCATCGCCGTCATCTGCGCGGCATAGAACGCCGCGTTGGACTCGAGGAGCGCGCGAAAAATCTGCGCCTCCACGAGACGGACCAGTAACCGCTCAAAAATGATCTCCGCCGACGGCTCGTACAAATAGTCGGTCGCGTGGTCCGCGGCTTTCGCTTCGGTCGCCGTGACCGACGCCAGCGGCAGGAGTTGCTCCACGATGAGCTTCTGCTGGATGACCGACTTGAACTCGTTGTAGACGATGTGAACGCTGTCCACCGCGCCGGACGTAAACGCCTCAATCACGGGCGCCGCGATGGCCTCCGCTTCCGCGAAGGTAATCGTCTTCGGCAGATTCACGCGCTCGAAGCGCACCGGGATGCCCCGACGGCCGAGCATGTCCCGGCCCTTGCGGCCCACCAGGCCGAATGACACCGGCCGGCCGGCGTTGTCGCGGAGAAACGTCCCCGCGGCCTTGATGATGTTGGTGTTGAAGCTGCCGCAGAGGCCGCGGTCGCCGCTAATCACGATCAGCAGCGTGGCGCCGGTCTCCGCGCCGGGACGCCGGACGAGCAGCGGATGGACGGTCTGGTCCACACGGCCGGCGATGCTCGCCAGTACGCGACGAGCCTCGCGCGCGAACGGCCGCGTGGCCATCACTTTTTCCTGCGCCCGACGCAGCTTCGATGCCGCGACCATTTTCATGGCCTTGGTGATCTGCTGGGTCGATTTCACGGCGCGAATGCGCCGCCGCATGTCAATCAGGGACGCCATGGATCAGGCCGCTGCCGTCGAAGCCGAAAACTGCTTGGTGAATTCCGTGAGCGCCGTCTGCAACGCCGCCTTCAGCGCGTCGTCCAGTGTCTTCTTCTCGGCAATGGACGCCAACACCGTCGGCTGCTGCGTTTCGAGGAAGCGATAGAGCCCATCCTCATACGCCCGCAGGTTCTCGACCGCCACGGCGTCGAGAAATCCGTTGGTGGCCGCGAAGACAATCGCGACCTGCTTCTCGACCGGCAGCGGCTGGTACTGGGGCTGCTTCAGGATTTCCGTCAGGCGCTTGCCGCGGTTCAACTGTTTCTGCGTTGCCTGATCGAGGTCACTGCCGAACTGCGCGAAGGCCGCCAGTTCGCGGTATTGCGCGAGGTCGAGTCGCAAGCTGCCGGCCACCTGCCGCATCGCCTTGATCTGCGCCGATCCGCCGACGCGCGAGACCGAGTTGCCGACGTTGATGGCGGGCCGGATGCCCTGGTTGAACAGGTCCGACTCCAGGAAGATCTGGCCGTCGGTGATGGAGATGACGTTCGTCGGAATGTACGCCGAAAGGTCGCCGGCCTGCGTTTCGATGATGGGCAGCGCCGTCAGCGATCCGCCGCCGAGGTCGCCCTTGAGCTTCGCGGCCCTCTCGAGCAGACGCGAGTGCAGGTAGAAGACGTCGCCCGGGTACGCCTCACGGCCTGGCGGGCGCCGCAGCAGCAGCGAAATCTCGCGGTAGGACTGCGCGTGCTTGGACAAGTCGTCATACACGACCAGCGCGTGCCGGCCGGAATCACGGAAATACTCGCCAATCGTGCACGCGGAGTACGGGCTGATGTAGAGCAGGGGCGCCGGATCCGACGCGCCGGCCGAGACGACGATGGTGTACTCCATGGCGCCGGCTTCTTCGAGAATCCTCACCACCTGCGCGACCGTGGACTGCTTCTGTCCAATCGCGTTGTAGATACAGATGACGCCGTTGCCCTTCTGATTGATGATCGTATCCACCGCGACCGCGGTCTTGCCGGTCTGGCGGTCGCCGATGATCAACTCGCGCTGGCCGCGTCCAATCGGCACCATGCCGTCGATGGCCTTGAGCCCCGTCTGCATGGGCTCCTTGACCGGCGACCGATCCACGACGCCCGGTGCGATGCGTTCGATCGGCAGGAACTGCTTCGACGCGATCGGTCCCTTGCCGTCGATCGGCTGACCCAGCGCGTTCACGACGCGGCCGATGACTTCTTCGCCAACCGGCACGGAAATGATGCGGCCCGTCCGCTTGACCGTGTCGCCTTCCTTGATGTTCTGCGCCTCGCCCAGCAACACGGCGCCGACACTTTCCTCTTCCAGATTCAGCGCGATGCCGAACAGGCCGTTCGGGAATTCCAACATCTCGCCGGCCATGGCGCGTTCGACGCCGTGGATGCGGGCGATGCCGTCACCGCACGAAATGACCGTGCCTACCTCGGTGACGTCCACATCAACGGAGTAGTTGCCGATCTGGTCGCGGATGATCTTGGAAATTTCTTCAGCTTTAATCTGCATGGGTCGCGCTGGCTCCGAATTCTACGTGCTTACGTGCCGGGTGCTGAGTGCTTCGTACCGTTCGTTCCGTCGTGGGTCAGTTACTCGCGTTCAACTTGTCGCGCATCCGTTCGAGCTGGCGCGTGACGCTGCCGTCGTACACAAACGACCCGACGCGTGCAACGACACCGCCCACGATGGCGGGATCGACCCGTTCGGTGAGTCGCACCGACTTGCCCGTGGCCCGGCCCAGCGCCGCCGAAAGGGCGGCGCGGCTCGCGTCGGTCAACGGCGTGGCGGTCACGACGTCGGCGCTGACGATGCGCTGCGCATCGAGCAGTAGTTCCGCGTAGGTCGCCGCCAGTTGCGGAAGGCCGGCCAGACGGTCACGGTCGGCCAGCATGGTCACCATGCGCCGGACTTCGGCCGACAGATCGCCTGCCTGGGCCATCACGGCGCCGATGATGGCGCGTTTCGCGGTGGCCGGGACGGCCGGCGATGACAACACGCGGTTCAGTTCGGCATGCCCGCCAATGAGGCGAACGAGTTCGGACAGATCACGGCCCGCCTTCTCTTCGGAGCCGGCCTTGCGGGCGACATCAAAGAGGGCGACGGCGTATCGGCGTGAGATTGATCGCGCGCTCATGTGTTGAAGGTCAGCCCGTCCCTGGAACGTGTGAGGGCGCCTTCAAGAGCGGCCCAACTCGCCTCAGTAAAACGTTAATTTATACCATTCGGCGGCTGGACCGGGCAAGGCGCGAGAGGGCTAAGACACGGGTGACCGAACGGGAACCCAAAAGCTAAACAAGACGGACCAGCGGAGCGCCCTCGGCCCCAGGCCCCGCCACCTTCCCGATGATGGCGGCCGGCACGCCCTGGGCCACCAACTGCTGCTGGACCTGGCCCGCCTGGCTCGGCCGAACGGCCATCAGCAGGCCGCCTGAAGTCTGGGGATCCTGGCAGATCAGGTGCCATTCCGGAGAAACCGCCTGTTCCGTGATGAACCCGGTGAAGAACTTGAGATTGGCCCGGCCGCCACAGGGCAGATATTCCTGCGCCAGGGCCAGGGCGCCCGGCAGTGTGGGCAAGTCGGCCGCGACGATTTCGAGGGTCACGCCGCTGGCCTTTGCCATCTCACTGGCGTGGCCGGCGAGGCCAAAACCGGTCACGTCCGTACACGCGCTGACGTCGCCCGCGGCGAGGCCCCGGGCCGCCGCGGCGGCCGTGTCGTTCAGGCGCTTCATCGACTGCACCGCGGCGCGGAGAAACTCATCGGTGCCGTGGCCGAACCGCCGCGCACGGACAATGATGCCGGTGCCGAGCGGCTTGGTGAGGATGAGCAGATCGCCCACGCGCGCGCCGGCGTTCGTCAAAATGCGATCGGGATCGATCTCACCCGTAATCGCGTAGCCGAACTTGATTTCGGGATCGGTCACCGTGTGGCCGCCAAGCAGCGCGACGCCTGCCGCCTTCAGCAGATCGGCGCCGCCGCGAAACACTTCGCGAATCACCTCGGCCGGCGGTCCAGCCTTGGGCAGCGCCGTAATCGCCAGTGCCGTGCGCGGCTGCCCGCCCATCGCGTATACGTCGCTCATCGCATTCGCGGCGGCGATCTGACCGAAGTCGTACGGGTCGTCAACGATCGGCGTGAAAAAATCGACCGTCTGCACGAGCGCCGGCCCGCCCGCCCATCGGTACACACCGGCATCATCGGCCGTCCGAAAATCCACGAGTACGCGCGGATCGTCCTGGAGCGGCAAATCGGATGTGAGCTGAGCCAGCAGGGACGCGTCCAGCTTGCTCGCGCAACCGGCGCAATCGGCGTATTCGGTCAGGCGTTTAGGCATACTTAGGCGGGGGGACTTCGTCCCCGCCGCACCCCCCTTACGAGCTCGCTTGTTCGACTCGCCTCCAGAGACAGACACTCAGGCAAGTCTCTCGGCGCTCGCTCGAGCCTTCGCTTCGCTCGGCTTGGCGTCGTTCGTCTGTTCCCGTCCCGTCGTTCCCATCGTTCCCGTCGTTCGCGTCGTTCGTCCGTTCCCGTCGTTGTCTAGCTCTTCGTCAGCATTTCGTAGAGCCGCTGCAGTTCGTCTTCATTGGCGAAGTCGATCTCGATGCGGCCGCCCTGGCCTTTGCGCAGGATGCGGAGGTGCGTGGTGCCCAGTGCCACTTTCAGTCTGTCTTCCGCGGCGCGAGTATTGGGATCGACACGCTTGGGCGGTGGCGGTACGGCCGGCGTCATTTCGTGCCGGACCATCGCTTCGGTCTCTCGCACGGACAGGCCGCGCGCGACCACTTCGCGGGCCACGCGGCGTTGCGCCGGTTCGTCGGGCAGCGTGATCAGAGCCCGTGCGTGGCCCATCGTGATCGCGCCGGCCGCGAGATCATTTCTGACTTCGGCCGGCAGTCTCAACAGCCGCATGTAGTTGGAAATCGTCGCGCGATCCTTGCCAACGGCAATGGAGATGGTTTCTTGCGACAGGTGCAGTTCGTCGCTCAAGCGGCGATACGCCTGCGCTTCCTCGATGGGATTCAGATCCTCGCGCTGGATGTTCTCGATGAGCGCGACCTCGAGCATCTTGTCGTCCGGGATGTCGCGATAAACGACGGGCACTTTGAGGAGGCCGGCGCGCTGCGCGGCGCGCCAGCGGCGTTCGCCGGCGACGATCTCGGTGCGGCCGGAGACGGTGCGCACGAGGATCGGCTGAATGATCCCGTGGCTCCGGATCGACTGCGCGAGCTCGTCCAGTCGCGTCTCGTCCCATTGGCCGCGCGGCTGGCTCGGATTGGGCGTCAGCAGGTCGATGTCCATTTCCATCGGCCGCGGCGTGTCACGATCGCGCGGTGGTGGCGGCGCAGCACTGGGAATCAGCGCGCCCAGACCGCGGCCTAGCGCGGGACGTTTGTCAGCCATGGTGATCTCCTGCCTGCCGGGTCATGTAGGTGCCTAAGTGGTCGAGGCGACGACCGGCGCAGGCCGGCGGCGGCCGGTGAATTCATAGGCCAGCGCGACGTAGGCTTCCGCGCCGCGTGAACGCGCGTCGTACAGGATGACGGGCACGCCGTGGCTTGGCGCTTCGCCCAGCCGCACGTTGCGCGGAATCACGGTCTTGTACACCTGGTCGCCAAAGTACTCGCGGATGTTCGCGCTCACCTGCTGACCAAGATTGGTGCGGTCGTCGTACATCGTGAGCAGCACGCCTTCCACGCGAAGACGCGGATTGAACGCTTCGCGCACGCGTTCGATCGTGGACAGTAATTCGGCGATGCCTTCGAGCGCGAAGTATTCACAGTTGAGCGGCACCAGTACGGAGTCTGCGGCGACGAGGGCGTTCAACGTCAGCAGGCCCAGCGACGGCGGCGAGTCGATGAAGATGAAATCAAAGTCCTCGCGCAGCGCGTGGACAATGCGTTCGAGGCGGCGTTCGCGATGCGCGACGTTGACGAGTTCGATTTCGGCGCCGGTGAGATTGCGATCGGCCGGCATCAGCGAGAGGTGATCGATCGCGGTCGGGATGACGAAGTCGCGCGGGTTGATGTTGGGGCGTTCGTCGGTGAGCGCGTCGTAGGCGGTGCCGGCGGTGGCGGATTGTCCTTTGAGTCCGACGCCGCTCGTGAGGTTGGCCTGCGGGTCGAGATCGATGAGGAGAACGCGCTGATTGGCCATCGCAAGCGAGGCGGCGAGGTTGATGGCGGTGGTGGTTTTGGCGACCCCGCCTTTTTGATTGGCGACGGCGATGATGTTATTGGTCATTTGGCCAATCAATACGAATCAGGCTTACAGTGGCTATTCTTTCGCTCCTGACGGCGCGCGTCAAGGTGGAAGAGGCGGTCACTGGACGGGGAGGAGAACTCGGAGCGGATGCACGGACGCGCGGAGGAGGCCTGGCGGCGATGTTCCACGTGGAACGTGGTTGCCCCCGGCCGTAACGAACCTCGATGGGCGAATCAGGTCCTGCGGAGGACCGCAAGTTCGGAGTTCGTCCCGAGTGGATGAACCTCCTGGATAGTAAGACCGGGCGTGTCAGCTCCCTCCGTCGGCGCCCGGAACCAGAGGACCCGTCCCCACGGCGCGAGGAACGTGGCAACTGCGTCCCAAAGTTCGCGATCGACCCGGACGGCCCGTATGGACACCCAACCGGCAGTCCCGCGAAGGTCTGGCCGCAAGGCCGCCTCATCGATGCGCCCATTGAATACCTCGGTGTCTGCGAGCGTAAGCAGGCGGGCGGCCTCACGCAGAAAGGCCGCCTTCCTGGTTCGGGACTCGATCATCAGGAGCCTCACAACAGGAAGTGCGATCTTGAGCGGGATAGCCGGCGAACCGCCGCCTGAACCCAGATCAATCAGGAGTCCATCTGACACGAGGAGGCCGGGGTGTTGCGCGGCAAGTACTGGTTCAACAAGGAGACGGTCAATCGCGGCATCAGTGGCAGGATCAAGCTCAACTGAAGTCAAATTGACGGTCTTGTTCCATTTGGCTAAAAGCCCAAAATATGTGACCAGTTGAGCAAGTCGGCGGTCGGCCACAACAAGGCCGAGTTGTTCGAAGCGCGTGCGAATGCGGGTCGGAAGGTCGAGGTCCGCCACCCGCTCATTCTGGGCGGCCCACTATCTCAGGTCAATCGGACCGAGGAGATTCTCGGGCGGCCACACGCGCCGCCACAATCGCGACCGCGGCCGGCGTCACACCGGGCACGCGCGCCGCCTGGCCGATCGTGTCGGGTCGAATGGACGAAAGCCGTTCCGTGACCTCGCGCGACAGCCCGGGAATGCCCACGTACTCGAAGTCGTCCGGAATCGCGTGCGACTCCTGCGTCAACGTGCGCCGCCACTGCGCCTCGTGCCGCGCAAGGTAGCCGCGATACTTCCATTCCGCCACGAACGTCGCTTCATCAAAAGCGGCATCCTCCGGCGTCGTCTCAAACGCAAACCCCAGAGCTTCGACGTCCCGGAGCGTGACGGGCGGACGCTCGATCGCCTGCCCGACCGTCAGCGACGCGCCGGCCACTTTCACGGTTTGCGCAAGCGCCCGCGCGCGATTCCGTTCGAGTCGATCGCGCCGCGCCTCGAATCGCCGCCAGCGCGCATCGTTCACCAAACCGGCCGCGCGGCCCACTGGCGTCAACCGCACGTCCGCGTTGTCGATCCGCAACAACAGCCGATGCTCCGCGCGCGACGTGAACATGCGGTACGGCTCGAGACACCCGTGCGTCACGAGATCGTCGACGAGGATGCCGATGTACGCCTGATCGCGGCCGAGCACAACGGGCGCGCGGCCGCCGGCGGCGCGCGCGGCGTTCAGGCCCGCCATCAATCCCTGCGCCGCGGCTTCCTCGTAGCCGGACGTACCGTTGATCTGCCCCGCGAGAAAAAGGCCTGAAATACGCTTGGTTTCCAGCGTTCGGCGCAGTTCCGTCGGCTGAATGAAATCGTATTCCACGGCGTAGGCGTGACGCATGAACTCGGCGCGCTCTAACCCCGGCAGCGCGTGCACGATCGTTTCCTGAATGTCGCGCGGCAGACTCATCGACAGGCCGTTGACGTAAATCTCGTCTACGTCCAGGCCTTCCGGCTCCAGAAAAATCTGGTGGCGCTCGCGGTCGGGAAAGCGCATCACCTTGTCTTCAAACGATGGGCAATATCTCGGGCCGACGCCGGCAATCTGTCCGTTGTACAGCGGCGATCGCCCGATGTGCTCCCGCACGAGGTCGTGCGCACGCGCGCTGGAATACAACACATGACACGAAATGCGGTTAGGACCGATCGCGCCAGACATGAACGAAAACGGCACAATCGTGCTGTCGCCGCGCTCTTCGATGAATTGAGAAAAATCGATGCTGCGGCGATGGAGCCTGGGCGGCGTCCCGGTCTTGAGACGGCCCATCGCAAAGCCGCACTCGCGCAGCGACGCCGCGAGGTGCGTCGTGGGCGGCTCGCCGGCGCGGCCGGACGGATGCTGCTCGTCGCCGATATGCACCAGGCCGTTGAGAAACGTGCCGGTCGTCACGACCAGCGTGCGGCAGGTCACCGCGTCGCCTTCTTCGAACGCCAGGCCGGTGATGCGATCGCCGTCGAGTTGAAGGGCGCCTGCGCGGCGGAACAGCCAGGTGATATTCGGCTCCGCCTCGAGCGCCGCACGCACCCATCGCCCGTAGCCGCGCTTATCGGCCTGCGCCCTCGGAGACCAAACCGCCGGGCCGCGGCTTCGATTGAGGAGCTTGAACTGCAGACCGGTCGCATCGATGGCGCGACCCATCAGGCCGCCCAAAGCATCGATTTCCCGGACCAAATGGCCCTTGGCCGTGCCGCCGATGGCGGGATTGCAGGGCATCAGCGCCACGGTCTCGGCCGAAAGCGTCACCAGCCCGACGCGGCACCCAAGCCGCGCGGCCGCCCAGGCCGCCTCACAGCCCGCATGCCCGGCGCCGATCACGACAACGTCAAAGTCCTGCACCTGTCGATTGTAGTCAGTTCACACGCTTGTCAGTTCACACGCTTGTCAGTTCACACGGAGACACGGAGGGACACGGAGGCACGGAGTAATTCTTGGGAGTGACCGCGTGACAAGAGCCTGTCCCAAAAAAGAACGAAGTAATTCTCCGGAGTGACCACGTGACAAGAGCCTTTCCCAAAAAGGTCTCCGTGTCTCCGTCGCCCTCCGTGACTCCGTGTGGACTGACTATTTACCTAAACAGAATCTCGCGAAGATGTGCGTCAGCAGATCGTCGGTTGTCCGGCGGCCCGTGATTTCCTCGAGGGCGCGGCGCGCCGCGGTCACGTCCGTCAGGACGAGTTCCTCGGTCGCGCCATCGGCCAGTGCCGCTTCCGCGCGCGACATCGCGTCCAGTGCGGTATCGACCAGCGCGAGATGGCGCGCGTTTGTGATCGCCGGTGGATCGCGCAAGTCTTCACGAGCCGTGAGCGCGACAAAGACGCGGCGGCGAAGTTCGTCCAGGCCTTCGCCGGTCCTCGCGGACACCGCGATGGTCTCCACGTCGGCAGGCCCGAGTTCGTCAGGCGACCAGGCTCGCGGCAAATCCGCCTTGCTCACGACGACCAGGCCCGGGACGGACCAATCGGCCACGAATCCGCGATCGTCGGTCGTGATCGGCGCGCTGCCGTCGATCACGATCAGCTTGAGCGCGGACACGCGCTGCGCATCCCGCGCACGTTTGACGCCTTCGGCCTCGATCGCGTCCCGCGCTTCGCGAAGCCCTGCCGTATCGACCAGTGTGATCGCGAGCCCTTCGATGTCGACGCGTTCGGTCAAGAGATCGCGGGTCGTGCCGGGAATATCCGTCACGATGGCGCGCGATGCGCCAATCAGGGCATTGAACAGGCTGGATTTGCCCGCATTGGGACGGCCGATGATGGCGACACTTCGTCCTTCGCGAATCACGCGACCCGCACGGCCGTCGCGGGCCAGATCCGCCAGGTCCGCCGTGATCCTGGACATCGCCGTCGACGTCTCGGGCAATCCGCTGAAATGAAATCCCTCATCGGGATAGTCCAGTGAGGCTTCGAGCCGGGCCGACAAATCGAAGAGCGCGGCATCAATGCGGGAGATGGCGCCTGTGAGCGTTCCCTCGAGCTGGTCCATGGCCGCCCGCGCCTGCAGCGGCGTGACCGCGTCGATCAAATCCGCGACGGCTTCGGCTTGGGCGAGATCCAGGCGGCCGCGGAGATACGCGCGAAACGTAAATTCGCCGGGCTGTGCGAGCCGCGCACCGGCGTGGATGGCGAGGTCGACAATCCGCTGCAGCAGTACCGGACTGCCGTGCGCGCTGATTTCGACGACCTCTTCGCCCGTGTAGGAATGCGGCGCGGCGAACCACGTCGCGACCACCTGATCGACGATCGCTTCGTCCGCCGGGTCCAGTAATTTCACCAGTGTGGCGTGGCGCGGTGTGAGACTCGCCGGCCGAATCAGGGTCGTCGCGACCGCGACGGACTCGGGACCCGACAGACGAACCACGCCAATGCCCGCCCGGCCGGCCGGTGTGGCAATCGCGACAATGGTGTCGTCGGAGACGAACACGGGTTCAGGGCGCGAGCGCGCGCCGCGCTCAGATCTTTCTGGAGATGACCACGGTCTTGAGAAACGCGTCGCCGATGCTCTCAGTCGTCAGCTGATCATCCTCGGCGACGGTCAAGTGCACCAGACGGCGGGCGTACGGATTCAGCGGGCCGATTTCCTGTGGAACGCCCGTCGCCCGCGCCTTGTCCATCATCGTCTTGGCCATCTGCTGCAGCTCGGCGTCCTTCGTCTTGCGGAAGCCCATGGCATCCACCAGGTAGTGCCGATCGCCGCGGGCGTCGCGGCCGAAGACGGTATTGACGATGACCTGGAGCGCGTCGAGCGCGTCGCCGTTCCGGCGCAGCAGTGCGTCGGCGCCGTCGCCTGTGAGGTTCAAGCGCAGATGGTCCGGGGTTTCCTCGACGCTGACGTCGAGGCTGAGCCCCATGGCGTTCGTCACGTTCTGAATGAAGTCAACGACTCGATCGTCCAGTTCGCTCGTCATGGTCTGCTAGCCTTTTCCCAGCGCGACGCTGGTCGATTTTGGAGCACCCGGGCCGCTGGTGATGCGATTCGTCAGGTACTGCTGCCCGATCGTCAGCAGGTTGCTGACGAGCCAGTACACCACGAGCCCGCTCGGCACGTTCAGAAACATGAACGTGAAAATGACGGGCATCAGCAGGAAGATTTTCTGCTGCATCGGATCGGCGGTCGTCGGCATCATGCGCTGCTGCCAGAACATGGTGGCGCCCATCAGGACCGGCCAGATGTACGTGGGGTCTTTGGCCGACAGGTCGTGGATCCAGCCGACAAACGGCGCGCCGCGCAGCTCGATCGCGTAGTTGAGCAGGTTGTAGAACGCCAGCAGAATGGGCATGGTCAGCAACATCGGCAGGCACCCACTCGCGGGATGCACGCCCTTCTGCTTGTAGAGCGCCAGCATCTCGGTGTTCATCTTCTGGCGTTCGGGATCGGTGACCTTGTATTTCGCGTACCGGTCCTGGATTGCTTTCACCTGCGGCTGGATGGCCTGCATCTTCTTCATCGAGACCATGCTGCGGTGGCGCAGCGGGAAGATCAGGATGTTGATGAGCACCGTCAGCACGACGATCGCCCAGCCCCAGTTGCCAACGTAGCCATGCACCCACTGCAAGGCCTGCAGCAGCGGCACGACGATCACGCGGAACATGCCGAAGTCGATCGCCCGGACCAGTTCCACGTCCGCCAGGCGCAGTTGATCGAAGACTTTCGGGCCGATGAAGAACCGGGTCTTGACGGCTTCGGACGGCGCGGCACCGGCGTCAGGCCGCACGGAAAATGCGACGAAATTGCGCATCAGCCCGGCGGTATTCCCCGGCACGGGGACGGTCACCGCCGAGAAATCGGCGCGGGATTTCGGCGTGGCAGGAATCGCCACCGCCAGAAAGTAATGGTCGTCGACGCCCGTAAACCTGATGGCGCCCTCGTAGCGGGACTGCTTCAGCACGTCCGCATGTCCAAGGCGCTGAATGCTGCCATCGAGCGACTGAAAGGCACGCGGGTCGGTGAACCGCGATCCGTCGGCGCTGTAACCCAACCCGATGCCTGGCCCGAATCCAATGGTCACCGGCCGCGGAGCACTGCGGACATCGACGGCCGTCTCGAGGTTGATCACGTACGGCTGGTGGTCTGGCTGGAAATAGAACGTCTTTCGCGCACTCAGGCCCGCATCGTCGCGATACTCGAACGTCAGGGTGCCGGATTCCGATCCCAGTGAGAGGTGGTCGACACTGGGCTGATACAACGCGGTCGCGAGCGTCGCCGATTCCTTCGCGTCATCGGTGGTGATCACGAACGGGCGGGGTGCGTCGGCCAGATCTGTCGGAAGCAATTCGAGCGGTTCGCCCTTCGCATCAAGGTAGATCTTCAGGCGATAACTCTTCAGCACCGCGCCGCGGCTGCTGAAGATCGCGGTGACCGCATCCGTCTCCACGGTGATGTCGCGCGCGGCGGTGTCAGCCACCAGCGCTTTCGCGGACGAGACCGGAGCGGTCTCGGCGCCGCCAGACGCGGACGCAGGCGAGCCGACGGCCGGCGTCGGTGACGCGCCGCCTCCAACCACCTGGGGCGACGGTGTCGCCGCGGCCGTCTCGACGGGCGGCTTCGGCGCGAACTGGGTCTGATAGACGACCAGAACGATGAACGACAGAAAAATGGCTAAGAAAACGCGTCTTTCCATGGTGAGTGTGGCGTCCTCTTAGCGGCCGGATGATCGCGGCGGCACGGGATCGAATCCCGAGTGCCCGAGTGGATGACATCGCGCCACACGGCGAACGGCGAGGACCAGTCCACGCCACGCGCCATGCTCGCGAACGGCCGCGGTTGCGTATTCGGAACAGGAGGGTTCGAACCGGCAGGCACCGCCGGCGAACGGCGAAAGCAGCAGTTGATAAGCGCGAATGGCGACCAGGGCGACGCGCACGCTCGGGGACATCACTTACCTCGCACCACGAAGCTTCAACAACGCGGCGAGAAAATCGGACTGCACGGCATCGAACGGCGCGCGCACGAGATCCGCCTTCGCAATGGCGACCACGTCCAGGCAGCGTTCACCGGCTTTGCGTTCCGAGCGGCGGAACACTTCGCGCAGTCGCCGCTTCGCGCGATTCCGCTGCACGGCGCCACCGACGCGGCGCGACGCAATGATCCCCATGCGATCGCGCGGACCGTCGGACGGCTTGCCGACGAGCACGAGGAAACGCCCCGCGACGCGGCGGCCGCCGGCATCCACGGCCTTGTACTCCGCGCGATGCCGAATCCGGGCGTCCGGGCCGAACCGCTGAGCCATGGCCGCGCGCCCGGCGTTAGCGCGTAGAAACAGTCAGGCGCTTCCGGCCCTTGGCGCGGCGGCGCTTGAGAACGATGCGGCCGTTCTTGGTGGCCATGCGTACCAGGAACCCGTGCGTGCGACTCCGGCGTCGGCGATTTGGTTGAAACGTGCGCTTCATTGGACTCCCGGTTTGGGTGGTTCACCCAGTGGAGAAACTTGAATCGTAGCGAACGATCAAAACGCGTGTCAATTCGGCCGGTTTGTTGGCGGCCGCCGCGTTGTGGTAGATTCGCCGACTTTCCGTGAGCCCAGACCGCCCTGGCTGGAGTTTTCCACACCTGTGGAAAAACCTGTGGAAATCGGCGGTTTTTGAAGTCTCGTGTTTGTAAGTTGTTGACTCGTATAGTGTTACACCACAGCGAAAGTCGTCACTGGCCGGAGACTCCGCGTCTTTCCTGTAGGATTTGACTGGTTGTAACCGCGAAATGACGGGCGCAGGGCGAAAGTCCTGGGGCACGGAAGAACTGGGTTCAGGTGGCATGGCCGGCACGATTTGGGACGAAGCGCTCGGGCGGATCGAGACCAAGGTCAATAGCTACAGTTTCCACACCTGGTTCAGCCACACGTCTCTCGTTCGTGACGACGGATCGACGGTGTTTGTTCGGGTGCTTGACCACGCGGCCGTCGAATGGATGCAAAAACACTACACCGCGGTGATCGCCGAAGCGCTCGGTGAAGTTGGGCGCGCGCGCGCAACCGTCGTGTTTCTGCCGGAGGGCACCATGGCCGCCGGCGCGCCGGATCACGAAGAATCCACTCCGGACGATGCGGACGAGCCCGCGACGTTCAGTGACAATCGCGCAGGCGGGCTCAGCCCCCGCTACTCTTTCGAGACGTTCATTGTCGGCGCGTCGAATCAATTCGCGCATGCGGCGTGCCGGGCCGTGGCGGAATCGCCGTCGCGGTCGTATAACCCGCTGTTTCTGTATGGCGGCGTGGGTTTGGGAAAGACCCATTTGATGCACGCCATCGGTCACTACATCCTCACGCACAGCCCTGGACTCAAGCTGACGTACATCTCGGCTGAACGCTTCATGAACGAAGTGATCAACGCGATTCGGTACGATCGGATCCTGGAATTCCGCGAGCGGTATCGCGGCGTCGACATTCTACTCGTCGACGACATCCAGTTCATTGTCGGCAAAGAGCGCACGCAGACGGAGTTTTTCCACACGTTCAACGCGCTGCACGACGCGCAGAAGCAGATTGTGCTGAGCAGCGATTGCCCGCCGCACCAGATTACCGAGCTCGAAGAACGGCTGCGAAGCCGCTTCGAATGGGGCCTGATCGCAGATATTCAGCCGCCGGATCTCGAAACGAAAATCGCGATTCTGAAGCGGAAAGCCGACGCCGAAGGCGTTTTTCTGCCTGACGATGTGTCGCTGTTCATTGCGGGCCGGATCAAATCCAACATCCGGGAGCTGGAAGGTTCGCTGATTCGACTCCTCGCCTTTGCGTCACTGACTGGCCGGGAATTGTCGATGCCGCTGGCGCAGGAAGTGTTGCGCGACGTACTGCGCCAGGAAGAACGTGCGGTCACGATCGAGATGATTCAGAAGTTCGTCGCCGACTACTACCAGTTGAAAATGGTCGAGTTGAAGTCGCGCAACAACTCCAAGTCGGTCGCCATGCCGCGGCAGGTGGCGATGTACTTGTGCAAACAACTCACGAATGCGTCGTTGCCGGAAATCGGCAAGAGTTTTGGCGGGAAGCACCACTCGACGGTCATCCACTCGGTGCGTAAGGTCGAAGATCTCCGCCAGAAGGACCAGGTTTTCAACAACCTCATCAACACCCTCCAGGAGTCGATTCGTTCCTGATTCTGGCGCTTCCAGGGGCGGGTCCGGAGATTTGCACAATGGGCCCCTGTGGACGGTCTGTGGGAAACCCTTCGGGGGGTGATTTCTCCACAAGTTTCGGGGGGATCCCCGCGGACGATCCCCACAGAAACGTCCACAGTCTAAATTACTGAAAAGAAAGTTCTTACGGGCCTTGTTTCGGTTACCAACAGCCCTTTATTCCTGTTATACTTCTTTGTCTTTTCTGATCTTGTAATTAGTAGAGAGAGATCCCCGCGCGTTGGCGCGGACGCCAACGAAAGGTCGCCCTGCCTATGGAACTCGTGGTCCGCAAGAACGATCTGCTGAAAGAGTTGTCGCTGTTGCAAGGCATCGTTGAGCGGAAGAACACGATTCCGATTCTCGCGAACGTTTTGATCGAGGCGACGAAGGACGGCATTTCGCTGCTCGCGACGGATTTGGATGTTGGCTTGCGCAGCCGGTGCGACGGCACCGTGTCAAAGCCGGGCGTCCTGACACTGCCGGCGAAAAAGCTGTTCGAGATCGTCAGCGCGTTGCCGGATACCGATGTCCGCGTCGAAGAAGACAAAGGCGGCAAGAGCGTCACGATCGCGGCCGACCGATTCGAGTCGCGCATGCAGACGCTGCCGGCGAGCGAATTTCCGACGCCGCCCGTCGAATCAGGATCGGCGGAAGCCACCTTGCCCGGCGCGGCGCTCAAGCGGCTGATTTCGCATACCCGGTTTGCCATCACGAGCGAAGACACGCGCTATTTCCTCAACGGCGCCCAGCTCGTGCTGCGCCCGGATTCGATGAGCATGGTCGCGACCGATGGCCATCGCCTGGCGTTCATCAGCGTTCAGCAGTCGCCAGGCAAGAAGGTCACGAGCGACGTGCTGCTGCCACGCAAAACCCTGACCGAAGTCGCGCGGTTGATTGACGGTGGCGATCAGGTTGAGTTCTCACAGGGCGAGAATCACTTGTTTTTCCGCGTGGGCACCCGGTTGCTGATTTCGCGCAAGATCGACGCGAACTTTCCCGCGTATGAACGCGTGATTCCAAAGACCAACGACAAGAAGATCGAATTCGATCGTGATCGGCTGTCGGCGGCGGTCCGGCGCGTGCGCCTGCTGTCGAACGAACGGTCCAAGGCTGTGAAGTTTGTGATGGGCAAAGATCAGGTCGAGATCACGTCGAGCACGCCGGAAGTCGGCGAGGCGCATGAAGTGCTGCCGGTGGACTACGCCGGCGACGCGATGCAGATTTGTTTCAACGCTGACTACGTCGACAACTTCCTCGGCGTTGTCGAAACCGAAAGCGTCCAGCTCGAATTCAAGGACGAGATGAGCCAGGCGGTGATGAAACCGATTGGCGCCGATGGTTACGAGTACACCTACGTAATCATGCCGATGCGAATCTGACCAAAGACCACGGATGTCAAACACTGAGTTGAACAAGAACGGCCAGACCGGGCCGGCTTCCGGCGCGGCTGTGCCGTCGGGGGCAGACGACTACCGGGCCGACAAAATCAAGGTTCTGGAAGGGCTGGAAGCCGTCCGGAAGCGCCCGGCGATGTACATCGGGTCCACCGGGCCGACGGGCCTGCACCACCTGGTGTACGAAGTCGTCGACAATTCCATCGACGAAGCGCTCGCGGGATTCTGCAAGAACGTCGCGGTCACGATTCACATCGACAACTCCGTCACGGTTGTGGACGACGGCCGCGGTATTCCCGTGGACATGCACGAGAGCGGCCGGCCTGCGGCTGAAGTCGTCCTCACTGTCCTCCACGCCGGCGGCAAGTTCGAGAACACCGCCTACAAAGTCTCCGGCGGCCTGCACGGCGTCGGCGTGTCGGTGGTCAACGCACTGTCGGAATGGCTCGAGCTCGAGATTTGGCGCAACGGGCAGGTGCACACGCAGCGCTACGCGCGCGGCGCACCCCAGGGCGATCTCTACATCACCGGCGTCACCGAAAAGCGCGGCACCAAGGTCACATTCAAGCCCGACTCCACGGTCTTCGAGATCACGGAATACAGCTTCGAAACGCTGTCACTCCGGCTCCGCGAACTGGCGTTCCTGAACGCCGGCGTCTCGATTTCCATCGACGACGAACGCGACGGGCGCAGCCACAAGTTCCTGTACGAAGGCGGCATTCGCGAATTCGTCGAGTACTTGAACAAGAACCGGACGCCGGTCAACGAGAAACCGATCGTCATGTCCGGCGAGCGCGACGGCATCACCGTCGAGATCGCGCTGCAGTGGAACGACAGCTACACCGAGACGACGTTCACCTTCGCGAACAACATCAACACCATCGAAGGCGGCACGCACCTCTCGGGATTCCGCGCGGCGCTCACGCGCACGATCAACAACTACGCGACCCGCAACAACCTCACCGAGAAGCTCACCGAGAGCGTGACCGGCGACGACATCCGCGAAGGCATGACGGCCATCGTGTCCGTCAAGATCCCACAACCGCAGTTCGAAGGGCAGACGAAGACCAAGCTCGGCAACACCGAGGTCAAGGGTATCGTCGAGGCCATCGTCAACGACAAACTGGGCGCGTTCCTCGAGGAGAATCCCGGCGTCGCCAAGAAGGTCGTCGCCAAAGCCGTGGACGCGGCGCTGGCGCGCGAAGCGGCGCGGAAGGCGCGCGACCTCGTGCGGCGCAAGGGCGCCCTGGACAACACGGCGCTGCCGGGCAAACTTGCGGACTGCCAGGAACGCGATCCAGCGAAGAGCGAAATCTACATCGTCGAGGGCGAGTCGGCCGGTGGCTCGGCCAAACAGGGCCGTGATCGCAAGTTCCAGGCGGTGCTGCCCATCAAGGGCAAGATCCTGAACGTCGAGAAGTCACGCTTCGACAAGATGCTCGCGCACGAGGAAATTCGCACGATCATCGCGGCGCTGGGCTGCGGCATTGGTCAGGACGAATTCGATTCGTCCAAATTGCGCTACCACCGCGTGATCATCATGACGGACGCGGACGTGGACGGATCGCACATTCGCACGCTGTTGCTGACGTTCTTCTACCGGCAGATGCGCGACCTGGTTGACAAGGGCCACATCTACATCGCGCAACCGCCGCTCTTCCGCGCCAAGCGCGGTCGGTCGGAAACGTTCATCAAGGACGAACGCGAACTCGAACTATTCCTGCTGCGGCGCGCCGCTGAATCACGGACGCTCGTGGCGTCGAACGGCCGCGAGATCTCCGGCGAAGGGCTCGAACGGCGTCTCGAGCAGTTGATGATCTTCCGCAAGTTGATGCAGGTCGTGGAGCGCCGCGGACCCGCGCGCAGCGTGATTCTGGCGCTCCTCGAAGGTGACGCGCGCGACAAGACGTTCTGGGGCGAACGCGCGGCCGTGCAGGCACTGGCCGATCATCTCCGGAAGGACGATGTGGCGACGAGCGTCGTGGACGACACTGAGCATCAGGCCCTCGCGGTCGTGATGGAAGACCGATCGGCGGGCTACAACCGGCAGCATCGGCTTGATTTGGATTTCGTGACGACGGCCGAATTCCGCACGCTGCTGGGTTCGTATCAGGAAATTCGCGACCTGATGACGGGACCGGTCACCATTCGGACATCGGCGAGCCAGCCGGATCCTGAACCCGACGATGAAGCGGAGACGCCGGCGGCAGGCCAGGCCAACGAAGAGGCGGGTGCCGAAACGGCGCGTCTGGCCGCCAAAACCGTTCGCGAAGGCGACCGGGTGGTGGAGTCGCTCGACGACCTCGTCGAGTACTTCGTGGCCGCCGGCCGCAAGAGCCTGTTGATCAATCGGTATAAGGGCCTCGGCGAAATGAATCCGGACACGTTGTGGGAAACCACGATGGATCCGACGAAGCGCACGTTGCTGCAGGTGAAGTCGGACGACCACCCGGAAGCGGATCTGATGTTTACGACGCTGATGGGCGACCAGGTGGAGCCGCGCCGCAAGTTCATTGAAGACAACGCGCTCGACGTGAAGAACCTCGATATCTAGACAGATGGATCAAAACCAGTTCTCCCGCACGCCGGTCAACATCGAAGACGAGATGAAGCGCTCGTACATGGATTACGCGATGAGCGTGATCATTGGCCGCGCGCTGCCCGACGTCCGCGACGGGTTGAAGCCGGCGAACCGGCGCGTGCTGTTCGCGATGCGGCAGATGGGGCTCGCGTCGACCCGGCCGTACCGCAAGTGCGCGAAGATCGTCGGCGAAGTCATCGGTAACTACCATCCGCACGGTGACGCGCCGGCGTACGACACGCTCGTCCGGCTGGCGCAGGACTTCAACATGCGCTACACCCTGGTCGACGGCCAGGGCAACTTCGGATCCGTCGATGGCGATCCGCCCGCCGCCTACCGCTACACGGAAGCCCGTCTCAAGTCGCTGGCCGAAGCGATGATGACGGACCTCGACAAGGACACCGTCGACTTCCGTCCGACGTTCGACGAAACGAACGACGAGCCGACTGTGTTGCCGACGCCGTATCCGAATCTGCTCATCAACGGATCGACGGGTATCGCGGTCGGGATGGCGACGAACATTCCGCCGCACAACATGCGCGAAGTCATCGACGGCGTGATCGGTGTGATCGAGCATCGGCACACGACCGATGACGAGAAGTTCCGCGCGCTGCTGCAGGCGGTTCCGGCGCCCGATTTTCCGACCGGCGGCACCATCGTCGGCCGCGCGGGCATCGTGCGCGCGTACAAGACCGGCCGCGGCGGGTTCACCCTGCGCGGCAAGGCGTCGTTCGAAGAGTCCAAGAAAGGCGATCGCACCTCGATCGTCATCACTGAGATTCCGTACCAGGTCAACAAGGCGAACCTGGTCGGCGACATCGCGACGCTGGTGCGCGAGAAGAAGATCGAAGGCATCTCCGACCTGCGTGACGAGTCATCCCGCGACGGCATGCGGATCGTGATTGAGCTGAAGCGCGGCGAATTGCCGGACGTCGTCCTGAACAACCTGTATCAGCACACCAAGCTGCAGACGAGCTACGGCATTACCCTGCTCGCGATCGTCGGCGCACGGCCGAAGGTGCTGAGCCTGCTGCAGATCGTCGAGCTGTTCATCGATTTCCGGCGCGACGTAATCCGGCGTCGAACCGAATTCGAACTGCGGAAGGCCGAGGCGAGAGCCCACATTCTCGAGGGTCTCAAGATCGCGCTGGATCATCTGGACGCGGTCATCACGCTGATCCGGAACTCGAAGAATCCGGCCGAGGCCCGTACGGGGCTGATTGCCAACTTCGGCCTCACAACGATTCAGGCTCAGGCCATTCTGGACATGCAGCTCCAGCGGTTGACCGGGCTTGAGCGGCAGAAGATCCTCGATGAATTGGCGGAACTGCGCGAGCTGATCGAGAAACTGCGCGCAATCCTGTCGAGCGACGATCTGATCATCGGCATCGTGCTCGACGAGCTCAAGGCGATCCGCGACAAGCACGGCGATGTGCGGCGAACCGACTTCATCGAGGAAGAGGGCGAGTTCCGCGTCGAGGATCTGATCGCCGACGAGGATGTCGTCATCACGGCGACCAGCACTGGCTACATCAAGCGCACCGCGCTCGACGAGTATCGCAGCCAGCGGCGAGGCGGCAAGGGCCTGATCGGCATGACCACGCGCGAAGAGGACGTGGTCGAGCATCTGTTCGTCGCCAATACGCACGCGTATCTGCTCATCTTCACCGACCGTGGCAAGTGTTACTGGCTGCGCGTCTACGACGTGCCCGAGGTCGGCCGCAGCAGCAAGGGCAAGTCGATCGCCAACCTCGTCAACATGGACGAGGGCGAAAAAGTCGCGGCGCTGCTGCGCGTGCAGGCGTTCCCGGACGAGGAAGGCGGGCGCTTCATCGTGATGGGCACGAAGAAGGGCACCATCAAGAAGACCGACCTGATGGCGTTCTCCAACCCGCGGTCGGCCGGCATCATCGCGATTCAGATCGATGACGACGACCGGCTGATTGCCGTGGAAGAGACCGACGGGACCAAGGACCTCATCATCGGATCGCGCAACGGCATGGCCATCCGGTTTGCCGAGTCCGACGCGCGGCCGATGGGCCGCACGGCGTACGGCGTGCGCGGCATGCACCTGCGCGAGGGCGACGAGGTCGTGGCGATGGGCGTGATTGCCGACGACAGCTTCGTCCTGACGGTATGCGAGAACGGCTACGGCAAGCGCACCGAGGCGGCCGAATACCGCACGCAGACGCGCGGCGGCATCGGGCTCAAGGACATTCAGACCAGCAAGCGGAACGGACAGGTCATGAGCCTCGCCTGCGTCACGGACCGGCACGAGCTGCTGCTGGTGACCGAACAGGGTCAAATCATCCGCATGAAGGCCGGCGACCTGCGTCCGATTGGGCGCGACACGCAGGGCGTGAAGCTGATGGATCTGGCCGAAGGCGACAAACTCGTGTCGCTCGCGACACTCGTCGAGCCCGTCGACGAGTAGTCGCCGGCGGCGCCGCGCTACTTGCGCGCCGCCAGGATCCGATCCATCTCGTCCATCACGGCGTTCATCTTCTTCAGCGTGAGCTGCAGCGGTTCGTTCGTGGTCATATCCACGCCCGCGTCCTTGAGCAAGTCGATGGGGTACTTGGAGCCGCCGGCGGACAGGAACGTGAGGTATCGCTTCGTCGCCGCGGGGTCTCCGGCCAGCACTTTGGACGCCAGCGCTTCGGAGGCGGTGAACGACGTGGCGTACTGGAAGACGTAGAAGTTCAGGTAGAAGTGCGGAATGAACGCCCACTCGTGCGCGATGTAGTCGGGCACTTCGCAGACGTTCTTGTCGTGGCCGTAGTACTTCCGCGTGATTTCGAGATAGGCCTTGTCGATCGACTCGCCGGTCAACGGCTCGTTGCGCTCGGCCATTTCGTGCAACCGCAGCTCGAATTCCGCGAACTGCGTCTGGCGGAAGACCGTGCCCTTGATGTTCTCGAGATAGTTGCCGAGCAGTGACAGGCGCGTGTTGTCGTCCTTGATCTGCTTCAGCATGTAGTCGATCAGCAGCGCTTCGTTGAACGTCGACGCCACCTCGGCCACAAAAATCGGATAGTTGGCCAGATGGAACGGCTGCGTCTTGTTCGAGAGATAGCTCTGCATGGTGTGCCCGAGCTCGTGCGCCACGGTGCTCATATCGGTGTACTTGCCGTTGAAGTTGATCAGCATGTACGGGTGGACGTCGTACGCACCGCCGTTCGAATAGGCGCCGGAGCGTTTGCCTTCGCTCGGGAGCAGGTCGATCCACCGCTCGTTGAACGCGCGACGGACGGCGGCCACATATTCGGGCCCGAGCGGCGCGAGCGAGGCGAGCACGTTCTTTTCGGATTCTTCCGGCGTGTAGGTCAAATCCACCGACGCCACGAGCGGCGCGTACAGGTCGTAGTAGCCGAGATCCGGCAGGTTCAGCATCTTCTTTCGGAGCTGCAGGTACCGATGGAACGTCGGTAGTCCCTGGTTCACGCCATCGACGAGGCGCTTGTACACGGTCACGGGAATATTCGCGCCATCGAGCGCCGCGTCGACCGCGACTTCGTAGTTGCGCGCCTTGGCGATGAATTCGTTCGCCTGCACCTGTCCGTTCAGCGTGGTGCCGAACGTGCCCTTGAACTTGCCGAGCTCGGTGAAGAACGCCTGCATCACCTTCTTGCGATCCTCGCGGTTCGGCACCGATCGATACAAGCTGTAGCTCGACGAGTCGAGCTTGACGGTCTTGCCATCGCTCAGCGTCACCGAGGGATACGGAAAATCCGCGTTGGCGAGAATGTTGTAGGTCGATGAGGACGAGCTGATCGCGACAGACGACGAGGCGAGGAGGCGCTCCTCGGCGTCGCTCAATGTGTGCGGCTGGCGGCGCTGAATGTCGTCGAGATATTGCTTGTAGGTCTTCAGCCTGGCTTCCTGATTCACCCACCCGTCCACTTTGGCTTTGCCGATTCCGAGGATCTCGGGCTCCAGGAACGACACGGTCTCGCCAAAACCCGCGCCCAGCTGTTGCATCTCCTGTTGCATGCCCTGGTGTTTCGCCACGCGCGTGTCCTCGTCGGCGAGGAGGCTCGCGTACAGAAAGACCTTTTGGAATTCCTTCGCAACGCGGTTGACCGTGTCCAGCGCATCGGCCAAGCGTGTGGCGGACGTGCCGAGCGTGCCTTTAAACGGGGCAATCGTCGCGATCTGCGGCTTCAGTTTGTCCTTGGCCTCGCGCCAGGCGGCCTCGGACGCGTAGAGGTCGGCGAGATTCCATTTGAACTGGTCAGGAATCGACGCGCGGCTGCGGTCCTGCGCGGTGAGTCCCGCCGCCAATGTCAGGACGACTGCCAGACTCGCGAGGGTCTTTTTGGGGGCCATTTCCGCAGGATATGCGATTTGGAGCCGGCGACGAATTGGACAGGCGAGCGGGCACACCCGTTAGCGATTGCCTCGCCCTGGGTCGGCGGCGATGGGGCGATAGCGGAACACTTCCGACGGCCGCGCGACAAGATCCTTCAGCCGTAGCGCAAGGCCCGCGATGTATGGCGCGGCCGCGTGCGCTGTGAGTGCTTCGTCGCTCGCGAAGGTCTCCACGAAGGTGAAATCCGTCGGGTCTTCCGCGTTCTGCAGCAGCTCGTACTTCAGGCACCCCGCCTCGGCGCGCGAAGGCTCGATGAGTTCAAGCAGCAGGCGTCGAACTTCGCCGACGGTCTCGGGCCGGGCCCAGTGGCGGGCGATGACGTGGATAGGCATAGACATCGACACAAGGTTACCCTTTCGACACGCTGCCTTTTGACATCCCCCAAGGCGACTCTTTGCCGCGCGCAAGAAATTTGGCCAGCAAAGGGCCAGGGCACGAACATTGCAACTTTCTGCTCAACCTCATCGGTCAGTATCTGCTGCTGGGTGTTCAGCCAGAGCCATGGGGCATATCGGAGCCGTTCAGACATATGAAGACGATCAAGACCGCCCTGTTCGCATGCATCCTCTCGCTTGGTCTCGTGTCGACTGCCGGCGCGACGTCGATCAGCTACACGGTTGATGTTGGCGGAGGCACACCCCACCACAACAGCATCGCCGTGGCTATTCTGGAGATCGGCACCGCCGGTCAGCTCAGCTACGACTTCGGCGGCGGCGCGTTCGTACTTAACGCGACGGGACAGACGACGATCACGCACGATCCGGGCTTCGATGCGGCGTTTACCCTGATCGTCGGGAATGACATGCCGAACGGGCCGCTCGATACCCGCCGGCCGGACATCATCATGTTCGTCGACCCGGCCTTCGGCTGGAGCCACGTCGGTATCCGCTTTCGAGCGCTGTTCGGCGAAGGTCACGACGACTTCATGGCGCATGTGGCTGGAGCTCAGGCCGGAGACGAGCTCGAGCAGGCGTGGATGATGACGTTCCTCACCGGGGCCGGCGCGCCAGCGGCGTTTGCGAGTAATGGCCCCTCGCTGGGCGTCGCGTTCACGCCGGAGGCTCCGCTCGTGCCAGAACCCGCCAGCCTGGTCCTGCTCGGCGCTGGCCTGGTGGGCCTGGTCGCCGCTCGCCGGCGCCGCAATAACAGCGCCCGCTAGCGCGTCTTCCACACGCGGGATGCCGGCGGGGCCGGATCCCGCGTTGTGGGCGTAAGCTGAGGCGCGAGGGCCGCCATCGAACAGGATCGCCCCCCGACAGTTCGTCGCTCGCAACTCGAGACCTTGATCACGCGTGTCTTCGACGACCGCGAAGGGTCGAGGTTCGGGTCTGGGTGGATGAGCGGTACGGCCGGCGTGTTTCTCGGAGCGCTCGCCGTGGCGGGTGTTCTGGCATTTCGCTTCCCTGGCGTGCTTTCCACTGCAGCCTTTCGCGACGCGTATCCGCTCCCAGCACTACGCGCGCTCTTGAACCTCGTGATCGGCGCAGCGTTCCTGCTGTCGGCCACGTCGCTGGTGCTGCGTCAACGCAAGGTGCTCGGTTTCACGGGCCTCGCGCTGGCGCTTATCGCGACGGCGGGCGGCGGTGGCGGCGCGGCCGCGCAAAGCGGCGCTGGCTTCGGCGTGACCATCGGACTGGACTGGTTCGCGCTGAACCTGCTGCTGCTCGCCGTCATCTTCATCCCGCTCGAGCGCGCGTTTCCGCAACGGCCAGAGTCCACGACATTCCGTCCCGGTTGGGTGACCGACGGGATGTACCTGACCATCAACCATCTGGCCGTGCAGGCCTTGACGTTCCTGACGCTGTTGCCGGCGACGTCATTGGCCGGCGTGTGGCAACCGGCCTGGCTGCAGGCCCGCGTCACGGCGCAGCCGGCCTGGCTGCAGTTCATCGAAATCGTCGTCGTTGCCGATCTGGTGCAGTACTGGATCCACCGCGCCTATCACGCGGTGCCGGCGTTATGGCGCGTGCACGCCGTGCATCATTCCAGCGAAACAATGGACTGGCTCGCGGGCCCGCGCCTGCATCTGATTGAGACCGTGTCGATGCGCAGCCTCGTACTCGTGCCGATTTTCCTGTTGGGATTTGGTCGGCCGGCGCTCTACGGCTATCTGGTGTTCGTGTCGTTCCACGCCGAGTTCATCCACTCGAACATCAAGTGGCGCTTCGGCTGGCTCGATCATCTGGTGACGACGCCACGCGGCCACCATTGGCACCACGCCGTGACGCCCGTGGACAAGAATTTTGCGATTCACGTGCCGTGGCTCGATCGTCTGTTCGGCACGCAATATCTGCCTAGGAACGAATGGCCGTCGGAGTATGGGATCAGCGGCCACCCGGTACCCGAAGGCTGGGTGCGTCAATTGCTGTTTCCGTTCAGGCGGACCCGCAACCCGCGTCCCTGAACGGATTCAGGACGCCGAGGTCTGGCACGCTCTGCTACGCTGCTCGCAGTCAGGACCACTGTGACCCTTCCTGAGATTGGCGCACCGAACGACAGCCTGCTCGAGCGGGCGCGGAAGGGAGACCGCAACGCGCTCGAGGCGCTGCTCGCCCGCCATCAGGCACAGATCTATCGATTCGGCCTGAAGATGTGCCGCGATTCCGAGGACGCGCAAGACGTGCTTCAGGACACGCTGTTTGCGATGGCCCGTGGTGTCCGGGACTTCCGGGGCGCGTCGTCAGTGTCCACATGGCTGTACACGATTGCCCGGCGCTTTTGCATCAAGAAGCGGCGGCGCAGCAAATTCGCGCCGAACGCCCTGGAATCGCTTGATTCGGATGCCAGTCTCGAAGCGGGACGCCTCGCCGATCCGGCGAAGGGGCCGGACGAGACGCTCGCCGGACACGAAGTCGAAGTCGCGCTCGATCAGGCCATTGGCGCGCTCGATCCCATGTATCGGGAGGTGCTGCTGCTGCGCGACGTCGAAGGCCTGACGGCGCCACAAGTCGCCGAAGTCCTCGGGTTGAGCGTCCAGGCGGTCAAGAGCCGGCTGCATCGTGCGCGACTGGCCGTGCGCGCTCACGTCGCGCCGATCCTGGGCGTCGCCGCGGAGCCCGCCGCAGGCACGACCGGGCGCTGTCCGGACATCCTGACGTTGTTTTCCCAATACCTCGAGGGCGAGATCGGTCCCGCGGTGTGCGTCTCCATGGAACGGCACTTGGACGGTTGCGCGGCGTGCCGGACCGCCTGCGATTCGCTCAAGCGCACCCTGGCGCTGTGTCGCACATCCGGCGAAGACGTCCGGGTGCCGGTCGCTGTTCAGGAGTCGATCAAGGTCGCGCTCAGAGACACACTCGCGAAACACGCCTGAATCCTTTCCGGAGCGCGCGGCTCCTACAAAGTGATGCATCCTTTTCCCCACCGCTACGTCGTCTCATCCACCGTCACCCCACAGGGCAATATCGTGCTCACGAGCGAGGGCATTCCTCCGCTCGACACGATCACGCCGCCTGAGTTCAACGGGCCCGGCGGGTTGTGGTCGCCGGAGACCATGCTGGTCGGCGCAGTGACGGACTGCTTTCTGCTCACGTTTCGCGGCATCGCCCGCGCCTCCAAGCTACCGTGGGTCAGCGTGTCCGCGACCTGCGAAGGCACACTCGAGCGGCCGGATGGCGTGACGCAATTCACGGCCTTCGATCTTCGAGCCACGGTTGTCCTGCCGCCAGAGGCCAGCGAGGACCAGGCGCGCCGGGTTCTCACGCGCGCGGAGGAGACGTGCTTGATCACGCGTTCGCTCAAAGGCGAGACGCACCTGCAAATCGCCGTGCAATACGCACGGCCCGTCCGGGAACGCGCGGAATTGGAGATGGTCTGATGTGTCAGCGTGTGACGTGCCGGAAATGCGGGAAGCCGTCGTGGGCCGGCTGCGGCGCCCATGTGGAACAGGTGCTCGGCAACGTGCCGCGCGCCGAACGCTGCCAGTGTCGAGAGAAACAGGCGACCGCTCGCGTATCGGACATCCGGCCGGATCAGCGGTCGTGGCTCAGCCGCCTGTTCGGCAACTGACGTCACTGACGGTTCCGTAGACCGTGACTTCCGTCGCCACGTTGCAGCCGGGCGGCATCGTCAGTGTGTAGGATCTACGCCGGCTCCAGGCCCGCATAACGCGCGAGCAGTTTCTTCGTTCCGACGGCGGGAAAGCGGACGGTGATCTTCAAGTCGTCGCCCTGATCTTCCACTTGCAGCACCGTGCCGACGCCAAACTGTTTGTGGCGCACGCGCGCGCCGATGCGTATTCCCGTAGCCGACTGATCCTCGTACTCGTAGGCGAACGTCTTCTCCGTCTTTTCCGCGGCGGCACGATTGCCGTACCGGCGCGCGTACGGATTGCGCAGTTCGTAGCCGGGATGTTGCCACCGCGGTTGCGCCACCGGTTCGATTCTCTGGACCAGATGCTCCGGGATTTCCGTGAGGAATCGCGACGGCTCGGTCGTCTGATAGTCGCCGAAGATCCGGCGCCGCGCGGCACCCGTGAGCACGAGCCGCTCGCGCGCCCGCGTCAGACACACGTAGCAGAGGCGGCGTTCTTCCTCGACCTCGTCTTCGTCCTCGGCGGATCGCGAGTGCGGGAACAAACCCTCTTCCATGCCGGCGACGACGACGACGGGAAACTCGAGGCCCTTGGCCGCGTGCATGCTCATCAGCCACACGCGCGCGTCTTTCGATCCATTGGCTTCGTCCGCTTCAGACAGCAACGACAAGCGATCGACAAATCCACCGAGCGCGGGATCTTCCTCGCGCGATTCGTACTCGCGCGCCGCCGAGACGAGCTCCATCAGGTTCTCGATCCGGCCTTCTGCTTCTTCGCTCTTCTCTTCGCGCAGCCCGTGCAGATAACCCGTTCGATCCAGCACGAGGCCCAGCATCGTCGACACACTGGCGCCGCCCGCATCAGCCGAGAGCCCGGCGATCAGGTCGCGGAAGGTCTTCAGCGCCACGAGCGCGCGCGACGGCAGCCGCCGCTGGTCGAGTGCGACGAGCAGCCGCGCCCACATCGATCGCGGCGACGGTTCCGGCGAGAGACCCGCATTCAGCAGTGGCGTGGTGATCGTCTCAGCGTCGGGATCGATCGTATCGAGCGCGTCGAGCACCGTCTTGCCAATGCCACGCGCCGGCACATTCACCACCCGCCGGAAACTCACATCGTCATGTGGATTGATCACGAGTCGGAGGTACGCGAGCGCGTCCTTGATCTCGCGGCGCTCGTAGAACCGGACGCCGCCGATGATGCGATAGCCCACGCCCTCGCGCATCAACGCGTCTTCAATCGCGCGTGATTGCGCGTTGGTGCGATACAGCACGGCGGTCATCGCGCCGGCCTGCTGCCGCGCCGTTTCGCGAATCCCCTTCGTGATGAAATCGGCTTCCTCGATTTCGTCGCCGGCGCGGTAGTAGACGATGCGCGCGCCGCCCTCCTGTTCAGTCCAGAGCTTCTTGTCCTTGCGGTTGCGATTGCGGCTGATGACCGCGGTCGCCGCGTCGAGAATGACCTGGGTGGACCGGTAGTTCTGCTCGAGCTTGACGATGCTGACGTCCGGAAAATCGTGCTCGAAGTCGAGGATGTTGCGCAGGTCGGCGCCGCGCCACTTGTAGATCGACTGGTCCGGGTCACCGACGACGCACAGGTTGCGGTGGAATTCGGCCAGTCGCCGCACCAGCATGTACTGCGGGCGGTTCGTGTCCTGGTATTCATCGACCAGGACGAAACGGAACTTGCGCGAGTAGAAGCTCCGGACGCGCTCGACGGTTTCGAACAATTCGACCGTCTTGAGCAGGAGATCGTCAAAGTCGAGCGCCCCGGCATTGGTCAGCGTGCGCCGATACGCCTCGTACACGCGGCTGACCTGCGAATCGCGGAGGCTCCAGCCGGACGATTTCACGTCGTCCGGGCTTTCCATGCGGTTCTTGGCCTGGCTGATCCGGCTGAGCGCCGCACGGGGTTGCAGCAACTTGTCGTCGATGCCCAGGGACTTCATCGCCTGTTTGACGACCGACATCTGATCCGACGAATCGTAAATGACGAAGTCCCGCGACAACCCGATGGCCGGGGCTTCGCGGCGCAACAGCCGGGCGCACAGTGAATGAAACGTCGAGATCCATGCCTGCCGGCAATCTTCCCCGAGCTGCGATTCGACGCGCGTTCGCATCTCCTCTGCGGCTTTGTTGGTAAAGGTGACGGCCAGAATCTCGTCCGGCGCCGCCAGCCGCTGGGCAATCAGATGGCAGATTCGCGTGGTGATGACACGCGTCTTCCCGGACCCTGCGCCCGCCAAAATGAGCAGCGGCCCATCGGTGTGAAGGACCGCGTCGCGCTGGGCAGGATTAAGCGAGGACAACGGGTCCATGGGGAAGAGGACAGGATAACTCACTGGGTTCCGGGGTTCCGGGGTTCCGAGGTTCCGAGGTTCGCTGGTTCGGGTTCGTTCCTGCCTTGGTGCCCTCGCTGAGCAGCGGTCATGCCACACTCGACGCACGAAAATCGGAGGAAATCTTCACCTTCGCTGAGTCGAGAGGCAAGATCTGCCAACACCCGATCGAGAAACTGCGTACGCAAAGTGAACCCGGGCGGAGAACCTCGAACCTCGAACCTCGAACCCCGAACCCGAGAACCCCGGAACCTCGGAACCTCGGAACCCCGGAACCCCGCTGATACCATCACCCTGTGCCGCAGACACTGTTTCAGAAGGTGTGGGACCGCCACGCGGTCCGGCAGTTGCCCAACGGACAGACGCAGCTCTATATCGGCCTGCACCTGATCCACGAGGTCACGAGCCCGCAGGCGTTCGACGAACTCAATGCTCGAGGCTGGCCGGTGGCCGCGCCCGACCGTACCTTTGCGACGCTGGACCACATCGTACCGACCGGCACGCAACTGAGACCGTTCGCCGACGGCATGGCGGAAACAATGACGGCCGCGCTCGAACGCAACTGCCGCCGGCACGGCATTCCCCTCTTCGATCTGGCGAGCGGCGACCAGGGCATCGTGCACGTCATCGGGCCGGAACTCGGCCTCACGCAGCCCGGCATGACAATCTGCTGCGGCGACAGCCACACCTCCACGCATGGCGCGTTCGGCGCGATCGCGTTCGGCATCGGCACCTCGCAGGTGCGCGACGTGCTGGCTTCGCAGTCGCTCGCGCTCACCCCGTTCAAGGTGCGCCGCATTGAAGTGAACGGCCAGCTCGGGCCTGGCGTGTTCGCGAAGGACGTGATTCTCACGATCATCGGCCACCTGGGCATCCAGGCCGGCGCCGGCCACGCCTACGAATACGGCGGCGACGTCGTCGATCGCATGACGATGGATGAGCGGATGACGATGTGCAATATGTCCATCGAAGGCGGCGCACGACTGGGTTACGTGAATCCGGACGACACGACGTTCGCCTATCTGCGAGGCCGCCGATTCGCGCCCTCGGGCGAGGCGTTTGACCGCGCGGTCGCCTGGTGGCGTCAGATGGCGTCCGACCGTGACGCGTCCTACGACGACCGCGTCGTCCTGAACGGGGCGGATATTGCGCCGACGGTCACGTGGGGAATCAATCCCGGGCAATCGGTAGCGGTGGACGGCCGGCTTCCGGATCCGCGGGAGCTGCGCGACCCGGTTGATCCGATGGACCAGACGAACCAGATTACTGAAGCCCTGCAGTTCATGGGTCTTTCGGCCGGCCAGCCGATCGCGGGCCTCAAAGTCGATGTGGCCTTCATCGGATCGTGCACGAATGGCCGGCTGTCCGATTTGCGTGAGGCCGCGCGGGTCGTGCGTGGCCACCACGTCGCGCCGCATGTCCGGGCGCTGGTCGTACCGGGATCGCAGGCGGTGCGCGTGGCGGCCGAACGCGAGGGCTTGCACGACGTGTTCCGCGCGGCGGGTTTCGATTGGCGCGCCGCCGGGTGTTCCATGTGTCTCGCGATGAATCCGGATCGTCTCAACGGCCGCGAGGTCTGCGCCTCATCGTCCAATCGCAATTTCAAAGGTCGTCAAGGCAGTCCGACCGGCCGGACGCTGCTGATGAGTCCGGCGATGGTGGCGGCCGCGGCCATCGCGGGCGAAGTGGTGGATGTGCGAGCGTGGGGAGCGGCATCATGAGCGACTCGCGCGTGTCACTGGTCGCCGGCCCGGCAATGGTGCTTCCCGGTGACGACATTGACACCGATCGGATCATGCCCGCGCGGTTTTTGAAGGCCGTGACATTCGAGGGCCTCGAGTCGCACTTGTTCGAAGACGATCGAAAGGAAGCCGCGAGCCGCGGGTTGACGCACGTGTTTGACGAGGCCTCGCGCCGAACCGCGCGGGTGCTCGTGGTCGGCCGCAATTTCGGCTGCGGATCGTCACGCGAGCATGCGCCACAGGCGATTCGACGCTGGGGCATTCGCGCGGTCGTAGGCGAGTCCTTCGCGGAAATCTTTTTTGGCAACTCGCTGATGATGGGTCTGCCGTGCGTCACGATTTCAGCGGCCGATGCGGCCCAACTCCGCAGCGCGGTCGAATCGGACTCGGCCGCGCCGGTCGCGGTCGATCTCGAAGCCGGCACGGTGACAGCGGGCGGTCTGGTCTGCCGTACGTCCATGCCGGAATCGGCCCGTCAGGCGCTGATTTCGGGGGCCTGGGACGCGACGGGGATCCTGCTCGCCGACTATGACGTCGTGCGTCGGGTGGCCGCGTCACTGCCGTACGTGACCGGATTCTGACCCGTCAACTTTTACGTTGCCGGCTTTTCGGCCGTCAACTTTTTCGCGGACGTCAGGAACGCTCGCGCGGCGTGCGACAGCGACCCATCGCGCCGATGCACCAGCCGGAGCTCGCGCGGCGACCTGAGATCCGGCACCCGCACTTCCACCAACTGGCCTCGCGCAATTTCACCCTGCGCGCAACGGCGTGGCAGCAACGCCACGCCGAGGCCCATTTCCACCGCGCGCTTGATGCCATCGAGACTCGGGAGCGACAGGCAGATGTTGAGCGGCGCGTGGCGCTGCTCGTAAAGACGGAGCACCTGTTCTCGCGCCGGTGATGGGTCGTTGTGCGCGATGACCAGCTGCTGCCCCATCTCTTCCATGGTGATCTGCTTCCGGCTGGCCAGCGCATGGCCGGGCCGGACGAGCAGGACCAGTTCGTCACTGCCGATCACGAGCGACGACAATTCCTTTTCGCGCGGGTTGAACGTGAGCACGCCCAGGTCCACCGTGCGGAGCAGCACTTCCTGGGGCACCAGCCGGGCCGGCATGCGGCGGACCTCGACCAGAACGCCCGCGTGGTCGCGCTGAAAGGCCTCGATCAACGGCAGGACCGCGTGAACCGCGCCTTCGTTCGCGCCAATCAGCACGCGCCCTTTCTTGACGTCGCGTAATTCGGCGATGGCGCCGGCCGCCTCGTCGGCCAGGCGCAGGAGCCGGTTCGCATAGTCGAGGAGCATGGCTCCCGCGTCGGTCAGGGTGCCGTCGCGGGCCGACCGGTCGATGATGCGTTCGCCCGTCGCCTGCTCCAGCCGCCGGATGGCCTGACTGACGGCTGGCTGGGTTCGACGGAGCTTGCGGGCGGCTCGCGAAAAGCTGCGTTCGGAGGCAACGGCTGAAAACACACGCAAATCTTCAAAAGTCACCCGCAGATTGTGGGCTTACCGGGCCAATCAGTCAATAAGTTATTCAACTATTAACCTAAGCATCATAACTTTGACTTTTGGACCCATGGCCCCCCAGACTGGTCGCCCATGACTCAGACTGACAAGCTGATCATTTTCGACACGACCCTGCGCGACGGCGAACAGGCCCCCGGCTTCTCGATGCGGATCGACGAGAAGATCCGCCTGGCGCGCCAGATTGAGGCGTTGGGCGTGGACGTCATCGAGGCCGGCTTCCCCATCGCGTCCGAGGCGGACGCCGAGGCTGTGCGGCGGGTCTCCGAGGTCGTCACGCGCGCCACCGTCGCGGCCCTGGCCCGGTGTTCACCGGCCGACATCGATCGCGCGGCGTGGGCCATCAAGCCGGCGCGTCGCGGCCGCATCCACACGTTCATCGCCACGTCCGATCTCCACCTGGCGTGCAAGCTGCGCATGACGCGCGAGGCGTGTCTCGCCGCCGCCGTGAGTTCAGTTGCCCACGCCCGGGGATACACGGATGACGTCGAGTTTTCGGCGGAGGATGCCACGCGCAGCGATCGCGATTTTCTGTGCCGTGTGATTGAAGCCGTGATCGAGGCCGGCGCGACAACGGTGAATTTGCCCGACACGGTCGGCTACTCCACGCCCGACGAAATCAGCGAATTCTTTCGCACGATCATCAGCCGCGTGCCAAATGCGCATCGCGCGGTCTTCAGCGCGCACTGCCACGACGATCTCGGTCTGGCCGTGGCGAATACGCTGGCGGCCATCGGCGCGGGCGTGCGGCAGGTGGAATGCACCATCAACGGGATCGGCGAACGTGCGGGTAACGCGGCGCTCGAAGAAATCATCATGGCGACGCACGTCCGCCGCGATCGCCTGCCGGTGGAAACGGGCATCGTGACGCAGCAGCTCTACGCGTCCAGCCAGCTCCTCACGGAGATTACCGGCGAGCGCGTGCAGGCCAACAAGGCCGTCGTCGGCCGCAACGCGTTTGCGCATGAGGCCGGGATTCACCAGGACGGCATGCTCAAAGATCGCCGCACGTACGAGATCATGCGGCCCGAGGACGTGGGCGTGCCCGAAACGACGTTGGTGCTCGGCAAGCACTCCGGCCGCCATGCCGTCCAGAAGCGGTGCGATCAGTTCGGCCTGACGCTCTCGCGCCAGGATCTCGATCAGGTTTATCGTCGGATGGTGACGTTGGCGGACACGGCGAAACACGTGACAGACGACGATCTGCGCGCGATCGTGTTTGAGGTCGCCGGTGTGACCTCGGCGCCCATCGCCCGAGACATCGCGCATCCGGCCGGCTACGGATTCGGCGTTTGATGCGGCGTGCAGGGGACCCCGCCGATCAAATGAAGATCGTCGTGATGCCGGGTGACGGCATCGGCCCGGAGGTCACCATCGCCGCCGTGCGCGTGCTCACGCGCATCGGTGAGATTTTCGGTCACGCATTCACCTTCGAGGAAACGCTGATTGGCGGCGCCGCGATTCGCGCCAGCCAGGCTCCCCTGCCCAAGGAAACGCTGGCCGCGGCGAAAGGCGCGGATGCCGTGCTTCTTGGCGCGGTCGGCCATCCGGACTTCGACCATTTGCCCCCATCCGATCGGCCTGAGGTTGGGCTGCTGTTGCTCAGGCGAGGACTCGGCGTGTTTGCGAATCTGCGTCCCGCCCGGGCCTGGGCGGGCCTCGAGGACGCGGGTCCGCTCAAGTCGAGCGTGCTGCGTGGCACCGATCTCATCGTCGTGCGCGAACTGACCGGCGGGCTCTACTACGGCAAGCCGCGCGGCCTGGCGGCCGATGGACAGTCCGCCGTCAACACGATGGAGTATTCGCGTGGCGAGATCGAGCGCGTTGCGCACGTCGCCTTCAAACTCGCACGCACGCGCAGGAAGAAACTGGTGTCCGTGGACAAAGCCAACGTGCTCGAAGTGTCGAGATTGTGGCGCGACGTCGTGACGAACGTCGGCAAGGAGTATCCCGACGTCGCGCTGACACACGAGTTCGTCGACGCCGCCGCGATGAAACTGGCGTTCGCTCCGTCGGCGTTCGACGTGATGCTCACCGAAAACATGTTCGGCGACATCCTCTCGGATGAAGCGGGTGCCGTGTGTGGATCGCTCGGACTGCTGCCGTCGGCGAGCCTGGGCTACGGAGCGGGCTTGTTCGAACCGGTGCATGGATCGGCGCCGGATCTGGCGGGCAAGGACGTCGCGAATCCCGTGGGGGCCATCCTGTCGGCGTCGATGCTGTTATCCGATGGGCTTGGCCTTCGCGCCGAAGGCGCCGCCGTCGTCGCGGCGGTCGAACGCACGTTGGCCGCGGGCATCCGGACCACCGATGTGGCGACGCCAGGCGTCGGCACTCGGGCGTTCACGGACGCGGTCGTAAATGACCTCGGGAGTCGTTTTCCCTAAGAAAGCAACTCCAGGAGTCGATTTCCGTAAACGACTCCTGCAGTTGCTTTTCCAGCGCAAAC
>Ga0315912_10000764_pt1 | contig 48818 bp, 48 predicted proteins | sample VfabasoilMG_FD_204469 | JGI IMG/M metagenome (GOLD analysis project Ga0315912, IMG submission 204469) | Garden soil microbial communities collected in Santa Monica, California, United States - V. faba soil | ecosystem: Environmental > Terrestrial > Soil > Garden | place: USA: California... | reverse complement strand
TGCCGGAACGGCTCGAGGCCGAACGCGAGAGCGACGGCGATGCCTTGGGCGCCTATCTCGACGACCCGCTCCGGTTCTTCGTGCCGGCGCGCGTCATGCGAGGCAGCCTGCTCGTCATCGCGATCGACCTGCTCAGCCAGGTGGTGGACCGCGGTTGGGTGGGCGGGAGTGTGCTGCTGGCCAGCGGCGTCGGCTTGGCGTTGGGGCTCGGCCAGTTTCTGCCGGCGATCATCGTGCGGCGTCATCCGGAGCGCATTCTGGAAGTGAGCCTGCCCGTGTTCACGGTGGTCGCCAACGTGATCAGCCCGATCACGGCGCTCGTCATTGGTTTTCTCGGAGCGATCGCGCATCCCGCGATGGGTCTGTCCGGACGCGAGGAACCGGCGTCACCGCCAGCGGCAGGCGCCGCACCGGAGCCGGCGGCCGCCGACGAGAATCGCCTTCTGCGATCGGTCGTGGACTTTGGCGACACGCTCGTGCGCGAAGTGATGACGCCGCGGCCGGACATCGTCGCGATTCGTTCCGACGCGACGATCGATGACTTGCGGCAGCTGGTCCTCGAGCAGGAATACTCGCGTCTGCCGGTCTACGCCGAAAATCTCGACAACATCGTGGGTCTCGTCGTCGTGAAGGATCTCATCCAGCGGCCAGAAGTGCTGGCCAGCACGCGGAAGGTCTCCGAAATCATGCGGCCGGCGGCGTTCGTGCCTGAGACCAAGCGCGTGATGGATTTGCTGCGCGAGTTGCAGCAGAAACGCGTTCAACTCGCGATCGTCGTCGACGAGTACGGTGGCACGGCCGGCCTGGTGACGGTCGAGGATGTGGTCGAAGAACTGGTCGGCGAAATTCGGGACGAGTACGACAGCGAAGCGGAACCGGTCGTCCGCGAGAACGATCTGTCGTACGTCTTCAGTGCGAAGGTCGCCACGAGCGAAGTCGTCGATCGCCTGCATGTCGAAATCGAAGATGGCGAGTTCGAGACGGTTGGCGGCTACGTGCTGTCGCGCGTCGGTCGCGTGCCGGCCGTGGGTGAACGATTCACCTTTGATGGACTCGAAGTAGAGATTCTGGAAGCCGAGCGTCGCCGCATCCATAAGGTGCGCTTGCGCCGGGCACCCGCCGCCGCGATGGAGGCGTCCGAATGAAGGCCGGGTTTGTCGCGCTGGTCGGCCGTCCAAACGCGGGGAAGTCCACGCTGCTGAACCGATTTGTCGGGGAGAAGGTCGCGATTGTCTCCGACAAGCCGCAGACGACGCGTCATCGCATCGTGGGCGTGAGAAACGTCAAGGCCGGGCAGATCGTGTTCGTCGATACGCCGGGCATTCACAAGCCTCTCCATCGTATGAACCGGCGAATGGTCGATGCCGCGACGGACGCGCTCAAGCAATCCGACGTCGTCGTCCTGGTGGTGGACGCGTCCGGTCGTCCCGGCGGAGGCGATGCCTTTGTCGTGGACATGCTCAAAGAGGCCGGCGTTCGACCGATTCTGGCGCTGAACAAGGTGGACCGCGTCGACAAGCACAGTCTGCTGCCATTGATTGACCACTATTCGAGGGCGCTCGACTGCCGGGCGATTGTTCCCGTCTCGGCGCTCAAAGGCGAGGGCGTGGATGCGCTCGAGGCCGAGCTCGTCGGCGCACTGCCGGACGGCGAACCGCTGTATCCCGAGGACTACCTCACGGATCAGACGGAGCGATCGCTGGCGTCAGAACTGATCCGTGAAAAGGTGCTGCAGCACACACGCGATGAGCTGCCGTTCACGACGGCGGTGGTCATCGACCAGTTCGAAGAGCCGGCCACCCCGGGGGCACTGACGAAGATCTATGCGTCGATCCTGGTCGATCACGACTCGCAGAAGCCCATCGTCATCGGCAAGGGCGGCGACATGATCAAGCGCATCGGCACCGAGGCCCGCCTCGATCTCGAACGCATGCTCGGTGGCCGCGTCCATCTCGACCTGCACGTAAAAGTCCGATCCGACTGGCGCGACGACGAACGACTGCTCGACGAACTCGGGCTGCGTCGGCGATAACGTCGGCGCGCCCTCCACGTTTTCCTCAATGACCTCGTCTGTTCTCGTGTTACAAATAGGGGCTTCGCGAGGAGCGCAATGGCAGCACAGCGCAGAATCGATCTCATCCTCGAGTCCGTGCGGCGCTTGCTGCGGATGGGCGCCACGCCCAATCTGCTGAACCTGCTCCAGAAGCAGCACCCGGCCGACCTCGCACAAATTTTCTCCGAGTTGCCCGAGCGTGAGCGGCACGCCACGTTCAACGTGCTCGTCGAGCGCAACGCCAAGCTCGCGATGGAGACCCTGAGCGAACTGGGTCCCGAGCGCGGTGGGGAACTGCTGGGCCTGCGGTCGGCCGAAGAAATTGCCCGATTGGTGCAGGAGATTCCATCGGACGACGCAGCCGTCCTGATTGATCAACTGCCCGAAGAACTGTCGTCGGCGGTCCTCAACCTGATCCGGCCCAAGCCGGGCGGTGGCGTCAGCGACCTGCTCGAGTACGAAGAGCAGACCGCCGGCCGCTTGATGAACCCGAACGTCTTCGCCCTGTCCGAGGACCTGACGGCAGGCGAGGCGATTACGGCGCTGCAGACGGCCCGAGACGTCGAGATGGTCTTCTATCTCTACGTCGTGGACGAGCGCCGGCATCTGGTGGGCGTGGTCTCGTTGCGCCGGCTGCTGCTGGTTTCACCGGACACGCCGCTGAAGCGGATTATGACGACCGAGGTCTACAGCGCGCGCGTAGACACGGACCAGGAAGAAGTGGCGCGGCAGGTCGCGTCCTATAACCTGCTGGCCATTCCCGTCGTCGACAGCGAGAACAAGCTCGTCGGTATCATCACCGTTGACGACGTCATCGACGTCATCAAGGACGAGGCGACCGAAGATGTCTATCGACTGGCCGGCGTTTCGAAAGACGATGGCGTGGATACCCCGCCGGCGGAGTCGCTGCGCAAGCGCCTGCCGTGGCTGATCGTGAACTTGGGCACGGCGTTCCTGGCGGCCTTCGTCATCAGTCGCTTTACCGACACGATTGGCAAGGTCGTGAGCCTCGCCGTGTTCATGCCCGTGGTCGCCGGCATGGGCGGCAACGCGGCGACCCAGACGCTGGCCGTGATTGTACGAGGTATTGCGCTCGGCGAATTGACCTGGGCCAACGCGCGCCACGCGTTGATCAAAGAAGGACTCGTCGGCATTGGTAACGGCGTGGCCAACGGGATCCTGGGCGGCATCATCGTCGGGCTGTTGACCCATGACTGGGTGCTGGGCCTGATTCTGACGGCCGCGATGGTGATCAACATGTTCGTGGCCGCGACCGCCGGGACGCTCATCCCGCTTGGATTGCGGGCGATGAAGATCGACCCGGCCTTGGCGTCGTCGGTCTTTATCACCACACTGACCGACGTCTTCGGCTTCCTGTCGTTCCTGGGTCTCGCGACGGTCTTCCTGCGTTTCCTCCAGCACACCTGAGGTCTTTGGGGTAGCATTAGCAAGATACGCGCCAGCTGCAGAGCCTTATCTGCGGCTGTCGGACTCGATGCGAGCCTACTCCTCAGACGCGCTCGTGCTTCGCACCTATCGCTACGGCGAGGCAGACCAGATTGTCGTGTTCCTCACCGAGGATCGCGGCAAGAAGCGGGGCGTGGCCAAGAATGCGACCAAATCGCGGCGGCGGTTCGGCGGAGGCCTCGAGTCGCTGTCGCGGGGGCAGGCGGCCTACGTCGAGCACGAGACGCGTGACCTGGTGCGGCTGGACCGGATTGAGACCCGGCTGTCGCCCTTTCGAGCGGCGTCGGGCCGCGACGCGGATGCCGCCGCGCACGTGCTGGGACATGCGGCGTATTTTGCGGAGCTGCTCGACGAGTGGGCGCCCGACAACGCGGCGAACGAACGGCTCTTCCGGCTGGGCGCGGCGGTGGCCGAGGCGCTTTGTGCCGGGGGATCGGTGGACGCGCTGGCTCGCTACTTCGAGTATTGGCTGTTGAGGCTCGAGGGCGTGTATCCGGCGTTGGATCGATGCCCGCGATGCGGGCGCGCCAGCCTGGCGGCCGGCGCAGTGCTCGTGCTGGCCGAGCGCATGTATGTATGCGTGGACTGCGCGCATGGCGGACCGGCGCTGTCCGCCAACGCGATGATGTTTTTGCGCGAAGCCGGCCGGTTGACGCCGGCCGATGTCGGAAGCCGGGCGGGCGATGCGGCCGCGCTCGGCGAGTTGGAGCGGGCCCACGATCGGCTGATCGCGATGCATCTCGAGAAAGAACTGCGATCGGCGCGCGTGGTACGTGAACTGAGGCCAGTATCGTGACTCTGCAGGATCTGATTCTCAAACTCTCTGACTATTGGGCGAGCCAGGGCTGCCTCATTCAGCAGCCCATGGACATCGAGCTTGGAGCCGGGACGATGAATCCCGAGACGTTTCTCCGGGTGCTCGGTCCGTCGCCCTGGAACGTGGCGTATGTGCAGCCGTCGCGGCGGCCCGCGGACGGCCGCTTTGGCGAAAACCCGAATCGGCTCCTGAAGCATCACCAGTTTCAGGTCGTGTTGAAGCCGGCGCCCGATGACGTGCAGGACCTGTATCTGCAAAGTCTCGAGGCGTGCGGCATCGATCTTCGGTCCCACGATGTGCGTTTCGAAGAAGACAACTGGGAATCGCCGACGCTCGGTGCCTGGGGCATCGGATGGCAGGTGCTGTACGACGGCCTGGAAATCACGCAGTTCACCTATTTCCAGCAGGCCGGTGGCAGTGATCTGTCGCCGATTTCCGTGGAACTGACCTACGGGCTCGAGCGCTTCGCGATGGCGCTGCAAGGCGTGAACAACGTGTACGACCTGCAGTGGGCGCCCGGCGTGACGTATCGCGAAGTGCGGTTCCGCGACGAAGTGGAGCAGTCGAAATACGCCTTCGGGCAGGTCTCGATGCCCGACGGTGCATTCGCGGCGTTCCATCGCGACATGTTCGATCGCAACTACGAATTCTCGAAGACGCTGCTGGCCTCCGATTTGGTGCTGCCGGCGCTGGACTATTGCCTGAAGTGCTCGCACCTGTTCAACGTGCTGGACGCGAGCGGAAGCATCGGCGTGACCGAACGCACGGCCTACATCCTGCGCGTGCGGCAGTTGGCGGTGGCGATTGCGCAGGCCTGGCAGGCGCCGCCTGCGGGCGCGGTTGTGGAGACGAGGACCAGTCATGGATCGTGAACTGCTGGTGGAGATCGGCGTCGAGGAGATGCCGGCCTCCTGGTTGCCGTCGCTGACCGCGCAACTGCGCGATCGGCTGAACGCGCGCCTGGTCGAAGAGAATCTGGGTTCCAAGACGACGGTCGAGGTCTTTGCGACGCCTCGGCGGTTGACGGCCTGTCAGCCGGAACTGGTCGATCGGCAGGAAGATCGTGACGAGACGGTGATGGGGCCGCCCGTGTCCGCGTCGTTCGATGCGGAAGGGCACCCGACGAACGCCGGCCTCGGATTCGCGCGCAAGCTCGGCGTGGACTTCGACGTGTTGCAGAAGACCGACACGCCCAAAGGGCAGTACCTCTCGTATCTGAAGCACATCCGTGGTCGCGCGACGGTGGACGTGTTGCCAGGCGTGCTGGGGCGGGTGCTGCGCGATTTGCAGTTCCCGAAGCAGATGCACTGGGACGCGCAGATCGAAGACGAGAAGGGCGAATTCACGTTTGGCCGGCCGGTGCGCTGGTTGCTGTTCTTGTACGGCGGGCGCGTGGTGCCGTTTACGATCGCCCGACTGCCGTTGGCGTCGAGCCCGCGCGTGCAGGACGTCTCGACCGGAGCCGTGACGTACGGCCATCGGTTCCTCGCCACGAGCGGCCGCGCCGGCCGCGCGATCAAGGTGCGAAGCTTCGATGAGTACCGGAAGAAGCTCGCCGAGAACTTCGTCATCCTGTCGCGGAGCGAGCGGCGCGATCGCATCATGCGGGATCTCGAAGCCCAGGCGCGCAGACTTGGCGGGCGTGCCATGCTCCATCAACATGCGCAGGCACAGGCGCTGCTCGAAGAAGTGCCGGACCTGGTTGAGTTTCCCGCGGTCGTGAGCGGTGCGTTCGGCGCGGAATTTCTGACGCTGCCGGCCGAAGTCCTGACGACAACGTTGATTCATCATCAGCATTTCTTTCCCGTCGTGTCCGCGACGGGCGCGTTGATGCCGGCGTTTCTGGCCGTCACGAACACACAGTCCGCGAACGACCGTGGCATCGCGACGAATGCCGAACGCGTGGTGACCGCGCGGTTGCGGGACGCCCGGTTCTTCTGGGATGCGGACCGGCGGATCGGGCTCGAAGCGCGGTTGCCGCGCCTCGAAGGGCTGCTGTTTCACAAGGCGCTCGGTTCGTATGCGCAGAAAGGCGCACGCGTCGAACGGCTGGCGCGGCGCTTCGCGACGGAGATCTTCAAGGCCCCGCAGGAGGCGGAGGCGGCCGCCCGCGCGGCCAAGCTCGCCAAAGCCGACCTCGCGACCGACATGGTGCGCGAGTTCACCGAACTGCAGGGCGTGATGGGCGGCGTCTATGCGCGGGAATCCGGCGAGCCGGAGCCGGTCTGGAAGGCGGTCTACCACCAGTATTTGCCGATCGCGCTCGAATCCGCGGCCGCACCGTCACGCGAGTGGCTGGGCACGGCGGGCATTGCGTGGGCATGCGTGTCGCTCGCTGACAAAGTCGATACGCTGGTCGGTTTCTTTCTGGCGGGCGAGCGGCCCACCGGATCGCGTGATCCGCTCGGCATGCGGCGGCAGGCTCACGGCGTGCTGCGCATCCTTCTCGATCTGAAGGCGTTGACCGGCAGCGACGCGGGCCCATCCATTGGGGAACTCGTGGACGCGGCGCATCAGGAATACGGCGACACGGTTCCCGCGAGCGCTGAGGGCCTGGCGGCACTCGAGGCGTTTCTGCGCGAGCGTCTCGGTTTCGCCCTGCAGCAGCGCGGGGCGGCGGCCGGTAGCGTCCGCGCCGTCGTCGGATCGCGGCCGATGGCGGATCTGAGACCGGCCGATATCGAACAGAACCTGCAGGCACTGGCGGGATTTGCCGAGACGCCGTCATTCCGCAAACTCGCCGAGGCCTTCAAGCGGGTGCGCAACATCGCCCGTGAACTTGGGGCCGACGCTGACGCGGGCGCTGATCTGCGTAAGGACCTGGTCGAGCCCGCGGAGCGCGCGTTGCTCGAGGAAATCGAGAAGCGCGAACGCGCGATCGCCGACGCGATTGGTGGCCGGCGTGACTATCGCGCCGCATACACCGAAGCCGCGGCGTTCGAACCGGCGATTGGGACGTTTTTCAAGGATGTACTGGTCATGGCCGACGACCCGCGCCTGCGGCAGGCGCGCTTGCGGCTCATGAAGCGTTTGGAACACTTAATTCTGCAGTTGGGCGATATTTCTGAAATTGTGGCATCGGAGTCCGCGACTAATGGCTAAGAAATCCTCAGGCAAGGCTGGCAAGCACGTCTACTTTTTCGGCAAGGGCAAGGCGGAAGGCAATCGGACGATGAAGGATGTGCTCGGAGGCAAGGGCTCCGGGCTGGCGGAAATGACCAACGCCGGATTGCCGGTGCCGCCGGGTTTCACGATTGCCACGTCGGTCTGCACGCTTTACTACAAGAACAAAGGCAAGATTCCGCCGGCCGTCGAGACGGAAATGCTGACGCATTTGAAGCGCCTCGAAGCGACGGCCAAGACGCAGTTGGGCGCGGCAACGAATCCGCTGCTCGTCTCGGTCCGCTCCGGTGCGAAGTTCTCCATGCCCGGCATGATGGACACGATTCTGAACCTGGGCCTGAACGACGTCTCCGTCGAGGGCCTCAAGGCCCGGACGTCCAACGGCCGATTCGCCTTCGACAGCTATCGTCGCTTCATTCAGATGTACGGCAGCGTCGTGCTCGAAATCTCAAAGGCTGACTTCGAGCACATCTTTGAGGACGTGAAGAAACTCAAGGGCGTCAAGCTGGACACGGATCTCGATGAGGCGGCGCTCCGAGACGTCGTCGCGCGCTACAAGAAGCTCGTCAAGGACAAGACGAAGAAGGATTTCCCGCAGGATCCGCTGGCGCAATTGCGCGGCGCGAGGGACGCGGTGTTCCGCTCCTGGCAGAATCCGCGCGCCAAGGAATACCGGCGCATTTATGACATTCCGGATCACATCGGCACGGCGGTGAACGTGCAGGCGATGGTGTTCGGCAACACCGGCGATCGGTCAGGCACGGGAGTGGGCTTCACGCGTAATCCCGCCACGGGCGCGAAGGAGTTCTTCGGCGAGTTCCTCATCAACGCCCAGGGCGAGGACGTGGTCGCCGGCATCCGGACGCCGAAGCCGATCCTTGAACTCGAATCCGTCATGCCGCACGCGTACAAACAGCTGCGGCAAATCACGACGCGCCTCGAGAAGCACTACAAGGACATCCAGGACTTCGAGTTCACGATTCAGGAAGACGAGCTTTTCATGCTCCAGACGCGGAGCGGAAAGCGCACGGGTTACGCGGCCGTCATGATCGCGACCGACATGGTGGCGGAGAAACTCGTGTCGCCGAAAGACGCGCTGCTGCTGGTTGAACCCGAGTCGCTGTCGCAGTTGCTCTCGCCCATCTTCGATCCGAAGGACTGGAAAGCGCTCGCGGTAGCGACCAAAGGACTGCCGGCTTCGCCCGGCGCGGCGTCCGGACAAATCGTCTTTACGGCGGACGATGCCGTGGAGTGGACGCGACAGGGCAAGCAGGCGATGCTCGTCCGCAAGGAGACCGTGCCCGATGACATCCACGGCATGTTCGTGGCGCAGGGCATTCTGACCGCGACGGGCGGCATGACCTCACACGCCGCGGTGGTCGGACGCCAGATGGGCAAGCCGTCGATCGTCGGTGCCGGCGCGCTTGAGATCGACGAGCGCAGCAAGACGCTCAAGATCGCGGGCAAGACCATGCACGAAGGGGAGTGGCTGTCGTTCGACGGGCTCTCGGGCGAAGTGAAAATCGGCCAGGTCGCCTCGAAGCCCAGCGAGATTCTGCAGGTCATCAACGGCGAGATGAAGCCAGGCAGTTCGGACATCTATCAGCGGTTCGAGCGCCTGCTGTCGTGGGCGGACAAGTATCGCAAGCTCGGCATTCGCGCGAACGCGGATCAGCCCGACCAGGCGAAGATCGCCTACAACTTCGGCGCCCGCGGCATCGGCCTCTGCCGCACCGAGCACATGTTCTTCGGCGAAGGCCGGATTCCGATCGTTCAGAAGATGATCCTGGCGGACAACGAGGCCGATCGGCGCGCGGCGCTGAACTCGCTGTTGCCGCTGCAGCGCGCCGATTTCTACGGCGTGTTCAAGGAAATGAACGGGTCGCCCGTGACCATTCGCACGATCGATCCGCCCTTGCACGAATTCCTGCCGAAGCGCGAAGACTTGATGGTGCAGCAGGCGACGATGGAGGCGACCGGCAAGAGCGGGAGCCCGGAGTACGCGGAGACGAAGAAGCTGCTCCAGCGCGTGGAGCAGTTGCACGAGTTCAATCCGATGCTCGGCCATCGTGGCGTGCGTCTGGGCATCTCGTATCCTGAGATCACGGAGATGCAGACGCGCGCGATTATCGAGGCGGCCTGCCAGCTGGCCAAGGAAGGCAAGAAAGTGTTGCCCGAGATCATGATTCCGCTGGTCGGCGACGTGCGCGAGCTCACGGATCAAAAGGCGGTCGTCGTGCGCGTGGCCGATGCGGTCATGAAGGAACGCGGGATCAAGGTGGCATATCTGGTGGGCACGATGATTGAAGTGCCGCGCGGCGCGCTCACCGCGGGCGAGATCGCCAGGGAAGCCGACTTCTTTTCGTTCGGCACGAACGACCTGACGCAGCTGACCTACGGCTTCTCGCGCGATGACATCGGGAAGTTTCTGGGTGCGTATCAGGACCGCAAGATCCTCCAGAAGGATCCGTTTGCGTCGCTCGACACGACGGGCGTCGGCCAGTTGGTGGCAATGGGCACCGAGCGCGGCCGCGCGACCAAGGCGACCCTCAAGGTCGGCGTCTGCGGCGAGCACGGCGGCGATCCCTCGTCGATTCACTTCTTCGACAAGGTGGGCCTGAACTACGTGAGCTGTTCGCCGTACCGGGTGCCAGTCGCGCGATTGGCTGCGGCCCAGGCGGCGCTGCAGCAGAATGCCCTAAGTTAAGTCAGAAGTCAGAAGTGTGAAGTCAGAAGTAAGTTCGAAAGGACGAGGTCCGGAATTGTGGTAGAAAGTTGCGGGTACGTCCGAAACGTCTGACTTCTGACTTTTTACTTCTTACTTCTGACTTCCTATGACTGTGCTCGTCCACAAGGATGGCGTCACTCGAAAGGTGGACGCCGTCGATCCAGCCTGGCTGACCGACGAGGCTCGCGAGATTGTCTGGGTGGACCTCGATCATATCGGCGAGGTCGAGAAACGGCTGCTCAGCGAGACGTTTCACTTTCATGAGCTCGCCGTGGAAGATGCGGTGGCCGAATCGCATCATCCGAAGATCGAACCCTACGACAAGTTCCTGTATGTGATTCTGCACGGTATTTTGGCCGGCAAAAAGGCCAAAGGGTTCGAGACCCAGGACATCGATTTCTTCCTGGGTCGCAACTACCTCGTCACGGTTCACCTGAAGGCCTCGCGGTCCATTGCGGAGGAACATTCCGTGCTCGCGCGGCACGGCTCGCTGCTTGGTGATGGACCCTGCGCGCTGCTGCATCGGATCATCGATCGCATGGTCGATCACTACGGCCCGGAAGTGGACGGCCTGGAAGATCGACTGGACGGGCTGGAACGCCGCGTGTTCGCGGGCGGCCGTTCCAGTCCGCTCCGGGACATCCTGGGTCTCAAGTCGGACATCGCCTCGCTGCGCCGCGTCACGCTGCCGCAGCGCGACGTCGTCAATCGCCTGGCTCGACGCGAGTTCATCCAGATTTCGGACGCGCTCAGCTATCGCTTCCGCGACGTGCACGATCATCTGGTGCGCCTGGCCGACGAAGCCATCTTCCTGCAGGACCGCGTGACGGGCCTGCTCGACGCCTACATCTCCACGCAGTCGCATCGTCTCAACCAGGTGATGAAAGTCCTGACGGTGATCGCGACCATCTTCATGCCGTTGACCGTGCTCACCAGCATGTACGGCATGAACGTCCATCTGCCGCACTTGCCCTTCGGCGACGAAGCGCAGTTCTGGTGGATCCTTGGCATGATGCTGGTGTCCAGCGGCGGCATGCTGTGGGTGTTCCGCCGCATGGACTGGCTGTGAACCGCATCCATCGGCTGCCGCCGGAACTGGCCAACCAGATTGCCGCCGGTGAAGTGGTCGAGCGGCCGGCGTCGGTCATCAAGGAACTGGTCGAGAACGCCGTCGATGCCGGCGCCCATCGCATCGCCATCACTGTCGAATTCGGCGGCAAGAAACTCATCGTCGTCGAAGACGATGGCGAGGGCATGAGTGCGGACGATGCACAGCTGGCTGTCGAGCGCCATGCCACCAGCAAGATTCGCAGCGCGACGGATCTCGGCGCGATTTCGACGCTCGGTTTCCGCGGTGAGGCGCTGCCCTCGATCGCGTCCGTGTCGAAGTTTCGTCTTCGCACGCGCCTCCACACGCAACCGACCGGAACGGAACTGAAGATCGAGGCCGGAAAGACGGTGTCTTGCGGCGAGGTTGGTGCGCCCGTGGGCACGCTGGTTGAAGTCGCTGATTTGTTTTACAACCTGCCGGCGCGACGCAAGTTCCTGAAGGCGGACACGGCCGAGACCGCGCAGATCTCGCGGCTGGTCACGCAGTTGGCGCTCGGCTATTGCGACGTGGGTTTTGTGCTCAAGAGCGGCGCGCGGGTGCTGCTCGAAGCACCGCCGGCGCGGTCGCTGGAAGAGCGCTTTTATCAGGTGTATGGTGACCGGCCGGACCTTGTGCCGGTGTCGAAGCAGGCTGCGGGGATTACCGTGTCCGGGTTCATCGCGGCGCTCGGCGAGCAGGGGCCGGCGCGCGGGCCTCAGCACGTCTTCGTCAACCAGCGCATCGTCCGCGACCGTACGATCGCGCATGCGATCCAGCAGGGCTACAGCGTCGCGACGATCAAGGAGCGCAGCCCTGAGGTGCATCTGTTCATTGAGCTCGGTCCGGACCGGGTCGATGTGAACGTGCATCCCACCAAAGCCGAGGTGCGGTTTCTGGACCAGGGGCTCGTACACGAAGTGCTCCGACGCGCCATCGTCGATGCACTTGGCGTGACGACCGCGCCGGAATTGGTACTCTCGCCCGGTGCTGTGCCGGCACCAATCTCGCAGTCGGCGCCGTTGCCGCTCGGCTTCGCGCGTGTCGAGCGCGGGGGAGGGCCGACGCCGTTCGGTGGCGCAAGTTGGCCGGCGCCGTCTGGGGTGCCGAATTCGACGTCGCCCGTCGCGACGTCGGGATCGCCGGATGCTCGTGCGAGCACGCAAGCCGGACGGGAAGCGATCGAATCGCTCATCCGCCCGATGACGCCGCTCGGGCAGTTCCGCAATACGTTCATCATTGCGATGGACGACGAGGGCGTGGCGATTATCGATCAGCACGTGGCGCACGAGCGCATTCTGTTCGAGCAGATTTCAGAGCGCCTGACCAACCGGCCGCTCGAGTCGCAGCGATTGCTCAGTCCGATCGTGCTCGAAGTCAGCCCGGGCGAGCATCAGACGTTGCTCTCGCATGCGTCGGCGCTCGAGCGGTTCGGTTTCGAGCTCGAAGATTTCGGCGGCCGCAGCCTGCGTATCTCGGCCGCGCCCGCGCTACTCGATTGGCAACGGTGCGAAGAATCCCTGCGCGCGGTCGCCGCGGATCTGGACGGCTTGTCGCCGGGCGCCGGCGTGCAGGACGCGCTCCGGCAGATGGCGGCGACGATGGCGTGTCATGCGGCGGTGAAGGCCAACGATCCGCTCACGCGCGAGAAGATGCAGTATCTGCTGGATGAGTTGCGGCGTACGTCGCATTCGTCGGTGTGCCCGCACGGCCGGCCGGTCGTGTTGCGGCTGACCCGGCGGGAGATCGAGCGGAATTTCGAACGGGTGTAGCGTCAAGCATATTGCAGCTATGCCGACCGGCATATCACGGCGCGCATTGGCGAGGTCTGGCGCATTTCTCGGCAATTTGCCGCGAGGTCAGGTGCTAGACTGCCGGCGCTCGTGAGAATGAACGAAATGTCGAGTTCAAGACATTAGTCGTTAACCGGACATGTCTGACTTCAACGCTATATCGAGTGCTGTTCGGGAGTTGAAGGCGGCGGCTGTTTCGCCGGCAGCGCTCCCGAGTGCGATTCAGGCCTTCCAAAAGCTAATTTGGAGTACGGCGGCGTGGCCGGCGGCACTTTCGGAGAGTTCCGGGGAAATACTCAGGACACTGGCGTACGATCTCGACTACTTTGAACCGGATCCCGTGACGCGAGGTGAAGACACGGTGTACTACGGGTTCGATCGGGCAGTCGAAGAAATCCACGAAGCTCTGAAACGGACTCCGGAATTCGAAGGGGCTGCCTAGCAAGCCGCTCCAACCGCCGAGCCGCGGGATATCCGACTTGTTGAAGGGGGAACCGGTGACGTCTCAACCGCGAACGCTCACGTCGGACGAGGAGAAGAAGTTGTTCGCGGGACTGGCAGTTCAGCCATTTCTGGCTGCCGGTTTGGCCTTCGTGAGCTTTCCGTTCATATTGCTGGAGAGGAATGGTCGTGTTCCGACAGGCGGGTTTCTAAGCGCCGATGCCGCCATCTCGGTAGCGCTCGGCGTCGGCGCCTGGGCCGTCTTTGTCACGCTTATCGGTGTGTTGCCGACCGCGCTCTGGGTCGTGAAGCGTAGGGCTTTGCCTCTCCGGCATGCGCTCCTGTTCGGTCTGGCATTCGGCGATCTTCCGGTCATACTCGGGACCGTGTTGAGTGGCGGGTCGGGTGTGGCAGGCCCACTCCGTCCGCTCGTGTTGGCGTCAACTCTCGGCGTGGCCGGTGCAGCCGTCTTTTGGGCGATTTCAATTCGAGGCCAGGACTTCAGTCGAGAGCCTGCGGCCGGCTAACAAGCCGCGGCAGCCGCCGAGCGGCGCGGAAATCGCCGTCGCGTGAGCGTTGAGATAGGGAGAGCGACGTGACAACGAAAGCACACGGTGTGCGAGTGACGCTGGCGGCCGTAATGTGCCTAGCCGCGCTGGCGTCGGCGATGAACTTTGCGCAGACTGCGCCCAATACGCCGGCGCCGATGGCGCAACTGGTCCCACGCATCGATGCGATCGTGCAGCGCTACATGCAGGATGCGCGCGTTCCCGGCCTCGTCTACGGTGTTGTCCGCCACGGTCGCGTGGAGCACGTTGGGATGACGGGCGTGCAGGAGTTGGAGACGCGGCGACCGGTGACCGCGACGACATTGTTTCGGATCGCGTCGATGTCGAAGGCGTTTACCGCGCTCGCGATTCTCAAGCTGCGCGATGACGGCAAGCTCACGCTCGACGCGCTCGCCGAAACGTACGTACCGGAAATGCGTGGGTGGAAGTACCCGACCAGCGACTCGCCACGCTTGCGGGTCCGCGATCTCTTGAGCCACGTCGGCGGTTTCGTCACCGACGACCCGTGGGGCGATCGGCAAACAGTGTTGCCTGAGGCCGACTTCACGCGGATGCTTCGCGAAGGTGTGCCATTCACCCGGACCCCTGGCACCGGCTACGAGTACTCGAACTTCGGCTTCGCGCTCCTTGGGCGCATCGTCTCGAACGTGTCCGGAAAGCCGTACAAGGACTACATCGAGCAGACGATCATGCGCCCGCTCGGCATGACGGACACCGGCTACGACATCACCGTGTCACCGCCGGATCGTCGCGCGCTGGGCTACCGCTGGGAGAACGAGGCGTTCGTGCGCGAACCCGACATGGTGCACGGCGCCTTCGGCGCGATGGGTGGTGTGCAAACGACCGCGGTCGACTACGCGAAGTGGGTCACGTTCCTGCTGTCGGCATGGCCACCGCGCGACGACGCAGAGCAGGGGCCGGCCAAGCGAGCGTCCGTGCGCGAGCTCGCGGAGGGACTGAATTTTCCGCAGCGGCTGCCACGACCCGGCACGAGCAATCCGACCTGCGTGCAGGCGATGGTGTACGGCATGGGTCTTCGCATTGCGCAGGACTGCGATGCCGGCCTCACGCTGGCGCATGGCGGCGGTTATCCCGGGTACGGATCGTATGTGCTGCTCCTCCCGGATCACGATGTCGGCATCTACGCGTTCGCGAATCGCACGTACGCCGGGCCGTCTGGCGTGGTGTGGGACATCGCGATGGAGTTCCAGAAGGCAGGCTGGTTGACTGGCCGCGCGATTCCCGTCAGCGCGGCGCTCGCCCAGTCGTACCGGGCCGCGCAGTCGATGATCATGGCGAGAAAGATCGACCCGGGCCGCGGGGCACTTGCACCGAACTTCCTGATGGACCGCTCAGAGGCCAACTGGGCCGCAGAGTTCGCGCGGCTGGCCGCCCAGGCGGGGACGTGTCGCACCGATACGGCGATCGTCGCGACCGGCGGGCTCAGCGGCACGTTCGTGTGGTCCTGTGAACGCGGCGCGATCAATGGCACGTTACTCCTCGCGCCAACGAATCCGCCGACGATTCAGTCACTGCGTTTGACGTTCGCGGCGCGCTGATACAGGCCATTTGGCAGTATCTCCCGGTCAACACAAGATTGCAGACATCGAAGGAGGCTGTATGAGATTCGCGCGTCAGTGGTCGATCGTCGTGGCCATGCTGTTGGTCGGCTTCTCCTCACAATCGGTTCTGGCCATCAGCCCGTCGGCCGTGATGGTCTATGGCGGGAAACTCGGACAGCCGATTCTTCTCCGACCTGCCGGCCCGGCAGACTTTCCGGCTTTCGGCCTGTTGTGGTGGAAGGCGGGGTCCTACGTGAATCCCGACCGCACGGTGCTGGGGGAGCCACAGTTATTGACCGACTTGAAGAACCGGCCGTACGTGAACCTCGCGATCTTCTGGGGCCAGTACGACGCCGACCAATTCAAGCCCGAGAACGCCAGTCAGCACGGGCGCCTCTATCTGCCCACAGCATCGGAACCGGCCCTCGTTGTCGCGACCGTTCCAGACATGCAGAACAAATCGAATCCCATTCCGAAAGAGCTTGCGGGCTTTGCCGCGGTCTGGCGTCTGGCTCCAATGGAACTCGCCACACTGAAGAGTCTGGGATTCCCGGGCCTCTAGTGCCTCGCACTCGGACTGGCGACCAACGGCACTTGCCAATAGGGCCAATGGCATGAACCGAACGGTCATCTCGGGTGTGCTTGCCGCCGCGCCATTCGCCTTTGGCGCGATGCGCTACCTCCAGACCGGTTCCGACCAACGGATGTTGTGGATGGCTTTGGCCGCGCACATCGGCGCGGGCGTCGTGATGTTGGCCGGCGGCCGTCGCGCTGGCCTTGTCCTCGCGGCCCTGGCGCTGGCGGTCGCCACAACATTCGCGGCCCTCGTGGCGTATCGACTTGGGGCGAGCGCGGCCTTGGGTGTCTGGCCTGTCGCGTTCGTCCTGGGATTCTGCGTCACCGCGAGCTACGCCGTCAGGCCGAGAAGAGCACCCTGAATACGCGCCGGACGTCATGTTCGGAGTAGAGTGAGCGTTCTCCCCAGGGGTTGACATGGTCTGGTTGCAGCTGATCGTGGGTGGTGTGGCGATCGTCGTCGCGGGTCTCCAGTATCGAAGACCGCGTCGCACGCCGGTCGCTTGGCCCGCCGAGCCGTGGATAGGCGTGGCGATTGGAGCCTCGTTGGTGTTGACCGCAGTGGCCGAGCTGACGGGCTCGATTACTTTGATCGCCGTCGCCGCGGGCGGCAGCGTTCTCTGCATGGGTGCGGTAATTGTCCTGGTCTACCGGCAATATCAACGAAACATCGGTCGACACTTGAATGACCTTGAAGCCAAGCGGAAGTCGTGACCAGAGCCGCGCCGATGAGGTGGGCAAACGCCTTGATTCGGTCGATTATTTGGCTCGGTGGAGCCGTGTTGTATGCGTACGTCAAGAAACCGCCTGGCATCAGCGTCTTTGACGTGCGCACAGAGGCGCCAGGATGGCTCGGCATTGGCTTGCTCGGATTCGGAGTGGCGTTGCACGGCTGGAGCAACGTGGTCTTGGCGGCGCACGACCCGGCGCCCGGCCGGGCGGCGACGCTCGCCGCAACAGGGCCGTTTCGATTTGTGCGCAACCCCATCTATCTGGCGGGCATCGCTCTTCTGACGGGCGTCGGCCTCGGGTACGGACCGTGGCATATCCGCGACCTCGTCCTGCCCGTCGTCTTGTTCCTGTACTTTCATCTGGCCATCGTTCGCGTCGAGGAACCGGCACTTCGCAAATTATTTGGCGCGAGCTACGACGCGTACTGCCAACGCGTGCCCCGGTGGTTGCCGCGACTGGCACCAGGCGCGGGGAACCCGCAATCACGGCTACACTGACCAGGGCCGAGGCCAAGAAACGAGGAGCGAACAATGGGCAGGTTCTTCCGCGCGCTGAAAAGTGGCGTCGAGGCAATGGGTGAAGCGCCGGAGGGCGATCGATACGTCGTCGCCGAGAAGGGCGTGACGTGCGCGCACTGCGGGCACGATCGTTTTGTCGAAGGCCGCGCGCAGTTGAATACCGCCGGTCTGACCTTTCTGAATCTCGATTGGGCGAACCGCAGTGCGGCGACGCTGGCCTGCACCGCGTGCGGTCGCATTGAATGGTTCCTGTCGGATCCGCAGGAAGTCTGACCGGTGAGTGCACGGGAAGTCAGATCAGTGGAGAGACCATGGACAATGTGAAGCTTCTGAAGAATCTCTATGACGCGTTTGGCCGCGGAGACATCCCGACCGTTTTGGGAGCGATGAGCCCGCACATCAAATGGCATCAGGCGGAGAGCAATCCATACCAGCCCAGCGGCGAAGCTTGGGTCGGACCGGACGCCGTCCTGAGTCTGTTCATGAAACTCGGTACGGAGTGGGACGGCTTCACGGTACATCCGAAGGTATTTCACGGTGCTGGCGATAGCGTCATCGTCGAAGGGCGATACACCGGGAAGTACAAGGCGACGGGGAAGGGCGCGGACACCCAGATGTGCCACGTCTGGGACGTCAAGGACGGCAAGATCACCAGATTTCAGCAGTACGTGGATACCGCGAAGCTCCACGAGGTGATGGGAGCGTAATCCGCCCTGGTCGGCGCGCTAGAAACCGACCGCGTCCTGGCGCCCTTCCAGTTTCTTCACGTCGATGCCTGGGACTTTCTTCAGGGCATCGAAATCAGCGAACTTCCCATTCGCCACGCGGTAGGCGACGATCGCGTCGGCGTCTTTTTGAGACACGGTCAGCACCGCCATGATCTCGTCGGCCTGGGCACTGTTGATGTAAACCTTGCCGAAGGTGCGCAGCAGGTACCCGGTCACCGTCTCGAACTCTTTGTCGGTGCCTTTCGCGCCCTTCTCAATCATCTGGCCGATCTGATCCTCCCAGTCCGCGCGGGTACGGCGCGTGGAAGAAATGCGGCCGGCGTCGTGGCACTCGTTGCACATGCGCACGAACAAACCCGCAGCCTGGTCGTCCGCCGGCTTGACCGGCGCCTGCGACGGCGGCGGAGTCTGCTGACGTGTGGCCGCGGCCGACGTCGTCGCGAGCCAGGCCACAACCGCCAGGACGATGACCGCATCCCAGTGTCCGTGACGGTTCGCGCGAGGTTGCATTGCGACTACCGGTTCATCACGAACGTCCATAGCGTATCGCCGGCGCCGACGACGAGGTACTGCAGGCCGTCGAGCTGGTACGTGATCGGTCCGTTACTGACCGACGTGTTGAGGCGAGCGTGCCACAACGCATCGCCCGTCGTCGCGTTCAGCGCCGCGATGTCGTTCGACGCACCGCCGGTGAAGATGACGTTCCCGGCTGTCACGAGCAGGCCCGCGCGGCTGCCGCCTTCCCACGGATGCGTCCACTTGATCGCTCCGGTCCGGTAGTCGATGGCCTGGAGCATGGCTTCGGAGTAGCCGCCCCGATCCGTTCCGCCCCAGCCCTGCGGGTTGTCGTCCGGATCGTAGAGGTAGTACACGCTGAACGCGCGGCGCGCGTTGACGTAGAAGAGGCCGGTGAGCGGGCTCAGCGCCGGCGGCGGCCAGTTAGCGGCGCCGGACTGGTCGGGAGAAACGAGAGCGCCGTCCAGCTGCGGTTCTTTCGCCGGATTCGGAATCGGTTCGCCCTTCGCGTTGTAACCGAGCGACCAGTTCGTCTTCACGTACTCCTTCGAGATGATCGCCTTGCCGTTCGTCCGATCGAGTACGAAGAAGTGGCCGTTTCGCGAAGCCTGCGCGATGAGCTTGCGCGGCTGGCCGGCGATTGTGGCGTCGAAGAGAATAGCCGTCTGCGTTGCGTCCCAGTCGTGCGTGTCGTGGGGCGCCGCCTGGAACCACCACACCATCCGGCCCGTGTCCGCGTTGAGCGCGACGATCGAACCCGTGAATAGGTTGCTGCCTTCGCGGTTCTTGTGCGCGACGACTGGTTGAGGATTGCCGGTCGTGACGAAGACGAGATTGAGCTCCGGGTCGTACGTGACCGGCGTCCACGTCATGCCCCCGCCGTGCTTCATCGCGTCTTCGTTGGGCCAGGTGTCCGAACCCGGCTCGTCCATCTTCTGCGGCACGACGTGCCACCGCCACTGCAGTTCGCCGGTCGCCGGATCGCGTGAGTCGAGATAGCCGGGAATATCCAGGTCGTCGCCGCTCACGCCCGTGAACAGGTGGTTTTTCGCGACGACGGGGGCGACCGACCCGTAATAGAACTGATCGAGATCACAAATCGGCTTGTGCCACCGCTCCGCACCGGTCTTGATGTCGAGGGCGACGAGATTGCAGTCGGGCGTCTCGTAGTACAGGAGTTCCCCGGCGACCGCGACGCCCCGGTTGCCCAGATGGATGCCGCCCTTCGACGTCCACGCGTGGTGCCAGCGCTCCCGGCCCGTGCGCGCGTCGACCGCCCACACGTGATCCGGGATCGTGAAGTAGAGGACGCCGTCGATCTGCAGCGGCGTGCCGGCGATCCGGACGGCCGGCGTGCCTTGCGGCAGGTTGATGCGATACATCCACGCCAGGCTGAGCGAGTCGACGTTCGTGGCCGAGATCTTCGTCAACGGGCTGAACCGCCGGCCGGAGTAGTCGCCGTTGTACGTGGGCCACGAATCGGTTGGGCCGGGCAGCTGTTGCGCGGGCTCGACACGCGGAGGCGCCGCGCGCGCGACGAGCGTGGCCGCCGCCGCGGTCAGAAGGAGGCAGAGAAGAAGGCTGCGTTTCATTTCAGTGAGGCCAGGTATGCCACGACGTCGTGCATTTGTTTATCCGTGATGGTCTCGAGCAGTAGATGATGCGCGTGCAACGGATCGGTCTTCGTCACTTTCAAGGACGGCGTGCGATGGAACGTCCGCGTCACGCCGCCGGCGTCGCGCAGCGTGACGTCGAAGTCGTCCATCTGCACGAGCACGCCCGACACCGCCGCGCCGGATGCCGGCGTCACGGTCACCGTCACGGCCGCTCTCGGGTTGGCCACGCCACCCCGGCCGGTCCGGGACGGAAAAAGGAAGCGCTGCTGGAGGTCCACAGGCGTGTAGCGTCCGCCGATGCCGCTGAGGTTGCCCGCCGTCGCGGTGTGACAGGTCGTGCACTTGCCCTCGCCGTTGACGAACGCAGCGCCTGCCGTCGCGTCACCGGTCAAGACGCCGTCCGGTTTGAAGAAGCCGATGCCCTTGGCGAGGATCTCGTTCAGCCGCTGGTGCAGGAAGTGCGAGAGGTCCTGCAGCTGGGTGTCGGTGAGCGTTGTCCCAGGCCGTCCGCTCTGCAGCGTGTGCTTCTTGACGTACGGGCCGAGTTCGCTGCCGTACCGGTCGCGCAGCAATACCGTCGATCGCGTCAAGTTGGGGCCTCGATCGGTGCCGCGCGCCTGCGTGCCATGGCACGTAATGCACTCGGCCACCCACACAGTACGGCCGCGGTCGGCGCCCGCCGAGTCCACGACGTGTTTGTCGCCGGGCCCGGGGCCGGACAGTACGCGGGCTGGCTGCTGACCCTGCGCTGCGAGCGTCGCCATCGTCAATGCGAGCGCTGCGGCGCTGAAACCCAGGGTGACGGGTGATGGGAGGGGATTGTTCTTAAACATCGCAGAGCAGGACCGCCTCGCGGAGCGAGGTCAACGGGTCTCGACCTTGGGAGGGCGTGAATTCATGGGCGAGGTACCCCTGGAAGCCCGTGTCAACGATGGCAGTCGCCACCGACGCCCACTGAACTTCCTGCGTAGCGTCGAGCTCGTGCCGGCCCGGCACGCCGCCGGTGTGGTAGTGCGCGAAGTGGTCGCGGCCCGCGCGAATCGTGCGGATGAGGTCGCCTTCCATGATCTGCATATGGTAGAGGTCGTTCAGGAGCTTCACGCGCGGTGACCCGACGGCTTTCACGATTTCAATGCCGAACGCGGTGCGGTCGCCTTGGTAGTCCCTGTGATCGACCTTGCTGTTGAGGAGTTCGACGCAGATTGTCACCTCGTTCGCCTCGGCGACGGCCTTGACGCGGTTGAGGCCCTCGACGCAGTTGGCGATCGCTTCGCTGTCGCTCATGCCGCGCCGGTTGCCGAAGAACGTGATCACGTTCGGTACCTTCATGGCGGCGGCCTTCGGGATCTTCTCCTCGAAGTTCTTCACGATCGCGTCGTGGTTGGCCTTCACGTTGAGGCCGTTGGCGATCGAGCCGCCGCCCGCGTAGCCCATCGAGCAGACCAAGCCATGATCCCGCACGACGGCCCAGTCGGGCTCCTCGAGCAGATCGATGGCCGTGAGGCCGAGTTCGGCGACCGCCTTGCAGAAGTCCGGCATGGGGATGCGCTGATAGCACCAGCGCGAGACCGACTGCTTGAGGCGGCCCTTTTTCACGGCGCGTTCCTGGGGGGCGATCGCCGTTGCCGGTTGTGTCGGCGCGGTGCCTTGGCCCTGGGCGAGGCCGGTCAATCCCGCTGCCATGACGATTACACCCGCGCCAAGCGCCTCGCGGCGCGTCAGGTCTGCCATCACACCTCCTGATTGCGAGGTCAAAGTAGTCCGGACGCGGAGGTTTGTCCAGCCGGCGCTCCGCCGCTGGACCGGCTTTGTGCTGTCGCCCGTGCTCACCGTCGGCTACGATTCCGTGAGCTGACATGCGTCTTTGGTCCGTGCATCCGAAGTACCTCGACGCCCGTGGACTCGTGGCCCTGTGGAGGGAAGGCCTCCTGGCGCAGGCCGTGCTGAGGGGGCGCACGAAGGGCTATCGGCATCATCCGCAACTGAACCGATTCCGCGCGCAGCCGTCGCCGATCGGCGGGAAGGAGAAGGCGTGGCGCGCGCGCTGAGGACACTGACGCCGACCGATGAGAAGCGACTGTTTGCCGGCTTTGCGGTGCAGCCGTTTCTTGCGGCCGGACTGACGGTTGTTTTGTATTCGTATGTCTATGAGGGCGGCCGGCCGCCGACAGGGGTCAGCACGGCGAAGGCGGCGTTGGCGCATGGAGCCTACTTCGGTGTGGCAGCCTTGTTGATCACCATCGCCTGCGCATTTCCGACCGTCGTCTGGCTCGTCAAGCGCCGGCCGGTGCCGCTGGTCTTGGCTCTCGCGTTCGGTCTGGTCGTCGGCAATGTTCCTGTTGTGATCGCGGCCCTCCGTGGCGGAGGCGGGTTCCGGTTGCACGTCCTTGCGTCAGTGCTCGGTGTTGCTGGAGCGGCCGTATTCTGGCTCATTTCAATTCGAGGACATGACTTCGGCCGTTAGGCGGACATACACTACTGCACCGCGCAAGCCATGTCGTAAATAAAGGAGAGCATGTTGGACGCTGCGTACCGGAAATTCTTTATCGCCATGGCCATTTATTGGCTGGGGTTCGGACTGGGCACCACGTTTTATCCGCGCATGATGCAGATGTTCATGACGCCGGAAGGCATTGCGGCTTCGACGCCGTTCTCCGATCAGGTCTGGTTGCACGGCGGACTCGATATTCTTTCGGTCTGCGTGCTGCTGCTTGCCTTGTCCACAGTGCCCGCGACGAGGACCACACTTCGCGCGGCCGGGGTCGTTGGCCTGCTCCCGGTACTGGCGATGCTCTATACCCTGGCGGCTACTCCCTACTGGGCGCCCCTGTTCCTGGTTCCTGCCGCCGGCTGTTTCGCGTTTGGCGCGTACGGCTTTCTGCTGGCCGCGCGCATACCCGCGAAGTCCTAGGCGCCTAACTGCGAGGCTACGATGAAGAGCGCCAAATCGCCCTCTGATCTAATCGACGGCCGAATCAAGGACCCGGGTGACTGGAGAGGCGAGATGCTCGCCCGGATCCGCGCGCTGATCAAGGAAGCCGACCCACAGGTCATCGAGGAGTGGAAGTGGGAGACGCCGGTCTGGTCGCATGACGGACTCATCTGTACCGGTGAGACGTACAAGAAGGCCGTGAAGATGACGTTCGCCAAGGGCGCCTCGCTTAAGGACCCGGCGCGCCTCTTCAACTCCAGCCTCGAGGGCAACACCAGGCGCGCGATCGACATCCACGAAGGCGACACGCTGAACAAGAAGGCGCTCAAGGCTCTCATTCGGGCCGCCGTCGCGTTCAACAAGTCCTCGGTCCGCGACTAAGCGGGCCGAACTGGGCCAAGAATGAAGCGGAGCCGACTCGCATACTTCGTCGGCGCCGTGTTCATCGTTTTCCTGGGTCTCGCGTCGCGGCGTTATGCCGCGGCGTTGCCGGTATTCATTGCGGAGTATGCGGGCGACACGCTGTGGGCGCTGATGGTGTTCGCCATCGTCGGCTTCCTGGCGCCGCGATGGTCATCCCTTCGCGTCGCCGCTGTCGCACTAGCGGTCGCTTACGTCGTCGAGGCCAGTCAGTTCTATCACGCGCCATGGATCGAGAGCCTTCGGGGCACGCGCCTCGGTGGGTTGGTTCTGGGATTTGGGTTCCTTTGGACCGATCTTGTCTGCTATGCGGTGGGCGTGATGTTGGGCGTGATGCTCGAAGCGGGCCAGAGGCGGCGGCACGATGATGCGCCGCTCACGGTCTGGGATCGACTTAAGCCCCGCCTTGCCGCACTGAAGCGCTGGATCAATGCGCGGTCCCGGCCAACGGGCCAGGCCAATTCGCGCCGCCTTCAGGAGCGCGCCGAATCGTTGGACTCAATCACCCTTCGGGAGGCCGTCGCCGCAGATATTCCGGCGCTCGCCGAACTCCATGTGACGACGTGGAATGCCACCTACAACACCACGCGTGGACCGACCGTCGCGACTCGAACGAGCCAGTGGAATCAGGTCTTCGCGAAGCAGAATCGGCGGGACTTCATCCTCATCCTGGAAGATAAGAACAGACGACTGATCGGGTTTGCGTGGGGCCGGCCCCACGAGGGCGAGGTCGAGGGCGAACTGAGCAAGATCTACTTGCGCTGGGAGTATCACGGGCTTGGCCTTGGCCGGCGGCTGATCGTCGAGACCGCACGGCAGTTCCTCCAGCGAGGCATCCACTCGTTCGTGCTCTTTGCAGAACTCAGCAACCCGACGCTGGGGTTTTACGACCGCATGGGCGGCGAGCGCATGCTCGACGATCGCGGACAGTTCAATGGTGGATATCGCTGGCGTGACGTGAGGACGCTCATCGGGTGACCAAGCTGGCGGTTCGACGAGCTCTGGTGAGAGGATGTCAGCGGTGACCAACCAGATCCGTTTTGATGATGGTGCGGCCTACGAGCGATACATGGGGAAATGGAGCCAGATCGCGGGCGCCACGTTCCTCGAATGGCTGGCGCCTGCGCCGCGCCTCCGGTGGCTCGACGTGGGCTGCGGCAACGGTGCGTTCACGGAAATGGTGGTCCAGCAGTGCGCACCGGCCAGTGTGGACGGGATTGACCCGTCCGAAGCGCAACTGGCCTATGCTCGCACCGGGCCGGCGTCACAGGTCGCGCAGTTTCAGCGGGGCGATGCGATGGCGCTCCCATTCCCGGACGACGTATTCGACGTGGCCGTCATGCCGCTCGTGATCTTCTTCATTCCTGATCCTGCGAAGGGCGTGGCCGAAATGGCGCGCGTCGTCCGCGCGGGCGGTACCGTCACGGCCTACGCTTGGGACATGGATGGCGGAGGTTTTCCGTACGAGCTGTTGAAGGTCGAGATGCGTGGACTCGGCGCCGACGTGCCGGAGCCACCGAGTCGCGACGCCTCATCGATTGACATCTTGAGCGCTCTCTGGACATCCGCGGGTCTTGAGGCCGTTGAAGCGCGGGCGATCTCCGTCCAGCGGACCTTCAGCGACTTTGATGACTATTGGGCAACCGTGTTCGGAGGCCCGAGCGTGGGGCCACAGCTTCGCGCGATGGCGCCAGACTCCCTCGCGCGGCTCAAGGCGCGAATGCGAGCGGGGCTGACGGCAGACGCGACGGGTCGGATCCACTGCGACGCCAGAGCCAGCGCCGTGCGGGGCCGCGTGGCAAGTTAGCGTTCGCTTCGGATCTTCCGGGCGCGCTCGAGTGCTTCTTTGATGCGGGCCTCGATGCCGCGGTCGGTGGGCTTGTAATAAGTTCGTCCCGCCAAGTGGTCCGGCAAGCAGGACATGGCGGCCACGCCCTCGGGCTCGTCGTGCGCGTATTGGTAGCCCTCGCCGTAGCCGAGTTCCTTCATCAAGCGGGTCGGCGCATTACGGAGGTGCAGCGGCACCGGTGCGGCCACATCGCGCGTGGCGTCGGCGGCCGCGCGGCCGTAAGCGGCGTACACCGCATTACTCTTGGGCGCGGCGGAAAGGTAAACCACCGCCTGGGCGAGCGCCGTGTTGGCTTCGGGCATCCCGAGAAAATCGACCGCGTCCTTTACCGCGAGGGTCAGTTCGAGCGCGCGGGGATCGGCATTGCCGACGTCCTCCGAGGCAAATCGCACCAGACGCCGCGCGATGTACAGGGGATCCTCGCCGGCTTCGAGCATGCGCGCCAGCCAGTAGATCGACGCGTCCGCGTCGCTGTTGCGCATCGATTTGTGCAGGGCGGAAATGATGTTGTAGTGTTCCTCCCCGCCCTTGTCATAGAGCAGCGCGCGCCGCTCGATGAGGCCGGCCAGCGCCGCAGAATCCAGAGTTCGCGTGCCGTTAGCGCGGGGCACCAGGGCATTGACCGCCTGGTCGAGCAGGTTGAGCGCAATGCGTGCGTCGCCGTTGGCATGCACGGCCAACGCCGTCAAAGCCGCCTCGTCCGCGTCCACGTTCATGGCGCCGAGCCCGCGTTCGGCATCCACCAGTGCGCGTTCGAGAATACGCACGACCTCCGGGACGCCCAGCGGTTGCAACACATAGACCTTGGCGCGGGAGAGCAGCGCCGAGTTCACTTCGAACGACGGATTCTCGGTGGTCGCGCCAATCAGGACAATCGTGCCGCCTTCGACGTGCGGCAGGAACGCGTCCTGTTGCGCTTTGTTGAAGCGGTGGATCTCGTCCACGAACAGCACGGTGCGCGTGCCCCGGTGCCCGCGCAGACGATCCGCTCCGGCGATGATCTCCTTGACCTCCTTGATGCCCGTCGTGACCGCGCTGACCGGCACGAACTCAGCGCCGACCACGTTGGCCAGGAGCCGCGCGAGTGTCGTCTTGCCGGTGCCCGGCGGGCCCCAGAAGATCAGGGAATGGAGCGTGCCGCGATCGATGGCCTGCCGCAGCGGTTTGCCGGCCCCCAGCAACTGCTCCTGCCCGACGAATTCCTGGAGCGTGCGCGGACGCATGCGCTCCGCGAGGGGCGTGCCCGGCAGCGCCGGCTGGTCTTCGCCGGTGAACAGGTTGCGGGTCATTTGGCCGGGCGCTGCCGCCGAATCTCGAACAGGATGAGCGCGGCGGTTACCGCGACGTTGAGCGACTCCACGCCCGGCCGCATCGGTACCGTGACCCGTTGATCCGCCAACGCGACGACGTCTGGCGCCAAACCCGCGCCTTCGTTGCCGACAAGCAGCAGCAGCGGTGACGTGAGATCAGCGCGTTCGATCGAGGTGCCGCCCGACGCCACGGCCGCGACGACGGTCTGGTCCTTTCGATGCGCAAGGGCGATCGCGTCTCGAGTTGATCCGCCGCCGATCGGCACGCGGAAGGAACTGCCCATCGCGCCGCGCAACGTTTTCCAGCCGCGGGGACTGGCCGTGCCGTCCAGCGCCAGCACGCCCGTGGCGCCGAGCGCGTCGGCGGCGCGAATCGCGGATCCGACATTGCCCGGGTCCTGCACACCCACGAGACCGAGGCCACACGCATGCCTGGCGCCGACCACGTCAGTCATCGGCGCGAGTTGCCATTTTGCGATCGCGACGACGCCGCTGGGTGTGCGTACAGGACTCGCGGCCTCGAGCACGTTCGTGCTGCCTTCGTAGACGGACGCCCCGGCAGCGCGGGCGCGCCCCGCGATCGTTCCCGCGCGTCCATCCGTCAACACAAGTTCGATGAAAATGTTTGCCGCCAATGCTTCGCTGAGGAGATGCTCGCCGTCGAGCAGCACGAAATCGGCATCGTCGCCAGCAGCCACCTGCCGGCATCGCCGTACGACGGCGTGTTGTCGGCTGGAGATCGGGGTGACTTGAGACACAGGCACGATGATTCTATGTTAGCCTCACGACTGAACATGAAAGAGGCGCTAATCAGACGATTCGAGCAGGAAATCGCCGTCCTGGACCGCGAACTGACGCATGATCTTCCGAAAGAGATTCAGCGGGCGCGCGAGCATGGCGACCTCCGGGAGAATGCCGAGTATCACGCGGCCAAGGAGCGGCAGCGCTTCGTGGAAGCACGCGTCTCGATGCTCCGGCAGCGCGTCTCGCAAATCCAGCTCATGGATCTGGGTCGTATTCCCGCGGACAAGGCCGGATTCGGCTCGAAATTGACCATCGAGGAAAACGGCAAGACGTTCACCTATGAACTCGTCATGCCGGAGGATTCCGATCCCGATCGCGGCCTTATCTCCGTCGCGTCGCCGCTCGGGCGCGCGTTCGTCGGGAAAGAGGAAGGCGATGAGGTGAAGGCGCCCACGCCCGCCGGGCTGCGCGAGTTCACGATCACCAAGCTCGTCACCATCCACGACGAAGAATAATCGTGACCGAATCGACCTACTCACCGCGTCTCCGCACGGCCGTCCTGTTGTGCGGCACCGGGACCGCCGGCGTCTATCAGGCGGGCGTTCTGCGCGCGCTGGCTGAAGCTGGCGTCAAGATTGATGTCGTCGCCGGCCATGGCCCCGGAGTGGCAAATGCGCTTTGCGCGGCGATCGATGGCGACTCGCGTCTCTGGGATGACGCAGGTCCGTGGGCGAGTTCAAGCCTGCGGGGCGCCTATCGCTGGCGCGGCGCGTTGCGCGTGGCCGCGCTGGGCCTCGGTCTGGCGGTCGCGCTCTTGCTGTCGCCGCTGTTGATTCTGGTTGTGGCCGCGGTCATCTATGGCGCCAGCGTGATCGCCGCCCTGCTGAACATGCCGAACGCGCCGGCCTGGCTGATGTCGATCTATCAGCGCCTCTTTGAGTACCTGTTCAGTCCGCCCGTGCTGCCCACCATGATGCCGCGCGCGGTCGTGCTGGCGATGTTGCTGGTGGTCGGCGTACTGATGGTGGCCGCGTTTCGTGCGTCGACGCGCGAAAGCAGCCGGCGCCGATTTCGGGGTGCCTTCTGGTGGCGCCTGTTGGGGTCACCGTTGTCGTTTGAGGAGCCCGGCGCGACGTTGACGGCCGCGCTCTGGAAACTGGTCCGCGGCGCGTCGGGTGCGCAGATGCCCGATCGCGCGGAAATGAGCCGGCGCTACGTGGATGTGCTGGCCGAGAACCTCGGACAGCCGGGCTTTCGCGAATTGCTCGTGGCCGTGCACGATGTCGACTCGCGCCGCGATCTCGTCGGCGCCGTCGTGGCGGAATCCCGCCGGGCGCGATTCGATGAACGGCGCCCGGCCGCGGGACCGCGCGAAGCGGAAGTGGTGGATTTCAGCGGCGTGCAGCGCGACCTGGTGGTGGATTTTCTCGCAGGCTCGCTGCGTGTGCCGGTGGCCACTGAGCCGTTTCCGATGAGATTCGCGGCCGACAGCTATTGGCGCGGCGAGCTGCATCACCTCTGCGATCGTCCGGAGCTCGGTGCGCGGTTGCTCGTCGAGATCGCCGCCATCGGCGTCGAGCAAGTTATCGTGGTCAGCCCCGCGCCCGTGCCGGCGGCGCCGCACGGCCTGCGCCAACGGCCGGGCAACCTCCGAGGCCGGATCGGCGAGCAGGTTCGATCCGTGGAGACCGCAGCCGTGGACGATGTCTGCGCCCTTGCCGCACGAAACTTTGCGGGCATGTTCGTGATTCGGCCGATCCACAACCCGATCGGGCCCTTTGATTTTGTGGGCGTCTACGACGACGCCTCGGATCGCCACCGGCGGGTCACTGAACTCGTGCAGCAGGGACACGAAGACGCGTATCGCGCGTTCATCGATCCCTACGTGGCCGCGGGAGAGCGAGTGGAGATCTTGTGAAGGACAAAGGGCACAGGGCAGAGGGCAAAGGGAAGAGCCCCCTGCACGTCGAGACGCAGGTTATTCACACTGGCGACGGCGCGCGCGAGTCGGCGTCGCCGCTCACGACGCCGATCTATGGCGCGACAACGTTTCTGTTTGCCAACGCGGCGGAGTTGGAGGCGTATCAGGCGGGGCGCGGCGAGAAGTACATTTACTCGCGCTATGCGAACCCCACTGTGCAGGCCGTGGAAGAGAAGCTGGCGCTGCTCGAGGGCGCCGATCGCGCCATCCTTACTTCGTCAGGCATGGCCGCGATTGCGACCGCGTTGTTCGGCCTGCTCAAATCGGGCGACGAGGTCGTGTGCAGCGCCGCGATCTACGGCGGGACGCTCCAGCTGATTTCGACATTCCTCTCGGGCTTCGGGGTGCGATCGCGCTTCGCCAGCCTGGACGAACTGGCGAAGCCAGAGAGCCTGATCGGCCCGTCGACCAAAATGATTTGGTTCGAGTCGCCGATCAATCCCACGCTTCGGTGCGTGGACATTCGCCGCGTGGCCGAGGCGTGCCGCGACCACAAGATCGTGTCGGCGATTGACAACACCTTTGCGAGTCCCGTGAACCAGCAGCCGATCGCCATGGGCATCGATCTGGTGATGCATTCGGCGACGAAATATCTCAACGGACACAGCGACGTGACCGCTGGGGCGCTGATGGGATCGGCGTCGACCATGGCGAAGCTGGATCCCGCGCGCAAGCTCTTCGGCGGAATCCTGGAGCCGGCGTCGGCTTACGCGGTGGGCAGGGGCTTGAAGACCGTGCATGTCCGCGTCGCCCGGCAGAATGCGAATGCGCAGGCGCTGGCCACGTGGCTTGAAAAGGATGCCCGCGTGACGCACGTGTTCTATCCAGGGTTGGCGTCGCACCCCGATCACGATGTCGCGCGCCGCCAGATGTCGGGCTTCGGCGGCATGGTGTGCTTCGAGGTGGCCGACTACGCCGCGGCGTGCCGTCTGTTCGACCGGTTACAGGTGGTTCAACGCGCCGCCAGCCTCGGCGGCGTCGAGAGTCTCATCAGCCTGCCGGTCCTGACGTCGCAATACGGGTTCACGGACGAGCAACTGGCCGCCGCGGGCGTGACGCCCGGCATGATCCGGCTCTCAGTCGGACTGGAACACGTGGACGATCTGATTGCGGATCTGGATCAAGCGTTAGGGTAGCTTCAGAAACTGTTCGGCCATTTCGCCGATGCGTGAGGCGATGCCGACGCCCGACAGGTCCCCGAACTTGTCGCGGAACTTGGCGATCGGCACGACTGCCTTGGCCATGGACCGGTGGCCGCCCGCGCTGCCAATGTCGCCAAACGCCATCTTCACGAACTCACCGGCGTTCCGCGAGTAGCCCAGATTCCGGACGCTCACGATGAGTTGGCCGCCGACAATGCCGGAGACGATCGTCCATTTCACGTCTTCGAGCTGGAGCAGAAAGTCCGCGGTGTACGGAATGAAGTCTTCGCGCGTCGTTTCCCCGAGAAACGCCGAGAACACCTGGTCACGCAACCGGCTGGCCGCGAGCGCGCGCGTGACGTGCTCGAGCCGCTCCATCGTGATTTCCGCGCCTTCCATTTTGCGGATGAGCGCCGGGTCGGCCAGCGGGTACAAAAACGAGAAGGCCTCGAGATCAACGCGATTGGTCTGGCGCGCAAAGAACAGCGTGTCGGATTTGATCGCGTACAACATCGCCGTCGCGGTGCGTTCGGAGATGTTCACATCGACCGCGCGCAGATGCTCGGTGAGAATCGTGCAGGTCGATCCGTAGTCCGCGCGGATGTCCTTGAAGACGGCGGTATAGCCCGGCTGCTCCGGGTGGTGATCGACGACGAGATCCACCTTCGGCAGGAGGCCGCCAAAGTAGTGGGGCTGCACGTCCACGGTGGCAATCCGGTCGAAACTCGCGAATTCGCCCGGCTTGATCGATTCAACCTGGATATCGAGCAGGTCGGCCATGCGCAGATTCTCGGGCCGGGTCACGCCCTGAATCGCGCCGATGATGGCGGTGGTGCGCGTCCGTCGCAGCACGTTGCGGAGGGCCAGGCCGGCGGCCAACGCGTCCGGGTCAGGTTCGTTGTGCAGGAGGATCAGCACACGGTCCGCGTCGGCGAAGTAGCGTTGGTACTGCTGCACGCGCGCGCGCGTCAAGGACCGGCCGAGTTCGGTGGTCAGCGTCGGCGCCAGGAGCTCGGCGAGGTCGAGGTGCGTGATCTCGGGCACCACGGCGCGCAGCTCATCGTGGCCGCGGCCCTTCGGGACGCCGTTCAGATGCAGCACGTACAGCAGACTGCCGCCGGCGTCGCGGATGGCTGTGACGACTTTCTTGAGGCCACGGCGGCCGTTGTCTTCAACGATGACGCAGGTGTTGGGGGTCAGGTCGGCCCGCAGGTAGGAGTCCACCCGTTTGGGGTCGGCGACGGTGGCTGGAACTCCGTCGTCCACCAATCGCCGGGCCAGAGGACGACTTTCGACCAAAAACTCGAGGTCGAACGTTCCTGACAGAACGCGGTGCAACGTCCGGATTACAAGCTCGTCCTGTGAGACGGCCAGCGCACGCACAACAGCTCATTATATCGGTCCGGCCCGGACCAGCGATAATGCGACCATGCGCGCGAGCCGGCGTGGGCTTGGCGGGGTCGTGGCGCTGGTAGCGGCGGTGGCGGCGGGTTGGCCCGCGTGGGCGACGCAGCAATTCCGCACCGGCGTGGATTTGGTGCGGTTGCCGGTCGTGGTAACGGCCAAGGACGGTCTGCTGGCGCGCAACCTCAAGGCCACGGACTTCGAGATTTTCGAAGACGGCGTCAAACAGACCATTGCGGCGTTCGCCGAAGGGGCGCCGGGCGAAGCGCTGCCGTTGCATCTGGGGCTGCTGCTCGACGTGAGCGGCAGCATGCAAATGGATCTGCGCGACGCGGCAAATGCCGCGGTGCAGTTCGTGACGGCGCTCGACGAGGCCGTGGACGTCACGCTGCTCGATTTCGACACCACGATTCGCATCGGCCGGTTCTCGCGCGACAGCTATCCGCGGCTGTTCGAGCGCATCCGGAGCACGAAGGCGGACGGTGCGACGTCGCTGTACGACGCGCTCGGTATCTATCTGGAGAGTGCCAACACCCGGGGCGGGCAGCACGTGCTGCTCATGTATACCGATGGCGGCGACAGTTCGAGCAAGCTCAACCTGCCGCGCGTCGTGGACATGCTGCGCTTCAGCAACGTCATGGTCTACGCGATGGGCTATCTGGAGAACCTGAGCAGCACGATGCGCGGGATGCAGCAGCTGCAGCTCACGATGCTCGCGCGCGAAACCGGCGGGGAGGCGTTCTTTCCTTCGTCGAAGCGCGATCTCGCCGCCGTCTACGCGCGGATCCTGGACGAGATTGGATCCCGCTACACGATCGGCTACGAGTCGACGAACCCCAAGGCCGACGGCCGCTTCCGCAAGGTCCAGGTGAAACTGGTCGCGCCGCACGACCGCAGCAGCAAGGTGCGCACGCGATCAGGCTACCTGGCGCCGGTACCACGCTGAACTGACACCTCATGCGCCCCCGTAGTAGCATCGGGAGTTGGGACTGGTGCGACGGAGGCAGCTGTGAGCGAGCGCTTTCGACTCGAAAGTTCATTCGAACTTCGCGGCGACCAGCCGCGTGCGATCGCACAGCTCAGCGAAGGGCTCGCGCGCGGCGATAAGGCTCAGGTCCTTCTGGGCGTCACGGGCTCAGGCAAGACCTTCACCATGGCTCAGGTGCTGTCGACCCTGAACCGGCCGGCGCTGGTGATGGTCCACAACAAGACCCTGGCCGCGCAGCTGTTTCAGGAGTTCAAGCGCTTCTTTCCGACCAACGCGGTCGAGTTCTTCGTGAGCTACTACGACTACTACCAGCCGGAAGCCTACATGCCGGCTACCGCGACCTACATTGAGAAGGAAGCGATCATCAACGAAGAGCTGGATCGACTCCGGCTCTCGGCCACCCGGTCGCTCTTCGAACGGCGCGACGTCATCATCGTCGCCAGCGTGTCCTGTATCTACGGCCTCGGATCGCCCGAGGCGTATTACGGATTGCTGGTACCGCTCGCAAAGGGCCAGACGATCGAACGCGACGAAATCCTGCGGCGGTTCGTCGAGATTCAGTACGAGCGGAACGACTACGACTTTACACGCGGCACGTTCCGCGTGCGCGGCGACACGATCGAGGTCTACCCGTCGTATGACGACGTTGGCCTGCGGATCAGCATGTTTGGCGATGAGATCGACGACCTCGTGTCGTTTGATCCGCTGACGGGTCGCGACGTGCGCCGGCACGACAGCATCGCGGTCTATCCCAAGTCGCATTTCGTGGCGCCGCGGGCCAAGACCAAGGCCGCGCTCGAAAGCATCAAGGCGGAGCTGACGGAGCGTCTCGCGGACCTAGAAAGCGCCGGCCGCGTGCTTGAAGCTCAGCGGCTGCATCAGCGGACGATGTTCGATCTCGAGATGATTCGGGAGATCGGCTACTGCCACGGCATCGAAAACTATTCGCGGCACTTGTCGGGCCGCCAGCCGGGCGAGCCGCCGCCGACGCTGCTCGATTACCTGCCGGAAGACGCGGTGCTGATCGTGGACGAGAGCCATCAGAGTGTGCCGCAGGTGCGGGGCATGTATGCGGGCGATCGGGCGCGCAAGGAAGTGCTCGTCGAGCACGGCTTCCGTCTGCCGTCGGCGCTCGATAACCGGCCGCTCAGTTTTAAGGAGTGGGAGGAGCGGATTCGGCAAGTGGTGTTCGTGAGTGCGACGCCTGGCCCCTATGAGCTGAAAATGGCCGGCGGCGTCATCGTCGAACAGATCATTCGGCCGACGGGTCTCGTCGATCCCGTGATCGACGTGCGTCCGGTCAAGGGCCAGGTCGACGATCTGCTGGCGGAGATCCGCACTGTCGCGGCCCGCGGTGAACGGGTGCTCGTCACGACGCTGACGAAGCGCATGTCGGAGGACCTGACCACGCACTTTCAGGAATTGGGGGTGCGCGTCCGGTATCTGCACTCGGACGTCGAGACGCTCGAGCGGACGCAGATTCTTCGAGACCTGCGGCTCGGCACGTTCGACGTGTTGGTCGGGATCAATCTCCTGCGCGAGGGGCTCGACCTGCCGGAAGTCTCACTGGTCGCCATCCTGGATGCGGATAAGGAGGGCTTCCTGCGGTCGGCCGGCGCGCTGATTCAGACCATGGGGCGCGCGGCGCGCAACGTCCGCGGTCGTGCCATCCTGTATGCCGACAAGATTACCGACTCGATGCGAACCGCGATGAACGAGACCGAACGGCGCCGGCGCGTGCAGGAAGCCTACAACGCGGAGCACGGAATTACGCCCGAATCGATCATCAAGGACATCGATGGCGTCCTCTCGAGCGTGTACGAGCGCGATTACCTGACGGTGCCCGTCGTACCGGACGAACGCGACCAATTCAAGACCCAGGCGGAGCTCGAAGCGCACGTCGCCGGACTCGAAAAAGAGATGCGTGCCGCCGCACACAACATGGAGTTTGAACTGGCCGCTTCGCTGCGCGATCGCGTGAAGCGGCTCCGAAGTCCGGCGCCGGTGCTCCAGACGGCCGGTTGAGCCTGAGATGGAACGATCTTTCCTAGATCCGCTGAAGAAGCCAGTCCTCGAGGTGCAGGAGTACATCCGACTGCTCGGTCAGGTCGGGCGTGGACTCGTGACGCGACCGATCTACGGTCGCGACATCATCGAACAGTTCGAGGCCATTGGCATCGGCTCACTGACCGTCGTGCTGCTGACCGGAGTCTTCACCGGCATGGTCCTCGCCCTGCAATCCGGCATTTCGCTCGATCGGTTTGGCGCGAGACAAACCGTCGGCAGCCTGGTCAGCGCATCGATGGTGAAGGAACTAGGCCCGGTGCTGACGGCGCTCATGGTCGCCGGCCGCGTGGGTTCAGGAATCGCGGCTGAGTTGGGGTCGATGATGGTGACGGACCAGATCGCTGCGCTGCGGGCGCTGGGCGCCGACCCGGTTCGCAAGCTCGTGATTCCTCGCGTCCTTGCGGGCACCATGATGCTGCCGATCTTGACGATTCTCTCGACGGGCATCGGCATGTGGGGCGGCTCAATTATTTCGGCCACCCAGTTGATGGTGCCGACGAGCGTGTACTGGAACAGCGTCGTGAACGGCCTGTACGTCCAGGACATCTGGATGGGACTCATCAAGCCGATCGTCCTCGGCTTTGTGATTACCTCCGTGGCGTGTCACGTGGGTCTGCGGACGAAAGGCGGTACGCAGGGAGTCGGCCGATCCACGACGACGGCCGTCGTGGTCGGTTCAGTGGCCGTGCTGGCCGTTGACTTCCTGTTGACCAAGCTCCTGATCGTGTTGATGTACGACTGAGTCCCTTTATGGCCCACACGTCAGCATCGGCCCTCGATTCGAGCGCACGTTCTCCGAACGTGGATGGCCAGGTGCCGGTCGTCAGATTCGATCGCGTGACTCTTGCGTTCGATGACAAGGTTGTTCTGAAGGACCTGAGTTTCACACTGCTTCCGGGACGGCTGAAGGTCTTCCTGGGCGCCAGCGGCGCCGGCAAGTCGACGATTCTGCGCCTCATTCTGGGTCTGCTTCGAGCGGACGCCGGCCAAATTTGGGTCCACGGGCAGCGCGTCGATCAACTGTCGGAAGCCGATCTGATGCCGGTTCGAAGCGAGATCGGCATGGTGTTTCAAGAAGGTGCTCTCTTCGACTCGCTGACCGTTCGCGAGAACGTCGGGTACCGGTTGTTCGAAGAAACACGCCAGCCGATTGCCGAGGTGGACCGGCGCGTCGACGACGTGCTGGGATTCGTGGGTCTGCGCGACATGGGCGCCCGTATGCCGGCGGAACTGTCCGGCGGACAGCGCCGGCGCGTCGCCATCGCTCGGGCGCTGGCCTCCCGACCGAAGTTGCTCTTATACGACGAGCCCACAACGGGCCTCGATCCGATTACCGCGCTGACGGTCGATGCCGAAATCGTCAAGCTGCGTGACCTCGAGCACACGAGTTCGATCGTCGTCACGCACCAGTTACGCGACGCGTTCTACATCGCGACGCATCGCGCCGCGACGACCGGCTCCCGCGTGGAACTGAGCCCGGTGCCGCCGGAGGATGCAGACATCACCGAGTTCGTCATGCTGAAGAGCGGCGGCATTGTATTCGAAGGCACCGCCGCCGAGTTGCGCGCGACCACCGATGCCTATTTGCGTTCCTTCCTGTCTTGAGGAGATGTTGTATGCCCCGTACACGTTCAATCGCCTGGTCTGAGCTGAAACTCGGCGTGATCGGCCTTGTCGCGGCCGGTCTCGCGATCGTGATCATTGTCGCGGTCGGCGGACAGGGCGGCTTCTTCTGGCAACGCTATCCGCTGAAGGCGCAGTTTTCGGACGCTCAGGGATTGAAGACGGGCGCCATCGTGCGGCTGGCCGGCAAAGACGTGGGCCGTATCACGTCTGTTGAATTCTCCGGCGCCGCCATCGAGGTGGGCTTCGACGTGTCCAAGTCCGTGCGCTCCCTCATCACGACGGACACGAAGGCGAAGGTCGGTTCGACAAGCCTGCTGGGCGAGTCGGTTCTGGACCTGAACGCCGCATCGACAGGCACGCCGCTTCCGGACTACGCCTTTGTCACCACGAAGCCGGCCGGTGCGGGGTTGGGCGATCTCACGGAGGGGTTTGGCGAGCTCACGACGGTTGCGTCCAACAGTCTGAAACAAGCGGGGGAACTGCTGGCCGATGTGCGTGCGGGCAAGGGCACGCTCGGCAAGATCGTGACCGACGACGCGCTCTATCGGGAATTGGAGCAGTTCGTGGGGTCTGCTGCGGATTTGGCAAACCGGCTCAAGGCCGGCAACGGGACGGTCGGTAAACTGGTCAACGATCCCGCCGTCTGGAATTCGCTCAAGGCCTCGCTCGAGAATCTGCAGACGACCACGGCGCGAATCAATAGCGGTCAAGGCGCACTGGGCAAGTTCCTCAATGATGAGGCGATGGGGAAGTCCCTGCAGGGCACGCTGACGAGCCTCGATGAGACAACCGCGCGCCTCAATCGCGGTGATGGCACCATCGGTAAACTGCTGACGGAGCGCGAGCTTTACGACCGCTTGAACAGTATGGCGGGGCGCGTCGATAGCGTGGTGGAGGGGCTCGCCCTTGGCCAGGGGACGGCCGGCAGCCTCCTCCATGACCAGCGGCTTTATGAGAACATGAATACCGCCGTGGTCGAATTGCGGAGCCTTCTGTCGGATATCCGCAAGGATCCGCAGAAGTACCTGCGGGTCAAGGTCAGTATTTTCTAGGTGCACGAGCGAACGAGCCGTGCGAGTGAGCCGCGTGAGCGGAGTGAGACTTGCCTAAGTGTTCTTCCTTGGAGGCGAGGCGCAACGAGCGAACGCGTAAGGGGGGTGCGGCGGGGACGAAGTCCCCCCGCTTTTTTGAGAGGTGTTGTGATGTCGAATAACGGATCGCAAACGGGATCGGTGCTTCTGGCGTTCGCGGTCGGCGCGTTGGCCGGTGCAGCTGTCGCGCTGTTATATGCGCCGGCTGCTGGTGAGGAGACCCGGCGCAAGTTGGCCCAGAGAACGCGGGAAGGCCGCGAGAATCTGGCCACGGCGGTCGAGCGCGGCCGCGAGGTGTACGAGCAAGTCCGCAAGGAGATGGCGTGACGGACTGGCAGGTCATATTCCTCGGGGTCATGGCGTTTTCGCTGGTCGCCATGGCGGCGGCGCAGTTGGTCATGGCGCTGTCACTGATGAAGGCCGTCAAGCAGGTCTCGGAGGCGATTGTCGAGATCAAACGCGACGTCAAACCGCTGGTGGACAACGCCAACCGAATCGCGGAAGATGCCAGTCGCGTCGTCGCCCTGGCGGTGGTGCAGGCGGAACGGATCGATCAGTTGATCAAGTCGACCACTGAACGGGTCGATGACACGTTCGGTCTGTTGCAGAGTGCCGTCGTGCAGCCGTTGCGGCAGGGCACCGCGATTCTGGCGGCCGTGAAAGCCGCGTTCGGCGCGATGCGTGCCTGGCAAGGCCGGACGCCGACCTCGCGCGAAGACGAAGATCCGTTGTTCGTCGGGTAAGTGGAGCCGGGAGATAGACGATGACACAGCCAGTTCGGAGATTCACCGGCCTCATTCTTGCCGCGACGTTCGTGTCAGGCCTGGTGAGCGCCACGCAAGTGGCGGCGCAGACGCCCGCGGGGTTGTCGACGGCCAAGGCCAAAGAACTGTCCGCGATCATGAAGGGCAAAAACATCGATTCGTTCGCCATGAAAGAGGGGCAGAGCCCCAATCGCTTCGTGGCGGTGATGCTCGTGCCGGACGTGCAGCTGTTGCTGGTGAGTGCGGTGTATTCGCGCCCGACGGACATCGAGTACCGGCTCTACCAGAAAGATTACACGCAGGCCTATCGCGATCTCCGGGCCGGCGCGCTGGCGTCCGAGCGCTTCTTTATCGAGGACATTCTGGCTGATGGCTTGATGGCCACGCCCGCCAAGAACGCGCAGCCGGATTCGATGATTATCGGCACCGCGGCGCCGTTTGTGTTCGTTGGCGCGGCCGATCCGAAGAAGAGCAAGGATACGCGGATGGCACTCGAGCCGTACATGAAAGCGTTCGGCGAGGCCGACAAACGCTACGCCGAACTCCTGGACGGCGTGATTCAGGAACTGAAAAAGGCCGGCATTGTGGCGCCGGCGCGCGAGCTGCGATAAGCTGACCGGGCAGCACGGTTGGGCGCTTGGCTCAGTTGGTAGAGCATCGCCTTCACACGGCGGGGGTCGCTGGTTCGAGTCCAGCAGCGCCCACCAACCTTTTTCGGCTCGGAAGCTGATCGGCTACGCGGCGACATCGCTCGGGGCAAAGACCCGGGAGCCGAACGCCGCTTGTTGCGGGCGGCGACAGCGATGTTATCTGATTATCGCCCGTGCTTTCGGACGACTCGTTTGGGCACGGGCCGTCCGCGTTCCAGCCATCCGAGCACCGCCCGAACATTCGGGATCCGCCAACCCGCCGTCGTCCGACCCGCCCCCACTTTCACGGCATAGCCTCCGAGTTCGTTCACCATTTCAAATCCGTACTCGTCAGTCACATCGTCGCCAATGAAGACCGGGGTACGACCGCGAAAGGGCACCTCGCGCATAAAGGCGCGAATCGCGCCGCCTTTGTCACGGCCTGCAGGTGCGATTTCCACGACGCGTTTCCCACGATGCACACAGTATCGCTCCCTGAGCGTTACCTGAAGCGCGCGCATCGCGCGATGCGCCACCGACGCCAGTTGCGGCGCTCGCCGGTAGTGAAGCGCCAGCGAGAGCCCTTTGTCCTCAAGCAACAGCCTGGGGTGGCGCAGCACGACACCCGCCAGGGCGTGGCGCGCGGCGTCTAGCGATCGGGGATGCCCGGCGTGTCGCGACACGCGACCGCCCGGTGACCGGCGTTCGAGGCCGTGCTGTCCAGCCGCCGGCAAGCGGCGAGCCGGAAACAGCCGATCGACGTCCGCGATCGATCGCCCGGTGATGAGCGCGACGGCGCCGCCCGACGCCCGATAGAGCGCCTCGACCAACCCGGGCAGCGCACGATTCAACGTGACGCGCCCGGGTGCGTCAGCAAAATCGATCAGCGTGCCGTCGATGTCCAGGAAGTAGGCGCAGTCGGTGACCGGTGGCGTCATCGAGACCCATCGGCCGGTTGCGGGGAGCCCGCCCGGCCGCCGCGGGCCACCAGTCGATCCAAAAGCCGGCTGCGGTTGCGCATGGCCGCCGCATCGATCAGCATGCGTCCGGCCCAGCGAAAGACGTTGAACTCGCCGATCAAGCTCCGCATCAGGCGCATGCGAGCGCGCTGCTCGCGGTCGGGCATCTCGAGCGCGGCCTGTAGCGCAGCCGCACATTCGTCGGCGTCGTACGGATTCACAATGATCGCTTCCGGGAGCTCTCGGGCCGCGCCCGTGAACTGGCTCAGGACCAGCACACCGCGTTCGTCGTCGCGGGCGGCCACGAATTCCTTCGCGACCAGGTTCATCCCATCGTGCAGGCTGCTGACGACGCAGACGTCGGCGGCACGATAGTACTCGTACACCGCTTCGGGTTCATGATGCGCGGAGAGGAGGATGATCGGCGGGCGAGGGGCATGCGCGAAGCGCGCATTGACCCGCGCGACGAGGGCGTGCACCCGTGACTGGTAGTGGTCGTACTCCTCGATGCCGGCGCGGGTCGGCGCAGCGATCTGGACGAACGTAAACCGGCCCACCCGCTCGGGGTGCTGTTCCAGCAGGCGCTCCACGGCGCGCAATCGTTCCTCGATACCCTTCGTGTAGTCGAAGCGATCGACGCCGATGCCGATCGCGTGGTCGTCCGGGAGGTCGTGCCGTCGCCGCACGTCCGTGCGACACTGCGCGACGGATTTCGCCAGCAAGTCGGGAGCCGGAGGCCATTCGATGGAAATGGGGTAGCGCTTCACGGCGGTGAGGGCGCTTCGATACGACACGGTGAACGTCTCGCGATCCACGCGCGCCTCGAGTTGTCGATCGACGGTGTCCAGGAAGTTGTTGCAGTGAAACTGCGTATGGAAGCCGAGGATGCTGCTGCCGAGCATGCCGTCCAACAGTTCTTCCCGCCACGGGCAGATCGCAAAGGCCTCGGGGTTCGGCCACGGAATGTGCCAGAACGTGATGATCGTCGCCGCCGGAAGCGCTTCGCGGATCATGCGCGGGAGCAGCGCGAGGTGGTAATCCTGAACCAGCACGATCGGATCCTTTGACTTCGATTCCTCGACGACCGTCCGCGCGAACCGGCGATTGACCCGGACGTACTGGTCCCAATCCGAGGTGCGGAAAGTCGGCCGGACGTGCGCGATGTGGCACAGCGGCCAGAGTCCTTCATTCGCAAATCCGTAGTAGTAGCCGGCCTCTTCCTCTTCCGTGAGCCACATGCGACGAAGCTGATAGCCCGGGCCGTCGGGTGGGACGGCAATGCGATCGTGCCGATCGACCGCGTCGCGATCGGCCGAGCCGCTTCCATGCGCAATCCACGTCCCCGAGCACGTGCGCATGATCGGTTCGAGGGCCGTCACGAGCCCGCTGGCCGGACGGCGCACCTCGATGGCCTCGCCGCGGCGGATATGAATGTATGGCTCGCGGTTCGACACCACGATCACTTCCTGTCCCCGAAGCTCGTCGTGGAGGACGGCTCGCAGGGCTTCTGGCGACCAGGCGAACCGGTCCTCGTCGCGCGGCCGGCGCTCCGATTCGATGTCGCGAATCAGTTCACGCAAGTCGCTGGCAATCGGATGGAATTCCGGGGCATCCGGTTGATCGGACGGCCGCAGAAGTCCCTCGCCACGCAGGAGCGCGCGCGTGCCCTGCACCCAGCCGTTCCAGCTCAACTGCGCGATCACGACGGTCAGCAGGGAGACGATCACGCCGAGGCCCAGCAACAAATAGAAGACGTAGCGCTGCGTCTCCTCGCTGCGGCGCGTGACGAAACTCATGTCGTGAACCAGGACCAGACTGCCGCCGGGTCCACCCTGGTTCTCGAGGGGGCGCACCGAGACGAGCAGCGGGCCCTGAGGGCTGGCGAGGACGTGACCGGACGGTCCGGAGAACGACTCCGCGTCTGCGCATCCGACCGTGGGCGGCAACGTCCCGGCGGAAATCGGCTGTGACTCCGGCGATGGGCAGAACGCGACGGCGTAGACGCGCTCATCCTGGGCAATCTTCGCCAGGATCTGCCGGATCCGGCTCTGGTCTCCAGCCCGGACCATGTCCTGCACGCTGTCCTGCACCGTGTTGGCGATGAGGCTCGCGCGGATATTGAGGTCTCTGACGAACCACTGAACGGTCAGGTCGTCCACGAGCGGCAACACGGCGTACGCGAACGCCGCGAGAACCACGAGCAGGGGAACAATGAATCTCAGTGAAAGACGCATGCATCCGGAGGTCGAGTGTCGAACGGTCTAGAAGGCAACAAGTTTATCAGAGAGCGCTGCTCATGGGTGGACGAGTATCCGCCGTTCTCACTGAGGCCGGCGGCCGGTGCGGCGTCGCCTGCTCACTCGTGCCGCGACGACGACTCCGCGACGAGCAGCGCGACTGGGTATGTGGCGAGGGCTGACGCGATCGCCAGCCAACCGGCGCCGGTTGCCACGATCGGCTGCAGGCGCTCGCCCGTGAGCGCGTTCCGAAACCAGCGGCCCGCCCATGTCTCCGGCACCCGCAACCGGGTGTCTTTCCACACGTCCGGTCCCACCGGCCAGCGCGCGGCGCGTGCGCAGAGCCTCTCCGCGAGTCGCGGCACGATCGCGATCACGAGATCCGACTCCCACCTTCGCGCGAAGGCGACCACGTGGCCGGCGCGCCAGCCGTCGGCCGTCATCGGAATGTACTCGCCGCGCTGGAACAGGGGCGCGTGGGCGCGGCGCAGTCGGAGTCCCGTCGCCGTGACGAGCAGTTTGATGGAAATTCGAGTGGGCCTCGTCGATGGCCACGGTCGGACCACCGCTCGAGTAGGCCGGGCGCTCAACCACTGGCCGAAAGTCTCGATCGACGGATTGTTGCTGGGCCTTCATCGCTACCGCCGCCAACAAGACCGCACCACAGCAAGCCGCCACGTTGGTTCCGCGCGTGGATGTGGTTGGCATATTGTCGTGTGCCAGAATCAGCAGGCAGCCGCGAGAATCACCGAAGAGACACGCTGGTCACGAGTAGTCCCGCGGTCACGACCAGCAGCACAATGCCCCACGCGGTCGACCGCTCCTGTATGAGTGACGAGGCGGGAACACCGAGCAATGCGGCCGACATCAACACATCTCTCGCAGGCACGGACCCGTCACCGAACCAGCCGGCCCACTGGGCGAGGCTCTGGGCGAACCACAGCGAACAGATGACCGTGAGCCACTTTTGAAAGTTGCGCGACCAGCGCATGCGCCGCTCATTCTTGCGGACGTCGGCCACGAGCCGCGCTCCAGCGTTCGGCCAGTCATGTAAGGTCCACAAACTGACGGTAACGCCATTCGGCCACACGAGCGACCCCTGTGGATCGATGGCCACGCCCCGGAACGCTGAGAGATCGCGAAGCGCTCCGAACCATCGGCCATGGAGCAATGGTTCGAAGTCGATCCTCTGCTCCAAGCCATCCACAAATCCCACCGCAAGCCGATACGGCTCGATCACGTCAACGCGTGTGACCCGGGGGACGAAAGTGGACATTCACACGGAGCTTACCGCACTTCGCCTTGGCAGGCCGGCGTACGCTGCCGCCTGACTATCCCGAGAGCTTCGGTTGGCAAGCCAACCTTCGCTGCATTCACACAACGACGAACAATTGAACCGGCGAACGATCGGGAACGAAACTCCACGTTCTCCAGTTCAGCGTTCTTCGTTCGTCGTTACGGTCGTTCCCGTCGTTTCCCAGTTCCCGTCGTGCCCGTCGTTATTTCCTTCTCTCAGGAATCCGTCTCTCCGGCGGCCCGTCATAGGTGTGCGTGGTCGGGTCGATCACGCGCATCGGCGTTTGGCGCCGCTGTTCCTCGAGCACGTGCGCGGCCAGACCTGGAACGCGCGAAATAATCAGTAAGGCATCGGCCACTTCCGTGGGCAGGCCGAGATCGCCGCACACGGCGGCAATTGCGCCGTCGATGTTGACGGGCAGCGATCGATCTTTGAGCGCCTCGTGTGCCGACAATGCCTGTTCGAGCGCGCGAAGCAGCTGCGTGTAGTTGTGATCCGTCTCCAGCTCGTGCGCGATCTGCAGGAGGCGCGTCGCACGCGGATCGATCGTGTGAAACCGATGTCCGAAACCGGGCGGAGGAATGTCGTTCGTCGCCACCAGCTTGTCAACCAACGTCGTGGCCGCTGCCGCAATGGAACTGCCGCCGCGTGAAATTGCCAAGCCCTCATCGAGCAACGATCGGCAGGCGAGCGCGTCGCCGCCATGGTAGCGGCCGAAGCCCAGCACGCCGGCGGCAACGGCGCCGCGAATCGACGCGCCGGTGGTGGACGTATTGAGAGCGGCGAGCGTCGACGGCGGCGTCGCCCCGTGATCGATGAACGATACGAGCATCGCGTCCATGAGCCGGCCGATCGACGGCGACGGCAATTCGCCCGTGAGCAGCAGGTAAATCGTCTCGCCGAAGCCGACGCGCCCCATCAAATCGTCGATGCGGTAGCCCCGCACCAGGATTTGATTCGGGCTGATCGACGTCAGGCCCGTCGTCCACGGCGCTGCACCGGCGCCGGTTGTGCGTTTAGGTGGTGCCATACAGGCGGTCTCCGAAGTCTCCCAGCCCCGGCAGGATGAACTTCTGCGGGTTGAGCTCGCGGTCCACGGCTGACGTGTAAATGGGCAGCGCCGGGAATTTGGCCTGGACGGCCGCGACGCCCTCGGGCGCCGCGACGATGCAGAGGAGCCGGACGTCTTTGACGCCGGCCTGCTGGACGAGTTCGATGGCGGCGATGGCGCTGCCGCCGGTGGCGAGCATGGGATCGACCACGAGCGCCGTGCTGCCCGCGAGATTGGCGGGGAGCCGGGCGTAGTACTTCGACGCGACGGCGGTGGTCTCGTCGCGCTGTAGCCCGATATGGCCCACGCGCGCGTGCGGCAGCAGTTCGAGCACCGCGTCCACCATGCCGAGGCCGGCGCGGAGCACCGGCACCACGACCACGTTCGCGTCGAGCACCTCGCCCTGCGTCATTTCGAGCGGTGTCTCGACACGCGCCAGGTTCATGGGCAGCTTGCGGGTGGCTTCCATGGCCACCAGGAGGCTGAGCCGATGCGTCAGCCGCCGAAAGTGGCTGGACGTCGTCGCCTTGTCTCGCAGGGAAATCAGGGCATCCTGCACGATAGGGTGTTGCACAAGATGGACGGGCACGCGAGAACTATACCTCGCCCGCTGTAGAATCTGGCGCATGCGACTGACGGGATTGATGCGAATCGGGGTCGTCGCGCTCGCGCTCATTACCGTGGTGGCCTTCGCGGTCCTGACCCATGTGGCGCGGCCTGGTGAGCGCGTCAGCCTGCTAGTGACGGGCGGTCCCGTGGTCACGATGGACACCAATGCCACCGTCATCGCGGATGGCGCGGTCGCGGTCAACGGCACCACGATTGTGGCGGTAGGTCCGCGCGCAGACATCGAGGCCCGCTACGCGGCCGCGACCGTCATCGACGTCCATGGACAGATCATCCTGCCCGGCCTCATCAACACGCACACGCATGTGCCCATGGTCCTGTACCGCGGCCTGGCGGACGACCTGGCCTTGATGGACTGGCTGACGAAGTACATTTTCCCCGCCGAGAAGGCGACAGTGTCGCCGGAGTTCGTGCGCATCGGCACGCGCCTGGCCGCGCTCGAAATGATTCAGTCGGGCACGACGACGTTCGCGGACATGTATTACTTCGAGTCGGACATTGCGGAGGAGACGCGGGCGGCTGGTTTGCGCGCGGTGCTCGGACAGTCCGTGATCCAATTTCCGGTCGCGGATGCGGCGACGCCAGAAGCGGCGTTGGCTCGGGCTGAGGCGTTCATCACCAAGTGGAAGGACGACCCGCTGGTGACGCCTGCGGTGGCACCGCACTCGCCGTACACGCTCGACGGCAAGACGTTGCAGGCCGCGCGCGCTCTCGCGAACAAGTACAACGTACCGCTCTTGATCCATCTGGCGGAGACCAAGGACGAAATCAAGACCGTTCAGGACGCCCATCACTCGACGCCCGCGCGATACCTCGAGAGCCTCGGTGTGTGGAGCGGTCGATCGCTGGCCGCGCATGCCGTGTGGCTGGATGCGGCGGACATGCAGGTGCTGCACGACCGCGGCGTGGGACTCGCGCACAATCCCGAGAGCAATATGAAACTGGCCAGCGGGATTGCTGCCGTGCCGGAATGGCTGTCGCGCGGGATGCGCGCCGGGCTTGGCACCGACGGCGCCGCCAGCAACAACGACCTGGACATGTTCGAAGCGATGCGGATGGCCGCGATGCTGCACAAGGTCGCGACGTCCGATCCGCGCGTCATGCCGGCGCGGACAGCCCTCGAACTCGCGACGCGGCGAGGGGCCGAGGCGCTCGGCCTCGGCGATCGCATCGGCAGCCTCGAGGCGGGCAAACAGGCGGACATCATTACCGTCGCCGTCGACGGTGCGCGGCAGACGCCGATGTTCGATCCGATGTCGCACTTGGTCTACGTGTCGCGCGGCGATGACGTGCGGACGACGATTGTAGCGGGCCGGGTGTTGATGGACCGCGGCCTGGTGCGATCGGTTCGTCAGGATGAAGTGTTGCGGGACGCGCGCGCGATGGCGGATCGGGTTCGCGTCGCCGTGCAACAGGGTGCCGGAAGCGCTGCGGGCGCAGGGGGAGCGGCGAGTGCCAAATGACGTTCTGATTAGCGAGGAACAGATCCGCGCGCGTATCGTGGAACTGGCGGCCGAGATTCGCCACGACCATGGACCCGGCACCCCGATTCACTTTGTCGCGGTGCTCAAGGGCGCCTTCATCTTCCTCGCGGACCTGGTCCGGCAGATGCAAGGGGAAGTCACCTGCGACTTTATCGCCCTGTCGAGCTACGGCGCCGGCACGCAGTCATCCGGCGAGGTGCGCCTGTTGAAGGATCTCGACCGCGGTCTCGAAGGCCGGGACGTCGTCATTGTCGAGGACATCGTGGATACGGGGCTGACGCTCTCTTACCTACAGGACATCCTGCGCGCGCGGGAGCCGCATTCGCTGCGGACGTGCTGCCTGCTGAGCAAGCCGTCGCGCCGCAAGGTTGACGTGTCCGTGGACTACGTCGGATTTACGATCGAGGACCGATTCGTGGTGGGGTATGGTCTGGATGTGGACGAACGGTATCGGCATTTGCCGGACATTTGCCTGATGGACGGAGCGGGTTGATGGCGGTACGTTCGTTCGCGATCATCAGCGAGATCGAAGCCCGGCAGATCGAACCGGGCTCGACCGTTGAGCTTCAGAAAGGCGGACACGTCACCCCGCTGGCCTGGGACACGCTGCGGGAGCGCCGCGTCACGGTGGTGCCGGCCGGCACGGTCGACGCCAGTCTGCCGGCGGATTTGGCGCCTGTGGCCGACGTCCGGCGAATCGCCATCGGGGCCGATCACACCGGTGTGAAGCTCAAGGCCGCGCTGATTGACCACCTGCGCAAACAGGGCCGCTCGGTGAGCGACATGGGTACGTTGACGGATGATCCCGTGGACTACCCGGATATCGCCGGCGCCGTCGCGCGCGCAGTGACGCGGCGCGAGGCCGATGCGGGCATTGTGATCGATGGCGCGGGCCTCGGCTCGACCATCGCCGCCAACAAGGTTCGCGGCATTCGCGCCGCGATGTGCACGACGCCCACGCTGGCGCGCTACGCCCGCGAGCACAATGGCGCCAACGTGCTGGCGTTGGGGTCCACGTTGATCGATGCCGCCGCGGCGCGCGAGATCGTGGACACATTTCTATCCACGCCGACACGTGAGCCGCGGTACCTGCGCCGTCTGCTCAAGATCCGACGCCTCGAGGAGATGTTGTGATGGACGCGCAGCCCGTCGACCTGGCGCGCCTCATCGCCATCATCGCGGAAGAAGTCGTCGCGGCTTCGCGGCGGCCGGTCACGACGTGCGCGTGTCACGCCATGTCGGAGGACTGCTGTCCGACGCGCCTGCAAACCGTGATCGACGCGGGCGCCACGCGCCTCGGATTTTACGCGGCCACCAGCGCGACCGGCAGCGTGGCAAGCGTTATCGACCACACGCTGCTCAAGCCCGATGCGACGCGCCAGGAAATTGAAAAGCTTTGCCGGGAAGCCGCCGAATACGGGTTCGCGACCGTGTGCGTGAATCCGGCCTGGGTGGCGACCTGCGCCTCCATGCTGCGCGGCACGCCCGTGGGCGTCTGCTCGGTCGTCGGGTTTCCCCTCGGAGCCACTCTTGGTGATGTGAAGCGCTTCGAAACCCAGCGCGTGATCGGCGACGGCGCGCGCGAAGTGGACATGGTCATCAATATTGGGGCGTTGAAGTCGGGCGACTTGCGCACGGTGGAACGAGACATCGAGGCCGTAACCGGCCCGTGCCGTTCGAGCGGCGCCCTGAGCAAGGTCATCATCGAAGCCGCGTACCTGACCGACGACGAGAAGATCAGCGCCTGTTCACTCGCGAAGGCCGCCGGCGCGGACTATGTGAAGACATCCACCGGATTCGGTCCCGGCGGCGCCACGATTGCCGACGTCGCGCTGATGCGGCGCGTGGTCGGCGACGACATGGGCGTGAAAGCTGCCGGGGGAGTCCGCG
>Ga0315912_10000763_pt1 | contig 48888 bp, 39 predicted proteins | sample VfabasoilMG_FD_204469 | JGI IMG/M metagenome (GOLD analysis project Ga0315912, IMG submission 204469) | Garden soil microbial communities collected in Santa Monica, California, United States - V. faba soil | ecosystem: Environmental > Terrestrial > Soil > Garden | place: USA: California... | reverse complement strand
GTCGACGCAGGCGGTCAGCGCGTGGTTGTCCGCTTCCGGCAGGTGGTCCATGATCAGGCGGATGTTGGGGGCAGCAGCCTCGGCGCGGAGTTGGGCAAAGTCCCGCGGGAAATGGCCGGGATTGCCCACTTTGAGGACGAGAAAGCGATCCGGCCTTGTGCCGAAGGCGGCGCGGAAGGCGGCGATGGCGGCAAGCGGGTTCTTGCGGGCGAAGGACGAGGCGAGGTCGAAGGCGGTGAGGACGATCACCGCGTCCTCCGGCAGCCCGAAATCGGCACGGCTGCGAAGTGAGGGAACCGGCGGTGCGATGGCGAGTGGCGGTGTGACGACACGGACCCGGCCTTGCATCGCCGTGTCCAGCGCGGCGGCAGTGAAGCGGGATGGTGCCCAGGCTTCGTGGGCATAGCGGGCGTTGGCGATCCAGGCGGCCGGCAGGTCCGGCAGTTCCCAGGCCCAGGCGCCGATGATCTTTCGCCCGCGTGCAGCGGACCGGCCGAGGCGTGCGAGGGCGATGGGCATGTCCGGAGCGTTGACGTGAACGACGAGGGGAGTGCCTGCTGGCAAGGCCGTGCCGCCGAGGCCGGAGCCGCGCCAGGAGACGTCGATTTCGCGGGGATCGTGGCCGAGGTGGTGCAGGCCAGCCATAGTGAGGCGGGCGGACTGAGTCAGCCCGCAGGGACGGGAGAATTCGCCGGCCACGGCGATGCCCTGGCTGGCGGCCGGCGGGTCGGGGTCCGGTACCGGCGCCAGGGTTCGGGCGGCGGCGGCGAGCACATGGCGGCGGGGGCGCTGGGGGACACGGCGCCAGAGGCGGTGGGCCAGGGATATGGTTGAAATGTCCATCGCGAATAATCGTAATGGTTGTATTGACCGCCGCCAAGGGATCGTTACGAAATTGGCGAAATTACGACCTGGTTGACGACCGGCTGGAGAATTTCCTGTGGGATTTCCGCTTGCTGTAACGGCGCGGACGAACGGAATTTAGCCTAATCGGGCCGGGCTTGGCAATGAAATCAGGCGACCGGGGCGGATTTCCGGCGTCAGGTCGAATCCCGCAGCATGTCGTGGACGATGCGTTCCAGGTGCGCGACGGTGCCGCAGGTGCTGGCCTGGTGGCAGAAGGGGAGGTAGCGGAGCATGTCCGAATCCCCAGTGCCCCAGGAGGCGCGGTGTTCCGGGTTCAGCCAGATCACGCGGTTGGCGCGGTTGAAGATTTTTTCCATCAGGTCCACGCGGGCTTCGTTGCGGTTACCGCGGGCGTCGCCGAGGATGATGACAGTGGTCTTGCGGTCCAGATCCGGCATGCCCAGCGCGTCGAAATCCTCCAGCGACTTGCCGTAGTTGGTGGAGCGGAAACCGACGGCTTCGACGATCTTGACGATGGACTGCTCGATGTCCTCGCGGGCGAGGATGTCGCTGACCTCGATCAGGTCGGCCGAGAAGGCAAAGCTGCGGATGTCGCGCATGGTGTCGGTCAGCGTGTAGAGGAACAGCAGCAGGAAGCGCGCGACCTGGGCGACGGAGCCAGAGACGTCGCAGATCGCCATCACCTTCGGCTTGTCGATCTTTTCGCGCTTCCAGACAGTGCGGAAGGGAATCGCGTCGAACGACATGTTGCGGCGGAGCGTGCGGCGGATGTCCAGCACGCCCTTACGGTCCCGGTGGCGGGTGCGGCCGTATTTGCTGGCGATGCGCTTGGCCATTTCGCGCACCAGGCCGTGCATGCGGTCGAAGTCGCGGCGATCCAGCGATGAGAGCTGGGCCGCGCGCAGGGCGCCCTCGCGGATTTCGCGGCGGGTCTCGGCGCCGAACAGGGCCAGCTGGCGTTCGACGAACTCGCGGGTGCGCTGGCCGAGGCCGGCGCGGGCGGCTTCCAGGCGTTCAGCCAGGGCCGCATCTTCCGGGTTGTCGCTGTTGCGCAGGCGGTCGATCTCTTCCTCCAGCGCGCGCATGCCCATGCGGTCCAGGATGCGGCGGGCATACATGTTGGTCTGGGTGAACAGGGAGATGTTGGCGACGCCGACATCCTCGGCCGCGGTTTCCATGGCCGCCGAGAGGCCGACTTCGTCGTTGGACAGCAGCATCTTACCCAGGGCGGAACCGGCACCGGTGCCGGATCCCATGGAGCCCCCCTGCCCGTCCCCACCGCCGACGCCGCCGGCCGCGGCCGGACCGCCCTGGCTGGGCGTGCCCTGGCCATCCGGGCTCGTCTCGCCGTCCGCGGATTGCTGCGGTTGGCGGGCAACGGCTTCACGACGGAAGTAGAGGTCGAAGCAGTGCTCGAACAGCGCCTTTTCTTCCGCCGTCTTAGCGATGGTCAGCGAGAGGGAGTCGCGCAGCGCCTGGCGGTCGTCGTAGCCGATGACGGCGGCGGTGTTGAAGGCGTCGATCGCCTCCGCCACGGAGACGCGCACGCCGTTGCCGCGTGCGGCGCGGAGGAGGCGGAGGATCACCTCGTTCATCTGGCCGGAGGCGGCGATGTTCTGGGTGGCCGACATGTCAGGCGCTACGTTCCGATGGTTGGTGCCGGTTTGAAGACGTGGATGCCCGACTCAAGATCGGGCATGACACGGTCGATCAGTCGGCGGCCTGTACGGCGGGAGTGCCTTCGCGGACGGCCTTGTACGTCAGCTCGCCGGCGCGCTTGTGGCCGGTCTGCATGTCGCCCTCGAACTTCAGCAGCACGTTCAGCGTGGTCTGCACCGTCTCCACGTCCAGCTCATTGGCGTGCAGCAGCAGCAGGGCGCGCGCCCAGTCGATGGTTTCAGACACGGACGGCAGCTTGCGCAGGTCGATGGTGCGCAGTTGCTGCACGAAGCTGACGAGCTGCTTGCGCAGTACCTCGTTCACGCCGGGCACGCGGCTGTCGATGATGCGTTCTTCCAGCTTCTGCTCGGGGTAGCCGATATGCAGGTGCAGGCAGCGGCGCTTCATCGCGTCGCCCAGATCGCGCGTGTTGTTGGACGTCAGCAGTACCACCGGCGGGACGATGGCTTCCACCGTGCCGATTTCCGGGATGGTGACCTGGTAGTCGGAGAGGATTTCCAGCAGGAACGCCTCGAACTCCTCGTCCGCCTTGTCGATCTCGTCCACCAGCAGCACGGCGCCCTGGTTCAGTTGCAGGGCGCGCAGCAGCGGGCGCGGTTCCAGGAAGTCGAAGCTGTAGAAGATGTCGGACACCGAGTTCAGCTTCTTCATGGCGGCGCCGAGATCCTCGGCGTCCTTGAAGCTCTCGCCCAGCTTGTCCTTCAGGATCTGGGTGTAGAGGAGTTGCTTGCCGTATTTCCACTCATACAGCGCCTTGGATTCATCGAGGCCCTCGTAGCACTGCATGCGGATCAGCGGCAGGTCGAGGAACTGGGCGGCGGCCTTGGCGAGCTCGGTCTTGCCGACGCCGGCCGGGCCTTCCACCAGGATGGGCTTCTGCAGGCGCAGCGCCAGGAACAGGGCGGTGGCGATCTGGCGGTTCGGGATATAGCCGGCGGACACCAGGCCGGATTCCACGGCGGCGATATCGGGGACTTTCGTCAGGGTGTTCTCGGACACGTTCTGGCCTTCGCGGCTGGAGACTGGTTACTGGCGGGTAGGGCAACGGCTTATCGTGCGCGGGCGGGGTTGGCAACCCGGCGCGGCCTCCTCTTGCCCAGGCGCAAAAGCCGAGGGACCGGTCGAGAGCCGTGGCGTGTGCCGGAACGTGCTTGATCATTTCATGCAAGCACATGCAAGCTGAAGTTGCGATGCGGGCGTCAACGGGTTGTGCCCGGCTTCCTCACGTATCGCTACAGTGACTATGCTGCCGGAGGCTAGCGCGACTGTGATCGGATGAGACGATGTTTTGTATGGGTCGGTAGAGGCCGCATGAGTACACGCTTGTGGCAGGCGACGCGGGTCGCCCTGGCGCTGTTGGCCGGGCCGGCGATTCTGGCGGGCTGCGCCGCGCCGGATGCCAAGGGACTCATTCAGATGCCGGGATCGCGCATAGTCTTGCGCCAGTTGCCCGATACCGCGGGCTTCGAGGTGACGGTGGGGGAGGCCACGAAGCTGTCCCTGCCGGGCCACCTGAATGCGCGGATCGAGGCGATGTGGGTGAGCGGCGCGACACAGCTGGTGCTGATCGACGGCGCGACCAAGGCTGAAGCGCGGATTGGCGGGCCGGCCTGCCCGAGCCGGCCGCATTTGCTGCTGGCGAAGGAAAACCAAGCAAGTATCCGGCCGCTGGGCAAGTGCGATGACCGCTTCAGCTACGCCTGGCAGGGCGAGCAACTGACGATCCGGCAACTCAACGCGCGCGACCCGATGATATGGACGTTCCGCGATGGCAGCCTCTCCGGACCGGTGACGCAGAGTTCTCTGACCCGGCGTGGCCGCCCCGGCAGTGCGCCCCCGGCGCAGGACCGGCCGCCGGAGGGCGGCGGGGGCGAGGGAGGTGGCGCCGGGCGCGACGGCGCCACACCGGACGTGATTCCACGTGAACAGGGAATGCGTGATCCGGTGGCACCGCCGCCGGTGAGCCGGCCGGTGGGAGAGGATGTCATTCCCCCGCCGGTGGGCGGCGGGCCGTTGCCGCCTCCCGCGCCACGTCCCCCACGGCTGTTCTGAGTGCGGGTGATGCCGCGCGACCTGGCACCTGGGGAAGAGTTGGCGATGAGTCCGCCGCCGCGTGACGTGGCGCGCATTGAGCGGGCCGGCCGCGTCGAGGAGGAAGCGCCGCGCTATCCGCCACACACCTTCCTTATGCTGGTGCTGAGCGTGGTGTTCGTTGCGCTGGCGCTGGCGTTCAGCGCGCGGATGGTGGATGCGCTGCCGGCTCAGTCGGCGGGCGAACAGCTGGACACGATCGAGACCTGGGCACAGCTGCTGACCGGCTTCGCGATCACGCTGCTGCTGTGGGGCACCGTGATGTTTCCGCTGCTGGAGCGCAGCCGCCTGTCCTGGCAGGCTCGCTGGGTGGCACTGGTGCTGACCGGACTGGTGGGGAGTTCGGCCGGACTGGCACTGGAACGCGCGACCTATGACTGGCTGGCGAGCGATCCTGACGGCAGCAAGGCACGCCGGGCGGTTCAGTTGCATGTACTGACCCAGGGGCTGATGGCGACGCCGGAGGCCGCGCGGGCGATTTCCTTTTCCCCGGACCTGATGGGCACCCCATCGGGCAAGGCGTTCCTGGCGATGCTGATGTTGGTGGAACTACGACGCGAGGACAGCGAGATCGCCTCGCCGGAAGCACTGACCAAGCTGATGGAGACCTTGGCGGCGCAGCGGATCGGCACGGCAGCGCAGGTGTATGACAATATTTTCGTCCCCTCCGTACGATCGCTGCGAGACGCATTCAATTCCTATGTCGAAGCGCAGGTGACGCTGGCCGAGGATGTTCGGGCGATTCCGGAGAAGCAGGCCGCGGCCTGGAATGACTTCCAGGAGAGCCTGGCGCAGCGAGGGGTGGTCCCGGCGCGGCTATCGCGCGCGGAATGGCCGGCGATCGCGCAGGAACTGCGGCGTTCCGGCCCCGCGATGCCGCCGGACTGGAATCCGACGGATCGGGTGACGTTCGCGGCACTCTACTCCGCGCAGTTGCGCGAGGCGGCCGACAGCCGCTACCGCGAGAGTGTGGCGCGGCTGGTGGGCGCGCCGATGCAGCCGGGGCTGGAGTGGGAGGCGTTCGTGGCGCATCCGGCGGTGCAGGCGCGGTGGCGCAAGGTGGTGGATGCATCGGATACGGTGGTGCTGTCCGCTACGATGGGGTTCCAGGCCTTCCAGGAGCAGATCTACCAGCCGATGGTCGACCAGTTGGTGCGGCCGAAACTGGAAGCGCTGGAAGCGCCCGCGGCGAATTTCGCGCCGGGCGGGACGATGGCGCGGGAAGGGCGCGCGGCGTTGCGATGGGTGGTGGTGCCGGCGCTGGCCCTGGGATTGGTGCTGGCGGGTGTGGCTTGGCATGGCACGGCAATTGCCTTCTACCTGGGCACCGTGCTGATGCCACGCTGGGGGGGACGGCGGCGGGCGATCCTTGCGGCGCTGGGTGTCGCGGGAATTGCGCTGCTGGGTGCGCGCGGCCCGGTGACACGCTCCGAATGCTTCGCACGGCTGGAGGATTGGTTGGCTGACAGGGCAGGACCGACCTGGCTGGCAGCGCGGGCGGCGATCGAGGCGGAAGGCCAGTTCTATCCGTGGGGCAGCCGGCTGCGGCGAGTCGTGCTTGGCAACGCCGAATTCGGCCTGGCGGCCAGCCAGCGCCGGCAGGATGACAGTCAGGCGCGGCTGGAGCGGCTGGTGCCGTAGGGGGCCGCCGCCGACACCGGCTGGTCAGGCATCAACCTGGCTAGCCACGCGGCTGACGGCAGCGACGAGGTCCTTGGCGCCGACCGGCTTGCGCAGCACGAAGACATTGCCGAGGCGGCTAGCATCGCGCTGCGGACCGTCGGTGCCGGCGCTGTCGTCGGCGATTTCGCCGGTGAGGATGATGGCGGGGACGTCGCGGCCGATGCGGGCACGGATGGCGGCGATGGCGTCCGAGCCCAGGCGGCCGCCGCGCAAGCGGTAGTCGGTCAGGATTACCCTGGCATCCGTGCGGGTGGGGGAGATCTTCGGCAGCAATTCGGCATCGTCGCCCGCGCCGAGGACAGTCCAGCCCTGTTCCTCAAGGATCATGCCGAGCACGCCGAGCAAGGCGGCATCATCCTCGATGAGAATGGCGGTGCCGCCCCCGGCATGCGGACGTTGAGGGGCGGCGACGTGCGGCTCGGGCGCCGCTGCCTCGACCTGGGCGGGAGCGGGGGCGAGAGGGACCTCGATGACGAAGCTGGAGCCGGCGCCGACCGTGGAGGAGACGGTGACGGGATGGCCGAGCAGACGCGAGAGGCGGCGCACGATGGCTAGACCGAGGCCGAGGCCCTGCCGGCGGTCGCGCTCGGGGTTATGGAGTTGCTCGAACTCCTGCCAGATACGGTTGAGGTCGTCCTGCGCGATGCCGCGGCCGGTGTCGCGCACTTCGATGCGCAGATGGCCGCCATTGGGCACGCAGGCGATGGTGACCGACCCCATGTCCGTGTAGCGGACGGCGTTTTCCACGATGTTAGAGATCATACGGCCGAGAAGGGCGCGGTCGCTCATCACCCAGGCGTCCGTGGGCCGTGCGATGAGGGTGATGCCCTTGGCGCGGGCGCCACCGCCGGCGGCGGCGACGATCTGTTCCAGGAGCGGTTGCAGGCGCAGCGGATTGATATCCGGCTGCACCACTTGGGCGTCGTAGCGCGAGACGTCGAACAGGCTGTCGAGCATGGCGCGCAGGTCGTCCAGCACCTGGCGGAGCTGGTCGGCGGTCTTGCGGGTGCCCGCCTCGCCCTGCTGGGCGATCAGGCTGGCGAACAGGATGGCAGCCTGGAGCGGCTGGCGCAGGTCGTGGCTGGCTGCGGCGAGGAAGCGTGTTTTCGACTGGTCCGCCGTTTCGGCGCGGTCCTTGGCGGCGCGCAGTTCAGCCTCCGCGTCGCGCTCCGCGGTGACGTCGCGCGCGATGCCAGCGACGGCGACCGGGCTACCGGGAGAGTCGGGTGCCATGATGGGGGCGAAGATCGTCTGCAGCACACGTTGGCTGGCCTCGGGCTGCGCCGCACTGCCTTCTCGCGGCAGTACCAGGTCGGCGGCACTGGGGCCGCCAGTCTGCAGGACGCGCTGCGCCACGTCCCGGAAGCCCACAATCATGTCCGGGGCCAGCACATCCTCGGCGCGCTGGCCGGCAAGGTCGGCGCGGGGCTTGCCGATCAGTCGGGCAAAGGTGGAGTTCACGAGCAGGAAGCGGCCCTCGCGATCGATCACGAAAATACCGTCGGCAGAGGACTCGATCAGGGCGTTGAGCAGTTCGGCGCCTTCGCGGATGCGGCGCTCGCTGCCCTCGGTGGCTTCGGCCATCTCGTCGAAGACGCGGCCAAGGGCAGCGATTTCCGATTGCCCGCGCAGGCGGACGCGGGCGGTGCGGTCGCCATCGCGCCAGCGCATCGCGGCGCGGCGGAGCACGCCGAGTGGGGTGCGGATGAAATGCACACCGCCCCAGAATGCCAGCAGGGTGGCGGCGAAAAGGGTCGCAGCGATGCCCCAGATCATCAGCGTCGCAGCGCGATCGAGGTCAGCGCGGGTGGCGGCGGTGTCGATGCCGACGAGGACCCGGACCCCGGGCATGCCGTTGGGATCGAGCGCATCCCAGGCGAGGACGCGCTGGGAACCGTCGAACCAGATACCGGTCTCCGCGCCGACGCGGACCTGGGGCAGGAGTTCGGTGAGCGTGGGCGGCACGCCGACAGCGCCGGGCCCGCGACCGCGCGGGAATGTCAGGCCCGGGACGGCATAGAGGATGCGGCCGCCCCGATCGACGATGAGGGCGGAGGCAGAGGCGGGCAGCGTGGCCTGGATGAGCGGGATGACCGCCGGGCCGGGACGCAGGACCAGCAGCGCAACGCCGCGCTTGCCATCCGCCCCGCGCCAGTGCAACGCCATCGGCAAGGTGGGATCGGCGGCGAAGGAGTTCGCTTCCAGCGTGCGCCGGGCCATGCTTTCCCTTGCCATGGCCTGGACGACTTCCGGCATGGCGGAACGGTCGCCGCCCACCGTGCCGGGCTGGGTGGAGCAGCGGACGATGCCCGCGGCATCGAGAATCAGGATGTCATACCAGCGGCGGGACAGCGGCGGCTGGCCGGCCTGTAACCCGTCGCAGGCCTCTCGTTTATCGAGCGTGGACGGTGCCGCGGCAGCAATGGAGCCGAGCAGTTCGGCGGCGCCCGCGATCACGTCCCGGTGCTGCGCGCCGATCATGCGCGCAATGCGCTGCGCTTCCTGGCGCAGCACCTCCTCCTGGGCCTCGCGCAGGCCGGTCATGCCATAAGTCACCGCGGCGAGCACCGGAAGCAGCGCCGCGATGACCAGCATGACCAGACGCTGGACGAGCGTCATGGCCGGGCTACCGGATAATAGAGCCGGCCATGACGGGCGCGGCGGGGATCAGGGGTCGATCCGCGCCGTGGCTGAGCCGGAGACCACTTCCTTGCCGTCCTGGTTCTTCGTGGACAGCGTGAGGTCTACCAGCTTCTGGCCGTTCTCCTCCCGCAGTTCGGCCACGGTCGCGGTGGAGGTGAGCGTGTCCCCCGGCCATACCTGGTTGGTGAAGCGGACACCGAATTTGGTCAGGCGGCCATCGCCCACATAGTTGGTGAGCATCTTGCCCGTCAGGCCCATGGTCAGCATGCCGTGCGCGAACACGGAGGGATAGCCGGCCGCCTGGGTGGTGTAGACCTCGTCCGAATGCAGCGGGTTGTAGTCGCCGGACGCGCCCGCATACATGACGATCTGTGTGCGGGAGAGGTTCTCCACCACGATCTCGCTATGGGTGTCGCCGACCTTCAGCTGGGATGCCTTGAGTGCCATTGGTGCGTTTTCCCCTCAGCCCTGGTCCACGGGACGTTCGGTGGTGACACCGACGCCACGGGCGATCATCACCAGCTCGCCGTTCTGGTCGCGGTATTCCACGATCCGCTCACGGAAGGTGAGCTTGCCGGCGCGCTTGCTTTCCTTTTCCCAGGTCTTGCCCGGCTTGATCTCCACGGACAGGACATCGCCGGGGCGCAGCGGACGGATGTATTCGTAATGCTGTTCCGCGTGCAGGCCGCCGGAGGAAGCGGGCTTGCCCTCGATGCCCGAGGGCCCCTTGGCGGAGCCGAACCACTTTTTCCCCTTGTGCAAGCGCAGGTGATAGTCCGGGTCGAACTGTGCGACGGCCTGGGCGAAGCTGGGCGGGGCGATGATGCCGCCGGCATCGGTTTTCTTCGCCGCCTCGGCGTCGTGATAGACCGGGTTGTAGTCGCCGACGGCGCGCGCAAACATCATGATGTGCGACGCCTCGACGGGAAATGTGATCTTGTCGGCCACCTGGGTTCCTCCGTTCGGAATGGGCGATTTCAAGGACTAGCACCTCCCCCGGCGCGGCAACAGGGGCGGCGGCAGGGGCAGGGCTTTGCGTGCGGCCCGAGGTTGGCTAGCATGCTTCACGTCGCCGTGCGCCCCGCGCGGCGGGAAAAGCAAGCGAGCGTCCGGACAGTCCGGCCGCGCGGCAGGAGACGATCATGACAAGCAAGACCCGGATTTCGCGCCGCCAGGCGCTGAAGGTCGGCGCGACGGCGGCAGCGCTGCCGCTGGTGCATATCCGTTCGGCCGGCGCCGCCGGCAAGCTGAGCGTCGGCTTCTGGGACCATTGGGTACCGGGCTGCAACGACGTGATGAAGAAGCAGGTCGATGCCTGGGCCGAGGCCAACAAGGTGGAGGTGAAGGTCGACTTCATCAACACGCTGGGCAACAAGCACTTGCTGACCTCCGCCGCCGAGGCGCAGGCGAAGACCGGACACGATGTGCTGGTGTTCCTGCAATGGGACGCGCTGAACCATGCGCGGATGCTGGAGCCGATGGACGACGTGATGGGCCGGCTGGAAGCGAAATACGGCAAGGCCAACGATATCTGCGCGTGGCTGGGCAAAGTGGACGGGAAATGGCGCGCCGTGCCGTCCGGTACCGGCAGTCAGAACAAGGGGCCGTGCGGGCGCATCAGCCTGCTGAAGCAGCATGCGGGCCTCGACGTGCAGGCCATGTATCCGGCCAAGGACGTGCAAACCGATCTCGCCAACCAGTGGACGTTCGAGGCGCATCTGAAGGCGGCGGAAGCCTGCGCCAAGGCGGGCGTGCCGTTTGCCATCGGCACCAACACCAACGGTGACTCGGTGGATACGTTTGGCTCCATCTTCGCCGGCTATGGCGCCGAGCTGATGGACGCCAAGGGCAAGATCACGATCGATACTGACAACGTGAAGCAGGCGCTGGAACACATCCAGCGGCTGGTGAAGGCGCTGCCGGCGGACGCAGGCAGCTATGACGACGCCTCCAACAACAAGGCGCTGATCGCGGGCAAGTCGGCGCTGATCTGGAACCCGCCATCTGCGTGGGCGGTAGCGCGCCGCGACGCCCCGGAAATCGCCGCCGATTGCTGGACCTTCCCGACCCCGGCCGGCCCCAAGGGCCGCTTCATGCCCTACGTGCCGTTCTTCTGGGGGGTGTGGTCGTTTTCCCAGAACAAGTCGGGCGGCAAAGAACTGATCGAGTACCTGTCCCAGCGCGAGCAGACTGAGCCGCGCGTCACCGCCTCGCTGGGCTACGACATCCCGCCGTTCGAGAAGATGGCCGACTTCAAGGTGTGGGAAGAGGTGGGGCCGCCGGTCGGCACCCTGTATTCTTATCCCACCCGCGCGGTGCATGGCGCCAAGCCGCACATGGCCTGCTACCCGGCGCCGCCGGACATGGCGGTGCAGATCTACAACCGCGGCATCATGCCCACCATGGGTCTGAAGCTGGCCACCGGGCAGTCGATCCCGGACGTGATCAAGTGGGCCAAGGGCGAGATGGAAGGCTTCCGCTGAGCTGACGCCCCCGGCCCGACCGGATGGACGCCCCGGGGGACACCCCGGGGCGTTTTCTTTTGCGACGCACTTTTTTTGTGCAGTTACTCCGTCGGGTGCTAGGCTTTCCCACGACCGGCGAAACGCGCCGGCACTGAAAGGCGGCCCGCCAATGGAGCCGCGACAAGGGAGCCGATTCGATGACCAAGACGATCCGAATGACCCGACGCCGTGCACTGACCACGGCGGCGGCCGCGACTGCGTTGCCATGGGTGCATATCCGCACCGCCGGGGCGGCGGGCAAACTTTCCGTGGGCCCGTGGGACCACTGGGTGCCGGCCGGCAACGACGTGCTGCGCAAGCAGATGGAAGCCTGGGCGGACAAGAACAAGGTCGATCTGAAGATCGACTTCATCACCTCCCAGGGCGGCAAGCAGCTGATCACCATCAACGCGGAGGCGCAGGCCAAGACCGGGCATGACATGCTCTCCATGGCCAGCTGGGTGCCGGGCAGCGTTTCCACCCTGCTGGAGCCGGTGGACGACGTGATGGGCCGGCTTTCCGCGAAATACGGCAAGACCAACCCGATCTTCGAATACATGGGCAAGTTCAACGGCAAGTGGCTGGCGCTGCCCACCAGCTGGGGCACGCAGAACAAGGGGCCGGCGGCGCGCATCAGCGTGATGAAGGAAGCCGCGGGCATCGACCTGATGGCGATGTACCCGGCCAAGGACGGCGCGACGGAACTGGCCAAGCAGTGGACAATGGATGCGCACCTAAAGGCGGCCGAGGCCTGCGCCAAGGTGGGTATGCATTTCGCCATCGGACTGGGCACCACCGCGGACTCGGTGGACACGTTCGGGGGCATCTTCGCTTCCTTCGGCGCGCAGCTGGTGGATGCGAAGGGCAACATGCAGATCAAGTCCGATGCCGTGGCGCAGGCGCTGGAATACAGCCTGAAGCTGGCGAAGTTCCTGCCGGCCGACACGATCAGCTTCGATGACGCGTCCAACAACAAGGCGCTGATCGCGGGCAAGAGCGCGCTGATCTGGAACCCGCCATCGGCCTGGGCGGTGGCCAAGCGCGATGCGCCGGCGGTGGCGGCGGATACCTGGCACGTGCCGGCACCACTGGGGCCGAAGGGTCGGTTCATGCCCTTCATTCCGAACTACTGGGCGATCTGGAGCTTTTCGCAGAACAAGACCGCGGCGAAGGAATTGCTGGAATTCCTCAGCCAGCGCGAACAGGTGGCGGAGCGCGCCGTGCCGGTGGAGGGCTACGACCTGCCGGCGTTCCAGTCCATGACCGACCTGCCGATCTGGGCCGAGGTGGGGCCGCCGAAGGGGACCGTGTTCAATTACCCGGTGAAGCCGTTCCACGGCCAGGTGGAGCATGTCTCCGGCTTCCCGGCACCGCCCGAAGTGGGCGTGAAGATGTACCAGCGCGGCACGCTGACCAACATGGTGGCCCGCCTGCTGAAGGGCCAGCCGATGAAGGAAGTGTTGGCCTGGGCGGAGAACGAGGTGGAAGGCTTCATGCGCGGGTAGCACGCTGGTTTGACTTGGGTGGCCGCGCTTTCATACTCGCCACGCGTTACGCAGTGGAGAAGTTGAATGGCGGTCACCCCGCTCGCGGGCCTTGTCGTGCTGGAATTCGCGCACACCATCATGGGCCCGTCCTGCGGCTTGGTGCTGGGGGATCTGGGCGCGGATGTAATCCACGTGGAACCGTCACCGGAGGGTGACCGCACGCGCAAGCTGCGCGGCTTCGCGGCGGGGTTCTTTTCGTATTTTAACAGGAACAAGCGCAGCATCTGCATCGACCTGAAATCGCCTGAGGGGCTGGCGGTGGCACGCGACCTGGTGGCACGGGCCGATGTGGTGCTGGAGAATTTCGCACCCGGCGCGATGGACCGACTGGGGCTGGGGTGGGAGGACGTGCACCGGATCAACCCGCGCACCGTGTATTGCGCGCTGAAGGGGTTCCTGCCCGGACCGTATGAGCACCGGCCGGCGCTGGATGAGATTGTGCAGTACCAGACCGGCATGGCCTACATGACCGGTCCGCCGGGGCAGCCGCTGCGGGCGGGCAGTTCCGTGGTGGATATAATGGGCGGGGTGATGGGCGTGGTAGGCATCCTGGCGGCGCTGCGGGAACGCGACCGCACGGGGCTGGGCAGTCGGGTTACATCGGCGCTGTATGAAAGCTGCGCCTTCATGGTGGCGCAGCACATGGCGGGCGAGATCGTTACTGGGGAACCTCCGCCGCCGATGCCGATACGGCGCGGGGCCTGGGGCATCTATGAGGTGTTCCGCACGAAGGGCGGGGAGAATTTGTTCATCGGCATCACGTCCGACCCGCATTGGGAGCGGTTCTGCGCGCATTTCAAACGGCCGGAGTGGTTCGCCGACGCGCGGTTTGTGACGAACGGTGACAGAGTGATGAACAAGGAGGCGCTGCGGCCGCTGGTGGCGGAAGTGGCAGCGGCGCACACGGTGAAGGAACTGGCCGCGGCGCTGGAGGCAGCGTCCATCCCGTTTTCCGAGGTGCGCAAGCCGCATGATTTGTTCGAGGACGCGCAGATGAACGCTAACGGACGGATGCTGGAAACGCGCATGCTGCAGGGCCAGGTGGCGAAGTTTCCCACCCTGCCACTGGATATCAACGGTGAGTCCCCGACCTTGCGGCACCAGCCGCCGCTGGCGGGGGAGCATACGGACGAGATATTGGCCGGCCTTGGCTATGACAGAACCCGCATCTCAGCGTTGCGCGCGAGCAAGCGAGTCAGTTAGGGGAGCGAACACCGCATGAGCTACGAGACACCCTTCGCCGGATTGAAAGTTGTTGATCTGAGCCAGGGTGTCGCAGGGCCATATTGCGGCATGCTGCTGGCGCAGTATGGCGCGGATGTCATTAAGGTGGAGCCGCCCGAAGGTGGCGACTGGGCGCGCAACCTGGGGGTGACCTATGGCGACCAGTGCGCCTATTCCATCCCGGCCAATCTCGGCAAGCGGTCCATCGCGCTGGATTTGAAGTCCGATGCCGGGAAGGACGTGCTGTGGCGGCTGGTTGCCGGGGCGGATGTGTTCATCCAGGGTTTCCGGCCGGGAGTGATCGAGCGGCTGGGGTTCGGTTATGAGGCGGTGCGGGCAAAGGAACCGCGCGCGCTGTATGTATCCATCTCCGGCTTCGGGCAGCGTGGGCCGTTGGCGGAGCGGCCGGCGATGGACCCGGTGTTGCAGGCCTACACGGGGCTGACATCGGAAAACCGGGGCGAGGACGGGATACCGCACCGGGTGCCGGTTATCGTGATTGACATGACGACCGCAATCTACGCATTCGGCGCGGTCTCCACGGCGCTGTTCGCGCGCCAGCGCATGGACCATGGCCGGCATATCGAGGTGAGCCTGATGGGATCGGCCGCCGGGTTGCAGGTGGTGCGGATGATGCAGGCTTCCCTGGAAGGCGGTGATATCAGGCCCTCCGCACCGCCATCCGGCGTGTATCGGACAGCGGATGGGTTTCTTTCCATCACCGTGGTGAAGCCGTTCGAGTGGACAGGGTTCTGCGCCGCGATCGGGCGGGACGATCTGGCGAAGGACGAAGCGCTGAGAACGCATCCCGGACGCCTGGCACAGGCGGAACGGCTGTGGCCGTTGTTTCGCGGCATCGCCGCGACGAAGACGACGGCGGAGTGGTCGGCGCGGCTGACGGGGCAGCGGATCATGCACGAGGCGATCAACAGCTACCTGGATTTCCTGAGCCAGAAGCATGTGAAGGAAACTGGCGTGGTGAGCTTCGTGGAGCACGCGCCGGTGCCGCAGCCGGTGCCATTGCCGAATATCGCAGGGCTTCCGCCGTTCGTGTCCGGCACGCCGCGCGCGACGGCCCCAGGGTTGGGGGAGCATGGCCGGGCAATATTGGCGGAACATGGATATTCGGCGATGGAGATCGCCGATCTGGGTGCGCGCGGCGTCGTGACGTTGCGCGATTGAAGGAAGGGACAGGAATGACAAACGTGGTGCTGCATCCGGACATGGCGATCATCCAGGATGCGCAGAAGGGCGCGTATGGCGGCAAGACCATCGCGCAGCAGCGGGCGGACTGGTCGCGCTATACGGCGTCCCTGGCAATCCCTCGCCCGAACGACATTCTGGTGCGCGACGAGCTCGTGGCTACGCCGGGTTACGATGTGCCGGTGCGGGTGTACCGGCACGCAGCGTCGCAAGGGCCAACCGCGTGCGTGATCTACATGCATGGCGGCGGGTTCATGAAGGGAGATCTGGACAGTTCCGACCCGATCGCCTGGGGCTTCTGCACGGAGACCGGCGCGACGGTGGTCAGCGTCGATTATCGGCTGACACCGGAGCATCCGTTTCCGGCGGCGTTCGATGACTGCATGGGCGTGCTGCGCGTGGCGGCGGCCGATCCCGGGCGGTTCGGCATCGATCCGTCACGCATCGCCCTGGTGGGCGACAGCGCCGGCGGGCATCTGGCGGCATCTCTCTGCCTGGCGGCGCGGGATGCGAGCGGGCCGGCGATCGCGGCGCAGGCGGTGGTCTACACAGTTATCGGCACTGACATGGCGGAGCCAAGCTACACGGAGAACGCTGTGGGCTTCGGGCTGACGACGGAGGCCTGCCACAAATACATGAAGCTGCTGATCCCGTCGTCACGGCATGCGGCGTCGGTCTATGCGCGACCGTTCCTGGCGGCGGATTTTGCCGGGCTGCCGCCGGCCTTCGTGCATGCGGCGGAGTTTGATCCGGTGCGCGATGACAGCCGTGTCTATGCGTCCCGGCTGGCGCTGGCGGGGGTGGATGTGACGTACCGGGAAGCGCGCGGGATGATCCACGGGTTTATGCGGGCGCGGTTCAAGGGCGCGGGAGCGCGGGCGGAATACGCGGCCATCTGCGATTTCCTGAGTAACCGGTTGGCCTGGAGCATGTGATGTGAGCCATAGCGAACGGAACAGGCTCTACAGCGACCCCTATCCACCCAGCATGCCAAAGCGGCGCAGTGCCGCCACGATGTCCCAGTAGAGAGCGTGTGCCACGGATGGTGCGGTCCACTCATGTTCAAACGATTCGAAATGCGCACCCATATAGAACGTGGAGAACAGATGCGCTGTTAGAATACCCGCAATTGACAGCGCGCTGACCCATGTCGAAGCGCGGTTCCGCGGGCCCTGATTCTGCAATATCATGTACAGTCCGGCCCATGCCGCGAGATCCATGACCGGGTATAGCTCGGAGCGATAGCGACTGGCTACAGCGGACGCCAGAAGCACCAGAATGGCGCTTGACATTAATCCAGCCAAAGCAGCGAGCACGGGCGGGCGCGGCAGATCAACCCAGGCTGTGCGGCTTCGCGCCTGAGCGGCCCAAAATCCGCAAAGGAATACGAGAGCAGGATCGCTTATGGGGATGGCAACGGGCCGCAGCTCGGCCCCGATATATAGTCGCAGGAAATACTCCTGCAACAGGAACTGGCCATCGGATTTGAAAAGCCAGATCGGAAAAAAATAGTACTGAAAATTCAGCGGGACGCGGATTGGATTGAGATTTCCATAGATGTCTTCCACCGTGATCCGTCGCGGATCAAATGCGTTGAGCAATTGTAGCCGCGCCGGCAGAAAAATGAACGGATTTCCCCAACGTTGATAGTTGACATAGGCTATGACCATCGCGGCACCTCCCAGAATAACCAGTGCCGTCAGCCATCGCCCGGTCAATCGTCCGAAGGGCACGCGTTCCCGCTGCCGGAACACATTCCACACTTCCGCAAGCATAAGTGCGCCTGTAGCGGAATAGAGCGCGACTCCGGCGGTAACACGTGCGGACAGTGCCAATCCGGCCATCACCGCCAACCATGCATAGTCGCTGCGCCCGATATATCCCTGCCGTAGCAATCCCCGAAGGAGCATCCAGATATACAATGAGCTGAACGCATAGGCCCAACTGGTCGGCTCGTTGAAGATCATCGTCTGAAGGAGTTGTACCTGCAGTCCTCCGAAGCAAACTCCCAAAGCAACACACAATGCGGTGGCCCGCATTTCCTTCGGTGCCGGTGCAGATAGGAAGAGAAGCAACAGAGTGCGCAGCTTTGCCCAAACCACCACGGTGAGGGCAAGAGCGCACGATATACGGGTGATATCGAGCGACGGTAGCAGCCCCAACGGGACGAGCGGCAATCGAACAACGGCCGCAAATGGTCCGAAGTAGCTGTATATCCTTCCGTCTCGAGGAAATCCTTCGAAACCTATGGCGTCGGGATCAACATCGAACTCCCCACGCAACATGTGCTCCAACATGCTGTTGAAATTCAACCCGGCCGGGATCGGGGAGAAAACACTGTCTGCACCGGCAGCAAGGACGAAGAGATAGTAAGCGAATGTGATCACGCTCGCTAAAAGGACCGCGAATTCGAGCCTCCCGAAAGGATAGGGGTTCGACGTCGGCGCCACGAGCGGAGCGCTCGACTGCATGGCGTCGCTCCCGGTCAAGACGGATGCGAGTTCGTAAACAATGCGCCAATATGTCGGGCACGATAGTTAGGCAGGTGCGCGAAACTGTCCTGCAGGGCGATGGCGCGGTTGCCGCCGACAAGGGGCGTGGTCAGGGTGGTGAATTTTTCGCGCAGTTTCTGCGGCATTGCGGGATTGGCGGGGTTGCCGGAAGGGTCCATCACCTCGAATCGTTCCAGCTTGCCGCTGGTAGTTTCGATTTCGGCCCAGCCGCAGAAGCGCTTTGGATACAGGTTGTCGTGCCTGGGTTCATGCACAATCTCTATGGATTGGGCAAGCTGCGTGACAGCCGGGTCCGCGATTCGGGCGGGGGAGAACTGGGCAGGCAGGGCCTGGCCGTCCAGCATCGCCACGGCGGCGCAATAGCGAGCGGACATCTGCGCGTTCAGTTCGCTGCCTGGTTCGTAGTCGAACCCGCATTGGACCTTGATGACGTTGGCTAGGCCGAGGCGGATGCGGCGGCCGGATTGCCAGAGGTCACGGAGCGCGAGCACGGCGTCGATATGCGCGTGCAGGCTGCCGCAGCAGGAATAGGGTTTGAAGCTGGTGTCCGCGGCATGCCACCCGGTTCCGAGGTCGGCTGTTAGCTGGCTGAGATCGCCGTCGCCGACGAAGGTGGTGAGAAGGCCGCCGTCCTTGGTCTCGTAAAATTCCGTGGGGCCGGTGAAGCCTAGGGCGGCAAGCTCCGCCGCCATGACGCCGGCCTGGGCGGAGCGGCCGGGGTGCAGGCGCTTGGATGACGCGCCGTCGGCGTTGAAGGCCCAGGTGCCGGCGGATTGCGTGCCGGCGAGGCCGAGCGCCCAGGCGGTGCGTTCGGCATCCAGCCCGAGCAGCACGGAGGCCGCCGCCGCCGCGCCGAACGTGCCGCAGACGCCGGTGAGGTGCCAGCCGCGCAGGCGGCCGACGGACGGGTCCATCGCCAGCGATGTGCGGATCATCACCTCGTAGCCGGCGGCGAGCGCGGTCTCCACCAGCGCGCCATCCGCGTCCAGCGCCTCGCCCAGCGTCAGGGCGGCGGGGAGGACAACGGCGCCGGGGTGGAGCTTGGCATTGTGGAAGTCGTCCAGTTCATAGGCATGGGCGGCGGCGCCGTTCACCAGGGCGGCGTCCGCCGCGCGCAGCACGGCCTGGTTCTCACCCCAGATGCGGGCGCGGCCGGTGGCGGCGGCGCCAGGCGCGGCAGCCATGGCCCAGGCGCGGATTGCCTTGGTCCAGGGCTGGTCGGCGCCGACCAGGGCCGCGCCCACCGTGTCCAGCGCCAGCAAGCGCAGCGCGGTGCGGACATGCTCCGGCACGTCTTCGTGGCGCAGGCTGGCGACCCAGGCGGCGACGTGTCTCGTGGTGTGGGTCATGCGGGGTTCCTGTAGAAAACCTCGCCCTGGAACAGCTTCCGGGCGGTACGATAGACGCTGGCGGCGGGGGCTTCCGGGCCGTTGGCGCCGGGGCGAACATCGGCGGCGACAAGGATGCTGCCGGACGGATGGCCGATGCGCACATCCCCCGTGCCGGTTGCCAGTGCGTTAGGAACGCTGCCCGGTACTCGGCATGCCACTGCGAGACAGAGCGAACCGGTGAGCGGCACGGCCCGATGCGGCTGGCCGGCCGAGATCATGCGGATCATGATGTCCGTGTCGTCAGCCTGCATAACGCGGCCCGACAGCGCGCGGAATTCGGCGGGCGCGGCGAGCATCGCCACCTTCGGCGCGGCCATGGCGCGGCCGGCGGCATCCCAGTCGTTCGTGATGGCCATGGCGATGGAGGCGGCGCGGCGGATCGCTTCCAGCTTTTCCATCAGCGACTTATCGCGCTCAATCTCCTCCGGGCGTTCCGTAGCGGTGCGGCCGAGGTCTGACGCACGGACGAAGACACAGGCCGCGGCGGCGTCTATCAGGCTGGCTTCGATGCGGCCATGACCTGGCACGTCCAGCATCTGCGTGGCCTGGCCGGTGGGCAGCAGTTTGCCGGTCTTGGCGCCGGCGGGTTCCAGGAAATCTAGCCTGATGGGTGCGCCGGTGCCGGCGACGCCATCCAGCGCCAGGTCGCCCTCCACCGCCGCCACGTCCCCTTCCATGGGAAAGCGAGAGACGATGATTTTGCGCGTGTTGGTGTTGTGGATGCGTACCGTCGCCCAGTCTCCGTTCGGGCGCGGCACCAGCCCCTCGTCGATCGCGAACGGGCCCACGGCGGAGGACATGTTGCCGCAATTGGAACCGAAATCGACGATGTCGTTGTCCACGCCAACCTGGGCGAAGGTGTAGTCCACATCGGCATCGGACCGGCTCGGCGGTCCGATCACGCACACCTTGGACAGCGAGGAAATACCGCCGCCCATGCCGTCCAGTTGGCGGCCATTGGGGTCCGGGGAACCCATGATCCGGGCGAAGATGGACGGCCAAAGCGCCTCGTCCGCCGGTAGACCGGCGCGATGGAACATGACGGCCTTGGACGTGCCGCCGCGCATGAAGATGGCGCGCAGGCGTGACTGTGGCATGGCTCCCCTTCCCTTTCCCGGCACGGATGCCATGTCAGCGCGAACCAACATCCGTGGCAAGGACTGGAGCGACATTGGTGCGCATCGCGGCAGGCAGCGCGGCGAGGCGGCCGACACGAAATCCAGGCTTCAGGCCACTCCGCCTGCGGCCGACACCCGTTACCCAACCACGATCAGATCGCGCGGCGTGGTGGAGAGTACCTCCACCCCGGTCGCTGTGACCAGCACGTTGTCGATAATGCGCACGCCGATACCTTCTTCGGCGATGAAAATGTTGGGCTCGACGGAGACAACCATGTTCTCCCGCAGCACATCCGTGCTGCCGCCGAACATGTTCACGCCCTCCCCCCAGGATGGCGGGAAGCCAGGTGCCATGCCGTAGCCGGTGGTGTGCATGCGGTACCGGTCCAGCCCGGCATCAGCGATGATCCGCTTCGCGGCCTCATGCGGTTCCACCGCCGGCACGCCCGGGCCCATCTTCGCGATGCAGGCTTCTGTGGCGCGGCGGACGACGTCGTAGAGTTCGACCAGGCGGGCGGACGGCTTGCCCAGGCTCCATTGCCGGCCGAGGGTGGAGGTGTAGCGGCGGTAGTTGCCGCCGATTTCCACCAGTCCGGTATCGCCCATGCGCTGGCGCCGTTCGGTGGGGCCGCCGAGGGCGAAGGCGGTGCGTTCGCCGGTCATCAGGTTCATCGTGCTGTGCGGCAGGCCGGAGCCGTTGGACAGCATCGAGTGATAGGCGGCGGCGGCGAGTTCCAGTTCCGTGCGGCCTTCCGCCACCGTGCCGACCAGCGACTGCAGTGCCTGGGCCGACAATGCGGCGGCCTTGCGCGTGTATTCGATTTCGGTCAGAGACTTGATCGTGCGCAGGCCGCCGATCAGCCCGTTCGGTTCAGCCACCAGCGCGTCGCCCAGGATCTTCTTCACGCCTAGGTACTGCGGCACGCTCAGGTAGAATCCCGGCACTTCCATGCCGACCCGAGCATTCAGCAGGCCGCGCGCCTTGGCGAATTCGGCGAAATGCGCCATCGGGTCGGCCGGCTCCCCGCCGCCATAGGTGACGATCTCGTCGACCGTGGAGTCTGCCGCCAGTTCGTTGCGGTCCGTGCCGCGCGTGAACAGCACCAGGGGGCCGGGCTTCGCGGAGACAGCGAGACATTGGAAGATCGTGTAGCTCTTGGTGTCCTGGCCGATCAGCCAGCGCATGGACACCGGGTGGATAACCAGCAGCCAGTCCAGCCCGGCCGCACCGATGGCCTCGCGGGCCTTGGCGGCGCGGGTGGCGAATTCGGCGGCGGTGAAATCGTGCTTGGACATGGGCAGGCTCCTTCAGGTCTGGTTGGCGCGGTCGGCTTCGTCGTGCTGGCGGATTTCCTCCGCCACCAGCGACCAGACATGCGCCTTCAGCGCGGCGTATTCCGGGGATAGCTGGATGTCCACATGGCGCGGGGTGGGCAAATCATTGTCCAGGATCGCCTTCACGCGGCCGGGGCGCGCGGACAGCACGATGATGCGGCGGGAGAGGATCAGCGCCTCGTCGATGCTGTGGGTGATGAACAGCACGGTCTTGCGGCTTTCCGCCTGGATGCGCAGCAGTTCCTCCTGCATCACCTGGCGCGTCATCGCGTCAAGCGCGGCGAAGGGCTCGTCCATCAGCAGCACTTGGGGATCCGCCGCCAGGCTGCGCGCCAGGGTGACACGCTGCTGCATGCCACCGGAGAGTTCCGCCGGGTAGTGGTTCTCGAACCCCGAGAGCTTCACCATGTCGATGAAGCGCGCGGCGCGGCCGGCGCGTTCGGCACGCGCCACGCCCTGCATTTTCAGGCCGAATTCCACGTTGGCGCGCACAGTCTTCCACGGGAACAGGGCGTAGGACTGGAACACCATGCCGCAGCGCGGCTCGATGCGCGTGATCGGCTCCCCGCGCAGGCGCACGGTGCCGGTGGTGGGCTGGGTGAAGCCGGCGAACATGTTCAGCAGCGTGGACTTGCCGCAGCCGGAGGCGCCGAGGATGCAGACGAATTCGCCGTCCGTTACCTGGAATGACAGGTCCTGGATGGCGGTCACGCTATTGCCGCGGCCGGTCTGGAACACCTTGCCGACATGCTCGGCGGACAGGATCGCGGTCATCTCAGTGGCGCCGGTGCCGTTCCCAGGGCAGCAGCAGGATTTCCAGGCGGTTGGCCAGGAAATCCGTCAGCAGCACGGTCAGGGAAATACAGACCATGCCCACCAGCACCAGCGCAAGATTGCCGTAGTCCTTGGCCTGCCAGATCAGCGCGCCGAGACCGTTCTGGGCGGCAATCATCTCCGCCGACAGCACGCAGGACCAGGAGATGGCGAGCGTGACCTTCAGACCGGCGATGATGCCTGGCAGCGCGCCGGGCAGCACCACTTCGCGCATCACCGCTATGTCGCCGGCGCCCAGGTTGCGCGCGGCGCGGATCAGCAGCGGGTCGACGCGCTTCGTGCTCTCCACCGTGTAGAGCAGGATGTAGATCCATGAGCCCATGAAGACGATGGCGGTCTTCTGCTCCTCCCCGATGCCGAGCCACAGCATGGTCAGCGGAATCCAGGTGATGGAGGGCAGCGGGCGCAGCAGGGAGACGAACGGGTCCATCATCGCCTTGGCCGGTACCCAGACGCCCATGGCGATACCCAGCGGCACCGCCACGGCGGCGGCCAGGACGAACCCGGCGAACACGCGGCGGGAGGACATCCACACATCGGTCCACAGCTGGCCGTTGGCCAGGATAACGGTGGCTTCCTTCCATACGGCCTGCGGCGCGGGAAAGAAGATCGGCGCCACCCAGCCGCGCCCCGTCGCGACAGTCCATAGCGTGAGCATGGCTGCGACGGAGAGGATGCTGATCAGCAGCAGCCAAGGCGCGCGGTTGGGCAAGGCGTGGCGCGTCCCTTACTTGATGAAGCTGGTGTTCTCCCACTTCTTCACATCCGGCATGGCGGGGATCTGGCCGTTGTCGAACATCCACTTGGCCAGGTATTCCATCTGCCCGGTATGCAGCTTCATGTGAGGCTGCCAGTCCTTGGCGCCGAAATACTTGAAGCTGGCCATGCCGGCGGCAACTTCCTCCACCGGCTTGCGGAAATACTTGGCGGCGAGTTCGGCGGCTTCCTTCGGGTTGGCGTTGGTGTACTCGACGCCCTTGAAGATCGCCGCGGCCAGCTTGCCGGCCAGGGCCGGGTTCTCATCCACCAGCTTGCGGGAGATGATCATGATGTCCGGCGACGCCATGGTGCCGAACTGCTTGAAATTCGGCGTATCGCTGTCCAGCCCCAGCAGCTTGCCGTCCGGCACCGACTTCTTGATGTTGGAAAACAGCGGTTCCCACACGCAGGCCGCGTCCACATCGCCCTTGGCCAGCGCCACAGCCATTTCAGGTCCGGGCAGGTTGACGAACTGGATGTCCTTTTCGGTCATGCCCGCATTGGCGAGCAGTCCGTTCATTGTCACGCGCGCCGACGTATTGGCCGCGACCTTCTTGCCGCGCAGGTCCTTGAAGCTGTTGAAGCCGGGCCGCGCCCAGCAGCCTTCATTGCCCGGCGAGTCATCGATATTAGCGAAGAAGTAGAAGCTGTTGTTGCCGCGCGCCATCTCGTTGATGACGGCGACGCGGCCCAGGTTGCTGAACGCGACGGAGCCGGCGGTGAGTGCGGCGATGCGGTCGCCGGAAGCGGGGATATGCTTCAGTTCCGTCTCGATGCCCTGCTCGCGGAAAAAGCCCTTCTCGATCGCCACCATCAAGGGCACCTGGCCCCACCAGGTGTTGGACGCGGCCAGGTCCAGCTTGGTGGTGCCCTGGGCGCGTGCGCCGGCGGCGAACAGGCCCACGCCAAGTGCGCTGCCCAGCATGAGTTTGCGGCGGCCGATTGTGCCGTGATGGTCCATCGCTAAGCCCCCTCAGGTAAAGCGGCCATTCGGCCGCGTTGCTACGTCACACTATTACCGGCACGTGCCGTTAGCCAGCCGCCACGGTCACCTTGCTGGCGAAGCGCGGGATCACCTTTTCCCCGATCAGGTCGATTGAACGCATGATCTGGTCCTGCGTGGTGTAGCCGGCCTGCAGGATGAAGATCATCTGGTCCAGCCCGGCCTCGGCCCATTTCTCGACGATGCGGCTGATCGTGTCCGGATTGCCGCCGATCGCCATGCCGTCCTCGATCAGTTCGTCGTTGGCTCGAGTCCGGAACTTGTTTACCACCGCCTCCACGCCGCCCGCGGTGGCAAAGCGCTTCGGGTTCAGTTCAGCCTGGTTGTCACCATTGTACCAGCGCGCGGCGGCGCAGGCGATGTCGCGGCCGACGCGGTCGTCGGTGTCGCAGCATGCCAGGGCGAAGCCGCCGACCTGCTCGTTCGGATACTTGCCAATGAACTGGCTGCGATCCGCGCCACGGATGGCGGCGCGGTAGGCGCGGATGGCGTCGCGCGTCTCGTCGATGCTGTTGCGCGTCACGCCGATCACGCCGAGGCCCTGCTGGCCGATGCGTTCGTAGCTGGAGAGGTTGGACGCGGCCGCCCACAGCGGCGGATGCGGCGCCTGCACCGGGCGCGGCGTGACGTAGCGGTCGATCAGGTCGAAATGCTTGCCCTTGTAGCCAGGGAAGTATTCGTGCTCCCACATCTTCATCACGGCTTCCGTCGCTTCGGCGGCCAGTTCCCGCTCCGTCGCGCGGTCCACATGGTAGGGTTCCACCATGTAATGGGTAGACCCGCGGCCCATGCCGAATTCGACACGGCCGTTGGAAAGCACATCCAAGGTCGCGACGCGTTCGGCCACGTGATACGGGTTGTGCACGGTCATCACGATCACGGCAAAGCCGAGGCGGATGGTGCTGGTGCGCTGGGACACGGCGGACATGATCATGTCCGGGCAGGGGCTGTGGCCGATTTCGCGGAAGAAGTGCTGTTCCGTGACCCAGAAATACTCAAAGCCCGCGGCTTCCGCCGCGACCACCTGGTCGATCGCGTTGCGGTACGCGGTGACTTCCGCGTTCTGCCCCCAGGGCCGGGGCATCTGGATCTGGGTCATCAAGCCGAATTTCACGGGTGGCATCCTTTTATGGGCGCGGCACGGTAGGGGCTTGTGCCGCTCTGCGTCCAAGGCATAAGGCGAATAAGTGATATAACCCGAATGCCATATCAGGGGACCACGCGTGGAGACCAGGTCGCTGCGCTATTTCCAGGCGGTGGGGGAACTCGGTAGCTACAGCCGGGCCGCAGAATTCCTGCGCATCTCCCAGCCCGCCATCAGCCGCCAGATCCGCCAGTTGGAGGAGGAGCTGGGCCAGGAACTGTTCACGCGCCAAAGCCATGGCGTGAGCCTGACCGAGGCCGGCAAGCTGCTGCTGGCGCGCAGCCAGACCATCCTGCGCCAGCTCGACCAGGCGCAGGCGGAAGTGCGGCGCGGCAGCCAGGGTCTCTCCGGAACGGTCACCCTGGCGGTGCCGCCGGCGGCGGGGCATTTCCTGGTGCCTGCCCTGGTCCGGCGGCTGGGGGATGCCTATCCGGGACTGTTTCTGAAGATCATCGGCGGGTTTTCCGTGTTCATCCATGAATGGCTGGTGCGCGGGCAGGTGGACCTGGCCTGCATCCACGACCCGTTGCCACAGCGCGGCTTCGAGACGGAAAACCTGATCCGGGAACCGGTGTTCCTGGTGGGCCGGCCGGAAGTGCTGCCGATCCCGGGCCGGCATCTGCGCATCCGCGACCTGGGTGCCGTTCCGCTGATCCTGCCCAGCCGGCCCAACGCCTCCCGCCGGCTGCTGGATGGCTGGATGGCGCGCACCGGCGTGGCGCTGGACGTGCGCATGGAAGTCGATGATCCGACGCTGATCCGCGCCCTGCTGCGGGAAGGCGTGGGGTGCAGCCTGCTGAGCCAGGGCGCCTTTCAGGCCGAGGAGCGGCTTGGAGAATTGCGCGCGCTGCCGTTCCAGCCCGTGGCTTATTGGCAGTTGGCCCTGGTGCAGGCCGCGAGCACGCGCCCCGCCCCGGTGGTGGCCGCGGTGGCCGAGACGATACGGCAGACAGTGCGGGCGCTACACGCCGCCGGGCGCTGGCCCGGCGAGGCGCTGCTGGATTGAGGCCCGACACAGCACGAGTGCTAACGTGCTTGCCGTAGAACAAGCGGCCCGGCCTTCCCCACCCACGCAGTGGCGGAGACACGGGCGAAAACGACAAGGAAACGCCGGCCGATGCCGATAGCCAAGCTACTGATCGCGAACCGCGGTGAGATCGCGATCCGTATCGCGCGCACCGCCGCCGCCATGGGTATTGCCACCGTCGCGGTGCATGCCACGGACGATGCGGCATCCCTGCACACGCGCCGCGCGGATGAAAGCCATGCGCTGCCCAACCGTGGCGTGGCGGCCTACCTGGATATCACGGCGATTATCGAGGCGGCGCGCGCGACCGGCTGCGATGCGGTGCATCCGGGCTATGGCTTCCTGGCCGAGAACGCGGGGTTCGCCCGCGCTTGCGCCGCTTCCGGCCTGATCTTCGTCGGCCCCTCGCCGGAGACACTGGACCTGTTCGGCAACAAGGCGGCGGCCCGCGCCTTCGCCGAAACATGCACCGTGCCGGTGGTGCCCGGGCTCTCGGGCGCGGTCGATCTCGCGATGGCCCAGGTATTCATGGCGGGGCTGGGTGAGGATGCTGCAGTGATGGTGAAGGCGGTGGCCGGCGGCGGTGGGCGCGGCATGCGCCCGGTGTTCGATGCCGCGGACCTGCCCACCGCCTTCGATCGTTGCCGGGCAGAGGCGCTGGCCGCGTTCGGGAATGGCGATCTGTATGTCGAGAAGCTGTTCCCACGCGCGCGGCATATCGAAGTGCAGGTGATCGGCGACGGCACCGGCGCGGTGGCGCATCTGTGGGAACGCGAATGCAGCGTGCAGCGCCAGCGCCAGAAGCTGATCGAGATCGCCCCTGCGCCCGGCTTGGCGGCGGGCGTTCGGAAACGATTGCTGGAGGCCTCCGTCGCGATGACCGGCACGGCGCGGTATCGCGGCGCGGGAACGTTCGAGTTCCTCGTGGACGGAGCGGGCTCGGGCGATGACGCGGAGATCGCGTTCATCGAGGCCAATGCACGTCTTCAAGTGGAGCACACCGTGACCGAGGAGGTGACGGGGTTCGACCTGGTGGAGGCGCAGTTGCGCATCGCTGGTGGTGAGTCGCTGGCGGATATCGGGCTGACACAGGCGAATGTGCCGGCGCCGCGCGGGGTTGCCATGCAGGTGCGCGTGAACCTGGAAACCATGACCGCTGACGGCACCGCGCGGCCGGCCGGTGGAGTGCTGAATGCGTATGATGCGCCTTCAGGCGCCGGGGTGCGGGTGGATGGCTACGGCTATGCCGGCTATCGCACCAGCCCGGCGTTTGATTCGTTGCTGGCCAAGGTGATCGTCACCGCACCGTCCGGCCGGCTTGACGACGCGGCGAACCGTGCGTCGCGCGCGCTGGCGGAATTCCGCATTGCCGGGGCGGCCACCAACATCCCGTTCCTGCAATCCCTGCTGCGCCATGCGGATGTGCGGGCGGGCAATGTACATACGCGCTTCGTTGAGGAGCATATCGGCGCGCTGCTGGAGGGTGCCGGAACCGCGCACCCGCGGTTGTATTTTGAGCCACCTGCTGCCCATACCGCACCGCGTACGGCGGGCATTCGCCTCACCACCAACGACCCGCTCGCCATTGTCGCCCTGGGCAAGGATCCAGCCGCCCCGGTCACGGCGCAATCAGCCGCGCCAGCCGATCCCGTGGCCGCGGATATCGACACGCCGGACGGCACAAAACCGGTGCCTGCCCCCATGCAGGGCACCATCGTCAGCCTGGGTGTGGCGGAAGGAGACCGCGTGCGCCGAGGCCGGCCGGTACTGGTGATGGAGGCGATGAAAATGCAGCACGAGATCGCCGCGCCAGTTGGCGGCATCGTGCGCGCCATCACCGTCAGTGTGGATGACACGGTATTCGAGGGCCATCCACTTCTGTTCATAGAGGAGACCGAGGACGGCAGCGACGGCGCGGTGGAGGAGAAGCAGATCGATCTGGACCATATCCGCCCCGACCTCGCCGAAGTGCTGGCCCGCCAGGCACGGACGCTGGACGAGGCCCGCCCCGCCGCTGTCTCCCGTCGCCGCAGGACAGGCCAGCGCACGGCGCGGGAAAACCTGGCCGACCTGGTCGATGCCGGCACATTCGTCGAATACGGCGGCCTCGCCATCGCCGCGCGGCGGACGACGACGCCCATGGAACAGTTGATCGACGAGGCCCCGGCGGACGGCTTCGTCATGGGCCTCGCCCATATCAATGGCGACCGCTTTGCAGAGGAGACCAGCCGCGTCGTTGTCGGCGCCTACGACTACACCGTGATGGCCGGCACGCAAGGAAAAACCAGCCACCGCAAGCAGGACCGGATGTATGAACTGGCGGAGCAGTGGCGCCTGCCCACGGTGATTTTCACCGAGGGCGGCGGCGGGCGCGGCAGCGACCCTGACACCATCTCCATCCTCGGCGGCACCAGCGACACATTCCACCAGTTCCCACGCCTGAGCGGCCTCGTGCCAGTGGTTGGCATCGCGTCGGGCCGCTGCTTTGCCGGCAACGCGGTGCTGCTGGGTTGCTGCGACGTCATCATCGCCACCGCCAATTCCAGCATCGGCATGGCTGGCCCGGCAATGATCGAGGGCGGCGGGCTGGGGGTGTACCGGCCGGAGGAAGTCGGGCCGATGAGCGTGCAGGTGCCGAACGGCGTGGTGGACATCGCGGTCGCGGACGAACGCGAAGGGGCCCGCGTGGCACGGCAATACCTCTCCTACTTCCAGGGCCGCGTGGCGGAGTGGGACTGCGCCGACCAGCGCCTGCTGCGCCACGCCGTGCCGGAGAACCGTATGCGCGCCTACGACATGCGCGCGCTGATCACCACGCTGGCCGATACCGGATCGGTTCTGGAACTGCGCGCCGGTTTCGGCCTGGGCATGGTTACCGCGCTGGTGCGAATCGAAGGCCGGCCGATCGGTGTCATCGCCAATAACCCGCTGCATCTCGGCGGCGCCATCGACAGCGACGCGGCAGACAAGGCGGCGCGCTTCATGCAATTGTGCGACGCGCATGACGTGCCATTGCTGTACCTGTGCGACACGCCAGGCAACATGGTGGGACCAGAGGCGGAGAAGACCGCGCTGGTGCGCCATTGCGGTCGGGCCTACGTGATCGGCGCCAACGTCACCGTACCGACCTTCATGGTGATTACGCGCAAGGCCTATGGTCTCGGCGCGCAGGCGATGGGTGGCGGGAACCTGATGATCGGTGCTTTCTGCGTCTCCTGGCCCACGGGCGAATTCGGCGGCATGGGGCTGGAAGGCAAGGTCAAGCTCGGCAACCAGCGTGCCTTCGCCGCCATCGCGGACCCGGCGGAACGCATTGCGCTGTATGAAAAGCTGGTGGCCACCGAATACGAACGCGGCAAGGCGCTGAATGTCGGATCATTGTACGAAGTGGATGCGGTGATCGACCCGGCGGAAACCCGAAAGTGGATTGTCGCCGGCCTGCGCGCCATGCCGCCGGCGCCGAAACGGGAGGGCAAGAAGCGCGGCTGGGTGGACGCCTGGTGATTTGCCTTCCGCAGGCGGGGCCGGTACCGTCGGTGCCCCAACCGGAGGAAGCAGAAATGGCGAATTGCATCGTCGTCGTCCAGTTCGACCTGCCGAAGCGCAGCGAGGAACAGGCGATCAAGAGCGGCACCGGCTCCGCGCCGACCTATCGCGCCCTGGGCGCGAAGGGTCTGATCCGCAAGGACTATCTGAACGGCGATGCCGGCACCGGCGGCGTCTATCTGTGGGAAAGCCGGACGGCGGCCGAGGCCTGGTACACCCCGGAACGGCTGGAAGACCTGGCCAAGCGCTTTGGCGCCCAACCGCGCCTGACCTGGTACGACACGCACGTGACCGTGGACAACATCAGGGACGAGACGCGGGTGAACGGCGAGGCGATCGACGCGATGGCGTAACCGGCTCGCGTCAGACGGCGGCGCGCAGCATAGCCGTGCGCTCCGCGTCCACCGCCATGCCGTCCGACGTCAGGGCCACGGCGTAGTCCCGCTCCGCCGCCGCGCGACCGACAACGCCGTCGCGCACATCGCGCAGCACCAGTTCCGGCGCCCGCTTGCGCGGATCGCCCCAGCCACCGCCACCGGGTGTCAGGCCGATGAAGCGGGCGGGGGCCAACTGGCGCACGCCGTATTTCGGCGGGATGAAACGTGCATCGCCCTCCGGCTCTACCCATTGCTCGCCCACGGCGCCGAAGCTGCCGCCTTCCACGCCGTAGCCGGATGGCGTATCCAGCCCCTCCGCGCGGAAGGACCAGGTGCAGGGTACCAGGATGTCCGCCTCATACCGCACGCCGGTGCCGCCGCGCCGCAGGCCGGGGCCGGCCCCGTCCTCGCGCAGTTCCCAGCATCGGTAGCGCACCGGGAACAGTTGTTCGTGGAATTCCAGGTTCGGCAGGTCCAGCCCGCCCAGGGAAATCAGGTGGCCCATCTGCGGGAAGCCGTCGCGTTCCGCCGTGGCGCCGGGCGTGCCCATGGCGTGCCATTGGTACATCACCCAGGAACTGCCATCCGGGTTGCGCGCCGTCACGTGGTTGTGCGTGGTCTTGGACCAGCCGGCGCAGGCGCGTTCCGGCATTGCCTTGGCCAGCGCGCGCCATACTGCATGCACGATCTCATGCGCCACGAAGACGGTGTTCATCGTCATCGGCGCCGGCGGGCGGGCGTTCACGATGCTGCCTTCCGGCGCGATCACCGTGACGCAGCGATACGTGCCCTCATTGCGCGGGATCGAGGTATCGAAGAACGAGGACAGCGCCATGAAGGCGGCGGAATAGGTGTTGGCCAGGGAGGAGTTCTTGAACCCCTTCATCTGCGGATCGCTGCCTGAGAAATCCAGCTTCAGGTTGTCGCCCTTCACCGTCATCCGCACCCGCACGGCGACGTCGATTTTCTCGAAGCAGTCGTTGTCCGTATGGTCCTCTCCCGTGTATTCGCCGTCCGGCAGGGATGCGATGGCGTGGCGCATGCGCGCCTCCGCGTGGTCCAGCACCCCAGCGAGATGGGCGAAGTAAGACTCCGCACCCAGCTCCGCCACCAGTGCAGCAACGCGTTGGCCTCCCACTTCCGTGGAGCCCAGCATGGCGCGCAAATCGCCATCCAACAGGTCCGCGGTGCGGGAATTGATCAGCAGCAGCTTCCAGAGGTCGTCGCGCACCTCCCCGCGATCCACCAGCTTCATCACTGGCAGGCGGATGCCCTCGTGCCAGATCTCGGTCGCTTCCGGGTTGTAGGTGCCCGCCAGCCCTCCGCCGATGTCGGACTGGTGCGCGCGGTTGCAGCAGAAGCCGGCGAGACTGTCAGATTTTCCAACAAAGATCGGCCGCGCGATCACCCAGTCCGGCAAATGATTGCCGCCGGCTACATAGGGGTCGGACAGCACGAACACGTCGTGGGGATGGATGCGCCCGGCGAAGTCGCGCAGCAGCGCACGCACCGCGAAGCCGCCGCCGCCGGTATGGATGGGGATGCCATCCGCGTTGGCGATCAGCGTGCCGTGCGGATCGGTGATGTAGCAGGAGAAGTCGTGGCTCTGGCTGAAGATGGGGCTACGCGCGGTGCGCGTCATCACCCAGCCCATGTGCTTGCTCACCTGGTCCAGCCGCTTCTGCATCAGCGCCAGGATCACCGGGTCGCGCGCGCCGTGGCCCGCCGTGGTTCCGGCCATGGGTTCAGTCGATACGGTGGTCTGTGCGGCGGCAGCCACCGCGATCATGAAGTTGCCGGCGCGGTCCACGTGCAGAAGGTCGCCGGGTGCCAGCAGCACCGTGGTGGTGCGTTCCTCGATGATCGCGGGGCCGGTGATACGGGCGCCGGTGCCGAGTTGCCGACCGTCATATACAAGCGTTTCCAGCCAGCCATGCCCCTCGTGCCACACCGGGCGGGAACTTGATGTGCCGGCGGGCATGGCCGCGCCGGCATCCGCCAGCCGGGCCTTGGGCGTGCCCGTGGCGCAGCGCGCCGCCACGTGCAGGGACGCGGCAATGATCGCGCCGCCCGGCTGCACATGGCCATACAGGCGCTCATACTCCGCTTCGAACGCGCGCCGCGCCGCCGCCGGGTCGAAGCCGCCATCCGCCAGCCGCGCCCGCACGGACCACAACTGGCCCCGGTAGTGCAGGTCGATGGATCGTTCCAGCATCACGTCCGTGTCCGCGAAGCCTTCCGCCCGCATCGCGGCCAGTGCCTGGTCCGTCAGTTTCGCCAGTTCGCCATCCACCCGGGTGGGTTCCAGATCGTCCAGCGTGCCGCTGACAAAGCCCTGGAAATCCTGCCGCACATCGGCGTGCAGCATGCCAATGGCGCACAGCGCGCCGGCATCGCGCGGCACATACACGCGCCGGCAGCCCAGGCCACGGGCCACGCTGCTGCCATGCATCGGCCCGGCGCCGCCGGCGGCTACCAGTGTGAAATCGCGCGGCGCGTGCCCGCGCTCGATGGAGATGTATTCCACCGCATGCAGCAGGTTCTGCTCCAGCAGCGCGATGATGCCGGAAGCCGCCGCCTCCACGCTCAGGCCCAGCCTGTCCGCCACGCAGGTGCGGATCGCCGTGCGCGCCGCGTCCTCGTCCAGCACCAGGCCGGAGTCCGCATAGGCACCTGGCCGCAGCCGGCCCAGCACCAGCTGTGCGTCGGTCACCGTCGGCTCCGTTCCGCCCAGGCCGTAGCAGGCCGGGCCGGGATTGGCCCCGGCGCCCTGCGGACCGACGAACAGCAGGCCGGCGGGATCGACGCCTGCGATGGTGCCGCCGCCGGCGCCGATGGTGTGGATGTCGATCGCCGGGGTGGAGACATGGTAGCCGGCGATCGTCAGGTCGTCCTTCATCGCCACGTCGCCACGCGCCATCAGCATCACGTCGCAGGACGTACCGCCGATCTCCATGGAGATCAGGTTGCCGGAGATGGCGTCGCGATCCTCCGCCGTGTCGATGGCGGCACGGTAATAGTTCAGCGCCCCCACCGCCGCCGCCGGGCCGCTCAGCAGCAGGTTCACCGGGCGTGGCGCCACCTGGTCCACGGAAATCACCCCGCCGTTGGACTGCACCAGCAATAGCGGCCGGTCCAGCCCCTGCGCGCGCAATTCCCTGTCCAGGTTGCGCAAGTAGGGCACGATGCCCGGCAGCAACGCGGCGTTCACCACGGCGGTGGAGGTGCGTTCATATTCCCCCATCATGGGTGCCAGCGCGGCGGAGGTCGTGACCCATGCGTCCGGGCGCAATTCGCGCACCCGTGCCGCCGCCGCGTCCTCATGCGCGCTGTTGAGGAAGCTGTTGAAGAAGGCCACGGCGATCGCCTCCACGCCCTCGGCCGTGAAGGTTTCCACCGCCGCGTCCACACCCGCCACGTCGAACGGCGCGTGTTCCGTCCCATCCTTGTCGATGCGGCCGGCCACGCCGTGGCGCAGGTAGCGTGGCACCAACACCGGCGCGAAGGGCAGGCGGTGGTTCCACTGGTCCTCCCGCAGGCCGCGGCGAATTTCCAGGGCATCGCGGAATCCCTCGGTGGTCAGCAGCCCGACGCGCGCGCCCTTGCCTTCCAGCATGCGGTTGGTGGCCACCGTGGAGCCGTGCACGAACAGCGCGCATTGGCCCAACAGGTCGGAAACGGTGCCGCCCAGCATGTCCGCCGCGCGCCGCAGCGCGGCGAGCACGCCCTGGCTCGGGTCCGCCGGCACCGAAGGCACCTTGGCCACCACGCTGCGGCCCGCGGCGTCGGTCAGCACCAGGTCGGTGAACGTGCCGCCGACATCCACGCCGATGCGCCAGGGCGCGATGAGAGATGCGAACGAAAGAGCGGATGCGACCATGACCTTGCCGATGTCCTTGCGCGACGACTGCGGAACCCGAGACTTCCCCAACTCGACGGCAAACGCCAGCACCGCCGCCACGGCGATGCGTCCGGGCTATCCCGCTTCAGCCTGCCGGACGCTTGTGCGTGCCGGCCAGCCAGACCAGCAGCACCGCGGCAAAGGCGGTCGCGGTGTACATACTGAAGGCGTTCAGGTAGCCGATCATCGCCGCCTGGCGATTGATTTCCTTCGACAGCTGGGACAGGCCGGGCAACGTGTCCACGCTCCAGGCGCCCATGACCGAGGGCAGGTTGAGAATACGGCTGTAGGGCGAGATCATCTCCGTCATCCGGCTGTAGTTGGCCGAGGTGGAGGCGATCACCTCCGCGAACGAGAGCGAGATGAAGAAGCTGGAACCGATATTGCGCAGCAGATGGAAGACCGACATGCCTTCCGGCGTGTGGCGCGAGTCCATGGTGCTGAAGGCCATCACGCTCAACGGCACCCAGACAATGCCGACGGACAGGCCCTGCAAGGTGGAGTTGGCGAGCAGCATCGCCTCCCCTGTGTTCAAGTCCATGCTCATCAGCCACAGGCCGGAGATGACCATCAGGCCGAAGCCTAGGGTCATGCCGATGCGCGGATCCAGCTTGCCAATAAACACCATGCTGAAGAAACCGATCACGCCGCCTACGCCGCGAAAGCCGACGATCAGGCCGATGATGGAGTCCGGATATCCGGCATGGGCCTGCAGCAGCGGCGGCAGCATGACCACCGGGGTGAAGTTCAGCATGCCATAGACGAAGACCAGCACCAGGCCGAGGGCGAAGTTACGGTCCTTCAGCAATCGCAGGTTCAGGAACGGCTTCTCCGCCGTCAGCGCGTGGGCGATGAAGATGTAGAAGGCCAGCACGGCGATTACCGTCTCGACAATGATTTCGGTGGACTCGTACCAGTCCAGCCGCTGGCCGCGGGACAGCACGAGTTGGACACAGCCGATGGCGATGGAAAGGCTGAGGAAGCCGGTCCAGTCCAGGCGCAGGCCGGAGGAGGCCTTGTCGCGCGGTAGGGCGAACCAGAGGGCGACGGTAGCCACTGCTCCCGCCGGAACGATCATGTAGAAGGCCCAGCGCCAGGAATAGGCCTCCGCCAGCATGCCCCCCAAGGTGGGGCCGATCACCGGGCCGATGACAACCGACATGCCGAAGATGGAGGAAACCAGGCCTGCCTGGCGGCGCGGGAAGCTGTCGATGACCGTGGCATTGGAGAGCGGAACGACGGGCGCGCCGGCGCCGCCCTGCAGCACGCGCCAGAGAATGAGGGTTTCCAGCGAGTCCGCCTGGCCGCACAGATAAGTGGCGACAGTGAATAGTGCGACGCAGCCCACCATCAGGCGGCGGCGGCCGATATTGGCGACCAGCCAGCCGGTCATCGGCGTGACGATCGCCGTGGCGAGGATGTTGAAGGTGGTGGCCCAGGCGATCTCATCCTGCGTCGCGGCCATGGAACCCTGCATCTGCGGCAGCAGGGTGGAGGCGACCAGCAACGTTGTGGCGTACAGCGTTGAACCCAGCACAACCGCTATGAGGATCAGGATGCGACGACTGACCGTCAGGCTTGCGGAAAGCTCCGACTCAGACATTCAGGCGGCACCACCGGGTCGGCGAGCCATTCCGAATATCGAAACCCAGCATTGAAAAAACGTCGTAAGTGCGACCATTGTCGGGGTGATAGTAACCTAGGCACCGAATCCTGACGATCCCTGGAGCCCGCACGGCACCCATGCAAAGCCCATCCCTGCCCGGCCCCGCCATCCAAGGCCATGGCCAGCCTGAAAATGATGATCGTCGGTATGTCGGCTTCCTGATTTCGGATGTGGCACGGATGATGCGTGCAACATTCGACCGTCGTGTGCGCCGCATCGGCCTGACCCGTGCGCAATGGCAGGTGCTGAACCTGCTGCACCGCCGCCCCGGCGCGAGCCAGACGGAACTGGCCGAGATGCTGGAAGTGGAGCGGGCGACGGCGGGGCGGATGGTCGACCGGCTGGAGAAGAAGAGCTGGGTGGAACGCCGGGCGGACGCGACGGATCGGCGGATCAATCGCCTGTTCCTGACCGCGGATGCCATGGCAATCCAGTCGGAGATGCGGCGCATTGGCGAGAACCTGCTGGATGACGCCATGGTGGGGCTGACCGACGACGAGCGCGACGTGCTGGCGGATATGATGGAACGGGTGAAGACGCAGTTGCAGACGATGGCGCCAAGAAATGGCAATGGCGCCGCACTGGCGCTGAGGGCCGTGGCATGAAACTGCGTATTCGCCCCGGTATCCTGCGCCTGCTGCTTCTGGTCGGCGTGCCGGCCGTTGTGGTGGTTGGCGGGCTGTTCATCTGGCAGATGGGCGGACGCTACGTGACGACCGAGAACGCATACCTGAAGGCGGACATTGTCCAGATTTCTCCGGAAGTGGCCGGGCGTGTCCAGGAAGTGCTGGTGCGCGACCACCAGCAGGTGAAGGCCGGTGACCTGCTGCTGAAGATCGACCCCGAACCCTACAAGCTGGCACTTGCCAAGGCCGAGGCAGAACTGGAAGTGGCGCGGACCACCGTGGAAACCGCGCGGGCCACCTACATCGAAACCAGATCCGAACTGGGTGAACTGGAAAGCCGCGCCGAGTACCTGGCCAAGCAATACGCCCGCCAGCAGGACCTGAATTCCCGCGGCGTTGCCCCCGCCACGAAGATGGAGGAAGCGCAGAACGACGCCCAGGTGGCACGGGAGCGCATCAACGTGGTGCGCCAGCGCCTGTCGCGGTTGTTGACCGTGCTGAAGGGCGACCCTGAACTGCCAACCGACCGCCATCCGCTGGTGCTGGAACGCATGGCCGACCGCGACCGCGCGGCGCTGGATCTGCGGCGCACCACGATCTCCGCGCCGGTGGGTGGCGTGGTGGTGAACGTGAAGCTGCAGAAGGGCGAGCAGGTGAAGGCGGCGACACCGATCTTCGCCCTGGTCTCCGAACGCCGCCCCTGGGTGGAAGCGAACCTGAAGGAAACCACCCTGGGCAACGTGCATATTGGCCAGAAGGTGGAGGTGGTGCTGGATATCTACCCCGACATCACCTTTACCGGTCAGGTAGAGAGCATCAGCCCGGCGACCGGAGCTGAATTCGCCATCCTGCCGCCGCAGAACGCATCGGGTAATTGGGTGAAGGTGGTGCAGCGCCTGCCGGTGCGTATCCAGTTGCTGCCTATGGCCAATGAGCCGGCGCTGCGTGCGGGCATGACCGCTACGGTATCGATCGATACCGAGAAGCAGCGCCATGTCGGTGCCCTGTTGAGCAGCATCGCCGGCTACTTTCGCGGCGACGCCAAGGCTGCCGCGCAGAACTGACGATACGGCGGCGCCACCGCCGAAAATGCGCTAGAATGGAACGATTGCGACCGGGGCCGGCACGGTCCCGGCAAGGGGGAGCGTGCGGCCATGATCACCAATTTCGTCACCGTCTATCCCGGCCATATCGACCTGCCGGACCACGGCAAGGACGCGACACCGGCGAATGAGCGGTTCTACAGCAACGAGATGCTGGCGACGGTCTTCGAGAAGACCGAGGCCGTGGCGAAGGTCATGGATGCCGGCGGCTGGGACACGCTGTGGCTGGCCGAACACCACTTCCAGCCAGAAGGCTACGAGGTGATCCCGAACCTGCTGATGGTGGCAGTGCACCTGGCGCATGTGACCAAGCAACTGAAGACCGGCTGCGGATTCAACGTCGCGCCGATGTGGCATCCGCTGCGCATGGCGGAAGACTACGCCACCGCCGACATCCTGACGAAGGGCCGCACCGTGTTCGGCGTGGCGCGCGGCTACCACACGCGAGAGGTGGAAACGTTCGGCGCGCCGATGCTGGACCAGGAGGCGAACCGCGAACTGTTCGAGGAACAGGTCGAGATCATCTTCAAGGCGTTCAAGAACGAGCGCTTCTCCCATCACGGCAAGCACTACACGCTGCCGCCGTCGGTGCCGTATCGCGGCTACGAGCTCAAGGAGATCACGCTGGTGCCGCGCCCGATCCATTCGATCGAGACGTGGCAGCCGATCGTCTCCGCCAGCCAGCGGGCGATGGATTTCATGATCCGCCACGACATCAAGGGCATGGTGGGCGGCGGCGCGGCAACCATGGCGGAAGGGCCGATCCAGGCCTACCAGGCGGCGGCGCATCGCGCGGGCAAGGACTGGAAACTGGGCGAGAACCTCGGCGTCGGCATCTTCTTCCACATCGCGAAGACGAAGGAGGAAGCGATCGCCCGCATGCGGCCCTATTACGAGGAGCATGTGAAGATGTTCGCGCCGCTGAACTTCGTGCCGAACATCTCCCCGGATGGCGTGAAGGCGACGATGCGGCGCGGTTCCTGGTACGACGAGGGCGTGCCGACGCTGGAATCCTTCATGGCGACCGGCGCCTGGTTCGCGGGCACGCCGGACGACCTGATCGAACGGCTGAAGCAGATGGAGGAGCGCTATCCGGGCATGGCGCATGTCAACCTCTCCACGCCGCTGACCACGCCGAAGGCGGTGATGCTGGAACAGCTGCAATGGGTGTCCGAGGCGGTGATGCCGCATTTCACGCGCTGAACCGCACGGCACCGAAGGGATCGCGACGATGGACGATGTGCAGCCGACGGGTCCGCTCGCCGGGATACGGGTGATCGACCTGACCACGGTGGTGCTGGGCCCCTTCGCCACCCAGGTGCTGGGCGACATGGGCGCGGACGTGATCAAGATCGAGACGCCCGGCGGCGACGCGGTGCGTTTCATCGGGCCGAGCCGGACGCCGGGGATGGCGGCGTATTATGCGACGCTGAATCGCAACAAGCGCGCCATCACGATGGACCTGAAGACTGCCCCGGCGCGGGAGGCGCTGCGCAGGCTGATCGCGGGCGCGGACGTGGTGGTGCACAACATGCGCCTGGGCCCGGCGGAGCGGCTGGGGCTGGACTACGAAAGCCTAAAGGCGGTCAACCCGCGCGTCATCCTGGCCTGTGCCTCGGGCTTCCGGAAGAATTCCTCGGCGCGGGACCTGCCGGCCTATGACGATTTGATCCAGGGGCGCTGTGGCATCGCCGGCATCAACCGCGATTCGGAAGGCGCGCCGCGCTACTTCCCCACCGTGGTTGCGGACAAGCATTGCGGCATGACCTTGGCGGCGATGGTCGGCATGGCGCTGTTCCATCGCGAGCGCACCGGCGAGGGCCAGGAAGTGCACGTGCCGATGCTCGAGACGATGCTGTCCTTCCTGCTGATCGAGCATCTGTGGCACGGCACGCAGGGCGAGCCGGAGAAAGGCATGGGCTACCCGCGCATGCTGACGCCGCATCGCCGGCCCTATCCGACCAAGGACGGCTATATCTGCATGATCGCCGTTTCCGACACCCATTACCGCAAGATCTTCGCGGCGTTCGGTCAGGAGGCGCTGATGGAAGATCCACGCTACGCCTCCATCAAGGCGCGGTCGGACAATGTGGAACTGGTATACGGCACGCTGAACGCGAACATGCCGGCGAAGACCACGGCGGAGTGGATGGACATACTCACCGCCGCCGACATCCCGAACGGGCCCGTGAACACACTGGAAGACCTGTTCGACGACGACTACCTGAAGGAAACCGGCTTCTTTCGGGAAGTGCAGCATCCGGTTGAGGGAACGATGGTGATGACGGCGATCCCGGCGCAGTTCTCCACTTCCCCACCCAATTTGCACAAGCTGCCGCCGACCTTCGGGGAACATACCGAGGAAGTTCTGCGCGAGATCGGCTGCAGCCCTGCGGAGATCGCGGCGATAACGGGCAAGGCCGCATGATCCCACGCCGGCGCGTCCTGCTGGCGTCGGCCGCGCTGCTGGGCGCGGCGGGGCCGGCACCACGGCAACCGGCAACGCAGGCGGGCATACCGCCGGCCGCCAGGCCGGTTTCCCGCATGGACACTCCCTGGTGGAAGGCGCGACACGAAGCGGTACTGCAGCGCCTGAAACAGGGGCCGTCCGACCTGCTGCTGATCGGCGATTCCATCACCATGGACCTGGAGCGCCGCGGGCCGATCCCCGAGATGGATTTCGGGCCGGTGTGGCAGCGGTACTACGCCCCGCGCAAGGCGATGAACCTGGGGTTCAAGGGCGATTCCACCGCGCATCTGCTGTGGCGGCTGCGCAATGGCGAAATGGACGGCGTGCGGCCGAAGGCGGTGCAGTTACTCATCGGCGCCAATAATTTCGGCCGCGTGCGCTGGGACGCCACGGACACGATGGCGGGGATCGAGGCCGTGCTGGCGGAAATCCAGCGCAAACTGCCGCGCGTACCCGTGGTGCTGGTCGGCGTGCTGCCGAGCAGGCGATCCGACTGGGTAGACGCGCAAACCGCCGCGCTGAACCGCATGTTGGCGGCACGGTTCCCGGCGGGCCGCGACGTCGATTTCATCGACGCTGGCGCGATTTTCCATCGCAATGGCGCATTGGACCCGGACGCCTACTACGACGGCAAGCTGCGCCCGCCGGAGCCCTTACTGCATCCCGACGCATCCGCCTGGTTGCGCATGGCGGAACTGATCGAACCGCGACTGTCCGCGCGGATGGGGGATACGCGCCGCTGATCAGGGTGCGACGCGCAAACGCAGCATGGTGATGAACGGTGTTGCGCTGAGGCCGTGCGCGAGGATGGAGAGCAGAACGGTAAAGCCCACCACCTCCATCAGCGTGTCGTTGCCCGGCAGTTTTTCCTGCAACACGATGATGGCGAACACCACGCTGGCCAGGCCGCGCGGCCCGAACCAGCCGATGAACAGCTTGCTGGCGGCCGGCATGCCCGTGCCGGCCAGGCACAGCCAGACCGGCAGCATGCGGACCAGGGTCAGGCTGAGCACGGCGTAGAGAACCGCAACCCAGGAAAACCGGGCCAGTAGCGGCGCCACGATGACCGCGCCGAACACCGCCCAGGTGAGCAGGCCGAGCGTTTCCCCGGTGATCTCCACGCCGCCCAGCAGTGCATGCCGACGCGGCGGGTTGAGCCAGCTGACCACGAGGCCGCCAGTGAAGCAGGCAATGAAGCCGCTGCCGCCCAGCGCCTGCGCCAATGCGAAGCACGTCGCCGCTGTGGCGATTGCGGGGATGGACGTCCATTCGCCCGTGATCCAGTCCCGCGCATGCGCGGCATTGATGATAGCCACGGCGCTGCCGGTCACCACCAGGCCGGCGGCCAGGCCGATGCCGATTTCCTCGGCGACGACGAACAGGATGTGATGCAGCGTGCTGTGCTGGATCTGCGCGCCGACCGCGAAGCCGAGCAGGATGACGATGACCGGCACGCAGATGCCGTCGTTCAGCCCACTTTCCAGGTTCAGCGCCTCGCGCAAATCCTCCGGCACCGCCTTGTTGGAGACGACCGGTTTGCCCAGCGCGGCATCCGTCGGTGCCAGCATCGCGGCGAGCAACGCCAGTTCCAGCACCGCGATGCCGGGCAGTACCAGCGCGGCCAGGCCGAAGCCAAGCAGGATGGTGAGCGGCAGTCCGATGAGCAGTAGGCGTTCCGGTAGGCGAACGGCGCGGACAACAGCGCGGAAATTGGCGTGCGCCGCGTCGCTGAACAGCACCATGGCCAACGCGGCTTCGGCGAGCACGCGGACACCATCGGTGGATATGTTCAGCGTCAGCCAACCGAGAACACCAGGACCGAGAATGAAGCCGGCGGCGGTGAACAACAGCGGTCCGCTCAGCCAGGACCGTTCTACCCGCCCGGCGATGGCGGCGTAGATCAGGAGGCAAAGCGCCAGCCAGGCCGCGTTGGGATAGATAGCCTCCATGGCGGCCGGCCGGCGCCGGCGATGCTAGCCGAGGTCCTTCAGCAGCTGGGTCAGTACCGCCTTGGCGAAGGCACGCATGTTGCCGGCGCGGTCCGGGCTGCCGGTTTCCAGCGTGAAGGCGTGGCTGACCGGGCCGGATACGGCGTAGCAGCAATGCCCTGCGGCATCGCCGTAGCTGTTGCCGGTGGGGCCGGTGGCCCCTGTCTCCCCGATGCCCCAGGTGGTCTTGAATTTCTCCCGCACCGTGCCGGCCAGCAGGCCCGCGTAGTATTCGGTGGAGGCGCGCTTGCCCTCCATCATTTCCGGCGTGATGCCCATCAGTTCCCGCCGCGCCGTGCGCGTGTAAATGACGGACCCGCCCATGAAATAGGCGGAAGCGCCGGGAACCGAGAGCAGGGCGGCAGAAATCAGCCCGCCAGTGGATGACTCGGCGACGGCGATGGTTTCCTTGCGCGCCTTCAGCTTCGCGCCGATTTGCTCGGCGATGGGCAGCAGTTCCTGCATGGTCGTTTCCCCTTCTATGTCCGGCCGCAGGCTGGCATGGACCGGAGCGGCGCGGCAAGACATGATGGGCGCACGCTCAACAGAGGAGAGTCCAGGATGGCGAAGCGGATCGCGGTTGTAACTGGTGCCGGCAGCGGCGTGGGCCGGGCAGCGGCCCTGGCGCTGATGAATGACGGCTATGGCGTGGCCCTGGCCGGACGGCGCAAAGACGCGCTGGAGGAGACCGCCGGCATGGCAAAAGGCGGCGAGGCCCTGGTGGTGCCGACGGACGTGACCGACCCGGAACAGGTGGCGGCGCTGTTCGCCGCGGTGAAGGCGAAGTGGAACCGGCTGGACGTGCTGTTCAACAACGCCGGCGGCAACGTGCCGGCGACGAATTTCGGCGACTTCACGTACGAGATGTTCAAACAGGTTGTGGATGTAAACCTGATGGGCATGTTCCTGTGCGCCAACCATGCCTACCGCATGATGCGCGACCAGGATCCGCAGGGCGGGCGCATCATCAACAACGGCTCCATCAGCGCGCATGTGCCGCGGCCGGGCTCGGTCGGCTACACCTCCACCAAGCACGCGGTAACGGGGCTGACCAAGACGATCTCCCTGGACGGGCGCAAGCACAACATCCAGTGCGGCCAGATCGACATCGGCAACGCGGAAACGCCGATGACCGCGCGCATGGCCAACGGCGTGCCGCAGGCCAATGGCACGGTGATGGTGGAACCGCGCATGGATGCCGCCAGCGTGGCGGAAAGCGTGCTGCTGATGGCCAATCTGCGGCCGGACGCGAACGTTCAATTCCTGATGGTGGCGGCGCAGCACATGCCGTTTATTGGGCGCGGCTGAGGACCAACCTGGACCGGTGATGATGGAACGGCGGCTGGCCGCCAAACTGGCCGCCGACATCATCGACTACGCGCGCGAGGCCGGCGCTGACGAGGCGGGCACGCTGGCCCGCCTCTCGGCGGTGCACCTCGCGAAGAGAATTGCGCCGCAATCTGGTTGGGACGGGTAGCCCGAAGCTGGACCGGCGCCGGCTGACGCAATACGTTGCGAACGATTTTTGCAAACTGGCACAGCGCGACACGCGGCCAATCCGGGGAACCAGAATGCACAGACGCACCGTCTTGGGATTTGCCGGCACGACGCTGCTTGGCGTGCCCGGGCTCATCGGTTGCGCCAGCGTTCCGGCGACACCGCGGATGACAACTGTCGTCAAGATCGCCGGCATTCCCTGGTTCAACGCGCTCGACGCGGGGATGAAGAAGGCCGGCGACGCGTTCAATATTGCCGCATCCACTGTCGGTCCGGCCACCGTCGATCCGGCGCAACAGGTCAAGCTTCTTGAAGACCTCATCGCCCGGAAGGTCGATGTGATTGGTCTCGTGCCCCTTGATGTCAAAGCCTGCGCGCCGGTACTTCAGCGGGCTCGTACGGCCGGCATCAGGGTGATCACCCATGAGGGGCCGGACCAGGAAGGCCGTGACTGGGATGTCGAACTGATCGATTCCGTGGAATTCGGCGAGATCCAGATGCAGCGCCTCGCCAGGGAGCTCGGCGAAAGGGGCGACTACGCGGTGTTTGTCGGCACGCTCGACACGCCGCTGCACAACAAATGGGCGGACGCGGCGATTGCGTACCAGAAGGCGCATTACCCCAGAATGAAACTTGTGGCTGGCCGCTTCGCCTGCGGGGAGGAGATCGACGTCGCGCAGGCGAAGACCCGCGACGTCCTGAAGGCCTATCCCAACCTGCGCGGCATCATCGCGTTCAGTTCCAATGGCCCGATTGGCGCGGGCAATGTGATTCGCGAGCAGGGATTGGCCCGGCGGATCGCGGTTGTCGGTGCCGTTCTGCCGACCCCAGCCAAAAGCCTGATCATGGATGGGATCATCCGCGAGGGCTTCCTGTGGAATCCGGCCGATGCCGGCTATGCCATGGTCGCTGTCGCGCGCCTCGTTCTGAACGGCAGCGATATTAAGGATGGGACGGACATTCCCGGCCTAGGCCCGGCAAGGGTTGATGTCCCCGGCAAGCGGATCAAGGTCAACAAGATCGTTCGCATCAATCGCGCGACGATCGATGGCCTGATCGCCAGCGGATTGTAACACGCGCCGCGTTCATCCTGGGCCTGTCAGCCGGATATGGTCTCCGCCGCTCGCGTTCCCGCATTCCACGCACCGGCCAAGGTGCCGGCCAGGCCATCATCGTTGCAGGCCTCGCCGGCGATGTGCAGGCGGCCATCCGCCAGCGGCGTGCCCAGGCGGGCGCGGCCAGCACAGTGGCCGGGGCGGGCATAGGCGTAGGCGCCCTGATAGTGCGCGTCGCTGCCCCATTGCGTTAGCAGCGCCAACGACAGCTTTCCATCAATCGCGCTGCCCAGGTTGCGGCGCAGTTCGGCGCGCGCGAAATCCTCCACCGCGCGCGGGCCGGCGCGGTGCAACTCCCACGCCTTGCCGCCGCCCAGCCATCCGTTGATGAACGGACGGCCGGTGGGCCAGGCAGAGAACACCATCGCGGGTGCGCTATCCGGCCGCACCTGGCGATCGAGGGAGCAGTGTTCTGGCAGGCCAAGGCGGTCGTTCGGGTCCACGGGACAAAACACTACCTTGATCGCAAGGCCCATCGGCAGGCTCGCCAGGTCGGCCTGCGTTTCCGCCGGCAAAGGCGGATCGAAGACGATGCCGCCCGATGACAACACGCCGGTGCTGACGGTGACGATGACGGCGCGGGCACGCAGCGCGCCGTGTAGCGTTTCCACTGTCACGCCGTGTGCCTCCCGCCATGCGATGCGCGTGATCCGGGTGTCCAGCCGGATATCGCCGGCCATCGGCGCCAGCACGCGCTCAGCGAAGGCGCCGATGCCACCGGGCACCAGCAGGTTGGCGCCTTCCAGGATATTGGTGCGCCAATCCCGCAGGGAAAACTTGTCCGGGTCGGCGACGTTGATGATGGGGCCTTCCCAGTTTTCCACGGCGCGCGCCCATGGGTTGCCGGTCATCCGCGTGGCAACGGCGGACAGCGGCGCGTGCGCGTCCTCGGCCAGGATAGTGTCCGCCATGGCGATGAATGCGGGCCAGGTCGCTTCGTAAGCGGCATTCTCCTCCGGCGTGACCGGCCGGCCGTCAACGAAGGTGCGTTCCGTGCGGAATGTGTCGGAGTTCACCAGGCCGATGCCTGCGGCTTCCGCAATGGGTACCAAGGGGTTGCGGGCCGGCGCGTGCAGCCATTGCGCGCCATGGTCGAACCAGATGCCACCCAGTTCTGGCGGATGGGACGTATAGGCCCGTCCCCCAACACGACCGGACGCCTCAAGCACGATCGCGTCAATCCCGCGGCGGCGCAGCGTGGCGGCGGCGCCCAGGCCGGCCAGGCCGGCGCCGACAATGACGACATCGGTATCGGTCAGCGTTCCCATGCCGGCATTTCAGCACGTCCCCGCACCTTGGAACACAGCATCTTGGAACATTGGCCCGGCGTCGCCATGTCCGGAATGCGGGCCTTACTCCCGCGCGCCCGCCGCACCTGCGAAAGACACGGAGGAAACGCCATGCCGGGCAACACCTACAAGGTTGTCGAAATCGTCGGCTCCTCGCCCAACAGCATCTCGGATGCCATCAACAGCGCCATCGCCAAGGCCAGCCAGACCTTGCGCCATATCGGCTGGTTCGAAGTCGTCAGCACGCGCGGCCACGTGCAGAACGGCAAGGTGAGCCACTACCAGGTTACGCTGAAACTCGGCTTCACCCTGGAGGACTGAGCCCTAACGAAATACGGCGCCGGATCACTCCGGCGCCGTTCCCGTCGGTCGGTGCCGTCCGCTTACGCGGGGGTGAACATCGGCACCGGGTATTCCTTGTCGCTGGGCTTGAACACCAGCTTCACGTCCTGCCCGATCTTCAGGGCATTGGCGTCGCAGTCGACGATGTTGGTCATCATCGACGGGCCTTCCTCAAGCGTCACATAGGCGATGGTGAGGTTGGCGCGGGCCATGTGGCTGAAGCTGTAGATCTTGCCCTTGCCGGAGCCGGCCACCCATTCCGTGTCCGCGGACATGCAGAACGGGCAGATGGCGCGCGGATACCAGTGTACCTTGTTGCAGGACTTGCACTTCTTCACCAGGAACTTGCCTTCCTTGGCAGCGTTCCAGAACTCAACGGATTCGGGAGAAACCTCGCCGAAGTTGATCACACGATCAGCCATGGGTGCTTACTCCCTCTCCAGAATGACGGTCGAGCTGCCGTGGCGGCTGCCGAGCGAGCCGCCCGTGCCGTGCGCGATCGCCAGGTCACAGTTCTTCACCTGCACCGCCGGATGTGCTTCGCCACGCAGCTGGCGCACCGCCTCGATGATCTTGGTGATGCCACCGCGATTCGCCGGGTGGTTGGAGCAAAGCCCGCCGCCATCCGTGTTGAACGGCAGCTTGCCGACGCCGGAGATCAGGTTGCCGTCGGAGACGAATTTTCCTCCTTGGCCCTTCTCGCAGAAGCCGAGATCCTCAAGCTGCATAAGGACCGTGATCGTGAAGCTGTCGTAGATCGCGGCGAATTTCATGTCGGACGGCTTCACGCCGGCCATGTCGAACGCAGCCTTGCCGGAGAAGCGGGCACCGGAATAGGTCAGGTCGACCATGCCACCCATCTGGCCCTTGGGCTGCTCACCCAGGCCGATGACCTTGATCTTCGGGCGCTTGAGCGACTTGGCCACCTCCGGGCTGGTGACGATCAGCGCGCCGCCGCCATCGGAAATCACGCAGCAATCCAGGCGGTGCAGCGGGGTGGAAACCATCGGCGAGTTGACGACGTCCTGCACCGTCACCACGTCACGCAGCATGGCGTGCGGGTTGTGCTGGGCGTGATGCGACGCGGCGACCTTGATCCAGGCGAGCTGTTCGGACGTGGTGCCGTATTCATGCATGTGGCGCGCGGCGCACATGGCGTACATGTTCACCACGGTCGGCGAATACGGGAATTCCCACTGCACGTCCGGCTGCGCGGGGTTGCCCGGGCGCGGCGCGGTGCCAGTGGCCATGCCTTCCGAACGAGGGCGGCCGGCGAGCGTGATCAGCGCGACCGAGCATCGGCCGGCGGCAATCGCCTCCGTCGCGTGGCCCACGGCGACCTGGTAGGACGAACCGCCCACGTCGGTGCTGTCCACATGGCGCACCTTCAGGTTCATGTAGTCCACCATGGACAGCGGGCCGAGGCCCGGGGCGTCGCCGGCGCAGAAATAGCCGTCCACATCGTCCTTGGTGAGGCCAGCATCGGCCAGCGCGCCGATGGCGCATTCGGTGTGCAATTGGGCGACCGACTTGTCCGTCGCCTTCCGCGTGGGATGCTCCCACGCCCCCATGATATAGGATTTACCCTTCAAGCTCATGCATCTGCTCCCTTTCGAGCGTGTCCTCGCGGGCGCAGTATACCCATCGGTAGCGGCTCGGCTAGCCGGGACGCCGCCGGATGTGAAAGGCTGTCATGACCGAACCGTTCCGCCCACCTGCCCCAGTGCCGCCGGAAAGCCCCCTGCCCTTCCTGGCACGCATGCGCACGGCGCGCACCAACGCCCTGGGCATGTGGTCCCGCCACGCCTACGAGGACGAGGTGGTGGAGACGCGCATGCTGGGCCGCAAGCTAGTCCTGCTGAACCGGCCGGACGACATCCACCACGTGCTGGTGGCGAACCCGGAGAACTACCGCCGCACCGCTGCGTCCTTGCGCATCCTGCGGCCGATCACCGGCGCCGGGTTGCTGCTGAGCGAGGGAGAGACCTGGAAATTGCAGCGGCGCACCATCGCCCCCGCCCTGGCACCACGCAGCCTGCCGGTGCTGCTGCGCCATGTGGTGACGGCGATCGACGATGCCGTGGACACGCTGGGCCAGGGCGATGGCACAGTGAACATGCTAGGCGCGATGCAGGACCTGGCGCTGGAGATCGCCGGCCGGTCCATGTTCTCGCTGGAAACCCGCGCCTTCGGGGCGGAACTGCGCGGGTTCCTGGCGGAATACGCGGTGAGACTGGCACGACCGCGTATGCTGGATATGCTGCTGCCGCACGGCATGCCGGCGCCGCTGGACGTGCCGCGTTATTTCTTCCAACGCCGCTGGATGCGCTTCGTGGACCGCATCATCGCCGGCCGCATGGCGGAACCGGAACCCACGGCGCCGCGCGACCTGTTCGACCTGC